>Ga0209517_10002934_pt1 | contig 23476 bp, 22 predicted proteins | sample PeaSoiMetSII2010_FD_187695 | JGI IMG/M metagenome (GOLD analysis project Ga0209517, IMG submission 187695) | Peat soil microbial communities from Weissenstadt, Germany - SII-2010 (SPAdes) (version 2) | ecosystem: Environmental > Terrestrial > Soil > Wetlands > Peat | place: Germany... | reverse complement strand
TGCCCCGATCCCGTTCATGCGATCGAACATGCCCTCGGCCTGGCGGTTCAACGTGCCTTCGATGCCCAGCGCCGGAAACTTATTGGGTACCACCCGGACGGTCCATCCCGGAGTGTCTCGCTGCGGCGCCGGTCCGCCGTTCGGGTTGGGACGGTAGGCCTGAATCTCGGGCGGAGTCTTGCTCTCGTTCCCGTAGCAGAAGGGACAGAATCCCCCCTTGATCTTCATATTCTCGCGTACAAAATCGGTTGGGCGCTTCGCCCGGTCCGTCGAAATAATCACCCAACGGCCAACAATCGGATCTTTTCTGAGCTCAGGCAATTACTGAATCCTTTCAAGAGGGCTGCGCAAACCTGTTATCTTACCCCGACAAGGAAGCATTCCGAAATACTTCGATCTGCGGACGGGAACCAAGATTTGCATAGTATACGCTTACAATATCGAATCTCCACTGGCACGTTGGTGGCAGCCGCCGCAGGTATTCCCGTGCCACCTGCGCCACCTCGCGCCGTTTGTGCCGGTCTACCGCCGCCTCGGCGGTCTTCACGTCGCGCGACGTCCGCGTCTTAACTTCAATGAAACAAAGAATATCCGCGTCCCAGCCGATCAGGTCGATTTCTCCGCGGCAACGCGGTGAGCGGAAGTTGCGCGCCACCATCACATACCCCAGCTGCCGCAGATGGAAGTACGCGTCTTCTTCCCCGTGCGTCCCGGTACGCTGGTGCCGGGGCCGTGCATCGGCCGGAAGCACGCGCTGCCCCACCCAATCCAACCCGTGAATGATGGTTCGCGTGAAAATGGCAGGAAGCATGTGGCCCCGCTTCACAGTAGCCCGAGCAACGGCTCCGAGACTGTGACTTGGGTCACAGTCCGATGCGATTGAGATTCGCTTCTCCCAAACCGGGAAACCGCACCCAGCTCACCAATCGGAGGTAGTCCTCAATTTGACGGCCTTCACCACGAAGGACACGAAGTATCACGAAGGAAGTCATTCATGGGTTTCCTTCGTGATACTTCGTGTCCTTCGTGGTTCAAGGTTTTTCCTTCGTGGTTCAGGGTTTTCCTTTCCGAAACGGCCCCTACGCGCCCTTGCCCACCGCGGAAATGCATTCTTCCAGTACATCCACGGCGACGTCCGCTTCTTCCTTGGTGACCACCAGCGCCGGGCAGATCCGCACCGTGCTCGGCCCGCAGCCCAGGAACAGCACGCCGTGCTCGAAAGCCCTCTCGACGATGCGGTCGCGCTCGGCATTCCCGTATTCCTTCGTCACCTTGTCCTTGACGATCTCTACGCCAATCATCAGTCCGCGGCCGCGCACATCGCCTACCAGTTTCAGCTTCCGCGGCCAGTCGGCCATGCGCTTCATCATGTGATTGCCCACGCTGGCCGAGTTCTCCAGCAGATGCTCTTTCTCGATCACGTCGAGGGTGGCCAGCGCTGCCGCGATCGCCACGGGATTCCCGCCGAATGTCGAAGCATGCGACCCCGGAACCCAGTCCATCACTTCCGCGCGCGTCATGGTGACGCCCAGCGGCATGCCCGAAGCAATGCCCTTCGCCATGCAGACCATATCGGGCTCAACCCCGGTGTGCTCAACCGCGAACCACTTGCCCGTGCGCCCAATGCCGCTCTGCACTTCGTCCACTACCAGCATGATGCCGTGACGATCGCAGATGCGCCGCAGTTCCTGCATGAAGACCTTCGGAGCCACCACGTATCCGCCTTCGCCCTGCACCGGTTCCACGAAGATCGCCGCCACTTCCTCCGGGGCCAGCGTGGTCTTAAACAGTTTCTCTTCGATGAAGCGGGCGCAGCCCAACGCGAAATTGTCAGCGTCCTGCGTGCCGCCCACGCAGCCCCGGTAAACGTCGGGATAACGCACATGCGTCACGCCCGGCACCAGCGGTGCAAAGCGCCGCCGCTGCTGCGGCTTCGACGCCGTCAGCGACAATGCGCCCATCGTCCGTCCGTGAAACGCCCCGAAAAACGCAATCACGTTCTGCCGCTTAGTGTGGTAGCGCGCCAGCTTCAGCGCGCACTCGATCGCCTCCGCCCCGGAGTTGCCGTAGTAAATCCGGTGCGGACCGGGCATGGGCGCGATCTTCGACAGCCGCGCCGCCAACTCCACCATGCTTTCGTAATAAAAATCCGTGCCCGACATGTGGATGAGTTCGGCCGCCTGCTTCTGAATGGCGGCGACCACATGGGGATGGCAATGGCCGGTCGAAGTCACGGCAATGCCGGCGGAAAAATCAAAAAACTCGTTGCCGTCCACATCGGTCACCACGATGCCGCGCCCGCTCTTGGCCACCATCGGGTACGAACGCGTATAGGACGGCGAAATGTATTTCTGATCGCCCTCGAGCACGCGCTTGGCGTTGGGCCCGGGCAGGGCGGTCTTGATCTTTGGACCGATTGTCGAAGAAACGGCGGCAGTCATGGTCTTGGTAGTCATCAAATCCTCCGTTAGTAACTGTCAGTAGTCAGTTACCCGTTGTCGGGAAATGCAACCTTGGAGCACGGGAATCCTGGTTCGGACGCTCGCAGTCCAAAGCGAATCAGAAGGAGGATTGAGGAGTTAGTCGCTACCGAAGAGGCTGGGACGCAATCGCGAAGGCAGATTCGCCCGATAACGCCGCGGGCACACCAGACAGTGCAGCCAGCACTCGGGCCGATGCGATTGAGACAGACGCGAATTGGGATTCATGCGCAGCATCGCAAACCCTTGACATCACTGATTGATTATAGCGGGAAGCCGCGAGCAGCGTAACCCCCTTTGGTAACAAGAACGGGCGTCGCCAGGCGAGGTTTATGTGGGGACGGTTTATGTGGGGACGGCCGCCCTCGGCCGTCCGTCGAGCGAAGCTCGACAGCTGGCGATGACGTGCCCCGCGTTCCTCACGACCTTGCGTCCACCACCGCAATCGCCTAGTAACAACACTAAACTTCCCATTGCCCGTGATCCACCCGGCTATCGCTGGCAGAGCTTCCGACAAGCCGCTTTGTCATTACTAATTCGCCTGCACGGCCAACTGCAGGTGTTAGACTACCGTCCAAACTTAGGCATGTTATGCCCTCCGAGGGGCAAAGCCCGAGTAGCAAAACTTGATAGGTTACCCACATCCACAGGAGATCACGGTGAAAACTCTTTCCGCGCTTGTCCTCCTCGCTGCATTGCCTGCTGTTTCCCTCGCTCAGATTTCTCCGGCCCCTGGCACGCCACCAGGGGCACAGGCCGCGCAGGCTCTCGCGGTCATGCAGGCTCAGACCATGTTCATGACGAATCAGGCACAAGTTCAAGGAATGATCGCTACGCAGGCCGCAATGTTAACTTCCATGGAGGCCCGCGCCACGTTCCTCGGAATGGCAGCGTCGCTGCAGGCTCGCGTAGCCGCGAATCAGTCGCAAGCTGCCGTCATCAGTACCATGCAACACTCGCTGGCTCGGCAGAAGCAGCTTCAGGTGCAGTCGGCGATCCTCAGCATGCGCATCCGGGGAGTCGAAAGCGCATCCGCGATTCAGGGAGCTGTGCAACTCGCCTCGCTTGATCCCGTCAGGTTTTCCCGGCGCGCCGCGATGCTCCATGCCCTGGCTGCTCAGACATCGGGCCAGACTTCATCTGGGCAAGCCGCATCCGGGCAGGCCGCGGCCCCACCTCCATCCCCCGACGCGGCCTCGCTACCCGTCGAACCGCCGCCCATGATGATCCGCCCCACATTCGGCAACTCGCTGTCTATCGACAAACCCATATTCTCCTTAGGGTCTGGCACCGTCACTGCCGGTACTAAAATAAGCATCAGGAGCGAAACTCATTATGCAACGCTCTACTACACCACCAACGGCTGGACACCGACGACACAGTCCGCAAAGTACACCGGTCCCATCACCATCAACTCCAGCACTCATCTCGAAGTGATCGCGGTCGGGCCCAACTTCCTCCGCAGCAGTGTCGAGCGCGCTGACTACAAAGTTCCCAACGCTCCGGCCCCTATTCTGGAGCCTACTGTACTCGTATCAGAAGACGGAACGTTGCGAGCCGGCACGCCGGTGCGCGTCGCTTTCGCCGGTAAAGAAATCGACTCCGAATCAGCCGCAGTGGGTGACGAGATCACGTTGGTTCTTGATGAACAGATCAAGCTCGGCGAGACTGTACTCGCTCCGAAAGGTGCCCCCGTGAGCGCAGCCCTCACCTTCGCCGATCCCAGCCACGGTTCCGCTCCCGGCGATCTCGTCTTTGAAATTCGCTCAGTCGAGATCGCTGGCAAACATGTGCCCCTGTTTGGCGGCGAAACCCTCGAGGGTGCCAAGGGAGTTTTGGGAGGCAAGAGCGCCAAGATCCAGCCTGGTATGACCGCGATGGCTTTTGTCGCAGCCGATACCCTCGTTAAGTGAGCAGCAGCACAGCGTCAGGCAATCAGAAGGGGAGCAGATTGGTCCTGACAAACGCCCGTCTCGCCCTGTCATCCGTGCACGATCGCCAAGCTTTCGCCCAACAAGCTTTCGCCCAACCTGGTCACAATTGAACTGTTGCGCGGCCGGTTTTATAGCATGCTGGTGGATGTCCGTGCACACGCTTATTTTCTAAAGGTCGCTATGCTCATCCGTCGTGGCACAGCTCTAATCGTTGTGGGAATCGCTACGATACTCTTGCTCGGGCTCATTTTAGTGGTACCCGCTCTTATTGACGTGGATCGCTACCGGCCCCAGGTGATTTCTTATCTCCAGGAGAAAACTGGAAAGCAAGTTGAAATCGGGCGGCTGGCACTCACGTTCTTTCCCGTAGCGATTCACATTGATCATATCGGCATTAAGAACCCTCCGATATTTCCAACTGGTTACGTTCTTCAGGTGGCGCGGATCGATGCCGAACTTAGCGTCCGAGCGCTCCTGCACCGCCAGCTGGTCATCAAGTCCCTTGTACTTGAGGACCCGGTCTTGAATCTGACTTCGGATCCCGACGGCCCGTGGAACTTCGAGAATCCTCGATCCGAGAATCTTCGATCAAAGATCTCAGCGAATACCTTTCCGCTCGGCCCCATTTCGAGCGTGAAAATCAAGCGGGGGCTCGTGATCGCGTCGAATCTCTTGCCGTCCGACGCGGCGGGCCCCATTTTTTTTGAAGCTCACGAGATCGCGTGCGAACTAGAGCAGGTGAACCTGGCCGGGATTATCGATCCTTCTTCTTCCTCGATGGACGGCCGAGGCAGCCTGAAGGCGGGCCTTCTGCGCTTTGGTGCGGTTGAGGTAAGAAATCTGGATTCCAAACTGCGGTTGGAGTCGAGGCATGTTTTTTTCACCGATATCCAGGCGCAGGTCTATGGCGGGAGTGCTGTGGGTGGCCTGTCCTTCGACTTATCGCAGAACAACACAACCTTTAAGACCGATGCGCGACTGAGTGGAATGAATCTGGCCCAGCTTCTGGCAGCCTTCCCAAATGGCGGCGGAAAGATGACCGGGAAAATGGAAGGAGACGTGAGGCTAGCGGGAGAAATCGCACATTCGCTCCGGCCGCTGGCGGGAATCCGCGGAACTGGCCACGTGACGGTGCGTAACGGCCAGGTGCCGAGTCTCAAGCTCAACGCGAACTTGATGAAGCTGGCGCACTTCAACGATCTTGGCCCGGCCAAAGATGATCCTTCCTCGTTTAAGGTGATCACCGCCGACCTGGAACTGGACAATCAGCGGATTTCGAGCAGGCTGATAGACCTCGACGGCTACGGGGTCGACGTGGACGGTTCGGGCAGTGTCAGCGTTTCAGGCTCTGACGAGTTGAACTATCGCGGGTTGGCAGAGATCACGACCAAGGAGAGCTTCTTCACGAACACCGTCGCCCGGTTATCCGGAGCTACGTTAAAAGATGGTAAGCTGCAGTTTCCCTTTCGGATCGGCGGAACCATCGATAACCCAGTGTTTTCCAAGGGCAAGGGTGACAAGGACGTAGACGCTCCGCCAAATAATCGGTGAATGCCCGGCAGAAAATTCCTCTGGCGTCCAATCCTCGTTCAAGCCCCATCCACAACGCCCGACGGCAGTTTTCAAATCGTTGGGCTGGCAGCCAGGAACCGCCACAGGTATATCCAATAAGGTATGTCCAATTACGAACATCCGTTGTCGACTTTGAACACTCCTGCGTTGGCGCCTCCGGCGAGCTCGGTTTATTTTTCAGAGAGTTGCGCGGGATACGTCTTGGCGACAAAGGTGCTCGCAGTAAAGCTGGAAGAAAGCGCCTATTTGAGGAAATCAAGTGCACACCTTACTGCAAGACTTTCGTTACGCCCTGCGGCAATTGCGCAAGAGCCCTGGGTTTACCGCTGTCGCAGTTTTGACCCTTGCCCTCGGGTTGGGAGCGAACAGTGCAATCTTCAGTGTGATTGATGCTGTTTTGCTGCGCCCGCTTCCGTTCCATGCCCCCAGCCGCCTGGTCGTCGTAAAACCGACCGAGCCCGGCCGGCGCGACGATATTGGCGTGTCCTATCCCACTTTTCTAGATTGGAGAGCCCAGAACCACATTTTTGGGGGTCTTTCGGTATTCCGTGAAGACGATTTCACACTTACCGGACGAGGCGAGCCCGCTCATCTGACCGGCGCTGTCGTTTCTGCCAATCTGTTTTCCGTGCTGGGCGTTCCCCCCGCCACCGGCAGAGACTTTATCCCCGAGGAAGACAATCCCACCGGCACCGGCCTGCCCATCATCTTGAGCCACAGCCTCTGGCAAAACCGGTTCGGATCCGATCCGAAAATCGTTGGCCAGAGCCTCACTTTAGACGGCCAGACGTTTTCCGTCGTCGGCGTGATGCCCGTGAGTTTTCAATTTCCGGTGCAGCGTGCGCCAGTTGAGTTCTGGACCACCATCGCTCTCGATTCGCAGACCGTGAACGGCTCACCGCCCATGACTTCTCAGCGCGGAGCCGGATACCTTGACGTAATCGCCCGCCTCAAGCCTCAGGTCACGGCTCCGACAGCCCAGACCGAGATGGCTCGAATTCAGGACGGCTTGAACCGGCAATATCCGGAAAACAGGCCGAAGGGAATCAGCCTTGTTCCAGAAGCCGATGCCGTCGTGGGCGACATGCGCCAGGGCCTGTTCGTTCTGCTCGGAGCCGTCGGACTGGTTCTGCTCATCGCCTGTGCCAACCTGTCGAATCTATTGTTGGCCCGAGCTGCGTCCCGAACGAAAGAAATCAGCGTGCGTACGGCCTTAGGAGCGACGCGTTGGATGATCGTGCGCCAGTTGCTTGCGGAAAGCTTGTTGCTCGCAGCTGCGGGCGCCGCCGCTGGGCTCGCGCTGGCCTCCTGGGGAATCAAGTTGTTGACGGCACTCGCGCCAGCGGACTTGCCGAGAATTACCGAGAGCGGCCTCAACCTGCAAGTGCTGGTCTTCACCACGCTGGTCGCGGTCTTCACCAGCATTCTATTCGGGCTAGTTCCTGCCCTGCAGGCGGCCAAGCCCGAACTAGCCGCCGCGCTCAAGGAAGGCGGCCGCAATGGAACCGAGACTCTGGCCCGCGGCCGCCTCCGATCTGCATTGGTCGTCACCGAAATGGCTCTTGCCATGGTCCTGCTGGTGGGTTCCGGTCTGTTGCTGCGAAGCCTTCTGGGTCTGGGAAGAGTAGATCCCGGCTTTGCGAAGGATCACGTGATGACTTTCGGACTCGATCTCCCCGGCCGCTACGGACAGCCTGAGCGAGTCGCCTTCTATCGCAACCTGCTCGAGCAGATTCGCGCCACTCCGGGTGTACGTTCGGCCAGCGCCGCGTTCCCCCTTCCTCTCTCGGCGGACGATGTCAAAACTACCTTCGAGGTTGAGGGCCGGCCCCTGAAGCGATCGGAGTTTCCCGTCACCACCTTACACATTATCGACCGCGACTATTTCCGCACTCTGGGAATTCCGCTGCTACGCGGCCGCGAATTCAACCTTCAGGACGATGCCGCGGGTGCCACGCCGGTCGTCATCATCAGCGAGAGGCTGGCCAAGCAGGTCTTCTCGGGAGAAGATCCGGTCGGCCGCAGGATCAAGCCCGGCATTTCGAGTGGAACCAGCGGAGAACCCATGCGCGTTGTCGTGGGCGTCGTCGGAGATGTAAAAGCCGAAGGGCTGGGTGCTCCCTCCATTCCAGAATCCTATCTGTCCTATGCCCAGCTGCCCTTCGCTCCCATGTCCGTTGTCGTGCGCACGGAAATCGCCCCCGCGAACATTGTGCCCACTCTCACGACTGAGGTTCAATCCCTGGACAGCGCCCTGCCTCTCTTGCATGTGAAGACTCTGGACGAATATGTGGACGATTCCATCGTCGGAACGCGCTTTGAAACGTTCCTCCTCGGGACCTTCGGAGTGCTTGCATTCTTGCTCACCGCGGTTGGCCTCTACGGAGTGATTTCGTACACGGTTGCCCAGCGCACCCGGGAAATGGGAATTCGGCTTGCTTTGGGCGCGGACCGCAATGCAATCCTCGGCATGGTCGTCAAGAACGGAACGCTGCTGGCTTGCGCTGGGGCCGTCATTGGCCTGGCGGCGGCGTTTCTTCTGACCAGACTTATGGCAAGCTTGCTGTTTGGTGTCGGCCCCACCGATCCGCTGACTTTCCTATGCGTTCCCATCGCGCTGATTTCGGTCGCCATTCTGGCGAGTTACGTCCCTGCTCGCCGCGCCGCCAAAGTCGACCCCATGGTGGCCTTGCGGTACGAGTAAACTCGCTCGTGGACTCCCAAACTCCAGACTCCGGAGTTCGCGTCCGGGACTGGCTGTGCGTTCAATGCGGGCAACTTTAGAATCCAAATCGTCGCCGCGCTCGTCTGATATCTTTTAGCTTCCCCCTGCTTCTCACGCCCATGCATTCCATACCACGCCCAAGCCGGTGGATGGTGATTCTTGCCTTCGGACTCGTGTACCTGTTCTGGGGCTCGACCTATCTGGCCATCGACATCGCGGTGCAAACCATTCCTCCGGCGCTCATGTGCGCCGTGCGGTTTTCCATTGCGGGCACGGTCATGCTTGCGGTGTGCGCCGCTACCGGCCGCAGAATTTTTCATTCTCCAAAGCAAATTGCGCTGGCCGCCGTTGTAGGCCTTCTGCTGCTGATGGGCGGCAATCTCACGCTCTCGTACGCGGAACTCTCCGTCTCGTCGGGCTTGGCCGCGCTCATCATCGCCATCACACCACTCTGGTTTTTGGTGCTCGATTCGTTGCTGCTCGGCGACCATCACATTTCCGGCCGTGGCAAAGCGGGTCTGGCGTTGGGAATCGTGGGATTGCTCGTCCTGGTGTGGCCGCAACTGCAATCCGGCACCATGGGACATCGCGAGTTCTGGGCCTCGATCAGTTTGATCGCCGGATCGTTCTCGTGGGCGCTCGGCTCGGTGCTCTCCAAGCGCTGGCAGTCTGGCATGGACGTATTCAGCGCCACCGGCTGGCAAGTCACCGCGGCGGGAGTGGGGAACTTTACCTTCGCGCTCATCGCCGGCGATCTCTCGCATGTCCAGTGGACCGCCCGCAGCCTCAGCGCCACCATGTACCTCGTAGTATGCGGCTCCTGGATCGGCTACACCGCCTACATCTGGCTGCTGGAGCACGTTCCCACATCCAAGGTATCGACCTACGCCTATGTAAATCCGGTGGTGGCCGTGTTCCTGGGCTGGCTGATTCTGCACGAGCGCGTCGACCGCTTCATCCTCGCAGGAAGCGCCATCGTGGTGCTGTCGGTCATCCTCGTCACCAGCGCAAAAGTGAAAGAAAAAACGGTCGCGGAGGAACTGCCCGCGGTAGAAGCGGCGGGAGACTGAGGAGCGGACTTCAGACTTCGGACCTCAGACCTTAGACCTCGAGCGCAGAACTGGGCCTTCGAAAGTGGGTTGAGTGCAGGCCCAATCCCACCGCGTCAGGCAAACCTCCGAAGTCTGCGGTCTGCGGTTCGAAGTCCGCGGTCCGAAGTCCGCTACTTCGTCCCTTCCTCCTCCTCCGCATCATTCACCAAATCCACCACATGCCCCCGGATCGCAAACGTCTGCCGCGCCCCGCCCGTCGGTTCAAAGCTGACTCGCGCCGGGCCTCGCTGCCACGACGGCTTTGGGCAAGCTGAATCCGGCGCGGCATCCTCGGGCAACCCGTCGCTCGACAGCACCGTCTTCAACACCGGCTTGCGCCGGCTGAGTTGCGCCACCACGGCGTAGGTTTTCTTTCCATCGTCCGCCACTCCACAGTATGCGACATAGTCGCGGTACCAGCTGGCAGCGGAGTAGTAAGCATCGAACTCCGGAAGATTGACCGGAGACACGCGCCCCGTCACCCGGTCGACCAGCAGCCAGCCTCCGCGTTGCCACTGCCAGCGCGGGCCGGAATCTTCGGGGAGACTGTCATTCACTCGAAACACCCGCCGCACCACAAACAGCCGGTCAGTCACTTCATGCGCGGCACCGAGCACGTACTCCCTGACGCGCCCATCCACCACCAGCGCGCGGATCTTGATGGTGAGCGGCTTGTCCTCCGCGCCCGACCCCGCAAACCACTGCACGGACGTCCATTTTCCAAACGCGATCACGTGAACTTTCGTGGCCGCACCCGCCCCCACCGTCAGCCACAACGCACCAACAAGCACGCACGCCACCCGGGTTCGCGCAATCCTCATAAGGCGAGACTGGCACCGACCACGTCTCAAGGCAAGGTTTTCGATCACATCCGCAAAATGGGATGTGCCGAAATGGGAATAGCGCAGTTCCTCAAACGGTGCTACTGTTCCAAAGAGCTGGCCCCCGTCCGGCGAAAAGCAGAAAATGGCTGTAGAATCAGGGGAGCTAGAATAACGATTTTCAATCATGAGCGTCTCCCCTCCCTCTCGGACTCCGGCGCGGCTGGATGCGCGGACATCTTCCAAGGGCGAAACCGCCTCTTATCTAGACATGGGTGACCTTTTACCACGACGCCGCGCGCCGCGAATTCTGGTGGTCGACGACCAGCCTGGCATCGCCGGCCTGATGAGCCAGTTGCTCACCATGCGCGGATACGACGTGACCACCGCCTCCAACGCCGAGCAGGGTGAGGCCGAGGTTCACCGCCAGTTGCCTGACCTGATCCTCTCCGACGTGATGATGCCGGGCAAATCGGGTTACGAATTCTGCCGCGGCCTGAAAGAAAATCCGGCCACGCGTTTGATTCCCTTCGTCCTCATCACCGGACTCAGCGACAGCAGCGACAAAGTGCGCGGCATCGAAGCCGGCGCCGATGACTTCCTGAACAAGCCAGTCCTCGCCGAGGAACTCATTGCCCGCGTGAAATCGCTGCTCCGCCTGAAAGAATTTACCGACGAACTGGAGAATGCCGACTCCGTTCTCTGCACCCTGGGCCTGATCGTCGAAGGCCGCGATCCCTACACTGGGGGTCATTGCGAGCGGCTCTCAGTCGGCGCCGCCGATCTCGGGCGCCATCTCGGCATGGACGAAGATTCCATCATTGCGTTGAAGCGCGGCGGATATCTCCATGACCTCGGCAAGATCAAAGTCCCCGACGAAATTCTGAAGAAGGGCAGCGACCTCACGCCCGCGGAATGGCAGATCATGAAACTCCATCCCATCACCGGCGAAACCATCTGCCGGCCGCTACATTCGCTGGCACTGGTGCTGCCCATCATCCGCCACCATCACGAACACTCGGACGGCTCGGGCTATCCCGACGGCCTGACCGGTTCCGAGATTCCCGTGCTCCCTCGAGTCCTGCAGGTCGTCGACGTGTACGACGCGCTCCGCACCGCCCGCTCCTACAAGCCTCCCCAAACCCACGAGCAGGCTGCCCAGACCATGCGCGAAGAAGCCGCCCGTGGCCTCTGGGACGCGGAATTAGTGGCCGAATACTTCTCCATGCTCCAGCAAAAACGCCAAGTAGCGTAAGGCAGTTCTCAGTTCTCAGTTCTCAGTTCTCAGTTCTCAGACTTCAGACTTCAGACCTCAGACCTCAGACTTCAGACTTCAGACTTCGGACCTCAGACTTCAGACTTCGGACCTCAGACTTCAGTTCTCAGACTTCAGTTCTCAGACTTGGGTCCTCAGACCTCGGACATCAGGCTGTCCTCTCCTCCTTACTTCACTTGTGTGCACGACCTGAATGCCTGCACAACCGTGGAAGAGCGGCCCTTCCAGGGCCGCGTAAGAGTCATGAAAAACAGCCTAGGCTTTAGCCCCTGAGGTATTTGAGCGACTCCGATTTCCGAAATCCCAAAACAACAACGTACAATGACACTGCCTTCCAGCTTTCAGCCCCCAGTCCCACCGACTGAAAACTGAGAACTGAGAACTGCTCTTGGATCCCACTTACAGCATCGTGATCCCGGCATACAACGAGAGCGCCCGCCTGGGCGCAACTCTCGAAAAGGTGCTGGCCTACGTGCACGCTCAGGGATGGGATGCGGAAGTCATCGTCGTCAACGACGGCTCCCGCGACAACACCTCCGACATTGTCCGGTCTTATTCCGCCAAGGACCCCACCCTGCGGCTGGTGGAAAATCCCGGCAATCGCGGCAAGGGATACAGCGTGCGCAACGGCATGCTCACCGCCCGCGGCCGAATCGTGCTGTTCAGCGACGCCGACCTGTCCTCGCCGATCGAAGAGGCGCCGAAGCTTTTTCAGGCGCTGCACGACGGCGCGGACATCGCCATCGGCTCGCGCTGGCTGCGCGCCGAAACCCAGACGCAGCGCCAGCCCCTGCACCGCCAACTCTTCGGCCGCATCTTCAATCTGGCCCTGCGCCTCACGCTCGGCTTGCAATTCAAAGATACGCAGTGCGGCTTCAAAGCCTTCAAGCAACCGGCGGCGCAGGCCATCTTCCCTCTGCAAAAAATCGAACGCTGGGGATTCGATCCCGAAATTCTCTTCCTGGCCCGAAAGTTGAAATTCAAAGTGCAGGAAGTCCCCGTCGCCTGGGCACACCGCGAAGGCACCAGCATCAATCCGCTGCTCGACGGCTCCCGCATGGTAATGGAGATGCTGCACATCCGCTGGAACGATCTGATGGGAAGGTATGAGGGCGAACCTGCGCCTAGCAGCAAGCCGCTACCCGGCCACCGCGGCCCTCAAGGTCGGTGAAAAATAATCAACACCCGAGACGAACTGTCATCCTGAGCGGCGTCTTTGCCGCGAAGGACCCATGCAACTACCTCGCCACGGGCAAATTGCATAGGTCCTTCGCTTCGCTCAGGAAGACAAGTGCGATTTATGTGGCCGCAGCCTTGACCGCGTCCACGACTCTGCGCCCCATCTCCGTCGTGGAGATCGCCGCATGCGACTTCCCCGCCAGATCGGAAGTCCGTGCGCCTTGCGAAAGCACGGCTGAAACCGCCTTCTCGACGCAGCTTGCTTCCGCCTCCAACTGAAACGAATGCCGCAGCAGCATCGCCACCGACAAAATCGCGCCCAGCGGATTGGCAATCCCCTTCCCCGCAATATCTGGTGCCGACCCGTGCACCGGCTCATACAGACCGACCGGCCCGCCCACACTCGCCGAAGCCAGCAGTCCCAGGGAACCCACCACCCCGCCGGCCTGATCGGAAAGAATGTCCCCAAACATGTTCTCGGTGAGCAGGACATCGAAATCCGTAGGCCGCTGCACCAGCAGCATCGCCGCCGAATCGACATACTGATGTCCCAACTTCACCTCGGGATAATCTTTCCCCACCCGCGTCACCACTTCCCGCCAAAGCCGCGAACATTCCAGCACGTTGGCCTTGTCCACTGACAGCACCTTGCGCCGCCGCTTCATCGCCAGCTCAAACGCCACGCGCGCAATGCGCTCGATTTCCGATTCGCCGTAGCGCATCGTATTGACCGCAACCCGCGAGCCCGGATTTCCCGGTTCCGAGGTCCCTGAAATGGACCGCGGCTGCCCAAAATAGAGCCCGCCCAGCAATTCCCGAACGATCATGATGTCGGTGCCGCGGACTATTTCCGGCCGTAAGGGAGAGCAATCCTCCAGCGCCGGAAAGAACACCGCCGGGCGCAAGTTGGCATACGCGCCCAACTCGCGCCGTATCCGCAGCAATCCTGCCTCCGGACGCAGGTGCCCCGGATTGTGATCAAACGCCGGACTCCCCACCGCTCCGAGCAGCACGGCAGACGAAGCCAGGCAAGCCCGCACCGTATCCGCCGGCAGCGGGTCGTTCACCGCGACGAGCGCCGCGCCACCAATGAGTTTGGTTTGAAGCTGAAGTTGATGGCCGAACCCGTCAGCCACCTCTTGCAAAACAAGCACGGCCTGCTCGGTCACTTCCGGACCAATGCCGTCGCCAGGAAGAATGATGAGTTTCAGAAGCATGCGGGAATTAGTCTAATGGAAACCCAGCCGCGAAGCGGCGGAAGAATGCAGCCCACGGCGCAAGCCGTGGGTACCAAGCGGAAAATGTGCCAGCCCCGCGAGGGGCGGAAGAGAAACTCTGAAAGTCTCCGGCCACGACGGCACAAGCTTCAATTCACCGCTACACTCCCCACAGATAATCTTCCTGCTGCGTCTGCTCGTGGTGGGATTCGCCGTGAACCGGCAGCGGCACGCCAAACGCATTCGTCTGCGGCCCCACCGGGAACGGCTTAGCCGGTTCGGCCGCGGGTTCGGGTGTGGCTGTGGGCGCGTTGACGACTGCCGCTTGCGTCGGAACAATCTTCTCAATCAGCGGCGTCGCCGACCCCGACGGCTTGTGCGTGTCGCGGATCAGTTCCAGCAAGTGATGATCTTCCACATGCTTGATCTTGTCGGCCAGCCGGACAAAGCGCCGGTAGATGTCGTCCAGCGCCCGGCGATCGAACTGGTAGCCCAGTTGTTCGCAGCGGATGCCCAGCGCGTGACGTCCAGAGTGCTTGCCCAGCACCAGCTTCGAGTCGGGTACGCCGACCGACTGCGGCGTCATAATTTCGTAGGTCAGCGGATTTTTCAGCACGCCATCCTGGTGTATGCCCGCTTCGTGCGCAAACGCGTTGCGCCCCGTGATGGCCTTGTTCGGCTGCACCGGCACACCAGTGATCTCGCTCAACATCTGGCTGGAAGCAAAAATCTGATCTCCGACCACGCCCGTTTCGTAGGCGAATCGATCCGGACGAACCCGCATCGCCATCACAATTTCTTCCAGCGACGCATTCCCCGCGCGTTCTCCAATGCCATTGATCGTGCACTCCACCTGCCGTGCTCCAGCAGCCACCGCTGCCAGCGCATTAGCCACGGCCATACCGAGATCGTTGTGGCAGTGCGCGGAAACGGTCACATTCTCAATTCCCTTTACGCGCCGCCGGATGGTCGTGATCAGATCGCCGAACTCTGCCGGCACGGTGTAGCCGACCGTGTCCGGAATGTTCAGCGTGGTCGCGCCCGCTGCGACGACCGCCTCCAGCACGCGACACAGATAATCAGGATCGGTGCGCGTAGCATCTTCGGGCGAGAACTCCACATCTTCGCACAGCGACTTGGCGAAGCGAATCGCGTCGCTCGCCTGCGCCACACACTGGTCACGCGTAATCCGCAGCTTGTACTGCAAATGAATGTCGGAAGTCGCGAGAAACACGTGGATCCGCGGATGCGCCGCGTGCTGCAGCGCCTCCCACGCGCGCTCAATGTCGGGCCGGCAGGCGCGAGCCAGTCCCGCAATGATCGGACGCCGTACCACCGACGCGATCGCCCTCACCGACTCGAAGTCGCCATCGGAGGCGATCGGGAACCCAGCCTCGATCACGTCCACTCCCAGGCGGTCGAGCTGGTGAGCCAGGCGCAGCTTTTCCTGCTGGTTCATGCTGCAGCCCGGCGATTGCTCGCCGTCGCGAAGAGTGGTGTCGAAAACCGTGATGCGGGCTCGCTCTGCGGTCATGATCTCCTCAAAAAATAGATCTCCCTCAAGACAGACTTGACCCTCTATGGTACGGGCGAAGGCCGTAGAAGCAAAACTTATAATTCTTCAGTAATCATTAGCTGTAGTTGTATAATAAGTATTGCTAATGGTTTTGAGAGAATTGATTAAGGAGCCGGCTTCAAGGAGCCTTGGCCTAAGGAGCCTCGCCTAAGGAGTTTAGCGCATGGAGCTTTCCCAACTCGAAGTCTTTCTGGCCGTGGCCCGCGAACACCGCTTCTCCCGCGCCGCCGAAAAACTATACCGCACCCAGTCGGCGGTCAGCCAGACTATTCGCAAGCTCGAGGACGAACTCGGTGAGGCTCTATTCGACCGCTCTTCGCGCGAGGGCGTCCTCACCGACGCCGGCAAGGTTCTCTTCGAATACGCCGAAAAGCTGATCAACCTTCGCAGTGAAGCCGCCGAATCTCTGACCGAACTGCGGGAACTGCAAAAAGGCAAGCTGGTGATCGCGGCCAACGAGTTCACCGTGCTCTACCTTCTCCCGCTGCTGGCCGAATTTCGCCGCCTCCATCCCATGATCAAGATCACGGTCGAACGCGCTCTCGGCAGTCACATTCCCGACGATGTTTTGCGTTACAACGCAGAGTTCGGCGTGCTGTCCTACGAACCCCAGGAACCGAGTCTGCATTCGGTGGTCGTGTACCTCGACGAGCTTGTGCTGATCGTTCCTCCCAAACATCCTCTGGCCTCTGCGCCGCAGGTCAGCATCCGGCAGTTGGGCGCGGAATCTTTTGTGGCGCACATCGTTTCTTCCCCGTACCGCGAGAAAGTCATCCAGCTGTTCAAGACCCACAAAACCCCGCTGCACATGGACCTGGAACTGCCTACTCTACAGGCCATCAAGCAATTCGTCGCGATGGGGCATGGGGTGGCTTTAGTCCCCGAGATCAGCGTCGAAACGGAGCTCGCCCGCGGGGAACTGGTTGGAATCCCCGTACGGGAACTGCAGCTGAAGCGCAAGCTGCGCGTCATCTACCGCAAAGATGCGAACCTGTCGCACGCCGCCCGGGCTTTTCTGAAAGTCGCCGAAGCCGTAGCCCTCGACCGCAAAGGCCGCTACCGTTTCCAGCGTGAAAATTAGCGCTGTCGTTGCCGCGCTCCTGGCAAAGATGAATCCTAAGTCACTCCGCTCCAGCCGCGAAGCGGCGCAAGAATGCAGCCCACAGCTTGCCCTGAGCTTGTCGAAGGGGCGCAAGCCGTGGGTGCGACCGGGAGGATGGAACCGAGTCCCGAGGGAACGACACAAACTCGTCAACTCGCTCTCACGGATCTGGGCATCCACCGCAAAAACAAAAAGGAGCAAGGCGAACTTTGCTCCTTCCATTCAAATAAAACTCACCTCAGCAGTCCGCGCAAACCCGCTCTTCCCGGAACGACGCCACCGCCGCATCCACCGACGGATGAACCTCCAGCACCGAATCCAGATTCGTCAGTTCGAGTAGTGTGGTCACCAGCGAATTCGGACCCGCACACTTCATGCTGACGTTGTTGGCTTGCGCCCAGGTCTGCAGGAGCGCCAGCTCTCCAATGCCCGCGCTGTCCATCGAACTCACCCCACTCAGGTCGAGCACCAATTTCCGCGCCTGTTGCAGGACTTCGCCCGCCACTCGCGACAGCGCGGCTGCTTCATCGCGGTACACGATGCGCCCCTGGCAGTGCACGACGATCACATCGCCGCGATTCCGTGTTTCCAGACTGAGTTTCAACTTCAACTCCTTGTATTCCAAGGCAGCCACAATTCCCGGCTGCTCGCCTATTTGCCAATTCATGTCCATTGGTTGCATGCTAGTAGATAGACGCAGGTGCGTTGGTTTTGGCACCATGAAAATCTGGTAAATTTTCACCCCTCCCAGCCTGCAAGCGGCGGACAACCCTGCCCTGAGCGCCGAAGGGAGTGTCCGCGCCACATGGCACAGCCGGGACAAATTTTGTAAACTGGGACATCTTGGGCGTCCGGTACACTGCATCTAACAGATTTCGTTGATTCAATTGAATTTTTGCCGGCCCTATCGCCGGGGAGGAATAATTCGTGTCCAAGTCTGCCGCCGCAGTGCTGGCGTTTGTTGGTTTCATTCTGTTCTCGATCCCGATGTCGGCACAATTTAACGGACTTCTTCCCAATGGCAACGTTTACGCTGGAGTCTCCTACGGCAAACTCACAGACCAAATCAACACGCAGAGTTATCGCGGGTTTGAGGGTTCCTTTGAGGCGCTGCCCTTTACCCGCTTTCCCCGCCTTGGCCTGGTGGCCGATGGCAGCGGCTACTTCCGCACCGGGGTTACGCAATATGTTTTCGTCGGCGGTCCGCGTATTTCCGCCAACTTTGGAAGATGGCGCCCCTTCGTCCATGCCATGGCCGGCATCCGGCACGTGAATTCCTACAGCTTCGTCTACAACCCGATCGCCATCGACGTCGGCGGCGGCGCCGACTATAAGCTTGGCTTCAAGAACTTCTCCTGGCGATTTCAGGGGGATTATGTTCATAGCAACTACGGCCACGCCCTGCAGAATGATTACCACGCTTCCACGGGAATTGTCTGGCGCTTCTGAGCCGCAGTGACATCTTTTGTTCACCGCCAGTTTTTTCACAACCAATTGCCTCCTCTCCGAATCTCGTCCATACACATCCAAAACTTTATCGTTCCGAACGGGTTTAATGGATGCCAAGGAAGAAGGAAGGGAGAAGGGAGATGTCCTCATGCTGAAAGCTACGTGCATCGCCGTCGCGCTATTTCTTTTCGCAGGCTTAGCCAGCGCCCAAATACCCGCCTCAGGAAACATATTTGTCGGCTATTCCTTTGAGAATGCAAGCGCATCCGCGCTCGACAACCTGACCCGCCCCAACCTGCACGGATGGGAAGGATCGCTCGAAGGGAAACTGGCGCCGTGGGTGGGGCTGGTGACCGATTTCAGCGGCCACTACGGCTCGCAAACCTTCGTAGTCCTCGCGCCCAGCCCAGTCAACGTGAAGGTCACAGGCCACGAGTATGAAGTCCTGTTCGGCCCCCGAGTTTCGGTGCCAGTGGGTAAGTTCACCCCGTTTGGCGAGTTCATGATTGGCCTCGCGCACATCGGTTCGGGAGGAACCTTCCCCACCAATACTTCGTTCGCCACTGCGCTGGGCGGAGGCATTGACTATCGCATCTTCCGTCCCATCGCTCTCCGCGTCGAAGGCGATTACGTGCGGACCAGCTTTTTCAACACGACCCAGAACAACATCCGTGTATCGACCGGCGTCGTCTTCCGCTTCTAAGCGGCGACTAATATCCTCCTCTCGCAAGAACAGGACTCAGCTGGTTGGCTGAATCCTGTTTTGTGTGGCCGGCAAAACTCGTTGAGGAAAAGCGCCCAGAGACCCTAGGCGCGGGGCACGCTGCCCGGTTCCGCCCAATACTTGTGGTCGCGCAGAAAGTATTTCTCGTTCCAAAAGTTCATCATCGTCCACAGGAACAACCATCCCACGCGCAGATGTCCCATCTTCTTGAACCGCCGGTTCGTGGTGTAGACCCCGCCCCGCACGATCGCGAAGCGCTTGCGCTCGACCTGCTGGCTCAGCCGGTAGTCTTCCGCAAACAAGATCTGCTCATGAAATCCACCGAGTTCCCAGAATTTCTTCCGCTCAAAGAACATAAACATTCCCGTCGCAAACGGACGGTGCAGGTACGACAGGTACTGAAAGAAGTCGTTGCCCGCATAGAACGCCCGGTCCAGCCAGCTGCCGTCTTTACACAGGATGTTCGTGGTCACGCAGTGCAGTTGCTTGCTCTGCGCCCGTTCCACGCAGCGCCGCACCAGCGACCGGTCGGCCAGTTCAATGTCCGCATCCAGGAACAGAATGTAGGAAGTGTCCGCATACGCCGCGCCCTGGTTTCGTCCCACCGAAGGCATCCCGCCGCGAATCACGCTCACGTTCAGGCGGTCGCGGAAACTCATCACCATCTCGGGCGTTCCGTCCGTCGAGTTCGCGTCAGCGACCAACACCCTCGTACTCGACATCTTCGAGTAGTCCTGATTCGTCAGCGACGTCAGCAAGCGCGGAATCAGTTTCGCCTCGTTCTTCGCCGGAATCACGATCGTCAGCTCGTTCGCCGGATTCACGCTCGTCGAAGTCATGCTTGTCGAAGTCATGCTCGTCGAAGTCATGGATTTGTACCCCCTGTTCATCAATCGTCAAATACGTAAGCCGGGAGTCGACCCACCCACCCGAGTTGTAGTAATGGATGCCGTCCTGCTCCGCTTGGATGGCCTCGTGCGTATGCCCGCAGAAGATGCGGTCCGCGCCGTGCTGCCGCGCGTAGTTCAGCGCCCCCGACGCCACTTTCGGCGACATGCGCAGCCACCGGGTGTTCAGCCGGTCAATCAGCCGCGTAATCGGCTTGCTCTTGAAGTCCAGCTTCTGCAACTGCAGGAATAACGACGTGCCCCACTGGCTGAGCTTCACCCGGCTAACCTGAAATCCGTCGAACTGGTGACCGTGAATCGCAATGTGCCGCAGCCCGCCGTATTCCCACCTGTAGTCCTGGTACACGCGAACCCCCACCAGGTGCGACATAATGTTGGTCAGCCCGTGATCGTGATTGCCTTCCACCCACACCACTTCAATCTTGCGCTTGGGATTCGATAGCTTGCGGATATAGCCGAGAAACTTCCAGTGTTCCTTGGTCAGGCGGGCAAAATTAAGATCGGCGAAAATGTCGCCCAACAGAATCAGCCGCTGGAAGCGGTTTTCCTTGAGCACCCGCGTCGCCTCGCGGGCATGACTCGTCTCTGCACCCAGGTGCAGGTCGGAAAGGATCAGCGTGTTGTACACGTGCAGATCCATATCCCATTTCTAGCAGCGGATTGTTACGGGGTGATGAAATGTGCATCAATTTTGGTGCATTAGGTAACTACCGAAGTAACCTCGAAAAAGCGAAGGGATAACGAACGGATTTCTGGGATCGTTTCCTTCGTGAACCTTCGTGTCCTTAGTGGTAAAGACCTTTCACTCTCAGCTTGCCGAACTCCCCGGGTCACGCCCCTTCTTCCGCAGAATCCCAGCCGAAGCCAGCGTCACCACCAGCCCGACGGGAAACACCTCCATGAACGTCATGGCCACATTGATGACTGGATTGTGGTAATTCCGCGCGAGGTCGCTCGCTTTCCGCTGCGTCTCCTCCACCTTCTGCGGGCTCGCCCCAGACGCCTTCGCGTGTTCCACCATGTGGACGGCATATTTTTCCGCGAAGTCGGGCATGAATTTGTAGTAGACGATTTCCCAAGTCCCCACGTAGCACGCGTTCGAGATCAACGTAATCAGGATGCCGACGGCGAACCCACGACCGAATGTCAGGCGCCCGCCCCCGACATTCTCCCTGTACGAGCGCACCCCGAAGAACACCATGAGCGCCGCCAGCACGATCGTGGCGTAGCCGAGGATTTCTGCTTTCTCCAAGCCGATCTTGTCGGCGAATGGCATCGTCGCCAGCATCAGCGCCGTCAATATCGCGCCCGAAATCAACCCAAAGGTCAGAACAATCTTTTTCATCGAACTCAGTCTCCTTCCAAAGTCACTCTCCTCGGGCACCCCCACCGCTACGGTCCCTCTTCCTTCGGCTTTGGCGGTTCCCATAACTCAATGCGGTTGCCGGCTGGGTCGGTGATCCAGGCGAAGCGGCCGTAGTCGGCCTCTTCGCGGTGAGGATCGATTTCGACTCCCGATTTCTTCAGGTCTTCCAGCAGTGCGTCAAGATTATCGACGCGGTAGTTGACCATGAAGCTGGCCTTGCTCACACCGAAATATTTGGTCGTCTGCGGGAAGATGGACCACGCTGTCACTGCTTTAGGACCGGGCTCGGTCCCATCTGCGGCCTGCAGTTCGCGCCAATGAAACGACGCTCCCTGGCCGTGTGCATCGCGCTGGATGCCAAGATGCTTCTCGTACCAGTCGTAAAGCTGCTGCGGGTTCTCCGCTTTGAAGAAAATTCCGCCAATCCCGGTTACGCGCCTCATCATGACCCTCCTTTACCTGTCCGCCAATCAACTCATGTAGCGACAGCCGCCTCGGCTGTCCCGGCTGGGCGAGGCCCGCCGGACCCGTTCACGTGCCCGAAATGTAACCGGAACCCCGCGCGCTGTCGTCATACTTTCGGATGATTTTACGCGAGAAAAGCGAAAAATCATGCTTTCGGGTGGGTTGCAGCGCGTGGCTTGCGGCACGCGTGGGTTGCGACAGATGACACTAACGTGTCGAACGCCTCACGGGATCAGCCTGCAGGTCTTGCCGATCTGCACGGCCTGGGTGCGCCGCTTGGCGCCGAGCTTATCAAACAGCCGGCTGGAGTGGGTCTTCACCGTGTTTTCGCTGACGAACAGCCGGTCGGCAATCTCCCGGTTGCTCAACCCGCTGGCGATGAGCCCGAGAATCTCCAGTTCGCGCACGGTAATGCCGAACTGGCTCACGCGCTTCTCGTCGGCAACGAACGGTCCCGCCGCCTGCGCCGGGACTTCCTGGATGATCGTTTCTTTAATGACCGTTTCTTTGACGATCGTTTCCTGGACGATCTTTTCCTGGACGATCACCTCCGGCTTTTTCTTGGTGAGCGTCAGCCCCAGCCAGATGCCCAGCCCGGCAAACAGGGCAGCGACCAGCGCGACGTAGATTTCCAGCGAATGCTCAACCACCAGGAAGCGGTACTCCGTCAGCTTCAGGACGGCGACGAGCAAGCCGCTGCACCCGCCGTACAGCAGGATGTCGTGTACCACGCGCCAGCGCGAACTCGGGGGTTCTTCCTTCATCAAGGTCACGGGTCGCCATGATATCCGAAGACTGCAATCTCTTGCACCACCCCGGGGAGCACCCCCGCCCGCGTCATTGCAACGCGCTAAACCTCGCGCACTGCTGCCCGTCCGGAGGAGCCGTGCTGCCGGCGGCATTCGGATCCGCGCGAATCACATTCTTATCGGTCGAGCAGAACATCCGCTTGCCGGTGCGGTCAAACACCACCGGCGCCGCGCCCACCACATAGCTGGTGCTCATCCCATTCGCCGGATTGCCTCCTACCGCCGCAAAGTTATAGCCCGACTTCACGCCTCCGGCCAGGCTCTGATCCAGTAAGCACGCCGTAGCCGCCGACTTGGCGCAGGGCTCGCCCCCGCCCAGGTTCGCCAGCGCTTCTGCGTATCCGCCGTATGCTGCCTGATACGACTCTTCCGCCACGTTGATGGCATGAACGGAAGCCACCGCGGAAGCCTCGTTGGCCCTGATCTTCGAATCCACCAAACTCGGGATGGTAATAGCTGCAATGATCAGAACGATCGTGACCACGATCAACATCTCCAGCAACGTAAATCCCCGTTGATGTTTCATATCCGTCCTCCCCGCCGCAAATCAGCAGCAGCACAAGACGAGAACGGACGCCGGCAAACGGCTTGCGCAAAAAGAAATGCGCCGGAGCAATGTTTGTGTGGGATATTCGTGTGGGTCCGGATATTCGTGTGGGTCCGGGTCTCAGACCCGGACAGGCCGAGCAAAGCTCGGCTGCCCTCGACCCTGACCTGGGCTCCACATGCTGAAGTCAGGCCCGAGGTTGGAGGTTCGACTTCCTCCCTTCCCTACTGCGTCG
>Ga0209517_10002933_pt1 | contig 23483 bp, 18 predicted proteins | sample PeaSoiMetSII2010_FD_187695 | JGI IMG/M metagenome (GOLD analysis project Ga0209517, IMG submission 187695) | Peat soil microbial communities from Weissenstadt, Germany - SII-2010 (SPAdes) (version 2) | ecosystem: Environmental > Terrestrial > Soil > Wetlands > Peat | place: Germany... | reverse complement strand
GCCACCTTTCATCTGTTGCGCCGCGCTCTTCAAATAGTCAGCCACCTTGCCGTAATTACCGGCGGGATCAACTGCTTGAGATACCTCCTGGAGCAATTTCTGAAGCTGGTCGGGCGAGAGTTTGGCCGCCTTCAACTGCTGGGCCATTTTCTGCAACGTCATTTGCGCCGCCTCGGGCTGCCCGTTTTTCAATTGCTCCGCCAAGTCCTTTCCGAGCTTCTCCATCTGCTGTTGGAGTTGCGCCAGTGATTTGGCCATGTCCCGCGTTTTCTCGAGGTCCGTCAGGGAGGCCTGAATATCTTTGAGAACCAACTCCGGCTGATTGGCCGCCAGGGCGCTGATGGCATCATCCAACTGCGGCATTTGGAGGCCCATTTGCTGCGCCTGCTTCGACAGCGCGGACAAGGCCTCGGAGAGTTTCTGGCGCTCGGCTTCCGTGCCGGCCGAGTTCTTGTCAGCCAAGCCCTTGGCCGCTTCCTGCAACTTCTGCAAATCCTTTTGCAGTTTGTCCATGGCCTCCGGATTGCCCGTAGGCGTGCCGATCTGTTTTTGGAGGGCCTCGATTTGCTTCTGCAAGCCCGCCGCGGTCTGAGAGTCGCTGCCGGTCGAAGCGCGGGCAGCCTGTTCGAGTTTTTTCAGTCCCGGATCTTTGCCTAATTCTTTGAGTTGATCCTTGAGCTGATCGGCCACGCTGGCGAGGTCCTTGAGCGCTTCGCTTCGCGTAAGGGCTTTCTTGGTGAATTCACTGCCCAAGGCCTCGACGGCCTGCAAGGATTTCTCGGTCGGGGGGAGCGCAGGTGGACGCTGGTCCAGGCTGCGCCGCGTCAACTCCGCCAACTGCCGCCCCACGTCCTTGATGGTCTGCTTGTCGGCTTGCTTCTGGAGAAATGCCTTGCTGCGGTACTCGGGCACGAAACCGAGGCCGGCGCACAATGCAAGGAACAGCAGCGCCCAGCGAGCGGACTTGGGGAGGCGAAACGGAACCAACTTGCGCGGATCCAGTCCTTTGGCATGCTCGGCGGCATCGCTCACAACCAACTGGCCCCAGCGGCCGGCGCTTGGATCGGAGCCCAACTCGAGAGCCGTGCTCAACCGTTCCTTCAAATGTTGCCGGCCATCAACCCAGCGCGCCGTGTCATTTAACCGCGGCTTGCGCCAACCGCCAACCAGCAAGCCGACCAACAGGCAGGGAAGGGTCACGAGACTGGCCGCCAGAAGCGTCCACCTCGGCAAGGGAAATAAATGATAGGCCCCCGCTACCAGCAGGGAAAGAAAGGCCCCGACCAACAAACCATGCCAAAGACCACGCAAGGCCCGAGACCAGCGCCGGCGCTGAGCCGCGCGCGCGAGCGCTGTTTCCACAATTTGCAGTTCGCTCATAGCCTGCGCCAACATGCCGCATCTCCCCCCGTTTGGCTAGCGGGAAGTGTTGGAATGTTGGAATGTTCGGCTCGGCCTGGTTCCTCATCCATCGAAAATCATCGTCACTGGCTCGCCGACTATGGGGGAAATTTCCCGGCTCAAATGGGGTTGACTGCTCCTTGCGTGATGGCTGTGATTGGAGAGACGGTAAGCCCATGTTCAAATGGGTGGCGATCCTCCTGTGTCTTGTGGTGATGGGATGCTGCTTCGGCGCCATGGGGGTGGGCAAGGCGGCAATGATCAAACTGGGTTCGGCCCTGGGCTTAATGGCCAGCACCTCGCTGGTGATCGCTTGGGTTTGCCTGAGGAACCATTCCCCGCGAGAGGATCCCTAAGGTGGAGCCCAGGGAACAAGCAGGCAGGGGGTTGGTCTGAACTTCATCTCCCGCGATGGCACAGATTTTTGGCAAAAGCAGCACTAGCTTCGCGCGAGCCTCCTTGGTGGGAGGCGTTTCGGGCTTTTTTGGTTTTTGGGGGCTGGTTTATCTGATCTACTGGTCGCCTTACACCACCAACCAATACGTGCCGCGGGAGCAGGAGGTGCCCTTTAGCCATGAGCATCACGTGGCCGGCCTCGGCTTGGATTGCCGCTACTGCCATACTTCGGTGGAGAAGTCCTCCTTCGCAGGTATTCCGCCGACCGAAACCTGCATGACGTGCCATTCTCGGGTTTGGACTGACGCGCCGATGCTGGCGCCTGAACGGCAAAGCCTCGCGACGTCGCAACCGCTGCACTGGAAGCGAGTGAATGATTTGCCCGATTTCGTTTTTTTCAATCACTCGATCCACATTCAGAAGGGGATCGGCTGCTCGACGTGTCATGGCCCGGTAAACCAGATGCCACTCACGTGGAAGGCCCATTCACTCTATATGCGCTGGTGCTTGGATTGCCACGAGGCACCGGAAAAGCAGATGCGGCCCAAAGACCAAATCTACAACATGGAGTGGCAGCCGCCGCCGGACCAAGCGGAGCGCGGCGCGCAGCTTCTGAAGGATTACCACGTCAGCCAGCAGCGCCTGACTCAACTCCGAGACTGCAGCATGTGTCATCGATGAAAGAAGCCGCACAAGTCGAACAGGTCAAACATACCAAACCGGCGCCCGCGCTGGACCTGGCCGCCATCCGAGCCCGGCTCAACGGCGAACGGGGCCAGCACTACTGGCGGAGCCTGGAAGAGATCGCCGAAACCAAGGAATTCCAGGAAATGCTCCACCGGGAATTCCCGGCGGGCGCCTCGGAGTGGTGGGATGGCCTGAGTCGGCGGAACTTTCTGAAAATGGCAGCCGCCACCCTGGCGCTCTCGGGCCTGACCGCCTGCACCAAGCAACCGACGCGAGAGATCTATCCCTATGTGAAACAGCCGGCCGGATTGGTCCTGGGAGAGCCGCTGTATTACGCGAGCTCGATGCTGCTGGGTGGGTTTGCCACCGGCGTGCTGGCCAAGAGCCGCGAAGGGCATCCGATCAAGGTCGATGGCAATCCGGAGCATCCATCCAGCCTGGGCGGCTCAAGCGTTTGGATGCAAACCTCGATCCTGGATTTGTACGACCCGGACCGCTCGCAGACCGTGACTCATTGGGGTGAGATCAGCACCTGGGCGCTGTTTCTCTCCGATTTGAACGACTTGCTTCTGGAACAGGCGGCGAGAAAGGGCGCCGGCTTGCGCTTCCTGACCGAGACGGTCACTTCGCCCACCCTGGCAGCCCAATTGCATGATTTGCTTAAACGATTCCCTGGCGCGACTTGGCACCAATATGACCCAATCACGAGAGACAATGTCCGCGAAGGCGCGCGACTGGCCTTTGGCGAGTTTGTAGAGACGCGATACCGCTTCGATAAAGCCGCTGTCATCCTCGCGCTGGATGCCGATTTTCTGTACACGCACCCTGAGCGTTTGCGTTTCACCCGGCACTTTGCCGACGGCCGCAGGGTTGCGGCGGGAAAAAAGGAGATGAACCGGCTGTATCTTGTGGAGAGCACCCCAAGTGTCACCGGCACTATGGCGGAGCATCGGTTGCCCCTCGCAAGCTCAGAAATAGAGACCTTCGCATGGGAGGTGGTGCGGGCAATGGGTGGGCCGGTGCGAATGGCCAACGAGCAACCGCTGTCGAAGCTTCAAACGAAGGACGGCAGCCCTTGGATAAGGAAAGAGGCGGTCGCCCAGTGGCTGGCGGCTCTGGTCCGGGACCTCAAGCAGCATGAGGGGGCCAGCATCGTCATTGCCGGCGAATGGCAGCCGCCCGTGGTCCATGCGCTGGCTCATTGGCTAAATCAGGCTCTGGGGAATGCAGGAAAGACCGTCGATTACCTGGAACCAACCGAAGCTCATCCGATCAACCAGCTTCAGTCGCTTCGAGAACTGGTTCAGGATATGGAGTCGGAAACGGTGGACACGCTGTTCATCTTAGGTGGTAACCCGGTTTATACGGCGCCGGCTGACTTGCAGTTTGGACAGCATCTGGCAAAGGTGAAGCGGAGCATCCATTTGGGGCTGGCCCAGGACGAAACAGCCGGTTCCTCTACTTGGCATATTCCGCAGACCCATTACCTGGAGTCGTGGGGCGATGCCCGCTCGTTCGATGGAACCGTCTCGTTGATGCAACCTCTCATTGCGCCGCTCTATGGCGGCAAGTCCGCCTACGAATTGCTGGGCGCGATGGTCCAACAGCAGCCGATCCGCGGCGACTACGAGATCGTGCGCGACTTCTGGCGAGGGCAAAACTTCTGGCCGGATTTTGAGATAAGCTGGAGGCAGGCTCTGCACGACGGATTCATTCAGGGCTCGGGCGCTCCACCAAAACAGGTGAAACTGAAAGCAGACCTTCTTGAAAGCCTGCCCCGAGGTGGCGAGCCTGCCAGCGGTGGCATTACCGTGGAACCTGCAGTTGGTTCTCAATCGGCGAAACAGGAAACCGCTTTTCCCCAGGTTTCACCCCGGTCCTTCAAGGTATTGAGCGGTGATATCGAGGTGAACTTCCGGCCTGATCCAAATCTCTGGGATGGCCGCTTTGCCAATAACGGCTGGCTGCAAGAATGCCCCAAGCCGGTGAGCAAACTGTGCTGGGACAACGCCATCCTGATCAGTCCCGCGCTGGCGCAATCCGGGAACCTGACGACAGGCGACGTCGTCGAACTGAGTCTGGGAGGCAGATCGCTGCGCGGGCCGGTATGGGTGATGCCTGGCCAGGCGCCCAACGCGGTTACGCTGCATCTGGGGTACGGACGCTCGCGAGTCGGGCGTGTGGGCGCCGGCGTGGGCTTTGACGCCTATGCGCTCCGCACCTCGGCTGCCCTTTGGTTTGAGCGGGGCGGCAAAATTGTCCCGACTGGCCAGACCCATTTGCTGGTGACTACCCAAGCGCACCACCAACTCGGTAGTCCGGACCGCGAAGTCTATCGCAGTGGCACCCTCAACCAGTACTTGGCGAACTCAAGTTTCGTGAAGAGCTCCGTTGAGATCCCTAACATGGATGAGACGCTGTATTATCCGGATGAGTATCAGTACGCAGGCTACAAGTGGGGTATGTCCATCGATTTGACCACTTGCATTGGGTGCAACGCCTGCTTGGTCGCCTGCGAGGCCGAAAACAACATTCCCGTTGTGGGCAAGGACCAGGTGCATCGGAATCGCGAGATGTTTTGGATCCGGGTGGATACCTATTTCAAGGGTCCACTGGACAACCCCGAGTTCGACCACATGCCGGTTCCGTGCATGCAATGCGAGCACGCCCCTTGCGAATTGGTCTGCCCGGTGGAGGCGACGGTGCATGACAGCGAGGGTTTGAACCTGCAGGTTTACCAACGGTGCGTCGGCACCCGATTCTGCTCCAATAACTGTCCCTATAAGGTTCGGCGGTTCAATTTTTTAAGGTACTCGCCTTATGACAAACCCTGGCGCGAGCCGATGTATAACCCGGAAGTCACCGTGCGTTGGCGTGGCGTGATGGAAAAATGCACCTACTGCATTCAACGTATCAGCGCAGCCCGAATCACCGCCGAGAAAGAGAACCGCCGCATTCGCGAAAGTGAGCTGCGCACCGCCTGCCAGCAGGCCTGTCCGGCGGAGGCGATTGTGTTTGGGGACCTCAACGACCCGGACAGCAAAGTGGCCAGGCTCAAGGCCCACCCCCTGGATTACTCGATGTTGGGCCAGCTCAACACCCGCCCACGCACCACTTACCTGGCCAAGCTGCAGAACCCTGGTCCGCAAACGGACCAAGGCTTGGGAGGGGCCTGACACTTTATGGAGACCATTCAAGGCTCAGAACCACAGATGCTGGTCCAGGGCCAACCGTATCCGGTGACCCCGCTGGGCTATCCGGCCGAAATGATCGGCGCACAGGAGACCTATGAAAGGGTCAGCGATCAGATTACCGACGAACCGCTGCACCATCCCCACCAAAAGCTCTGGCTGGCCGGCTTCACGGTGGCCTTCCTGATGTTGATCATGTTCGGCGTCGCGGTGGGCTATCTGCTTTGGCGCGGGGTGGGCATCTGGGGCATCAAGATCCCGGTCGCCTGGGGTTTTGCTATCGTCAACTTCGTCTGGTGGATCGGGATTGGTCACGCCGGCACCTTTATCTCCGCCATCCTGCTCTTGCTCCTGCAAAAGTGGCGCACCACCATCAACCGGTTTACCGAAGCGATGACTCTGTTTGCGGTGATGTGCGCTGGCATTTTCCCGTTGTTGCACTTGGGCCGGCCTTGGATTTTTTACTTCCTGCTGCCTTACCCTGATACGATGGCTCTCTGGCCGCAATTCCGCAGCCCACTGGTGTGGGATATCTTCGCTGTGAGTACCTATTTCACGGTTTCTTTGCTCTTCTGGTACATGGGCGTGGTGCCTGATTTGGCGACGGTGCGCGACAAGGCCAGAACCAAATGGAAACGGATCCTTTACGGCCTCGGATCCCTTGGATGGCGCGGTTCGGCCAGGCACTGGCAGCATCACCAATCGGCTTACTTGCTTTTGGGTGGTCTGGCCACTCCATTGGTGCTATCGGTCCATAGCGTGGTGAGCTTCGACTTCTCGGTGGCCCAACTCCCGGGCTGGCATTCGACTATTTTTCCCCCTTACTTCGTTGCGGGAGCTATCTACTCGGGATTTGCCATGGTGCTCAACCTGATGATTCCCATCCGGCGCATCTACGGTCTGCAGAACCTGATCACCACCCGCACGCTCAACAACATGGCCTGCGTGACCCTGGCTACCTGTTGGATGGTCGCCTACGGCTACATTATGGAAGCCTTTATGGCCTGGTACAGCGGCGACGTCTTCGAACAGGCCATGATGCGCGACCGGGCGTTCGGTCCCTATGGCTGGGTCTTCTGGCTGCTGATGACGGTCAATGTCATCATCCCTCAACTCCTCTGGTCGCGTTGGGTGCGCACCCACGACATCGCGCTGTTTTTTGTCGCGCTCTCCGCCAATATCGGCATGTGGCTCGAACGCTTCGTCATCGTTGTCCAAAGCTTGCACCATGACTTTGTACCGTCGAGTTGGGCCATGTATTATCCGACCGTTTGGGACTGGGCCACTCTCTTCGGCAGCATCGGGCTCTTCCTCACCCTGCAGTTCCTCTTCATCCGTTATATCCCGATGATTTCCATCTCCGAATCCCGTGAGCTGATCGCGCAACGGAAGGAGGGCCGACTATGACTCTGGAGGAAAGAGCCACTCTGGTAGGGTTCCCATCGGAAGTGCCCACGGCGGCCGAGCAAAGGACCCTTGTCGGGTTCATGGCCGAATTTGAAGAACATGAGCAACTACTCCAAGCCGCGCGAAACGCCTTCACTGCCGGGTATCGCCGGATGGATGGTTTTTCTCCTTTCCCAATCGAGGAACTGGCCGAGGCGCTGGGGCATGATTATTCCCCGGTGCCGTTGATCACGCTGCTGGGCGGAATCGCCGGCGGGCTGGGGGGATACTTCATGGAATGGTATTCAATGGCGCGGCTCTATCCGATCAATGTCGGCGGCCGCCCACACAATAGCTGGCCCAATTTTATCCCCGTGGTGTTTGAATTGACGGTGCTGATCGCTTCCCTCTCAGCATTCACTGCGATGCTCGTGCTCAATCGGTTGCCCCATCTGCACCATCCGGTCTTTAATGTGCCCCAATTCCAGCGCGCCTCCATCGATCGGTTCTTTTTATACATCGAAGCGGCGGACCCCAAGTTCGAACAAAAAGGGACCTGGAAATTCCTGGAAGGGTTGCAACCGCTTAGCGTGGCGGAGGTGTGGGATGAGTAGCCGCCCCCTCGACTGCTTCTTCCTCGCCCTGGCGCTCACGGGGGCGGCCGGTTGCCGTCGGGATATGTTCCATCAGCCCATCAGCAAGCCGCTCGAACCGAGCGATTTCTTCCAGGACAATCACATGGCCTCGCGGCTTCTGGTGCCGCACACTGTCGCCCGCGGACACCTCCACGCGGATGAGGCCTTTTACACCGGCAAGATCGGCACCAACCTAGTGGAGACGTTTCCTTTCCCTGTCACCCGAGAGGTCCTGGAGCGGGGACGGGAGCGCTTCGACATCTATTGTTCTCCCTGTCATGGGCGTACCGGAGAGGGCACTGGCATGATCGTGCAGCGCGGGTTTCCGCCTCCTCCTTCCTATCACATCGACCGCTTGCGCCAGGCCCCTGTCGGGCACTTCTTCGATGTCATTACTCAGGGCTACGGCATCATGTATTCGTACGCGGAACGGGTCGAACCGGCCGACCGCTGGGCCATTGCGGCTTATATCCGCGCACTGCAGAGGAGTCATGACGCGACGCTCGCTCAGGTGCCGCCCCAGGAGCGCGCCAAACTGGAGGAGACAAAATGAGTGAAGGGATAAGCAGCGAACTCAAGATCGAGGGCGCCATGTTCCCCTCGGCTATGGCTCCAGCACTGCGTTCCCGATTGAACCGCATTCAGCTCGTGACCTTGCTCATCGGGTTGGTGACGCTGGGCATCTCGGCCTATGGCGCCGTTGCTCAGAGCAGCCAGTTCCTCTTCTCCTACCTTTTTGGTTTCCTGTTCTGGCTTCAGTTGTCGTTGGGCTGCTTCATGGTGACTATGATTCACGCACTTACCGGCGGCCGGTGGGGTTTCCCCACGCGGCGCTTTCTAGAGGCAGGTTTCATGGTATTGCCCTTGATGCTGGTGTTGTTCATTCCGATCTTTTTCGGTTTGCACGCGCTCTATCCCTGGGCGCGACCAGAGGAGCTGGCGAGTTCGCAGGTTTTGCGCGAACGGCATGTTTATCAAAACGGCTGGGCCTACATCCTGCGTGTCGTGTTCTTCCTGGGGGTCTGGATCTGGATGGCCTGGTGCCTGCGCCGATGGTCGCTGCAGCAGGACCGCATCACCGACGCAGCTCCTACCCGCAAGGCACGCACGCTGAGCGGCATCGGGATTGTCATTTATGGCCTGCTGGGAACCTTCGCGTTCGTGGATTGGATCATGTCGCTGGAGAAGCATTGGTATTCAACCATGTTTGCCGTCATCATTATCATCGGGCAAATCCTGGTTGCATACGCTTTTTCGGTGCTAATGCTGACCCTGTTCAAGGACCAGGAACCCCTGAGCTTTGTGGTGACCAAGACCCATTACCATCACTTGGGCAACTTGCTCCTGACTTTCGTGTTGTTCTGGACTTATGTCTCGTTTGGCCAATTACTGATCATCTATTCTGGGGATTTGCCCCACGAAATCGATTGGTACATGCATCGGATCGCCACGAGCTGGAAAGCGGTCCTGGCCGCGTTGGCGCTGTTTCACTTCTTTCTGCCGTTTTTTCTGCTGCTGTTCCGAGGCGTGAAGAGGCGTGTCGCCGCCTTAACCGCCATGGCGGCTATGCTTTTCGTGGTGCATATCCTTGATACCTACTGGCTCGTGATGCCGACCTTCCACCAGGGCGGAGTCAGGGTCAGTTGGCTGGATTTTTTGACTCCCATCGGGATTGGGGGCTTATGGGTAGCGGCCTTCCTGGCGTTTCTCAAAGCCGCGCCGCTCCTGCCGCAACACGATCCGGGACTTCAGTTCGCTTTCAAGTATGGACGCTGACCCGAAATCATCTGCCAAAGGCCACGAAGAACGGGATGCCAATGCCGCCTGGATCGTGGCAATCATTATTTTCCTATTCGTATTTGGGCTCTCGATTCACGGAATCCTGGCCGGATTTCTGGGCGGGTTGAAGCGAATGCCGCCGCCCACGGATGCCTGGCGACCGGCGGGCCGAGTGGGGCGTGTTGGCCCCTCCCTTCCGCCCGAACCACGGCTGCAGGTTTCCGCGCCGGCGGACCTGCAGGCCTTTCGCGCTCGTGAAGAGATGGAACTCCATTCCTATGGCTGGATCAACCGAACCTCCGGCGTCGTGCGCATTCCGATCGAGCGGGCCATGGAGTTGGTGTTGCAGGAGGGGCTTCCCACACGGTCCGCCACCAATCGCAACCAGCGCGGCCCCTCCACTTACCAATTGATGCTGCAACGGCCGGAACACCGGGAATCGGAGATTAAGGGGGAGAAATGAAAGAGCAAAACTCAGAGATTCGGCCCTTCCTTGTGCTGCTCGCCTTCCTCTTCAACCTGGCTAGTCGTGCCGCTGCCCAGTCGCTGCCGGACCAAGCCCTGGCTCAAATCCGTTTCGAGCAGAAGCTCAACTCACCAGTCTCGGCCACCCTTTCTTTTCAAGATGAAGACGGAAAGCCCGTCCGTTTGGGCCAGTACTTTGGTCGAAAGCCGCTTCTACTGGTGCTGGGCTATTACGAATGTCCGATGCTCTGCACCTTGGTGCTCAATGGCATGGTGGAGAGCGCCGCCGACATGAAGTGGAGCATCGGTCAGGAGTTCGAAGTCGTTAACGTGAGCATTAACCCTGACGAAACTCCCGCGCTGGCGGCTGCCAAGAAACGCACCTACCTGAAGCGCTACGGCCGCCCGGCTGCGGTCGCGGGGTGGCACTTCCTGACCGGGAACGATGCGTCCATCCGGCAATTGGCCGATGAAGTCGGCTTCCGTTATGCCTATGACCCGGGATCGAAACAGTACGCACACCCAAGCGGTTTGGTCGTCCTGACGCCCGAGGGCAAAGTCTCCCGGTACCTGTTCGGCGTGACCTATTCTCCCAAGGAGCTTTATGGCGCATTGCGCGAGGCCTCGTCCAACAAAGTCGGCTCGCCGATCCGCCAACTGATTTTGTTGTGTTTTCGTTATAACCCAATTACGGGCAAGTACAGCGGGCTCATTATCGTGGTCCTGCGGCTGCTCGGGGCCGTGACCATACTCGGCTTTCTCTCGCTCATTGTCGCACTGGTGCGCCGTGGGCGGATCGCGCAAGCCGCCCTCGCCGCCACCTCGACCCAGTCTGGCGGTGCGCCACTCACACCTGGGACCAAGCCCTCGCGCGTCACACCTCTCGCCTGAAGCAAATGACCTTTCCTATCCTACCAGAGCAAGCTTCGGACATTGCTGAACAGACTGACAATCTCTACTGGGGTTTGCTGTGCCTGAGCGCGGCCGTGTGTCTGGTGGTGTTCATTCCGATGATCTATTTCCTGATCAAATACCGGGATGGGAAGCCCGCTGATCGGACACCGCGCCATTTGCCGGAGTATAAGATTGAAATCACCTGGACCGTAATCCCCATGCTCATTTTCATGTGCTTCTACGAGTGGGGCGCGAGGCACTATTTCATAATTGAGCGGCCTCCTCCCGATGCGATGGAGATCGACGTGGTGGGCAAACAATGGATGTGGAAGATCCAACATCCGGAAGGCAACCGTGAGATCAACGAGTTACATGTGCCGGTGGGCCGCATGGTGAAGCTGAACATGACCTCTCAGGACGTGATCCACAGTTTTTACCTGCCTGAATTCCGGATCAAACAGGACGTCGTGCCGGGCCGATATACCACTGAGTGGTTTGAAGCCAGGCGGCCGAGCTCCTACCACCTCTTTTGTTCCGAGTTCTGCGGCACCTCCCACTCGCACATGATCGGCAGGGTGATCGTTATGACTCCGACGGATTACGAGAACTGGCTAACGAAAGGCCAGCCGGGCAGCACGCTGGTCCAGTCGGGCGAACGCCTGTTTCGAGAACTCGGCTGCAGTGGATGCCACATGGGCAATTCTGTCGTCCGCGCCCCGCCCCTCGAGGGCGTGTTTGGCAAACCAGTCCCTCTAAACGACCGCGAGGTGGTCGCTGCCGATGAGGGATATATTCGCGACTCGATTCTCTTTCCGGGCAAGCAAATCGTGGCGGGCTATACCAACGATATGCCCTCGTTTAGCGGAAAGGTCAGCGAGGAGGAACTGCTGCAACTCATCGCCTACATCAAGAATCTTGGCAGCCAGTCGCCACCGGAGAAGCCATGAACGCAACATTACCGCAAACCATCACGCCAGAAATTCCCCGGCCGCCTCAACGGCTGCTGACCTATCTCGAGGAGGGCGGCCACACCTTAGGCTCGTGGCTCCTTACTACTGACCACAAGCGCATCGGGGTGCTTTACCTCTACTCCATCCTGTTCTTTTTCACCATTGCGGCCATTGCTGCCGCGATGATGCGCATGGAGTTGATCACTCCGCCCGGGGATATGGTTACCTCTGAGACCTATAACAAGCTGTTTACCATTCATGGCACTACGATGGTCTGGTTTTTTCTCATTCCCTCCATTCCTTCGGTCCTGGGCAATTTCGTAGTCCCGCTGATGATCGGCGCGCGGGATCTGGCCTTTCCACGGCTTAATTTATTGAGCTGGTATCTGTTCAACTTGGGCGGGTTGTTGGCCGTTTATTCCATCGCCGTCGGGGGTGTGGATACCGGCTGGACGTTCTACGAGCCCTACAGCAGCGCCTTCTCCAATACCCATGTGGTCACCATGGTGGCTGGAGTCTTTGTCGCGGGCTTCAGCTCCATCCTGACCGGCCTGAACTTTATCGTCAGCATCCACAAACTGCGCGCGCCCGGGATGACGTGGTTCAAGTTGCCGCTCTTCCTGTGGTCCACCTACGCCACCAGCGTCATCCTGGTCATGGCCACGCCCGTGTTAGCGATGACGTTAGTGCTGGTGGCGGCGGAGCGGATTTGGGGGGTGGGCATATTTGATCCCAAACTCGGAGGTGACCCCGTGCTCTTCCAACACCTGTTCTGGTTCTACTCGCATCCGGCGGTTTACATCATGATCCTGCCGGGGATGGGTGTGGTCAGCGAACTCATCACCTGTTTTTCCCGCAAGCCGATTTTCGGCTATCATTTTGTCGCTTTTTCCAGCGTCGCCATCGCTCTGATTGGTTTCTTCGTCTGGGGGCACCACATGTTTGTCAGCAGCCAGTCGGTGTACGCCGGGTTGGTGTTTTCCATCCTCAGTTACCTGGTCGCCGTGCCTTCAGCCATTAAAGTCTTTAACTGGACGCTAACCTTGTACCGAGGGCGAATTCATTTGGACACCCCGATGCTCTACGCCCTGGGTTTCATCGGCCTGTTCACTATTGGTGGATTGACCGGACTCTTCCTGGCCGCTTTGGGCTTCGATGTCCACGTGACCGATACGTACTTCGTCGTTGCCCACTTTCATTACATTATGGTTGGCGGCATGGTGACGGGGTTTCTCGGCGGATTGCATTATTGGTGGCCCAAGATCACCGGCCGGCTTTACCCGGAGAACCTTGGCCGGTTGGCGGCGCTGATCATTTTCATCGGGTTTAATGTGACCTTCTTCCCTCAATACGTCGTGGGATACCTTGGCATGCCACGGCGCTATCATGCCTACGCGCCGGAGTTCCAGGTTTATAATGTAATGTCCAGCGCTGGCGCGTCTGTTCTTGGAGTGGGGTACGTGCTGCCGTTGATTTACCTCATCTGGTCACTCAAGCATGGCAAAAAGGCCCCCGCCAATCCCTGGAAAGCGACGGGACTGGAGTGGCAGACGCCCTCACCGCCTCCGAAGCATAACTTTGCACAAACGCCCATCGTGACGCAGCCACCCTATCAATATTCGCCAGAGATCGAGGAGGAACTGGTCCATGGCTAATCCATCGGTCGCAGTGGCAGAGCAGTTCGACGATATGCCCCAGCAATTGGAGGCCTCGACCCTCGGGATGTGGACGTTTTTGGCGACCGAGATTCTCTTTTTTGGCGCCTTATTCCTGAGCTACATCATCTATCGGCACACCTATGTCCACGCTTTTGCTGAGGCTGCCCGCCATACGAAGATCCTCCATGGCAGCATCAACACGGGCCTGCTAATGACGAGCAGCCTCACTATGTCCTTAGCCATCCATGCCGCACAGAAAGGCCGGCAGCGCCCCTTGCTTGGTTTCCTGCTGCTGACAATTTTTTTGGGCTGTTGCTTTCTGGGCGTTAAAGGTCTCGAGTACAAGAGCGACATCGATGACCATTTAGTGCCCGGGCAGCACTTTACCCGCAACATACCGGTCCAGGGCCAACTATTTTGGTATCTCTACTGGATGATGACCGGCGTGCATTCGCTCCATCTGGCGGTGGGGATCGGTGTGCTGGCGTTTATCGCTTGGAGGGCTGGGCGGCAAAAGTACTCCGCCTATTACCACAATCCGGTCCTGATTTCTGGCCTCTACTGGCATTTTGTGGATGTGATATGGGTTTGGCTCTACTCCCTCTTCTACTTAGTCAATCGTTACTGAACGGCGCATGAACCTGCTCAACCCTCCGGTCGTTCCACCCAAAACCTACTTTTGGGTGTGGTTTGCTTTGTTGCTCCTCCTCCTGCTGAATTGGGGACTCGCCCAGTTCAATCTGGGCCCCTTCAACCTCGTGGCCACACTGGCCATCCCCTTCGTGCAAATGCTCTTGATGCTGCTTTACCTCATGCATGTCCGCTACAACGCGCCCCTCACGCGTGTGTTTGTCGCCGCCGGCTTCATCTGGCTGGCCATCATGGCCGACCTGACCCTAAGCGATTACCTCACGCGCGGGAGCGTCCCTGGCACGTTGCGAAAAAGCTGGGAGCACGGCGCCTGGCCCCCGACCACCACACAAGCCCCCGCCCGGGCCAATAGCTAACGATGCCCCCGCCGACCAGGCCCAGGGCGGGCACTCCCTTGCCCGCCGCCGAACTGGTCAGGAGTGCCTTTATTCGGGAACTCACGAACGGCGCGCACGGAGTGACGCGCCCTTTCGCGCGCCCAAGGTAGGGCGGGCAGTCCCTTGCCCGCCGCCGAACTGGTGAGGAGTGCGTCTGTTCGGGGACACACGAGCGGCGCGTACGAAGTGCCACGCCTCTACGGCCGGTAAAACATCACGTCGCTCGGCCCCAGAATACTGCGCGCCCAACCCGGGCCCACCGCCTCCGTGACCTTCTCAATTTGTTGAGCGCTTTGTGCCTCCACAATCAGGAACCGCGTTCGCTCGATCGTTCGCTTGGCCCCGGCCAGTACCTGGCACTCGAACCCCTCGACATCGATCTTGATTAAATCGATGTCCCGCCCCGCCAACATCGTGTCAAGCGTGGTTGTTTCCACACGGAAGGTCTGACCGGTTGGTTGGCCGGTGCAGACCCGGGAGATGCCGTCGTAGCCATGCGGGCTCTCAAATACGGCCTCCCCGATATGATCGGAAGCGGCTTGCTGGTGCCACTCGAAATCCATGCCCGTGCGCTCCTTTAGTGCTCGCAACCTTTCCTGCATCGCCGGCAGCGGCTCGAAAGCAATGATCTTCGCTTTGGGATTCACTGTGTGCGCGAAGAGCGAGAAAATGCCCGCATTGGCCCCCACATCGACAATGACTGGCCGTTGCGCCTGCTGAAGCGGGCGCGCCCATTGTGCGGAAAAGAGTTCCCGCTCCACGAAAATGCACCAATAGGAAATCAGCATGTCCGGCGTCTCGATCAAGCACAGCTCGGGCGTTAGCAGTGAGCCTTCGAATTGCCGCGTCCGAAAGTAATGGAGCCTGCGAATCAAAAGACGTGCTGCGAACGCAGGGTGCTTGAGCACCAAGCGGCCAAGTCCCAGCAGGCTCGACAAGCTATGCCGCGCAGCTAACCTGTACTTTGCCGAGTCCATCCGGTGTTTGGCCTCAGTCTCTTGAGATGGGAACAAAGAACCGGCGGTTGCGCAACGAGTGAGATCGGTAGAAATTCCAGCCCGTCTTGCCGGCCTTCAGCAAAGCGGCGAGCGCGGGAGCCCGCCGCCCCACAAATCGGACCAAAGGGCCGGCCGCGCGGTCAAGCGGCTGCGTAGCGGGGGCGCCGGCCTGCCAGGCCACCGTGTAATCGCTTTGTTGAGGCATTTGCTTGAACACTTCGCGCTCGGCCACGCGCCGCGCATGGGTCATTAGATGAATGAGGGTGTAGGAAATCAGTTCAACCCGGGACCGCACCACGCGAGGGTTGGCCACTCGGTACCACCGGCCCTGCGGCCCCGTCGGGTGGGCTATCATCTCAACGACTTCATAGCCGTTTTCTTCCGAGCACGCGCTGTAGAACAGCTCGGGGCTGAACTGGTAGAACCCATGTCCAAACCAATTGTTGCCAGGAGAATCCAGAAACAAGTGTCCCCCCACTTTAACCATTTCCATGCAACTCCTCAAAGCAACGGGAAAATTAAAGACGTGTTCGAGTGTGCCACCGTCATAAACCACATCGAAGCGCCCTTTCCATTCCGCCGAAATGGGCAGGTTAAGGTCGTGCACCACCGAAGCGCCTTCATAAGCCGAGGCGTCCAAGGATTGCACGCTTGTGGCGCCGAGGGAGCGGAAGAAGTCTTCGGTCTGTCCGCTCGCGGGCCCGCCGCCGCGGAACTTCTCATCCGGCAGGCCGTGCGCTTGCAGCAACTGCTGGATCTTGTTGGGGAAAACATCCAGTACCAGTCGGCCGATCGTGAGGACGTTGCCGAACTGCACGCCCTGCTTGCGAGCGCGCAGAAGAAGCTGCACGCCGTGGAGATCAAGTCCCATATCAGGAAAGCCCTGGACCAGCCTGCCTCAATAAACTTGTCCTGCGAACAAATCTATACATTTCTTTGCATGGTAGCCGCGTCTGCTCACGTTGACAACCCTTTGTTGCGCTGCTATTCTCCCGTGCATCCGCGGCCCCGGGTGGGGGTGCCTGGCTTGGTTTGTCAGTGGAACTATTACTTTTTGAAGGCCTCCCGTGACCGTCTCAGCGACGGCTGCGGATGCGCCGGTTAGATTATCGAAGATGTCCTCGCAAGCGAACGTGCGCAATTTTGCGGTTTTCTTTCTGTGCCTTGCAGCAGTCTTATGCTGGCTCTTTGCCCCGAGCTTCAGTCCCGCGATGGTCCATTTTTCCAACGACAACCCTCTGGGCATGCTTAAAGCCCAATGGCTCGCTCTGCCGCAAAGTTTCAGTGGCGCCTGGTACGACATCAACTGGCTTGGTTTCAATGAGGGCGCCTCCATCCTCATCCCCTCGAACCTCCTCCGCATGGTCCTGGGCGCCGTGTACTACGCCAAGTTCTACGTCCCGCTCACCTTGCTCTTTTTCGGCTGCTGCGCCTGGATTTTTTTCCGCTCGCTCGCGCTTTCTCCCGGCGTGTGCGCCGTCGGTGGCTTTGCCGCGGCGCTCGGGTCCAATTATTTGTCCCTTTCTTGCTGGGGGGTCGGCACCCAAATCGTCGCGTTCGGCTTTGATTTCCTGGCCTTGGCGGCCGTGGTTTGGTCCTGGAACGGCCGTCATCGTTGGCCCAAACTCGCTTTGGCCGGCTTGGCGGTTGGAATGGGCGTAATGGAGGGCGTGGATAATGGAGCCATTTTCAGCTTGTTCGTTGCGGCGTTTGTCATGTTCTGGTCCCTGGCGGAAACCGGGCCGCTCTCGCGCAGGTGGGCGCGGGGCATCGGCCACGTCGCTTTGGTCGCTGCCTTTGCGGCCCTGATCGCCGCTCAGTCCCTTACCGTCCTGATCGGAACTCAAATCCAGGGCGTGGCCGGCACCGGGCAGGACGCTGGCACGAAGCAGGAAAAATGGGATTGGGCTACGCAATGGAGTCTGCCCAAACGCGAAGCGCTGGGCTTGTTCGTTCCCGGACTTTTCGGCTATCGCATGGATACCCTTGGCGGCGGCAATTATTGGGGCGGTTTGGGACGCGACCCAGCCTGGGACAAGTATCTCGACAGCGGCCGGCAGGGCCCCCAGCCGTCAGGCTATTTGCGGTTCTCGGGCGCCGGTATCTATTCAGGCGTAGCCGTCGTTTTGGTGGCGCTGTGGGCGGTTTTCCAATCCTGGCGCAAAGAGAACTCCGACTTTGCGCTTCCAGAGCGCAAATTTCTATGGTTTTGGAGCGGTGCCGCGCTCCTTTCCCTCCTCCTGGCATTTGGCCGCTTTGCGCCCTTTTATCGATTCCTTTACGCCCTGCCCTATTTTTCCACCATTCGCAACCCGGCCAAGTTCGTCAGTGTCTTCAACTGGGCGCTCCTCATTTTGTTCGCCTACGGTCTGCATGGGCTGAGCCGCCGGTACCTGGGTGCCGTGCCGGCCAGGATCAGCCAGTTCGATCGCCGGTGGATCGTCGGTTGCGGCGTGGCGATTGCGGCCGCGCTGGTGGGATGGTGGGCTTTTTGGGCTTCCCGACTCGACTTCGAGCGCTACCTCGAAACCGTAGCCCTGGGGGGACCGCTTGCAGAGCAAATTGCGAGCTTTAGCAGCCAATGCATCGGCTGGTTTGTGCTCTTCCTCGTTTTGGCCTCGGCCTTGGTCGCTGCGATCATTCGCGGCGCCTTCTCGGGCAAACGGGCCAAGTGGGCCACCATACTCCTTTCCTCCTTGGTCATTCTCGACTTGGCGCGAGCCAACAAGCCGGCTCTCTTCTCCGAATCCTCCGGTTGGATCCGCTACTGGGATTACCACCAAAAATATGCGTCGAACCCTGTCATCGACTGGTTGCGCCAAAAGCCCTACGAAGCTCGAGCGATAATTTTGCCCTTCACCGCACCACCGCAGTTCGCGCGTTTCTTCGAACTCTACCGCATCGAATGGTCGCAGCAACTCTTCCCGTACTACAACATCCAGTCGTTGGATATTATTCAGTTGCCGCGCGCGCCCCTTGATTACGTGGCTTTCGAAGGCGCGCTGGCCTTTGACAATACGCCGAAAACGATGTACCGCATCGCGCGCCGCTGGCAGCTTGGCAATGCGCGCTACCTGCTCGGTCCCGCCGGCTACCTCGACGTGCTCAATCAACAAATCGATCCCGTCCAGCGTCGGTTCCGCATTGCCACCCTTTTCGACCTCGTTCCCAAACCGGAGGTCCCAGCCGGAACCCGCCTTGAGGAAGTGCCCCTCGAGCAGCTAACTGCCCGCACCAACTCCACCGGCCCCTACGCCCTTTTCGAGTTCACCGGCGTGCTGCCTCGTGCCAAACTTTACACGAATTGGCGGATCAGCAACGACGACCAGGCCACGCTCGCGGAGCTGGCCAACCCGTCTTTCGATCCGGCTCAAACCCTCTTGGTCGCCGGCTCCGTGCCTGAAAAGCCTGCTGCCGATAATCAGAACGCAGGAACGGTGGCGTTCGTCAGCTACTGGCCCACGCGGCTCACCCTGCACGCGAAGGCCGAAGCCCCGGGCATCCTCTTGCTGAACGACCGCTTCGATCCGCAATGGCAGGTCTCCGTGGACGGCAAACCTGCCACCCTGCTTCGTTGCAATTATCTGATGCAAGGCGTGCGAGTTCCCGTCGGGGACCACGAAATCGCCTTCCGTTTCGCCCCGCCGGTGAATAGCGTTTACGTCAGTCTTGGCGCGCTGCTGGTCGGCCTGGGGTTGCTCGGTTTTGTGTGTTTCGCTGGAGCGCCGGAGGTGCCGGAGCCATCCGCCTCCCGGCCGGCGGCGCCAAACGCTGAGCCGGAATTAACCGGAGTGCCGCCCGGCCGCTTGGCTAAAGCCAGGTCCGATAGCCCGGGAAAATCCAAGGCGCGCTGACCGGCCGTGAGAGCACGGCGGCGAGCGCGAAGGTCTCGATGGAGCAGCGCCCGCAGTAAACAAAGTTTGTGAGTGGGCAACCTCTTGGCTATGATTGATGGCAGCATACGATTGGGCTGCATGTTTAGCGTTATGAATGAATCGAAGGATCCTGGGTCGCCGACTCTTCGCAGTTTCGGGCTATTTTTTATTTGCTTGGCGGCCATCTTGTCCCTGCTGTTCGCTGGGAGTTTTGTCCCGGCGCAGGTTCACTTCAATAATGACGGCCCGCTCGGCATGCTGCACGCCGATTGGTTGAAGCTGCCCCAAGGCTTCCGGGCCTGCTGGTATGACATTAACTGGCTGGGGTTTAATGAGAAGCAGACCCTGGTAATGCCTTCCAACATCTTGCGCATGGTGCTCGGCCCGGTGGGTTACTCGAAATTCTATCCTCCCATTGTGCTCCTGTTTTTCGGCTGTTGTGCCTGGGTTTGCTTTCGTTCCTTCGGTTTCTCAGGGAGGGTCTGCGCCGTGGGAGGAATAGCCGCAGCGCTCGGAATGAATTATTTTTCCCTCGCCTGTTACGGCATCGGCACGCAAACCATGGCTTTCGGATTCGACTTCCTAGCGCTGGCAGCGGTGGCCAGCGCATCTGGCGGCCGGTATCGCTGGATCAAGCTCGTCTTGGCGGGCATGGCGGTCGGGATGGGGGTCATGGAAGGCGTGGATAATGGGGCGATCTTTAGTATTTTTGTGGCCGCTTTCGTGGCCTTCTGCGCGCTCCGCCAACCCGGGCCGCTGCTGAACCGCCTCGTGCAGGCAGGGGCGCAACTCGCCGTGGTGGCGGTCTTCGCCGGACTGCTCGCCGCTCAAGCCCTGGACGTTCTCATCGGGACCCAAATCAAAGGAGTCGCGGGAATGGAGCAGGACGCGGCAACTAAGGCGCACCGTTGGGATGAAGCCACCCAATGGAGCCTGCCCAAGCGGGAAGCACTCAGCCTGATTGTGCCGGGTTTATTCGGTTACGGAATGAATACGCCGGAGGGAGGCACCTACTGGGGAGCGATTGGGCGAGACCCCGCCTGGGACAGGTATTTCGCCGCCGGTGCCCAGGGCACCCCGCCGATGGGGACTATTCGCCGCTCGGGCACCGGGATCTACGCGGGTGTGGCAGTTGCTCTGGTAGGCCTGTGGGCGGTAGTCCAATCCTGGCGCAAACAGAATTCAGTTTTTACCTTGCCCGAGCGCAAGTTCATCTGGTTTTGGAGCGGAGCCGCGCTCGTCGCCCTGCTGTTGGCTTTTGGACGGTTTGCCCCCTTTTATCAGTTGATCTACGCGCTGCCTTACGCTTCGACGTTCCGGAATCCTGGGAAGTTCGGCAGCGTTTTCAACTGGGCGCTGCTCATCCTCTTTGCGACCGGCCTAAGCGGATTGAGCCGCCGCTATCTCAATCCAGCACAACCGAAGCGGGAAGGGGCGCAACCGGGTAAGAGTTGGTGGGCCAGGGCTGAGCGGTTCGATCGGCGCTGGGTGATCGGCTGTGTCCTCGCCTTCGCCGCTAGCCTGGTCGGCTGGTTCGTCTATTCGTCGAACAGCGCCGATTTAGTCCGCTACCTCCTGGAAGTTCCAGTCCAGGGCGCCGACCCGAAACAGGTTGCCGCTTTCAGCGCCGCGGAGGTCGGTTGGTTCGTTTTGTTCCTCGCCCTGGCGGTAGCCTTGGTGACCCTCATCCTAAGCGGTGCCTTCAGCGGGCGGCGTGCCCGATGGGCTACGGTCGCGTTGGGCTTGCTCATCGTGGTGGATCTTTCCCGGGCCAATCTTCCCTGGATTGTGTACTGGGATTACCCGCAAAAGTATGCCTCCAACCAGGTGATTGATCGGTTGCGAGACAAACCCTATGAGCAGCGGGTTATCCTTCTACCGCCGTGGTTGGCCCAGCTTTTCCAGGTTCCCGAGCAGGTGGCCGCCCCGCAGCAAACCTTGGCCGTGCTGTACCAGATCGAATGGTCGCAGCAGATTTTCCCTTATTACAACATCCAATCGCTGGACGTTATCCAGTTACCCCGCCCGCCCGTGGAGTATGTGAAGTTCGAGGACGCCTTGCGCTTTCGCGGCACGAAAGAGACCTTGCCGCTAATCGCTCGGCACTGGGAGTTAACCAACACCCGTTACTTGCTCGGACTCGCCGACTTTTTACCTCTGCTTAACCAGGGCCTCGACCAGGGCCGCCAAAGATTTCGCATCGCCGCTCGTTTCGACATTGGCCTCAAGCCCGGCGTGGCGCAGTACACCACCCTCGAGGAACTGACGGCTGTGACTAACGCCACGGGAAAGTTTGCGCTGTTCGACTTTACTGGCGCCTTGCCGCGGGCCAAACTTTACAGCAATTGGGAGATCAACACCAACGACGACGCCACGCTGGCGAAGTTAGCCAGCCCTTCCTTCGATCCCGCGCAAACCGTGCTGGTCGCCGGTTCGGTGCCTGAGAAACCCGCGGCCGGCAACCAGAACTCCGGCACGGTGGCAATCGTCAGTTACGAACCCACGCGACTGAGCTTGCACGCCAAAGCTCAAGCCCCGTCCGTCCTGTTGCTCAACGACCACTTCGATCCGCTCTGGCAGGTCTCCGTGGATGGCAAACCGGCTGTCCTGCTCCGTTGCAACTACGTCATGCAAGGTGTCCAAGTTCCCGCCGGGGACCACGAAATCGCCCTCCGCTTCGTCCCGCCGGTCAACAGCATGCTCGTCAGTCTTGGCGCTATAATTCTTGGCCTTGGGCTGCTCGGTTTTGTGTCCCTTGCCGGTGTGCGGGAGGCGCGTGCTGCTGAGCCATCCGTTCCCTTGCCCGCGGCAAAGGGTAAGTCCGAATCGAGCGACCGTCCTGCCGACCCCGTCGCGAACGCCCGCTCGAACCGGCCCGAAAAATCCCAGGCGCGTTAAGGGGGCTCCCCCCGGAACGCCGCATTCATGCGGCAGCTCCCCGCCGTTTGGCGCAGATCATCAGGAAATGCCAGGATTTCCCAGGACGTGGACGTCCACGGGTGGCGGCAACAGTTCAAGTCCACATATGTCAAGCAATATATTAGAGAAATCAGCGGTGGGGGTTTTAGCGCCAAGGACTCTCGGGCGTGGGCCGCAAAGATCCAACCCATTACTGCTCCAGGGCCAACGGCCCGCCTCATATCAGCCCAGGCCGGAGGCTGGGTTGGAGTCCCCCGAAACCCTCGCGCGCTGAACGCGCGCCTCATCATCCCCTGTCTAGAATCCTGAAAGGATTCCGCCTCAAAGCCCAGGGTTGGATCGGCCAGGGGGAATGGGGGCCGATCCAACCCTGGGTCTCCGCAAAAAAGTCCCTCAACCCTGAAAGGTGTTGCGCCTCCGAACGACGCGCCGCCCACTTTCGCAAGCCCGATCAGCCAGATCGTTCAGATCGGTCCGACCCTTCGCCCTTCACCCTTCCCCACTTTAGCCTTTTGAATCACGCCTCCCCTTCCCCCCCCTTTCCCCCTGCCCCCACTTTTGCCTTTAGCCTTGACGCCCGCCTTTAGCCTTGGGGCCGCGCCCGCGCGGGCGCGGAATGACTCGGCCAGCGCGACCGCGTACGCCACCGGCGCCGCGCTTCAATGGGGCCGCGCCCGCGCGGGCGCGGAATGGAGTCGCCGCCCGGCCTGGCCGGGGCGGCGCGGATTGCTTCAATGGGGCCGCGCCCGCGCGGGCGCGGAATGAAGAAAGCAAACAAGGATAGAATACAAGCAATGTTTGGCTTCAATGGGGCCGCGCCCGCGCGGGCGCGGAATGCTGCTCGCGCTCGTTAATCTCACGCGCCAGCCGGTGGCTTCAATGGGGCCGCGCCCGCGCGGGCGCGGAATGCCTCCGACAAGGCGCCGGAAATTCCGCGCTCTGCCCTGCTTCAATGGGGCCGCGCCCGCGCGGGCGCGGAATGCCAGATGTCACTCATAGGTTGTTTTTGTCCACGTAGCTTCAATGGGGCCGCGCCCGCGCGGGCGCGGAATGAAGCGTTAATGCCGATGCTGCCGTTTGCGTTCGTGGTGCTTCAATGGGGCCGCGCCCGCGCGGGCGCGGAATGGCCATTGTCGAATCCACCGTCAACGATGGACAACTCGCTTCAATGGGGCCGCGCCCGCGCGGGCGCGGAATGCTCAGAAGGCAGAGGGCCATTCC
>Ga0209517_10002929_pt1 | contig 23495 bp, 20 predicted proteins | sample PeaSoiMetSII2010_FD_187695 | JGI IMG/M metagenome (GOLD analysis project Ga0209517, IMG submission 187695) | Peat soil microbial communities from Weissenstadt, Germany - SII-2010 (SPAdes) (version 2) | ecosystem: Environmental > Terrestrial > Soil > Wetlands > Peat | place: Germany... | reverse complement strand
CGGATGAGGACGACGAGAACCTCGCCAACCTGCTGCTTCGCGAAGGCGCTCAGGACGTTCTGTTGAAATCAGAGCTGGAGTGTGCACCGCTGGCTCGATCTTTACGCTACGCGATCGAGCGCCAGCAGGGACAGGGCTTCCGGCACCACTTGCAGCGACGTAAGGTCCCACCAGTCCAGCCCTTCTTCATCGAGCAACCGGCCCTTGCCTATGGAAAAGATCTGCCGCACCCGTTTGGCGTCCGCGATCCCTTGACGAAAGGATTCCGCACGCAGCACCGGGCACCCATACTGTTCGGACCATGCCTGTTCCGAAAAACTGGACGACTTCCCCATGTCGACAATTAGGTCCCAGCTCTTCCGGGCCCATGGACCGCGCCTCGGGGAATCTTCGGGATGAACAAGGAGAACACGCATGGCGGGTGGCCGCTTTGTCAAACGTGGGCCGAGACCTCCGCAGGCGGCGTTTCCAAAGGCACGGGAGCCTTGCCTTTGATTCTCTGCCACCACAGCGCGCGCTGCCTCACCAGGGAGTAGCGCTGTTGAAATCCGGCTTTCTCCAGGCCGCGAGTAGAGGCAACGTTACTGGCAGCGCCGAAGATCCAGGGCTTCTTTCCGTTTTTCTGCATGAGCTTTGCGACCAGCGCCACAGTTTGGCCGTAGTATCCGTGGCCACGCACTGCGGGAGGAGTCCAACAGTCGAAGAGCAGGACGCAATCCGGCGAAGGTGCGGCCACCTTAGCGTTCAATTCGGAAAGAAAAAAGCCATCGAATGCGTCGGCCCATGCAAAGTGCAGAAAGACTCCCGATTGATCAACCAGCCCAAAGCCTTCCGCGTTTCCTTCCCGGCGGCCGGCTGCCCGCAGCAGATATGCAAGCGTCTCCTGATCGTCCGGGTATTGCAGCGTCGCCATGGCCAACTCGCTCAGACCTAAGGTTTGGAGTTTCAATCCTTTCGTATCTGCAAGCGCGGAGCCATTCCACTCGTAGAAGAGGACTTCGCTTTCCAACCAAAGCAGGCCGCGGAAGCGCTTTCCCAGCCAGAAGAATGTTGCCGCCGCACCGTGCTGTAGGACGCGCTGTTTGATCCGGCGCCAGTATTGCCGGATTGTCCGGGCCGCGGCTTCCGCCCTTGGAGAAGCTTTGATGATCTCGACGGCATAGTAGCGAAGGGCTTCGCGACAGTGCCGCACAGCCGACTCATTCAGCGTTGCATACAGCGTCTCGCGGGTCTGATTGCAGAATCGATCCTTGTACTCTTCAGCGCCCAAGCCAAGATCAACCAGCTTCAGATCAGGGTTCTCTGAGGCTTCCTCGACCAGTTTCGCCAGCAAACAAAATCCTGGCGAATATTTCTCCAGAGCGCTGTCGAACGTAGGCTGGTACCAGAACCAGCTACCTTGAAATTGAAACCCATAATTCCAGGCAAAGACCTCTCCGCCCGACCTCATCCGAGTGAGAACCAGCCAGCCGCGGTCGCCGAGTAATTTGGCGAGTTCCTCAAGAAACACCTTCCGTTCCGGACGGGCCAGATTGCTGATGCGCCCAGTCGCCAGAAAGCGCGCCACGTGCGCTTGAACGAACCGCGGCAGGAGGGGTTCGACCGTATCCCAGGATCGCGCATGATCGAGACCGACGGGAGTCTCCCGACCCATCGCATTCAAAAAGCGGCGTAGCATTTTCTTGCGCGGGAGGACGAGCCGGTTCTCCCCGGGCCGGCGCTCAAGTCTGCTGAGTACCACCTGGGCGCAGAAATATGCGGTGCGCGCGAAGTAATGATAGCCGTTCTTAGCCGAGGCCTGCTGGATGGCAGCAACGGTGCTGGAGTCCGCAGGAAGGTTGGTCAGAGTCAGCCTGCCGATGCCCTGCTTTCTCAATTCCGCCAACACCGCAGAGACCAAGGCGGGCTTATGCTCCGGAGAACTGAGAAAGTCGCAATAGTCACCCGTGTTCGCGCACAGAAACGACCCCTGATTGCCCTCCGTGTTGGCCGCCAACGCTGCTACCCCGCATAAGGATTCACGCGCGTCATAGACCAGAAAAAGCAGCGGACGCAGGGTCGAGTGATAGCTCCGCTGCACCGCAAGGGCCCACTCCCAGGTGTAGAACACCTGGGGCTGATCCATCCGCTCCACTAACGCATTCCACTGCTGGCGCAGATTCGCATCTTCCGGAATTTGTCTGAGCAGGACCAGGCGCAAGTTTTGAGCCTCCGGTGACCTCGCCTCACGAATACGTAATAGTATCAATCTGTGGAATCACCGTGCGGAGTCAGCTAGTTCAGCCCGGCATAGTGGGCGGCGACTTCGGTCGCGTCGTAAATCCGCCGGTTCCGTGCTGAGCTGGCGTGGGTCATCGTCACGGGTTCCTACGGTTTCGAATTGCGCGGTTTAGCCTCGAGCTAGCGGGCTTTGCACCACGACTTGCACAGCACGACCCGAAACCCGCTGCAACCGACCATGGAAGCCGGACACATGCGCCTCGAATTCCGCAATCCCCATCTCCGAAGTCACATGTACGCGCGGCAGGGCGTACGGCGTGAGCTCGGCACCCAGTCCGCCCCCAAAGTTCAGGAACGCCGCCGCGTATTCCGCGTCCTGCGCCATCACCAACACCTGCGGCGTAACCGACCCTGGATCCCCGAAGGGATAGGCGAACGCCCACACTCGGGCTTGTAGGACAGATTCCAGTTTCGCCCGGCTCTCCGCCATTTCAGCTTGCGCCAACTCAGGCGGCGCCTGGGACAACATAGGATGGCTCATGGTGTGCGCGCCAATGGTCATTCCGGCCGCAGCGAGTTCGCGCAGTTCCGGGGCGGTCAGTAGTCCGAACCGCCGGCACGAAGCGGTATTTTCGGCATCGCTGGCAACGAGAGACGGCCGCGAACACGAGGCAAACTTTGAGGCCGCAGCACAAGGAAACGAACGGCGGACTTCGGCGGAAACCTGTGACAGCCGCCTTACCGAGTTCCACCAGAGCACACGCCGTTGCTCGCGTGAGCCCAGTTCTCCACGAATCACTACTCCTTCAGATGAAATCTCGAAAGGCCCACCTGGGGCTCGGAGCAACAAAAGCAGTAGCTCTTCGTACCAGAGCATCGTCCTTTCATCCCTGGCAGAAGCCCCGGTCACGAAGAACAGGCAGCGTGTTCCTTCCTGCAGCAAAACGGGCAGCATGTCAGTCAGATTATTCAGCAGACCGTCGTCACAGGTTAAAAGGACTGCCCGCGGCGGAAGCCCGCGCTTGCCCTCCCGCCACGCCAGCGCGTCTTCCGGCGAAATCACGTTGTAGTTGGCTTTCAGTAAACGCAGCTGCCGGCGCAGCGTCTCAGCGCTGACCAGGTTCCCGTCCAGGGCCGGGTCGATCGGTTCATATCCTTGCGGCAGTACGCCGTGGTAGGTCACTACAGCAAGACCGCCGGCCGCGGTGCCGCGAAAAACTCCCGACCAGGAAAGGGCCGGGTACAGAACTCGCTTGAGGAAGGGACTGACGATCCTCATGAATCTACCAGGTCCCAACGCAGGGGAGTACCGCGCTCAATGTCGCAGGCAGCATGGCGGCCCAGAACCTCCGGCAGATGGCGCGTATGCAGTCCGTGGGCGGGGCGAATGGAGCGCACATTTTCCGCGGTGAATACCTCGCCCTGCTTCACATCCCGCACCACAAACAAGGAGCGCCGAAATACGCGGCTGCCGGCCTCTTTGGGACCAACCGCAAAAGGGAGGCCATCCAGGGCCTTCTGTGCGATGCGCACTGCATCCACCATCTCCTTGAACTCCTGAGGCTCGAGCGAAAACGCGCTGTCCGGCCCCGGCTCTGATCGCGACAGCGTCAAGTGCTTCTCGATGATGCAGGCTCCCAGCGCAACCGCGACCACCGGCACAGCGGTGCTCATGGAATGGTCGGAAAGCCCTACCGGAACCTCAAAACAGCGGGAAAGTTCCGGAATCGTGCGTAAATTCATCTCCTCCGGCGAAGCCGGATACGCGCTGGTGCATTTCAGCAGCGCGATCTCGGTGGCTCCGGCATCACGCGCGGTCCGCACCGCCTCTTCAATCTCTTCCACGGTGGACATACCCGTGGAAATTACCATCGGTTTCCCGGTCCGCGCCATCTTCTGAATCAGCGGAATGTCCACCAGTTCGAAGGACGCCAGCTTGTGTGCGGGCACATTCATCTCTTCCAGAAAATCAACTGCGCTCTCATCAAAAGGAGTGGAGAACAAATCGAGACCGAGGTCGTTCGCCACCTTTTTCAAGCGAGGCTGCCACTCCCAGGGGGTGTACGCCTCGCCGTAGAGTTCATGGAGATTGCGCCCGTCCCAGATAGTGCCGTGGATGCGGAACTCAGGCCGATTACAAGCGATCGTCATCGTATCGGGAGTGTAAGTCTGGAGCTTGACCGCGTCGGCGCCTGCGTCTTTGGCGGCGCGAATGATCTTCACCGCTTGCTCGAAGTCCTGGTGGTGGTTGGCCGACACTTCCGCAACCACATACACCGGATGCCCAGCCCCGATGGTTCGCTGACCGATTTTGATGTGCGAAGACATGCTCAGTTTTCTTTCGGACCAACCGGGGGGCGAATGGAACGCACCAGTTCGAATGCTTCAGCCGCGCCGCATCCCACGACGCTGCCCCAGCGCATGGCGAGGGCGCGCAACGCTTCCGGTGACCTTGGGTGCGGGAACTTGCGCGCTTCGCTTTCGTAACATTCCATCGCGGCAATCTTCGCCTCGAGCGTGCGCGTGACGTCCACGAACACATTGGGTCGGAATAGCGGCTCGATACGCTGAAAAGCCCATTCCGTGGACGATGGCACCTCGAAGGCATAAATCTCTCGCACTGGTTGCCCGGCCACGGGACGAGTGGCAGTCAGCACCGCCCGATGGATCACTCCATGGTCAATATTGAGATCGCCGCCATGATGGGTGTAGACGACCTCCGGCTTTATCTGGTCCAGCAGGTCCTCTATGATCTTCACAATGTCCAGCAGCGGTACTGTATCCAGACGATTGTCGGGCAAATTGTGCAATACCACATTCTTCACGTCTAGTTTCGCCGCCGCCGCGTGTGCCTGGCGGTGCAGGGTAGTTAATTGGGCCGCGTCTGCATCAGCCCGGTCGGGATGACGCGAGGTCACGCCCTCGCCCAGAATCGCGAAATGCACGTCGTGCCCTTCCATGACCAGCCGAGCCGCCGTCGCGCCGCAGCCTAGAATTTCATCGTCGGGATGGGCCGCGATCACCAGCACTCTCACCGTGCTTTCTCCTTGTCGGTATCACTCGTCCGTGTGATCTTGACGTCGGCAACAATGCGCCCATCGTACAAAGCGGCCCGGCCGAACTCGAAGCGGAAACCCGAGTGCTGCAGGAATGCGCGCGGATAGCCTTCGGCATCGAGCATGCGGATAAAATCGAACAGCTCTTCCAGGGACGCGGCCGCTTTTATTTCGCTCTCTTCCGGTTTTCTGCGCTTGAAGTTCACGGGCGCGCCTCGCTGCGGCTTCGGCTTCGGTTCACGCTGGATGATACGTTGAATCATCTTTGCCGACAATCGCGCCGCGCGCAAGTAAATCTCCTCCGCTCCGCCTTCGAGCGAGAGCGGTTCCTTCATGTAAACCGGTCCGGCGTCAAACTCTCGGGTCATACGGAGCGCCGTCAGCTTGGTTTCGCGCAGGCCGCGGACGATCAGATTCTGCAGCGGGCTTCCACCTCGCCCGAAAGGCACGTCGGTCATGTGAAAGCAAACGCACTCGTAGGCATCCACGATCTCGTCCGGAACCTTCCACGACCAGTGCAGGAAAAAAATGTAGCGGGGCGAAGTCTTTTCGACAAGGCCGGACGAGAAATCAGAAGGAGAGCCTACGTAGTGCCACCGCCCGGGCAGCGGCCGCAGAACTTCATCGAAAATGCGGCGGCTCCATGGCTTGCAGCCAAGCACCAGATAAGCCTTCCGCTGGCTTGTGGAGTTCCCTTTCATGGAATGGTCCTGGCGCTGGCCGACGCCTTCGCAGTCAGGCCACCGAGAATTGCAGTCGTCAGTTCGGCGTAGCGCGTTTCCACACCCAGGCCCTCGACTGTCCCATCTCGCCGATGGCGGGAAGGTGAAGTGCCAACTGGTTTACTGGGGAGTCGTACGCCGGTTCCCTTCCCTCCCGGGCGGCCAACGCGGCATTTACAACCCGGCTGAGAAAGTAGTAGGTCGAGCTGAAAAAGATCACTTCTTCCAGCGTCGCACCTGGGATGCGGAAGTTCTGCAACTCCGAATCCTTGAGATAGCGATTGTGCCAGGGTGCAACCACCGGCTTGAGACCAACACGTTGCCGTAGCGCGTTGATTTCTTCGAGTCCGTCCTGACTGTTTTCGAGCATCACGTAAAGGCCACCCGGCCGCGGCAGACCCGCTAATTCGGTGATCGCCTTCTTCTGCGCTTCCCAGTCGGGCAAGTTAATAATAACCCGCTCGGTGTAGACTAGGTCGAAGTCCCCAGCCAGACTGCGCATGTCTGTCACGTCACCTTCCCGGAATTGTATCGTGCCCACTAGGGGCACCCCAGCGGCAGCCTGCTCCGCCGCCTTGACCATCTCTGCGGCGTAGTCGACGCCGGTCACATCGACTTGAAATTGGCGCGCGAGTTCGATCGCCGTGACTCCGTTTCCGCAACCCGCATCCAGGATCTTCATGCCAGGCTGTACGAACTGTGCGATGGTCTTTAGCTCCAGTTCTTTCAGGATGAGATCCTGCGTTCCCGCACTCTGCCCCAAGCTGGCGCGGCTGTTCCAGTAATCTCGAACACTCTCTACTTGTTTTTTGCTACCCATTCCTGTCCCCCTGCTCCCCTGCTAGCTTTGCCACTACCCTCTCGGCGCCTAATCCATCCACCAGAGCCCGCGCGCTGCGCGCCATTTTGGTTCGGCGCTCCCGATCCACAATCAAGGCGCTTACCGCTCCCGCAAGTTGTTCCGTGGACAGATTTGCGGAATCCCCCAGATTCTGCGCCAGCCCCAGCCTTTCCCACTCCTGGGCATTCGACCGCTGGTTTTCCGCAGTCACCAACAGAATGGCTGGCACGCCCATAAAAGCCAACTCCAACACGGTCGTCCCCGCCCCGGAAACTGCAATGTCAGCCCAAGCCATTAGTTCCGGCATGCTGTTCACGTTTCGCAGCAGATGAACTCCGGCTTTCGCAGCCGCAGCCTCGAGTTCACCGGCGCAAGCACTGCTGCCCCCGGCCACGATCGTGGCCTCGAACGTTGCCGGCTGTACATATTCCAGAGCCTCAATCACTCGCAGCGTCAAGTTGCCCGCGTCGCTTCCTCCCAACGTGACCAAGACCTTGCTCCCAGGCCCCAAGCCGTCTGGCCGCTCCCCACGCCACGTTCGGAACTCACGGCGCAACATCGCATAGTGCAAACCCAGCAACAGTTCGGTTCCACTTTCGCGGTTCCGATACAAGTCCTCGCTGGCATAGGCGTTTTGGTTTAACACCAAGTCTGCCGAGTAGTGTTCCGCATGACCGTTATCGTCAATGAACAGAACCTTGTGCCCAGCTCTCTTCAACGCCAACTGGTACTCCGCCCCGAACTCGTACCCGTCTACTACGACCCAATCGGCGTTGCCATTCGCCGCCAACCGCGCGATCTGATCGGAGTCCTCCCGAGTTCCGGGCGTTAGCCGTAGTTTCAGAACCTCCACACCTTCGCTCCGCAGCCGTTCTTGCACCGCCGGTGTTGCTTCCGCCATGGCAAAGAGCGAATGCCCTCCCGCATCCTGCCACGCCTGGGCAAGCGCCAGGCAGCGCATGACGTGGCCGGTGCCAATCGTAAGGCTGGCGTCAGTCCGGAATAGAAGATTCATCGCACTCGGAACACTGGCTGAGTCATGGGACCCTCCAGGAAGCGCGCGGGATTGAAGTCCTCCACCCACAACGCCAGCGTCTTGAGAACTTCTGCGTACGCTTCCAAGGTTTGGTGGATCGCCGATGGATCGTGAGCCGCCGTCATATTATGCGTCACCAAAAGGAGGACGCCGCGCTTGACCGCTTCCTGCTGAAAAAGATTCTTCAGGAGCGGACTGTCGGCGCCGTTCTGGTCAGTAAACTTCATCAGCGACCATTGCGGACGACCCATCGTGCGAATGCGTTGTCCCAGTCCGGCCTCCTTGGCCATGGCTGTGATTCCATCCTGCAGCGTCCGCCCGTTCGATTCCAGGCGCACCAGTGCGTCGGTCTGCTCGAGAATATCGAGCACCTTCATCGCCGCCGCCATGGAAGCAACCTCGCCCGCGAAGGTGAAGCTGTAGAAGATTTCGTCGAACGTGCGCATGACATCGGCGCGTCCCAGCACGCACGAAATAGGGAACCCATTTCCCATGGCCTTGCCGAAACACGCCAGGTCCGGCACGACGCCATAGAGTTTCTGCGCGCCTCCCAGGCCGAAGTGAAAACCGCTGCAGATCTCGTCAAAGATGAGCAGAGCACCGTTCCGGTGGGCAAAGTCCTTGATCCCTTGCAGGAAACCGGGTGCGGGCTCGACGTAATTCACCGGCTCCATGATCACGGCGGCAAACTCGCCGGGATGCTCCGCGAAAAGTTTCTCCAGGCTGGCCAGATCGTTGTAACTGAAGGGGTGAGTCAGATTCCGCACGGCCTGCGGAACGCCCGCGTTCCGCGTCGTGCTGCCGATGTACCAGTCCTGCCAGCCGTGGTACCCACAGCAGGCGATGCGGTCACGGCCTGTGAATGCTCGAGCCGCTCGAACCGCGCCCGACGTTGCATCCGATCCATTCTTGCCAAAGCGCACCATCTCGGCGCAGGGAATCAACCGGGTCAAGCGCTCGGCCAGTTGCACTTCCAGCGGATGCGGAAGAGAGAAACTGTGCCCCTCGGCGAGCTGCGCCGCTGCCGCGGCGTTCACTTCGTCGTGGGCGTAACCCAGAATATTGGGCAGGAGTCCTTGTACGTAGTCAATGTATTCGTTGCCGTCCACGTCCCAGACCCGGCAGCCCTTGCCGCGTTGCAGGAAGACGGGAGCAACCCCTTGCACGTACTGGGTGAATCCTTTGCTGAACGTCTGGGCGCAGCTGGGGATTACCTTCTTCGCCCGCTCCAGCCACGCCTGCGATTGCGCCAACCGGCGCTTTGGCGCTGCTCCGGCCGCAGCCTGTTGATAGAGACTCTTGTAATATCCCTCATTCGTGATGGTTTCTGCCTGAATCGTCGCCAAGTCTGGCCTCTCCTTCAACAGCTCAAATATCTCTCGAAAACCGAATGACCCGTCTCGAGGAAACGTTTCATAAACCTTTCGCACAAACTCGAGATCAGCGGGATGATCGACCGTCCACCGGTATCGTGCCGGCGAAACGGGAATCTCGCTTTCCACGCTCGCCGTACGGAATTTGTCCGTCCGCAAGTACGGCGTCACGTGTTCCCGCTCCGAAGGCTTGCTCGCCTCGCGCCAAGCGCGCTCCAAAGCTACGAAGGAAAAGACTTCGGTGTCCAATCCGTCGGGATACGTGTAGCGAATGGCATTGCTCGCATAATCGCAGTCGCCACGCTCAAAACGGGCGACGACCTTGTCGATGATCGCAGGATCAATCAGCGGACAATCTGCGGTAATGCGGATGACGACGTCAGCTCCATTCGCCTGGGCCGCCCGATAAAAGCGATCCAGCACATCCTGCTCACTGCCGCGGAAACAGCCAATACCCTCCTGCTCGCAAAACCGGGCGATGGGATCGTCTACCGCCTGGTCCGTGGTTGCAACCACGACCTTGTCCACCGTGCTCGCCCGGCGCACCCGGTTCACGACGTGCCACAGCATGGGGTGGCCGGATAAATCTTGCAGGACCTTGCCGGGGAACCGTGAAGATCCCATTCTCGCCTGGATCAAGGCTACCTTCACTTCACTTCTCCGGCAACGGCGACCATCTTCCCTTGTTCGGAAGAAACTCTCGCCGCAAACACAACTCGCATGAGCGCTGCCGCCTCTGGAATAGGCAGAGTTGTCGGGCGTTTCCGCTCCATACACTCCAGGAAATGCTTCATCTCGTCAACGTACATCTGGTTGACTTCCCACGTCTCCGGCTGCGGGTGGGTCGCCCATTCCTTGCTCGGGGCGTTGTACCAGCGCACGGCTTTGCTGTTGAAGTCCCAAAAAATCGATCCCAGTTCTCCAACGATCTGGCAGCCGCGCTCGTAGGTCCGTTGCACGTAATCCAGATGAATCTCCGAAATCGCACCGCTCGCATGACGGCATACTAGAACCGCGACGTCTTCGGTCTCGATCTCAAGCGAACTCAGATGTCCCGCGCAACAAAAAACCGACTGCATCTCGCCCAGATACCACCGCGCCAGATCAATCTCGTGGATGCAGTCCATGAGACATCCGCCCCCGGTTTCGACTCGCGCCGCATAATTTTGCCGGTAGTCAGTCTTGGGACGCCATTCGGGCAGGTAGGACCCGGTGTGGATTCGGGCAAACAAAACCTTCCCCAGCACTCCTTCATCGAGCAACTGCTTCACCTTTGCCGGCCCAGGATGGAAACGCATGTTGCAGCCCACCAGGGAAGTCAACTTCTTCTTCTCCACCATATCGGCAAGCTCGGTAATGCCGGCAGCCGTATGCGAGAGAGGCTTTTCTACGAAAACGGAGCACCCGCGGCCGACAATTTGCAGTGTTTGCTCAGCATGCAGGTGGGTGGGAGATGCTACCACCACAAACTCCGGAGCCCATTCGAGGCCCTCATCCAGACTTGAAAAGCCGATTAGTGAGAGTTCGGCGGCAACTGCTTCACGCCGCGCGGCATCGGTCTCGACCACAGCCAGATGCATTCCCCCGAGACTGTTCAGGTTCCTCAGGTGACGCCTGCCGATTGAGCCGCCTCCGACCACCAAGCCCCGCATGTTCTTGTTTGTTGCCTCGACCGGGTGAAAGGACTGTGATTAGAGATTGTAGCAGGGTAAAATCGCGCAAATGGGGGCAAATCCACCTTCCGGATTTCACGTGCGCACTAGTTTGCCCAGTAAGCAGGCCGACAAGATCTCGATCACTTTCCTAGACTCGAACAACAGGGAAGCTTGGGATGACTTCTGCTTACGAAGCAATGAGGCGTGGTTCTGGCACACTACGAAATGGCTTGACTACACCCTCGACTATCGACCGGAGCTCACGCCCGCATCGCATTCATTTTTCGTCTCCGCAAACGGTGACATTGCTGCCATATGTCCGCTCGTGCTCGAGACTTCTCGTGAACCGGGACGCGAGACCCGACAATTTTCCTACGGAGGCGATGCCGTACCAGCCCCCGCCTTTGCCGACGGATTGTCCGCGAAGACAAAAAAGGCCACCAGAAAAGCGCTCTTCCGACGGATCGATGAGTTGGCCATCGCCAACCGCGTCCACCGAGTTTCTTTTCGCGCGGACCCACTGGCTCCTTTCTTCTGGCAGTCGAATCAACCTCTTCCCGACCCGCTTCTGCGCGAAGGATTCTGCGACATCTCCTTGCTCACTCAGGTAATCGACTTAGTCAAACCCGAAGATCAGCTGTTCCGCGAGTTACGAAATGACCATCGAAGAGACATTAAGCGTGCCGAGAAGATCATGTCCGCTTCGATCTTTGACAGCTCCAACATCACAAGCGATCAGTTCGAACGTTATCGGTTGCTGCACCGTAAGGCGGCCGGACGCACGACTCGTCCCCTGAGCACTTTCGAGATGATGCATCGCTGGATTCAGGACGGATTAGCTGTGCTGAGTTGCGCTACTCTCGACAGCAAGGATATCGGCTTTACGCTGACTAGCGTCTACAAAGATGGCGCTTACTACTGCTCGGGTTGCAATGATCCCGAGTTCAATGATTTGCCGATCGGGCATCTTCTGCACTGGCGAACCATGATTTGGCTGAAGGCCCATGATGTCCGGTACTACGAAACCGGAATTCAGCAGTACGCGTCGCAGCCGCACACTCTTGCGTCGAAAAAGGATTGGAATATCGCGTATTTCAAACGCGGATTCGGAGGTCTGACGGTACCTTACTGGCGTGCCGAGAAGTTCTATGATGAGGGGTTTTGCCGGCACGTGCTCGAGCAACGAGCTGCGTCATATTCGCGGACCTTGTCAAATTCCGGGCTCTCCACGAATGAATAACAACTATTTTTGTTTTGAGCGCTCCGCTGTCCGCTTGGATTTGTATTCGGAACGTAATAGACCCATCCAGAGCCGGTCTTTGTATTGGCCGGCCTGAAACAAATCTTCGCGCATGCGACCTTCAACCTTGAATCCCACCTTTTCGTAGCAACGGACTGCCGCTTCATGCTCGGCGAACACGCCCAGATCAATACGGTGAAGATTCAGACGCTGGAATCCGTACTCCACCATGAGCCGCGTGGCTTCTTCTCCTGCGCCTTTCCCCCAGAAATCTTTCTCCCCAATCAGAATTCCAAAGGTCGCGCAGCGGTAAACCCACTGAATCGGCCCCAGCTTCACGTTGCCGATGTGCCGCCCAGACTCCTTGTCCACGACGGCGAAGATTACGTCGTTCCGTGAACCGGTGACGCTGCGATAAAAGTTCTCCAGATCCTCGGCGGTCGAGGGAAAAGCACCGGTTTCCGTGTAACGCGTCACCTCTGGATCATTCAGCCAACCCAGGTAGCGTTCGTTGAGATCGGTGCGCTCCAAGGGGCGCAATATGACATGGGGACCTTCGGCAAATGCCGTCTTTTGGACCAATGCTCGCTCCTTAATCACCAGCTTAGTTGACCAGCTTAACGCGAATAAAAGGAGACAACCTTCGCGACCGCGGCAATCACATCGTTCACGTCCTCGCCGCTCATCGCGGGAAACATAGGCAGGCTCAGCAGGCGCGCGTACGCACCCTCTGCCACGGGAAACTCTCCGCCTCGAAATCCGAACCGGTCTTTGTAGTAGGGATGCAGGTGCACAGGAATATAGTGCACGTTTACGCCGATGTTTTCCGCACGGAGGGCACGGAAAATTTGCCCTCGATCCGCAGTCAGCTTCTCCAGATTCAGCCGAATGGGATACAGATGCCACGCCGGATTCGCATCGGGCAGCACCGGCGGTGGTACGACACCGGGAATCTCCCGCAGTGCAGCCGTATAAAGCGCAGCGATTTCCCGCCGCCGCGCCAGATTCGCGTCGAGCCTTTTCAGTTGCTGCATCCCCAGGGCGCAGGCAAAATCCGGCAGGCGGTAGTTGAATCCGAGCAAGACCATCTCGTAGTGCCATTGGCCCGCACTCTGGCGTTGGCGAGCCTCGCTCGAGATTCCGTGATTGCGGAAGCGCCGCAGCGTCTCGGCGAAGTCCGCACTGTTGGTCGCGACCATTCCGCCTTCGCCGGTCGTAATGTGCTTCACCGGGTGAAAGCTGAACACGGTCATGTCGGCCAAGCTGCCCACACGAGCGCCTCTATATTCGGCGCCAAGGGCGTGACAGGCATCTTCAATCACGATCAGCCCGTGACGGCGGGCCGCGTCCATGAGTGGCGCCAGATCGGCGGGATGCCCGGCGTAGTCCACGGGAAGAATTGCGCGCGTCTTGGACGAGATCTTTTTCGTCACCTGCCCGGGATCGATGTTGAGCGTGTCCGCGCTGACGTCGGCAAAGACCGGCGTCGCTCCCTGATACAAAACGCAATTCGCCGTTGCGGCGAATGTCATGGGAGTGGTGATCGCTTCGTCGCCGGGCTTCAGTCCTGCTGCGAAAGCGGCGGCGTGCAAAGCCGCGGTCCCGGAACTAAAACTCACGGCATGTGCCGCGCCCACACGGGCGGCAAACGCCTGTTCGAATTCGCCAACTTTGGGACCGGTGGTCAGCCAGTCCGAGCGCAGGACTTCCACCACGGCTTGAATGTCCGCCTCGTCTACGGACTGTCGTCCATAGGGCAGAAAGGTCGAGCGCACCGGCTCTCCGCCATTGATGGCAAGAGTCCGCGGACTGATCGAAGTTACACTCACGATGACGGTCCTAGGCTGGAACCCGCGTGGACACCGGTTGTTCCTCGGGCACGGCCGGCGAGATCAGTTCCCGCAACTCCCGATTCGTCAGCCAGCGGTCGTTGCTGTCACTGGTGTAGCGGAATCCCTCCGGCAGAGGCCGGGCGTTCAGCCAGTTCTCGCGGCGCCACCAGGGATGCGAAGGCTGGATGATGTATCGGTCTTCGACCTCCAGGGTATTCCTCGCCTCGTCCTCGGAAACCAGCACCTCATGCAGCTTCTCTCCGGGACGAATCCCGATCGTCTCGATTTCGCATCCTGGCGCGATCGTCTCCGCCAGATCCACCAGACGCATGCTGGGAATCTTGGGAACGAAGATTTCGCCACCGTGCATCTGCTCGATGCAGCTCACCACAAACCGCACCCCCTGCTCCAGGGTGAGCCAGAAGCGGGTCATGCGCGGGTCGGTAAGCGTAATGCGGCCGCGCTGGCGCTGCTCCAGAAAAACCGGGATCACACTGCCCCGGCTTCCCACGACGTTTCCATAACGCGCGCAAATGAACCGCGAGTCCTGCGCGCCTGCATATGCATTCGCCTGCACAAACATTTTCTCGGCGCACAGTTTCGTGGCGCCGTATAAGTTGACCGGGTTGACCGCCTTGTCGGTACTCAGCGCCACCACCCGCTTCACCCCCTGGTTGATGGCGGCATCAATGACGTTGCGTCCGCCCAGGATATTGGTCTGGATGGCCTCGAACGGGTTGTACTCACAGGCGGGAACCTGCTTGAGCGCGGCCGCGTGAACCACGATCGTGACTCCGGCAAAGGCCCGTTCCAACCGGGTTGCGTCGCGAACGTCTCCGATGAAATAGCGCAGGCTGGGATGGTCCAGCCCCGAGGCGCGCATGTCGTGCTGCTTGAGTTCGTCGCGGCTGAAGATCACCAGCCGCCTGGGCTTGTGCTCTTTCAGCATGATTTCGACGAACTTCTTCCCGAAAGATCCGGTCCCGCCCGTGACCAGAACCACTTGTTCCGACCAATTCATCCCGTACGCCTCGTTATTCCCCTTCAAGAACCGTGTTTGCCGGAATCGACTTCACTTCCCCATCACGGGCTACCCGTTCCGCACTGATCGCCCTGAAAAGGCGTCTATCGGCTGCGTCTCGCGTTGCCTAGTATAGCGGACTTTCTGATGAATCGGGCACGGCGGCTGGTTAGTACACCGGGCTGCTGGAAGCAAGAGACCTTAGCTGATGGCTGACGGCCGATAGCTGGCGGCTGGTTCTACTCCCACTCAATCGTCCCCGGCGGCTTCGAGGTGATGTCGTACACCACGCGGTTTACGCCCTTCACTTCATTGACGATCCGCGTCGAGATGGTTTTCAGCACGTCGTGCGGCAGCGGGACCCAATCGGCGGTCATCCCGTCTTCTGAACTCACTGCCCGGATCGCACAGGTATAGGCATAGGTGCGCTGGTCGCCCATCACGCCGACCGACATTACCGGCAGCAGAACCGCGAACGACTGCCAGATCTTGGTGTAAAGGCCGGCTTCTTTGACCTCGCTGACCACGATGTCGTCGCACTCGCGCAGCAGCGCCAGGCGCTCAGCCGTGACTTCGCCCAGCACGCGCACGGCCAGGCCGGGGCCGGGGAAGGGCTGCCGCTGCAGGATTTCGTCCGGCATACGGAGGTCGCGGCCGATTCTGCGCACTTCGTCCTTGAACAGGTCTTTCAGCGGCTCAATCAGCTTGAGCTTCATCTTCGCGGGCAGGCCGCCCACGTTGTGATGCGACTTGATGACCTGCGACGGCCCACGCACCGAGCGCGACTCGATCACGTCGGGGTACAGTGTTCCCTGCACCAGCCACTTGACCTTGCCTTCGGTTTTTTCGATGCGCCGGGCTTCGCGCTCGAAGACTTTGATGAATTCGTTGCCGATGATCTTGCGCTTCTTCTCGGGCTCGTCCACGCCGGCGAGTTTGCTGAGAAAGCGATCGGTGGCATCTACCGCATCGACATGGAGGCCCAGTTTGTCGCGCAGCGTCTTCTGTACTTTCTCGAATTCGTTCTTGCGCAGCACTCCGTTGTTGACAAAAACGCAGGTCAGCCGCGACTTGCCTTTGGCGTCGCGCAAGGCGCGATCCACCAGCACGGCCGCGACCGACGAGTCCACGCCGCCCGAGAGCGCGCATATGGCGCGTCCGTTGCCGACTTGCTCTTTCACTTGCGCGACGGTCGAATCGATGAAGCGCTGCGGCGTCCACGTGGGCTTGGCGCCGCAGATCTGAAAGATGAAGTTCCGCAGCATCTGCGTGCCCTGCGGTGTGTGGTGGACTTCAGGATGGAACTGAACCGCGTACCATTTCTTCGCCGTGTTCTGAATGCCCGCCACCGCATAATGCGTCTTGGCCATCAACTCGAAACCGGGAGGCAGTTCAAGTGCCTCGTCGCCGTGCGACATCCAAACCGCCAGCTTCCTGGCCAAGCCTTGAAAGAGAATTGAATCGGAAACCACATCAATTTCCGCGCGGCCGTACTCGCGCTTGGCGGCCGGACGCACCTTGCCGCCGAGCGTATGCACCATGAATTGCAATCCGTAGCAGATCCCCAGCACGGGCACGCCCAGCTCGAAGACACGCGGGTCCGCGGGCGGCGCGTCCTTGTCATAGACCGACCATGGCGCTCCCGAAAGCACGATGCCCGCGGGCGCGCAGCTTTTGATCTCGTCGAGCGAGGCCGTGCAGGGCAGCACGACCGAGAAAACATTCTGCTCACGGATGCGGCGCGCGATGAGCTGTGTGTACTGCGCGCCAAAGTCGAGGATGACGATGGACTGGCTAACCAACGACTGGCCGAGCCTGGATTGAGGTTCCAAGGATGAGTTTCTCAGATTCGGGGAGAAAGTGTAAAGGGAGGTCAGTTCACCACCGCTGCCGCCGCGAGCCTCTGACGACGCATCACCAGAACCAACACCGCAAACAATCCCGCCGGGAGCCAAATCCAAAGAAATTCACTTTGCAGGATGAGGTATCCCCGCGCGCTGAAAAAACGTCCGAGTCCTATCGGAGAAACACGAATCGGCCGCCATGGAAGGAAATAACGGCCATTGTCGAAGGGCGCGAAGAATGCGACTCCCAGGCCGCCATTGGTCATGGCATCGAGGACGCCGTGGCTGGCCGTCGCCAGGAACAAATACACGGTTAGGGGAAATCGGCCAATGTTAGGCACGCGGCGCCGGAAGGCAACAATCATGGCCACGCCCGCGATGAGAGCAGCGAAGACCAGAGAATGCGTGAATCCCCGATGTCCCCAAAAGTCACCGTATCGAATGCCGAACCGGAATCCAATCACATCAAGATCAGGAAGAGTCGAGCACAAGGCGCCAGTCACCCAAACGCGTTTCGGTACACCATGCCGGTAGAAGCAGGTTCCAATACTGAGGGCAGCCACCGCATGTGAGAACGCAGTCGCCACGGTGAGACCTCCTTCGCAAGCGCCTCCCCCAGCTTATCCTCACGGACGCGGCACGGGTGCTATTACTGCAGGTTCCTAGAGCGCCGCTCGCGGAGACGTAGCCAGCTACGTCTCTACGGCGAGATTTGGCACGTCACTCAGGATCGTCTCGTCGCGATCAATGGTGGTCTGAATCGGCGGCGCGGGCGTGGCCTGCAGTCCGGCAGGCGGAGGCGTGAGCGTCGGGCTCGGTGGCAGCGGCGCCAGTAGCGCTTCCGGCATTTCTGCGATGCAGACGTATCCTGCCAGCCGCGCCATGTAGAGCCAGTCGGCGAGAACAAAGTAGGCCAGGGTCACGAGAATCACTCCCAGCAGCACCAGTCGCCACGGCAACACTCCGGCAAAACCCAGCGGCATGGAGATGACCGTCGTCGCACCGACGAAAGCAACGAGATGCGCGAGTCCAGTCCAGGTGCTGACTGCGAAGACCGCGCCGGTCCGTTCGCGGCAGAAAGCGACAGCGGCTGAAATCGCACCCATGGCGTCTTCGCCGTCGCGAACGGCGAATAGGCCCGCCAGCGAGAGCAACCAGTTCAGTGCCCACCACACCAGGCAGATCAACCCCGCCAGCGGCAAGAAAAGCAGGAACGCCAGGCCCGGGCTGGGATCAGAGTCTGGCGAGGCAAAACCGGCTAATATCGCCGCCCCCATGAATCCGAACGTGGCGGCCAGCGCAACGACCGCCCGCAGAAAGTTGAGTCGGGTCAATGTCTCGAAGCGGTTCAAATTCGTAGAGACGTTGCTTGCAGTCTCCGCCACAGCGGCGCCGGCCGAGGCCCCGCCAGGGTTCCTGGGAAAATAGTCCAGCAATCCGCGAACTGTCGCGATCCGTCCCAAAGACGCAGCCACGATCCACAGCAACCCGAGCATCAACCCCGCCAGCAGGCCGGTCATCACGGCGCGGCTCAGACTTCCGCGAAAGATGTGCGCAATCGCCTCGGCAACAAGGTACGGGTGCCGCGTCCGCAGAAACAGCATTTCGCCGCTGGTCACCGGCAACGTGTCCAGCAATTCGAAGAGGCCGAAGCAGAAGAGTGCGGCGGCAGTGGCACCGGTCACCCAGCGCCACGTGATTTCCCCCAGCGTCAGCGAGGGCCGCCGGAACGCCGCGCGAAATCCTTCCACCGTGGGAGAAATAGGCATGAGTCGGTTGCCAGTCGTCAGTTGCCAGTACCCAAGCCTCACAACTGGCAACTGGGAACTGGCAACCGGCAACTGCGTTTCGTTACTTCACCACCAGGTTCACCATCTTACCGGGGACGTAGATTCTCTTCACCACCTGCTTGCCGGCGAGGAACGCCTGCACCTTCTCCTCCGCCAGCGCCCGCTCGATCACAAACTCTTCCGCGGCATCGGCAGGCACAACGACCCGGCCGCGCAGCTTGCCGTTGATCTGCACCGGGATCTCGATTTCCTCTTCCTTGGCCAGGGCGGCGTCATACTTCGGCCAGGGAGCGCGAAGCAGGCTTCCCGTTTCACCCAGCATCTCCCAAAGCTCGTGCGCGAGATACGGCGCGAACGGTGCGAGCAGCAAGACGAGGTTACGCTGCACCTCGGCCAACACTGGCTTCGGCACGGCGTTCTGGCCGATCGCATCTTCGGCACCGTAAAGAACGTTCACTAATTCCATGATCGCCGAAATGCAAGTGTTGAAGTGCCAGCGTCCTTGGAAGTCGTCGCTGACGCGCTTGATAGTCTGGTGCGACTTGCGCTGGATGGCACGTGCTTCCGGCGACAACTCCGACGGTGCAGGCTTACGCCAGTCCGGATGATCCGGCCGCGCGTTGCGCACGAAGAAGCGGTACACGCGTCCCAGGAATCGCTGAATGCCTTCAATGCCCGAATCCTGCCAGTCGCAGTCGCGGTCGGGGGGCGCGGCGAAAAGTACGTAGAGGCGCGCGCTGTCGGCGCCGTAGCGCGCCACCATCTCATCCGGTGAAACCACGTTCCCCCGGCTCTTGGACATAGCTGCGCCCTGATAGGTCACCATGCCTTGCGTGAACAGGCGCTCAACCGGCTCGTCGTTGGTGATCAAGCCCAGGTCGCGCATGAACTTCGTCCAGAAGCGCGAATAGATCAGATGCAGGATGGCGTGCTCGACGCCGCCGATGTACTGATCAATTCCCCGGTCGCCAAACCAGTATTGCGCCGTCTTCCCGTCGAAGGGCGCACGGTCGTTGTGCGCGTCGGTGTAGCGATAGAAATACCAGGACGAATCAACAAACGTGTCCATGGTGTCGGTCTCGCGTCGCGCCGGGCCACCGCACTTGGGACACGTCGCGTTCACGAACTCCGGCACGCGGCCGAGCGGCGATCCGCCGGTGAGCGTGATGTCCACGTTCTCGGGCAAGATCACGGGCAAGTTTTTTTCGGGCACCGCCACGATGCCGTCTTTCTCGCAATAAAGCATCGGGATGGGTGTACCCCAGTAGCGCTGCCGCGAGATGCCCCAGTCTTTCAGCCGGTACGTTACCGTCGCCTTGCCGAAGCCTTTCTGCTCAGCGTCGGCGGACATCGTGCGGATCGCCTCTTCACAAGTCAGGCCGCCGTACTTGCCCGAGTTGATCAGCACGCCTTGCTCCACAGTGAACGGCAGCTGCGGTTCGGCCATGGTTTCTTCCGGATCGTTCGAAATGGGGAGGATCACCAGCCGGATCTCCAGCTTGTATTTCTTCGCGAACTCGTAGTCGCGCTCGTCGTGCGCGGGCACGCTCATGATGGCGCCCGTACCGTAGTCCATCACGATGTAGTTCGCCACCCACACCGGCACCTTTTCGCCATTGAACGGGTTGATCGCGTAGCGGCCCGTAGGAACGCCGTGTTTTTCGATCTCGCCAATGTCACCGGCTTCTTTCGCTTTGCGCTGCTCGGCGATGAGCTGGTCGACTTTCGCGCGCAGATCCGGATTCGCCGCCGTCAGATCGGCCACGATGGGATGCTCGGGCGCAAGCTGCACCGAAGTCGCGCCGAAAATCGTATCCACGCGCGTGGTGAAGACGCTGATCGTCGACCCGGCCGGCCCGAACTTGGTGTGGTTTTCCGCATAGTCCAACTTGAAATCCACCAGCGTGCCTTCGCTGCGGCCGATCCAGTTGCGCTGCATGATGCGCACTTTTTCCGGCCAGCCGCCAAGCTTTTCCAGGTCGCGCAGCAATTCGTCCGCGTAATTCGTGATGCGCAGGAACCATTGCTCCAGTTCACGCTGCTCGACCAGCGTGTCTTCGTGGCGCCAGCAGCATCCGTTCACCACCTGTTCGTTGGCCAAAACGGTGCAGCACTTCGGGCACCAGTTGACTTTGCTCTTCTTGCGATACGCCAGGCCTTTCTCGAAGAGCTTGAGGAAGAACCACTGGTTCCAGCGGTAGTATTCCGGCAGGCAGGTCGTGACCTCGCGCGACCAGTCGTAGGCGAAGCCGAGGCGGCTCATTTGCGCCTTCATATTGGCGATGTTGCGCAAAGTCCACTGGCGCGGAGGCGTGTTGTTGGCAATGGCTGCGTTTTCCGCCGGCAAGCCGAATGAATCCCAGCCCATGGGATGCAACACGTTGTATCCGTTCATCCACATGTAGCGGGCCAGCGCATCGCCGATGGCGTAGTTGCGCACGTGCCCCATGTGCAGCACGCCCGAGGGGTAGGGCAGCATTTCGAGCACGTAGTATTTCTTCTTAGTCGAGCCCCGCTCGGCGGCGTAGAGCGCGGCATCCTGCTGCCAGCGCTCGGACCACTTCGCCTCGACACGCTGCGCATCGTAACGCTCGTCGTTCGCGCGGTCCGGGGGACGAGGCGCGGCGACTCCGGATTCCGAATCGTTGGTCGCACCGTTCGCCGTTTTTTGTCCAATCGCCATAGCCAGAACGGACCCAGGGAATAGTTTCTTATTTTACACGCCGTGCCGTAAAGTCCGGGCTTGCAGCGATACAACCGCCGCGTGGCGTTCGTTTCCAGAAACTTCATCCAACAGTATTCACCAGAGTTCCGATCGGTGGAACGGTGATGCGAATCTCGTCGCCGAGCTTCAAGGTAAACGAGTCCGGAGGCACGATGCCGGTGCCGGTCAGCAGAAAACACCCGCGTGGAAAACTGTTGTTGCGGTAGAGGTACTCAACGAGTTCCTCCGGCTTGCGCTTCATTTCTTTGAGCGTAGTCGCGCCTGAAAATGCCACCGCGCCACCGCGGCGAATCTCCAGCGCAATTTCCGTGGCGGCGGGCAGTGGCTCATCCCCAATCAGAAGGCAGGGCCCGAGCGCGCAACTGCGATCGTAAACTTTGGCTTGCGGAAGATACAGAGGATTTTCGCCTTCGATGTCACGCGAACTCATGTCATTGCCAATGGTGTAGCCGGCGATCTTACCCCCGGGCGTGACGAACAGAGTCAACTCGGGCTCTGGCACTGACCAGGAAGCATCGTCGCGGATCGCGACCTTTGCGCCTGGACCCACGACCCGATGCGGCATCGCTTTGAAGAACAGCTCCGGCCGCGTCGCGTGATAGACGCGGTCGTAGAAATCGCCGCCGCCGGCGCCCTTCGCCTCCTCCATTCGCGCACTGCGGCTGCGATAGTACGTGACGCCCGCCGCCCAGACCTCCTGGCTGCCGATAGGTGGAAGCCAGTCCTGCTGCGCCAAGGCATTCGCCGGCTTCACTTCGCGAATGAGCTGGCCCAGATATTCACGCAGGTCTTCGCGTATCACCAAGTCATCCCAGGAAGGCTCATTCAAGGTGTAAAAGTAACCAGCATCCTCGGCCAGGATGCCATGGCGGGAACGGTATAGCTTCATGAAGACGAGTATCGGCTATAGTGAGGTTGCAAGCAACGTTTCTGCGAATTCTTCTGTTTTGGAACTCAATTCATCGTGATCACGGCCCGGAAGCGCACTTTGCCGTCGGCCACACGGTCATAGGCCTTGCCAATTTCGTCCAGCTTGTAGGTTTCCTCGACCACCTTCACCTTGCCCTTGGCGGCATAGTCGAGCGCTTCGTAGAGATACTCGGGCCCGTTCTGTGATGAACCGATCAGCGCTACCCGCTTGAACATGAGTTCGGGGGTGTAGTTCAATGGCTCTCCGCCCACACCCATCAGAATGATGCGGCCGTTGGGGCGCATTCCTTTGGCCGCCTCGGCAGTCGCGGACCAGGAATTTGAGGTTGCGAGCAGCACATCCGCACCCCCCGCAGCCATGAGTTTCTCGCCGTTCTCGACGACTTCATCCGCGCCCAGGTCGCGAATCATCTTTTCCTTGTCTTTCGATTGGGTCACCGCAATCGTGTCAAACCCTGATGCCTTGGAGTATTGCAGAGCCAGATGTCCCAGCCCTCCGATGCCCACCACGGCGATGCGTTCGTGCGGCTTGGGATCGGCCAGGCGCAGCCCGCTCCATACGGTGTATCCGGCGCAGAAGATCGGCGCGGCCTGCTCGTAGCCGAGCGCGTCGGGAATCAGCATGGTCGCGTCGGCGTAGGCCAACATGTACTCGGCGTGGCTGCCCTGCAAACCGATGCCGGTCGAGATCGCGTTCGGGCACAACTCCCTCTTGCCGCGCAGGCACCACTCACAACGCCCGTCGCCCTGTTGCACCCAGGCAACGCCGACGCGGTCTCCGACCTTGCGCGCGGTCACCCCGGGGCCGATCTCGACGATCTCTCCCACCGGCTCGTGCCCCAGCACGCGCGGAAACTGCGTGGGAATCACGCCGTGTGTAATGTGCACGTCGGTATAGCAGAGACCGCTGGCATGAATCTTGATGACGACTTGGTTGGGGCCGGCCTTGGGCGTCTGCCACTCTTTGACTTCCCACTTGCCGTTGACGGAGGGAACGACCGCTGCTTTCATAGGAGGACTCCTGCAGAATATTTGGATAACAGTTCCATATGGATGCTGGCCGGACGTGTAGGATTCAGCGGCGTTCTCATCACTGCGTAACCGGCTGGTTCTCTGCCCCATTTGCGATGCACACGCGGCAACGGTAGACTGGTGCTAACCGGCTTCTCCTGCAGCCGGGGGCGAGAATAGTATTTCGCTCGATTTGAGC
>Ga0209517_10002928_pt1 | contig 23495 bp, 14 predicted proteins | sample PeaSoiMetSII2010_FD_187695 | JGI IMG/M metagenome (GOLD analysis project Ga0209517, IMG submission 187695) | Peat soil microbial communities from Weissenstadt, Germany - SII-2010 (SPAdes) (version 2) | ecosystem: Environmental > Terrestrial > Soil > Wetlands > Peat | place: Germany... | reverse complement strand
CGACGCGCGCTGCCGATCCTTCTCCCTCGCCCCTTCCGAAGGGGAGAGGGTCGGGGTGAGGGGTCCGTTCTCTCGTCCCCAGGTTCATGGTCCCAATGCATGCGCGGAAAGCGAAACTGGGCTTCCCATGAACCGCTCGCGCGACGCGGCCCTCGTAGCGCAGGTTTTCAACCTGCTGTATCGCCGATTTCCAATCGGCAGGCCACACGAACTGCCCTCGCGTGAGCACTGCAACGCGCGCTGGCGATGCTTCTCCCTCGCCCCTTCCGAAGGGGAGAGGGTCGGGGAGAGGGGTCCGTGCTCTCGTCCCGGTTCATGGTCCCAATGCATGCGCAAAAGCGAAAGCGGGCTCTCCATGAACCGGCCAAACTGCAACCCGCGCTGGCGGTACTTCTCCCTCGCCCATTCCCTCTCCTTTGGGGAGAGGGCAGGGTGAGGGGCGTTCTTCACTCCGGGGGAGAGGGCTGGGGTGAGGGCGCGCGTGCCTCTGACTTCTCTCCCTGCCGACGATCGCATTCTTTCAACCCGGTTCATGGTCCCAAGGCCTGCGCAAAAGCGAAAGTGGGCTCTCCAGCAACCGGGACGACTTAATCCCAGTCCCATTCCTCGAACAGGTCGCCGATCGGGTAGCGGAAGCCGGGCAACAGCTCTTCACCGTCCAGGAAGCCGCCGCTTGCGATGAGTTGGCGCTGGGTCAATGAGCGGCAGACTTCGACGCGCTGGGCTCCTGGGTCGATGATCCAGGCCAGCTTCGTTCCACTCTCAAAGAAGTCCTTGAGCCGCTCGTCGATCTCCTGCCGTGTGTTGTTCGGTGAAAGGATCTCGACTGTCAGGTCAGGGGCGCCGGGGAAGAAACGCCGCGTTGAGCGCTTGAAGCCGGCGGCGCTGAGCCGCTCCCGGCTGATAAACGAAATGTCTGGCGCGCGGCAGTTCCGGTTTTTCATCCAGAAACCGGTGCTGGAGTCCCACACGGCGCCGAGCCGTTCCTTGCGGGCAAAGGCCAGCAGGGCAGCGGCCAGTTGCAAACAGATCGCACCATGAAACGCGTCATTTTTAGGGCTCATGACCAATTCCCCGCCCACGACTTCATGCATGTAACCATCTTCAGGCAAAGCTTGCAGCTCCGCCTCGCTCCAGATTTTTCTGGCTTCAGCCACCACGCTCATAGGTGCAGATTAGCGCAAGGTTCGCCCAATGTCGAGTTTCCGCAACTTGATCACACTTGATCACTTGATCCTTGCTCCCAAACCGCTGGATTTCCAATCTGGCGTTTTCGGCCAGCCCTGCTCAGAATAAGGGCATGAAAGTTAACAGTCGCAGCCTTTCACCTCAAACGAACGTGACAGCCGCATTGACGGCGGTCTTACTGCCTCTATTGGCCGCCGCCTGGCTGGGTGCCGTCCCTTCGTCTCGGGCAGAGGTGACGCCGCGTGAGCGGTTGCTGCTGGATTTTGGCTGGAAATTCCACCTGGGCAACGAATGGGGCACCGGCGAAGACCTGGCCAAGGCCGGAAGCAGCACCGGTCCGGCCAAGCCCGAGTTCAACGACACTGGCTGGCGCGCGCTTAACCTGCCCCACGACTGGGCCGTCGAACTGCCGTTCGATCAAAAGGCCGACGGCTCACACGGCTTCAAGCCGGTGGGGCCGGGCTTTCCACAGAACAACGTCGGGTGGTACCGCCGCACTTTTACTCTGCCCAAAGAAGATGCGGGCCGCCGCCTCTGGCTCGAGTTCGATGGTGCCTTCCGCGATACCCGGGTATTCGTCAACGGCTACTCTGTCGGCCACCACGCGAGCGGCTACAGTAGTTTCCGCTGCGACATCACCGACGTCGCAAATTGCGGCGGGCGCAATGTCGTGGTGGTGCGCGTCGAAGCTTCGCAGTTCGAGGGTTGGTTTTACGAAGGCGCCGGCATCTACCGTCATGTGTGGCTAGTTAAGACTGGCCCGCTCGCGGTGGCTCCCGACGGCATTTCTGTTATCGCACAGTTCCGGAACAACGTGCCCGAGGGTACGGCGACCCTTCACCTGGAGACCAGCCTTGCCAATTTCCAAGGCCAGCTCGCCGACGCGACGGTGAAGTGGGAGATCCGCGGACCGGACGGTAAAACGGTCGCGCAGGCCCAACAGCCCGCGATAGTCGAGCCACGCTCGACCGTCCCGGTCCAGCAGGAGACGTCCCTGCCTTCTCCGGTCCTTTGGTCGCCCGAATCCCCCAAGCTCTACCGGTTGATCACTACCGTCGAATCGGCCGGCGGCCAGGCGGACCGAGTGGAAACTGAGTTCGGCGTCCGCACCGTCGCCTTCGATCCGGTCAAGGGTTTTATTTTGAACGGGAAGCCCTACATGCTCAAGGGCACCTGCAATCACCAGGACCACGCCGGCGTGGGTGCGGCCGTGCCCGACCGCCTGCAGTATTTCCGCATCGCCCGGCTTAAAGAGATGGGCGACAACGCTTATCGCACCTCCCACAACCCACCGACGCCCGAGTTGCTCGAAGCCTGCGATCACCTGGGGATGGTGGTCATGGACGAAAACCGGCTGTTAGGCAGCGATGCGCAAAATCTCGAGCGCCTCGAACGCCTACTCCGGCGTGACCGCAATCATCCGAGCGTGGTGATGTGGTCCATTGGGAACGAGGAGTTCGCCGTGCAAGGCACCGCCGCCGGCGGGCGCGTGGCGGCGACCATGCAGCAACTCGTCAAGCGGCTGGACCCGAGCCGCCCCGTCACTTATCCAGCGCCCGAGGGCAATGAGTTCCACGGTATCAATCAGGTTATCGAAGTGCGCGGCTGGAATTATCATGTCGGGCACGATATGGAGGATTACCACGCCGCCCATCCCTCTCAACCCGAAGTCGGCACCGAACAGGCCAGCACCGTCTGCACCCGCGGCATTTACGCCAACGACAAAACACGCGGCTATGTCAGCGCCTATGACGACAACGCCCCGTCCTGGGCGCACACTACCGAGACCTGGTGGAAATATTTCGCGGCGCGGCCCTGGCTCTCTGGCGGTTTCGCCTGGACGGGGTTCGATTACCGCGGCGAACCTACACCGTATAGCTGGCCGTGCATTAACTCCCATTTCGGCATCGTGGACACCTGCGGGTTTCCCAAAGACAATTTTTATTATTACCAGGCTTGGTGGGGCGACAAGCCGATGGTTCATCTCCTGCCGCATTGGAATTGGCCCGGCAAAGAGGGCCAGGAAATCGATGTGCGCTGCTTCAGCAACGGCGAGGAGGTCGAACTGTTCCTCAACGGCGACAGCCTGGGCAAACAAACCATGCCCCGCAACTCGCACCTGCGTTGGAAGGTCAAATACCATCCCGGCGTGCTTTTGGCCAAGGCCTACAAATCCGGCCAGGTCATCGCCCAAGACAAAGTGGAAACCGCAGGTCCGCCGGTCACTCTTAAGCTCGAGCCCGCAGCCACCACCGTCGATGCGGATGGTCAGGATACGGCCATCATCACTGTCGCGGTGACGGATGCACAAGGACGGAGGGTACCCGTCGCCGGGGATCTGGTGCATTTCCAGTTGAGCGGCCCGGGCAAAATCCTCGGGGTCGGCAACGGCGACCCAAGCTGCCACGAGCCGGATGTTTACCTCGACGCCCCCGACGTCCATTTAGTGCCGTTGGGCGATTGGTCCATGAAGCATGTCGAGAGCGCGCGCGACCGGCCGGAAGTCGCCGAAAAGTTTGATGACCAGGACTGGGAGAAGGTCGATGTGGGCGCCGATAGCGGCCCGCTCGCGTCGGGCGAATCGGCCGTGTTCCGAACGCATTTCGCAGCCACGTCCGAAGAGCTGGCGGCCCCGGAGGTCCGCCTGAATTTCGGAATGATCGACGATGACGGCTGGATTTACATCAACGGCCAACTCGCCGGCGAATCGCATGACTGGCAGTCCTCCCCCACCTTCGAAGTCCACAAGCTCCTGCATCCCGGCGAGAACAGCCTCGCGGTGGCCATCAAGAACAACGAAGGCTCGGGCGGCCTCAACAAAGGCGCGCAACTGGAATTCCGTCCCCGGCTTATTCCAGCCGATTGGAAGCGCAGTGTATTCAATGGCCTGGCGCAAATCCTGGTCCAATCCACGAAGGAGCCTGGGGAGATTAAGCTCACCGCCCGGGCCGATAGTCTCGAGCCGGCCACGCTTACGATCGAGACCCGGCCCTGCTCCGCCCGCCCGGCGGTGCCATGAGGGGGAACCAAAGAACCTGTCGCGCAGCCTGGCGGCAGTAGTGGACAAAGCCTTGGTGATAGGTCTGCCGGGCAAACCCAACGGGGCGGTGGAATGCCTCGGCTTCGTCGCCGGCGCAATCCCACACTGCCTCGAGCTCTTGCAAGAAGTGCCAACAAGCTGCTGACCCCGGTCGAAACCCTAAGGATGCCTTTTAGCCTTGACGCTCACCCGCCCTTCCTCTTCCTCCTCTCGGTAGCGCGCATCACTTCGTGCGCGCCCCTCCATCACCCCGCTCTCTTAGAATCCCATCGGGATTCCGCCTCAAAGCCCAGGGTTGGATCGGCTAGGGCAAATGGGCGCCGAGCCAACCCTGGGTCTCCGCAAAAAAATCCGTCAACCCTGAAAGGCGTTGCGCCTCCGAACGACCTGCAACTGCGCATCCACACTCATCGGCGCCTTAATTCCGCCAGCAATGCAAAATCATAGAAGCCTCCCGAGCATATCAATGCCTGGCCGACTCGGCCTAGGAATTTCCTAGCTACACGGGCTGATGCCGCCCTTGTAAACTCGAGGCCGCGAAGGCGAGTTATGCTGGCCGAGCAGTCGTCGTTTCAGACAGCTTTGGACCATCCAGTTTGTGGTCTCCCGTCCGACCCTGTGCCCCTCGGCCACTCCCCACCCGCTTGGCTGCTATACGAACAACTGCCGCTGCACGGTTTTAGATGCCCGTCGGGGGAGCCCCTTTGCTCCGTGCTGCGAGATCGTCGCTTTGGCAAGCTATTGGAGCAAGCCATCCAGCTCGTCGCTAGTGATCCTCAGGTTCAAGCTGATCTCCGGCAATTCGCGATGCTCCTCCTACTGCGAAATCGGGTGCGGTGCTTCGGTAAAGCTGGCTGCAAGGGCCAGAACTGCAGTTGGTGCCGTGACCACTGCTGTTCTGTACTCCGCGCTCTCCACCTGAAGGGCCATTGCCTCGACTCCCCCGCCCGCCAGAGATACCGCGTCGAATTCCATGACTGCGACAACCCAGCTTTCCAGGCGCAGCCAGCCGAACTGCAGGAGTTTCCAATGCGCGAAATCTACTTCCGCGATGAAATCAATTACCTATTTCTGCGGCTGCCGACGCCGGATCAGCTTATCCTGACTTGCCTCGACGAGGGCTTTAGCGAGGAAGAGATAGCTGCCAGAATGGGCATGTCCCAGGCGTGCGTGAGCAAACACCGCAAGGTCATCCTTGAGACGGCGCAGCGGCTTGGCCTCCTCCCCTCCCATGCGCCCCGCCGCGTCCGAACGCACCAGCCCCTCCCTAGAGCGTAAGTAAGGAAGCTCGGCTGCTCGATCCTCCGGCAACCACTTACTGGGCTGGATCCACCGCAAGCATAATTCATTCCGAAGTCGCCCAATTTCATACATTATTCTCAAATTCTCTGGTTATAAAAACCCCGAGTTTTTTCCTTGTACTTATAGAAGGCGGAAGTGTGTCGGGGAAGAGCCTCCCCGAGTCAGGCCCTCCGGCGGCGTGTTAGCGTGTATCGAAAATCGTCGGGTTCGGGAAACAGAGCGGCCAAGCCAGGAAGCGGACGGAACGCTCCCTGGCGTCGCCGAGATAAGCGTCGGTGAGGATCAGCTAGCGTGTAAGCCACTTGCCGGCGCCATGGCCCCGGGCTGCGACGCGCTGAAGGATGGCGCGCTCAAAGAGCAGTTCAAGGATTGCTTACGCCGTCGCTCGGCCACCGGGTATGTGGAGCGAATCCCGTTTTCAGGCAGGGCGCGTCACTCCGTGCGCGCCGCACTAACTCTCGAGGCCACTGCTCCTATGGCTGGCAGCCGACACCGCTTTGGGCGGAGCGGAGCGCCGGGGAACGCTCCTTTGCCCGGAACGCCGCCTTCGACGCCGATCGGGAAGCCGGCAAGCTGAGCCACGAGCGAATCGAGCAGATACTCTCCCAGGCCTGGTTGATTTCCGTGGCGGCAATCTCCTTGCCAGGCACGCCATTTTGGGCTTAGATGAACGAAGATTGGAACTAATGGTATGCCTGCTGACTTGCCACTCTCGCGTCTTCCAGTTTTGATGCTCGGTGGATTCATCCTCATTGCGGTCCAAACCGCCGGCGCGGTCCAGTTCCAGATCTCAGATGCGGCCGAATTCAGCAAAATAATTGACACCCATGCGGTATTCGCGACCAACGCCACGATTAACTCTCAGATTGAAGGACCGGTATGGATTCCCAACGGCCAATATCTGGTGTTCAGCGACATGGGCAACAACAAGCTTAAGAAGCTGGATCCGTCAAACAATGTGCTCTCGGATTACTTTTTGGAGCCTTTAGGGGCGAAATACAACGGCAACCTTCTGGATTGGCAGGAGCGTTTGATTTCCTGCGAATCCGGCAGCAACGGATTCAAGATGGTGATGACCACCAACGTGGTGGTGGGGACATCCACTGGCACGATCGTTCCGCTGGTGACAAGTTGCAACGGCCTGAAATTTATTTCGCCCAACGACGTCTGCGTCAAATCTGACGGCTCCATCTGGTTCACCGATACGGGATCCGACAGCGGCATTGCTCCGGGTGCCTCCGGATATCAACCCGGCTACTACGTATATCGCTTTTACGAAACCAACGGCAATGCGACTGTGTTGCGGGTGATCACAAATGGAATCCAAAGGCCCAACGGCATCTGTTTGTCGCCGGATGAAACCAAATTGTATGTTGCCGACGACGGCATCTACTGGAACTTGACAAATATCATGGTGTATAACGTCACCAGCAGCAACACGTTGACGGGTGGCAAGCTTTTTTGCAGCGTCGGCGGCGGCTTTTCCGACGGGTTCCGTTGCGACGCGGACGGGCGGATCTGGTCCACCGCCGGAGACGGCGTGGAAATCTTTGCGGCGGACGGACATCTGATTGGCAAGATTTTGATGGGCAACCGTCCCAATAACCTCTGTTTTGGCGGTCCGCAATACCAAACACTCTACACGGTCGGCCAGCCATACGTATGTTCGTTTCCGGTGCTGGTTGCGGGCGCGGTTTCGATTCGGAAGCTGGCCGTTTGCAGGAATGGAGGCTGTCTCCTGGTGTCGTGGCCGGCGCCATCCACCGGATTTGGCTTGCAGACCTCGGACTCCCTGGGCGAGGGGGCGGTTTGGTCGGACCGCACCGACACGCTTCAAGTTACGAACGGATTGAACCAGGTGAGCCTGTTTCCAACGAATGCCGCAATATTCCTCCGCCTGCGGTTGAATTGACGCCCCGGGCAATAAATCTTGTCACCGAACCACTTGCTTCAAAAATCAAATCCTTTAAAACAATGAATCCAACACGCAGCACTCGGAGGGAATTCCTGGGCAAATCCATCGTCACCGGCGCCGCCGTCGCGGCGGGCTTGCGCGCCGGATCTTTGGGCGGCGTCGCGGGGGCCAGCACCTACACCGCATCTGTTTCCATCACGAAAGGCAGCGATCGTGCCGACAATGCGTTCCGGGCGCTCCAGTTGTTCAAGAAACAGATCGCTGCGGCGATCGGGAACAAGCGCGTGGTCATCAAGGTGAATTTTGTGTGGTACCCGCCCGCCTTGAGTTGCACCAACCCGGCGTTCGTCGAGGGTGTGCTGGAGTTCTTGAAGTCCATCGGCAAGCGCGACGTGGTCATCGCGGAATCCTCGGCCACCGGCAGCACGTGGGGTGGCTATGACTACAACGGATATTGGTACCTCACCAATAAGTATCCGGTCAAGCTGATGGACCTCAACCAGGAAGGATTTGCCAACGCCCAGATTTGGCAATATGGCAGTTCATCGAGCCCTAATTATAACAAGCAGGCGACGATACGCGTCAGTAAAATGCTGATGAACCCGAACGATTTCATTATTTCGGCGGCGCCGATGAAGACGCACAACACGGTCCTCGTGACGTTGGCAACGAAGAATATCGCCATGGGCGCGCCCGTGTATGACGTCGGCTCCGGGTGGAGTCAGGCCGGGGCGCAGGGCGATAAGTCCACGATGCACGGGCCCCTCGGCGCTCCATCGGGAACAGGGTCAGGCTATGACTATCAGGTGCTGAACGATAACGTGTACCGGCTGGTGAGCGTGTATGGCATCCGCCCGAACCTGGCCGTCATCGACGGATATCAGGGAATGGAGCACAACGGTCCGGTCAGCGGTACCGCCATCGCCACGCCCCAGCAAATCGCCGTGGCTTCCCTGGATTGGCTGGCAGCGGACCGCGTTGGGCTGGCATTGATGGGCTCAAAGGTCCAGGTGACGCTCAACCATAGGGAGGATAATAGTTCCGCCATGCCATTTCCGGCCTGCTTGAATTACCTCTGGATGGCGGGCCTGGGCGAATGGGACCTCAGCAGGATCCAAGTCATCGGCCAGCCGATTTCGGGGAACGTGTATAACTACCAGGCAAATGATTATCAGACCAATGGTTATGAAACCGCGGGGATACGCGCGTATCCACGAGAAGGTACTATTGTCAACCCTGTCCAAGAAGAACCATGACCCTGATCGATTGGCCGGCGTCGGGATACGTTCGGCAAACTCCGTTCCAACTGATTATGAAAATGAACCTTTTCCTATCGAGTCGGGTGCAAAAGACCTTCATTGCCGCCAGCCTGGGGTTGGCTGTCCTTCCCGCCGGCGTGGAGGCTGCCCCGGCGCCGCAATGGTTGCAAGGCGGGGACGCGGCCAGAATCACCGGCGTGGCCTGTTCGCCCGACGGCACCATGATTGCGTCGGCGAGCGAGGACGGAACCGTCAAATTGTGGTCCACGAACGGAACCTTGCTTCGCACGCTCGATACGCAGCCCTATCCCACCACCGCCGTTGCCTGGTCGCCGGACGGCGCCAAAATTGCCGCCGGCACTTACTACGGCGGTTGGGCTTCCGGCCGGCCTGGTCTGGGCCTGACCTGCCTCTGGCAGGCGACGAGCGGATGGACCAACAGCGTCAACCTGGTGCGCGTCACCACCAACTGCTACGGCAAGGTCAGCGCGCTGGCTTTTTCCGCCGACAGCACGCGCCTGGCTGCCGGCTGCGCAGCCGGCAGTAATCTCGTCACCTCGGTGGGGGGCGGTTCCGTGGTCGCACGCTGCCCAGCTTACAACACCTCGGTAAGACCGGCGGCGGTGACGAGCGTTGCCTTTTCCTCACGTGGCATGATGGCGTCCGGATGCGAAGACGCCACGGTTTGCGTCTATAGCACCAGCTCGTGGAGCCAGTTGTGGTATTCAACCACCGCGCACTGGAGCAACGTGACCGCGGTGGCCTTCTCGCCGGATGGCACGCTGCTGGCTACGGCGAGCCTGGATCAAACCGTCAAAATCTGGTCAACCAATGGTTGGACCCTCCAGAATACGCTCACCGGAGACACCAACGGTTTTGCCTCGGTTGCTTTCAGTCCCGACGGACAGAAGATCGTCTCGGGCGGCAAGGATGGAACTGTCGAAATCTGGAATTGGTCGAGCGGGGCCTGCCTCGTGACCATCGCGGCGGATGCGCTTCCGGTGACAAAGACGGTTTTCTCGACCGACGGCTCGCTCGTGATTTCGGGGAGTGACGACGGCACGATCCGCCTCTGGTCGGCTGCCGACGGGTCCCCCGTTTGCACGCTGGGCAGTCAGAATTATTTCATCGGTGCCGTGGCCATCTCTCCTGATGGCACGCTGTGCGCCAGCGCCGGCGGCAGTGAGACGGTCCAGGTCCGCAAGACGAGCGACGGCGCGCTCGTGCAGACGCTGGCCGCAAACACGAATTATGTCAGCAGCGTGGCATTTTCGCCCGACAGCGAGAGGCTGGCCTCGGGCGGGGGTCCGTTGGATCCCACCATCAAGATCTGGCAGATCAGCAACGGCACGTTGCTGACCACGATTCCCGCGACAACGAACGGGGTGATGGCGCTGGCGTGGTCGCCGGATGGCTTGACGCTGGCCTCGGGCGGCGATTCGGTGGAGCAGAACATCACGTTTTGGGACACGAACGGGATCCAGCATGGGATCCTGCCGGGGGCGCTGTCGGGTCATACAAACGGGGTCACGGCGCTGGCTTTTTCACCCCAAGGCAATTTGCTGGCCTCCGGCGGCCGGCGGCCTGGGAATATGGTCCAGATTTGGACGAACAATATCCCCGGGATTTGGACGACCGGGATCGTGGTGCAGTCGTTCATCAGTCCATCCACCAGTAACAATGTGGAATGTGTGACCTTCTCGAGGGATGGCACGTTGGTTGCGTGGGGCAGGGACGCCCCGAATGACCTGAAGATCGGGTCGATCGCGAATGGCACGAACCCATCGCTCGGGTCAGGCACCAATCCGGTGTTTTCAGTGGCGTTTTCTCCAGACGGCAGCACGCTCGCGGCAACGTACCAGAACACCATTCAATTTTGGACGAACGGGTCATCGTGGTCCTCGTGGGCGCTGTGCGAAACCGTCACTAATGAGGTCGTCCGGGCCTGCTGCCTGGCGTATTCACCGAATGGCAACCTGTTCGTGTGCGGCCGTGAGGACGGCACGGTGACGATGTCGCCCAACACCCGCGGTGCGCTCGGCCAGCCGGCGCTGACATTTACTGGTATCACGCTTAATGCGATGGGAGCGACGACGATCAGCGGGTCGGTCCAGCCGTGGACGGAGTACGTGCTCTTTTCTTCGACGAACCTGACAGACTGGTCGTTCCTGACCTTGGCGGTGAGCAGCTCGAAGACGCTGACGATTGCCGGGCCGTCCATCAGCAATGCGCCGGCCAATTTCTTTCTCGCGACGACTCCGCCCTGATTTCGTAAGCGGGTCGGTTCCTAGTCATACCATGATTTTGTCATTCCGAATGGCCTCCTTCAGGTTATCCGTGTATCCGTGTGATCCGTGATTAAAAAAAGCCGTTCCCCCGGTCCGCCTCAGGAAGGACGAAATATAAGTTCGGACGGGGCGGGGGGCTGACTCGCTATCGCTCGCCGACGCCAGTGGCGCCTGGACCGGGAGAGTGGTGGCCGAGGGTGCTGGGTTTGGGGGCGCCAGGCCTGCCAACCGCAAGCGGCGGCGGTGTTCGATGAGGCGCGCTTTCAGCGCTCGAGGGCTTTTTGGGTTTGTGGACCCAGGGCTTCGCGGACTCCGCCCTGGGCTGGTATGAGACGGGCCGTTGGCCCTGGGAGGGGCGGCCTACGGCCTCCACACGATCTGGATCTGGTGCGTGGCACAATGACGAAAAGGACGCGAGGTGGTGGGGCGTAGATACCAGTTCTCAGGAAGGACGAAATATAAGTTCGGACGGGGCGGGGGGCTGACTCGCTATCGCTCGCCGACGCCAGTGGCGCCTGGACCGGGAGAGTGGTGGCCGAGGATGCTGGGTTTGGGGGCGCCAGGCCTACCAACCGCAAGCGGCGGCGGTGTTCGATGAGGCGCGCTTTCAGCGCTCGAGTTTTTTTGGTTTGTGGACCCAGGGCTTCGCTGACTTCGCCCTGGACTGGTATGAGACGGGCCGTTGGCCCTGAGAAAGCGGCGGCAGGAGCGGGGGAATGAGGGACGAGTCAATGAATCAGTGAATCAGTGAGTGGGGGAGGCCTCCTCTCCCCAGCCCTCTCCTCCGAGTCCTCCGAGGAGGAGAGGGAGAATATTTATTTTGGTTCGTTCACCCAGGACGGCGCTGCCCGCTGGTCCTGGGCTAACTTTTTGTCGCTCTTCCAGGGCTTCGAGTTAGTTGCCCGTTCAACGATCGAGGTGGGCGAGGTCTTTACGGAGGAGTCCGTTAGATACGACCCTCCGAGGATACCCCGTCGCTCCGCTCCCCCGAAAGCGGTGTCGCCGCTGCGCTCTGCCACCGCACTCCAAACGGCTGGCGTCCTTCCACGTTATAGTGCACCTCGACGGGAGCCTCGCCCTACCGGGGCGTGAAAATATCCGGGGCAAGGCTGGGGAAATACTGAGGTTGACATCAAGTCGGCAAATGCTTAGATGTCGCCGATTCGAGCATTGAATTATGCACAGCGCCAACCTCGGAACAATTGATTACGTTATCCTCGCCATCTATGTCGCGTTTGTCATCGGCATAGGTTTTGCCTTGAGACGATACCTGAAAAGCTCGTCCGATTTTCTGACTTCGGGGCGGTCAATTCCGGCGTGGGTGACGGGGTTGGCGTTCATTTCGGCGAACCTCGGGGCGTTGGAGTTGGTGGGAATGGCAGCCAGCGGCGCGAAGTACGGCATTGCGACTTGCCACTTCTATTGGGTGGGCGCCATCCCGGCGATGGTCTTTTTGGCGGTGTTCATGATGCCATTTTACTACGGCTCGAAGGCGCGGTCGGTGCCGGAGTACCTGAAGATGCGGTTCGATGAACGGGTGCGCGCGCTCAACTCGATAGCCTTCGCGGTGATGACGGTATTCGCTTCAGGGATCTCCATGCACGCACTGGCTACGCTGCTCAACCAGTTGTTGAATTGGAACTACAACCACGCGCTGTGGATTTGCTCGGCGGTGGTGCTGGTGTATGTGCTCAAAGGCGGACTGACCTCGGCCATCTACACCGAAGTGCTGCAATTCTTCATGATCGTTCTGGGGTTCGCGCCGGTAGTCTATCTGGGGCTCCGGGACGTGGGCGGCTGGGGAGCGATGAACCAATCGCTGCAAGCGGTGGCGCAAAATCCGGCGGCGCTGAACCTGGGCACCAAGCCTTATTCGGCCGATGCGTGGACCAGCGCCTGGAAGCCGTTGCTGGGTGGACCGACGGCTAATCCGATGGGCGTGGATATCTTCGCCATGGTGTTTGGGTTGGGGTTTGTGCTCTCCTTTGGTTATTGGTGCACCAACTTTCTGGTGGTGCAGCGGGCGATGGCGGCGAGGAACATGGGCGCGGCACGCCGCACGCCCCTGATCGCAGCGGTGCCGAAGATGCTCTTTCCAGCCCTGGTGATTTTGCCGGGAATGATCGCGGTGGCGCTCACTTCCATGCCCAATAAAGGCTACCGAATTCCGCCGCCGGTGCTAAGTAATGCCGCTTATGACAAAGCGGCCGCAGTCGTGAAAGATCCCGGCACGACCGACCCGGCTGCTGCGGTCCAAGCGGTCAGCACGGCACTGGGCGCGAAGTTGAACCCGGAAAAGGTGAACGCTTTAGTGAAGGAATGCGGGCACCTGAGCGACACGCAAATCAAAGACGGGCTTTATGATGCGGTCACCGAATACGATTACAACGGGGTCATACTTTCATTGGTGAAGAAGTATTGCCCGCCGGGCATGCTCGGGCTGGCCTTGACGGCCCTGCTGGCGTCGTTCATGTCGGGCATGGCGGGGAACGTGACGGCCTTCAACACGGTGTGGACCTACGACCTGTACCAGGCGTATTTTGTGAAGAACAAGAGCGACCAGCATTATTTTCGGATGGGCCAGGCGATCACGGTGGTGGGGATTCTGTTAAGCATCGCGTGCGCTTATTTCGCCAAGCGATACAACAACGCGATGGACATTATTCAATTGGTGTTCAGTTTCGTAAACGCGCCTTTGTTTGGCACGTTCCTGCTGGGAATGTTTTGGTCGCGCTGCACCGGCACGGGAGCGTTTCTCGGGCTAATCGGGGGTATTTCAACCTCCGCAGTGGTCCATGGATTCACCGTCGCGGAGGGCAAGGGCGGTTGGTTGGCGCAGGCGCTGTCGATGAACCCGGTTTACACTTTCCCTTCGACGATGGCACAGAATTTCTGGCTGGCGGCATTGGCCTTCGTGGCGTGCTTCACGCTGACGCTGGTGATCTCACTTCTAACCAGCAGGACCAAGACGGATGAAGAGCTCAAAGGGCTCGTCTATTCGCTGACCCCCCGGCTCAAAGACGATGAAAAGTCCTGGTATTTGCGGCCGGCTGCGCTAGGCATCCTGCTGCTCGCGTGCTGTGTGGTGCTAAACCTGATTTTCCGGTAACAAGCGGTCTAACCAAAGAATTAAGAAAATAAAAAGTATATGGGTCTGGATATCCGTTGGCCAATCGGCCTGATGTTTTCGCTGCTCGGCGCCATGCTCGTGATCTATGGTTTGGCGACCTCCGCTAATGCTGAGCTCTACCAGCGTTCCCTGGACATCAACGTGAACCTGTATTGGGGGTTGCTGCTCTTGGTTTTTGGAGGGAGCATGCTGGCGATGGCGTGGCGAGGCAGCCGGCAGCCTAATGGGCCGGAAGCCCAGAAGGGAACGGGCAATCCGGAGGCCACGCCGCGCTGAGGCGCTGTCACGGCCCTCAACTCCTATTGACTATGACCTCAGGCGTTTCGCGAACCGCTTTTGGCCAACTGCCGGACGGGGCGGCGGTTGATCTCTTCACTTTGACAAATGGGAAGGGGATGGTAGCCAAGATCACCAATTACGGAACCATCATCACCGAACTTCATGCGCCGGATCGCCAGGGAAAAAACCAGGACGTCGTGCTGGGGTTCGATCACCTGGAACCCTACTTGACGAAGCATCCCTATTTCGGGGCGACGGTCGGCCGAGTGGCCAACCGCATTGCCAAAGGCCGTTTCGAGCTCGATGGCAAAACTCACACGCTGGCGATCAATGACGGTCCCAACCACCTCCATGGCGGGCTTAAGGGCTTCGACAAGATGCGTTGGAAAGCCGAGCCGCAGGCCGGCGCGGCGGTCAAATTCACCTACACCAGCCCGGATGGGGAAGAAGGGTATCCCGGCGCCTTGGCGGTCAGCGTGACGATGACTCTTACCGAGGCCAACGAGTTGCGCATCGATTATTTGGCCACGGCGGACCAGCCCACCCCCGTCAACTTGACCAACCACTCCTATTTCAACCTGGCCGGCTCCGGGGATGTGCTGGGGCACGAGCTGTGGATCGCAGCCGATCATTACACCCCCGTGGATGAGACGCGCATCCCCACCGGCGAGATCAAATCGGTCAAAGGCACGCCCATGGATTTCACCAGCCCGCAGCCCATCGGCTCGCGTTTTGTCCAACTGCACGTCAAGCCCGTGGGTTACGACAATAATTTTGTGTTGAACAGCGGCGGGAAAGGCCTGGCATTGGCTGCGCGCGTGCGCGAGCCCAAAAGTGGCCGCGTGCTCGAAACCTACACAACCCAGCCAGGGGTCCAACTCTATACCTCGAATTTCCTGGACGGTTCACTGACCGGCAAGCAGGGTTTCGCTTACCGCCAACACTGCGCGTTTTGCCTCGAGACCCAACATTTCGCCGACTCGGTGAATCATCCCAACTTTCCTTCAGTTATCCTGAGGCCCGGCCAGACTTACAGCCACGCGACGGTCTATAAATTTACGGTGACCTGAAGCGGTGCTTTTGAGCCCTTGAACTAGCTTATGACCCTGAACGAACTTGCCAACGAGGTGACGCAGCAATTTGCGAAGGCCTATGGCCGACAACCGCGCTGGATCGCCGCGGCCCCTGGCCGCGTCAACGTGATCGGCGAGCACACCGACTACAACGATGGGTTCGTCTTGCCGATGGCAATCGAGCGTTATACGCTCATTGCCGCAGCCCCTTGCGCGAACGGGTCGAAGAACATCCGCCTGCGTTCGACGGTGGGTGATGGAGCCGCCAGCTTGGATTTGGGCCGCCCCATCAAGCCAGCGGCCAAAGGGAATTGGCACAATTACCCGGCCGGGGTGGTCGCCGGTTTCGTGGCGCGGGGGCTCCAACCAGGCGGGTTCGACGCGCTGATTCACTCGAGCGTCCCGCTGGGTGGCGGCTTGTCCAGCAGCGCCGCGCTAGAGGTTTCAACCGCGACCTTGCTGGAAGCGATCACCGGGAAAAAGCTGGATTTGGTTGAGAAAGCCCTGCTTTGTCAGAAGGCGGAGCACGATTTTGCCGGTGTGCCTTGCGGCATCATGGACCAGTTCATTTCGGTGATGGGCAAGCAAGATTGCCTGCTACTGCTCGATTGCCGTTCGCGAAAGCCGGAGCTGGTTCCCATGATCGATCCCTCGGTGGCGCTGCTCATCACGAACACCAATGTGAAGCACGAGTTGACCGGGGGCGAATACGCCAAACGCCGCGCCCAATGCGAAACAGCCGCAAAAGCCCTGGGGGTAGCTTCGTTGCGCGAGGCCAGTGCCAGTATACTCGAAGGCGCCCAGAATAAGATGGACGAAGTTGTCTTTCGCCGCGCGCGCCATGTCGTCAGTGAAATCGAGCGCACGCTCCGAGCCGCTGACGCAGTGCGGGTTTCGCGCTGGGCTGAGGCCGGTAAACTTATGTACGCCAGCCACTTCTCGTTGCGCGACGACTATGAGGTGAGCTGCGCGGAGTTGGACGCCGTGGTGGAAATTGCGGAACAAATAGGACCCGCAGGCGGGGTCTTCGGGTGTCGGATGACCGGCGGCGGTTTTGGGGGCTGCACCGTGGCGCTGGTTAGCACGGATTCCGTGTCCGCCATTTCCGGACGAATCGCCTCCGAATACGAGCAGCGCACCAGAATCAAGCCATCGCTGTTTGTCTCGCGACCCGCGGGCGGCGCAACGCTTCTCAAGGGCTAAGGGCGGGCTAAGGCGGGTATTCATCTCAAAGAAAGAGGCTCGGCAGGAGCCTCGCTGCCGGGGTCGCGCTCGACGACGACGATGTCGCTGGCGTGGACTGCAGAGCGTCTAAGCGTGGGCAGTCGGGGGTATTTGGCTTGGTTGCTCGGGCGAAACAAAAAGGCAGGTACCGCCCAAGGATAATTGGAGAATATGACAATCTCGTTAACTGGCCCCGTTAACGGCAAAGAGGACGAAAACAAGAAAGGCAAATCCGAGTCCAGCGAACCTTCGATCGCAGAACCGGCGAGCTGAGTGGCTCGCTACCGGTTCTGCTGGTTTTACTTTGCTGCTGACGGATTATGGGAAACGCTTGATTTTCGCCGCCCGGAGGGACTGGATTTTTGTGTTTCAATGTACGAAGCGGCGGTTGCAATCTTAAGGGAAGGCTTTGTTGATTATGACCAACTTGAGATTCTCGGGTCCGGACAGAAGACAGGTTTCAATGAACGAACCGGTCGTCGTATAATAAAAGCAGGTTGCTATGATTTCGTTCATTGTTCCTGCCCACAACGAAGAGCTGTGGCTCGGCAAATGCCTGGGTAGCATCCGCACGACGATGGAAAGGATAGGCGTGCCTTACGAGGTCATCGTGGTTGATGACGCCTCCACGGATGCGACCCCTCAAATTGCGGAGCAGATGAACGCGCGCATCGTTCGCGTCGAGCATCGTTGCATCGCCGCGGCGCGCAATGCAGGAGCAAGGGAGGCACGCGGCGAAGTGTTTTTCTTCATCGATGCTGACACACAGGCAAACGAACGGGCGGTAGGCGCCGCGCTTCACGCCCTCGGGTCTGGCGCTGTCGGTGGGGGATGTGTATTTGAATTCGACCGCCCGTTGCCACTTTGGGGCCGCATCATGTATCCTATTGGAGTTGGCTTGGGCCGCTTGATCCGATGGGTGGGTGGCTGTTTCCTCTTCTGCACGCGGGAGGTTTACGATGCCACCGGCGGATTCTCTGAGCGTTTATATGCCGGAGAAGATATCGACTTCATTCGGACTCTCAAGCGAGCGGGGCGATTTGTGGTACCCAAGCCGACTGTGACCACTTCGGGGCGAAAGCTGGACGTGGTTGGGCCATGGGAAGGGATTGGTTTTTTGCTTGCGATTGTGATCCGAGGCCCCTATCACCAGAGGAAGGACGGACTGGACTTTTTGTATGGAAAACGAGCTCAAGATAGCAGGAAGTGAGCGCGGGCGGCCCAATTTTTGCTCCTGGGAAGGTGCCGCTTGCGCCTTAGTTTGGGCACGATTTCCAGGTGGGCTGCTGCGGGTCACAGTTTTTGATGAGACGCGCTTTCAGCGCTGGGGTGTTTTTTTTGGGTCGGGTCCCAGCCCCGAAAGCTTTCGGGGTGGGCTGGTATGAGACGGGCCGTTGGCCCTAGGGGCCTGACCATGAACTGAAGTGCGTAAGTCGTTGGGAGCAAGAGCGTCCCTTGCAGTTCGGGTGGCGCGCAGCGGAGTGCGCGCCCTACCACGGGCGATGCGTGCGCGAGGGTGGTGGCGGCTGGGAGTGCTCACGCGAGGGCAGTTCGTGTGGCCTGCCGATTGGAAATCGGCGATTGGCTCGTTCGCTCCCGTTCCCTCGGCCCTTCGGGCCTTGCCTCCGCTGGGCTCCGGCAATCCCTTTCGCCGCTTCCCAAGCGGCTCAAGTCAGCAGGTTGAAAACCTGCGCTACGAGAGTCGGACCGCGCGTTCGGTTCATGGGAGGGCGTTACTTAAGGATCTGGAAGACGCTGGCGAAGTCGTCGGTCCACAGCGGCACCTTGCCGGCCCCGTCGTTCAGCTTGCCAGCCGCCTGCCGAATCGCTGGCGTGTCGAGGATCGCCTCGTTGTGGGTAAGCAGGATCCAAGTGGACGAGTAAAGCCACCAGAGGTCTTCATCTTCGTCGAAATCGATCAGGCTCGCCTGGTAATTAAAATGCCGCCCGATATTCGAGACCACCGGCTCGAGGTCCAGGTAATGATTGGAAATGTGAACGGCGATGACGGCCCCGGGGTTGAGGTGCCGCTGGTAACCCTCGAAGGCTTCCTTGGTCAGCAGATGCACGGGAATCGAGTCGCTGCTGAAGGCATCGAGCGCCAGCAAATCAAAATGTTGGGGAGGCTCCCGCTCCATGGAGAGGCGAGCATCGCCGAGGGCGACCTCCACGGTTCCGGCGCAGCGCCGGAGGTAAGTGAAGCGCGATTGCGCCAGGCGAAGGACTTCCGGGTTGATTTCGTAAATTCGCACATAGTCGCCCGGGCGCGCGTAGGCCGAGAGCGTGCCGGCGCCTAGACCCACCACGCCGATGCGCCGGGGGCCCGGGGGGAGGGCTTGCAGGGCCAGGCCGACGCCGCTTTCTTCGCCGAAATAGGTGGTGGGCCAGCGGGCCTGTTCCGGTTCGACAAATTGCAGGCCGTGGGTGATGCGGCCATGTTGGAGCAGAAAGTGGTGCTCCTTGGGATCACCTTTCCTTTCCTCGTAAAGTTTAAGCACTCCGTAAAAGTTGCGAGTTGAATAAACCGCGTCGCTGCGGGTTTGCCGTGCCTGGGTCCACAACGCGGTCCCGAGCGCTAACACACCCAGGTAGAGCCAGCCGCGGCTCACCCAGCGCCAGTGCAGGAACGTGCGGAACTTCTTCCGAGCCACCCAGAACACCACCGCCTGAATCAGCAGCGCCCACCACCCGATGCGCAAGCCGAGGAAATACCCTTTGGGTATGCTTGGATAATGCCTGGCCATGATAACCACGAGGCGATCGACGCCGACGAATCCGCAGAGCGTCAGGACAAGAGCCAGGGTCCGTGGCGAAAACTCAGATGGAACATGATCGCCCGGGGACGCCGGAGGATGGGTTTTCTCGTCACCCAGCGCATCCACCACCACGAACAGGACCGCGCAAACGATGAGGCTGTAATGCAGTTCGTAGTAATCCGTGAAAACCAAGGGCGCGGCTACTGCCACGAACAGACCTCCCAGTGCACCGCCGGCGGCGATCATCAGGTAAAAAGCGGTAAGGCGCCGCGGGTCGGGCCGAAGCCGGTAGAGCTCCCCGTGGCAGACCATGCAGCACAGGAAGAGCGCGCCGCAATAAATTCCGACCTGCCATCGAATCGAGAGGTCAACGCCGCGGAAGAGAGCCCAACAGATACCGCCCAGCGCGGCGATGAGCCCGAGTGTAAACAGCGAGCGGCGGTACCAGCGCGGATTCTCGAAGCAGACGATGAAGCTTAGCAAATATAGGGCCAGCGGCAGCACCCAAAGAAAGGGAACCACGGCCACATCCTGACACATCTTATTCGTGGTCGCCAGCAGCAGAGCCGAGGCGCAGGCCGGCAAGAGCAACCAGAGCATTACGCCGGGGAGGCGGGGCTTGCTTAAGCCCTCGACCTGACTCAAGTCTTGCAATGGCCCAGGCTGGATTGGACGCTCGGAGGCTCGCCACATTTTCAGCGCGCAAATCGCCGAGCAAAGGGCGTAGGCAACGAGGCCCCAGCCCCACACCCGCGCCTGCACCTGCCGCGTGAAATGGGTCTCGACGTAGAACGGAAAGCTCACCAGCGCCAGCAGCGAGCCGGCATTCGAGAGAGCAAAAAGCCGGTAGGGAGATTTTCCCGGGTTGGTGCGGCTGAACCAATGCTGCATCAGGGGACCAGTGGAGGAGAGCACGAAATAGGGCACCCCAACGCACACCGCCAACACCAGGAGGATTTGCGCCGTCGGGTTCCCGCCTCCCTGCGGCTTCCACGTCTCGGCAGGCGTGATGGGTAGAAGGGCTAGCGAAGCCAGCAGCAACGCCAGGTGGAAGCCCGCCTGGGCGCGCGGCTTGAGCCAGCGCGAGATCAGGTACGCGTAGGCGTACCCGCCCAGCAACAGCACTTGGAAGAACAACAGGCATACGGTCCACACTCCCGGGCCGCCTCCGAACCAGGGCAGGATGAACTTGCCGAGGATCGGCTGAACCTGAAAGAGCAGGAAAGCTCCCGCAAAAATTGTGATGGCGTAGGCGGCCATTGAGTCTGCACTTTGGCACAGACCGGCGCCCGTGGGAACTTTTAACCGCTAATTCACGCTAATGGACGCTGGTGGGGGAAAGAGAAGGGAAATGACAGGATCATGGGGAAGGGGGCTTAACCACGGGAGACACGGAATACACGGAGAGCCGCTAATAACCGCTGATGGGCGCTGATCTAAGAGGGGACAAAATCACTGAGGACAAAATCATAATAGAATAGTATTGACATGCCTGCCCTAGCTTGAGAGGATGGAGCCGTGCGACGGACACTGGGCGATCAGCATCAAGAGCGATGGCCGGCAAATGCGCGCGCCGGGAAAGCCAGCGCCGGTTCGTCCCTTATCACTTTTGGGCTCGCTGCGTTGGGGCTGGCGTCCTCGCCAGCTCTAGCCGCCCCGGGCGATCTGTATGCGGCCGGGGAGAACGGCGACATCCTGCGGTTCACGCCTGGTGGATTGGAGAGTGTGTTCGCTACACTTCCCGGACCCGTCGTCGGGCTCGCCTTCGACCGTTGGGGCGATCTCTATGCATCGGGCGGGGACACTGGTTCCATCTATGAATTCGCGCCGGATGGCACTCGCACGATATTTGCTTCGGGCGCTAACGCTGGCGAGTTGGCGTTCGATCGTGCGGGCAACCTCTTCGCGACCGCTGGGTTGGGTGCGGGCGGTGCGATCCTTAAGTTTGCCGCCGACGGCAGCTACAGCATATTCGACTCGAACTTTCACGCGGCCTCCGGCCTGGCGTTTGATAGCGCGGACAACCTGTTTGTTGAGGAACAGATCGGCCTCCCGTTTTATATCTACGAGTATGACTCGAGCGGCGTGCGGAGCCGCTTCAGTTCGGTGCACCTGGGTGTGGCATTGTCTGGCGCGCTGGCCTTTGATAGCTCAGGGAACCTTTACGCCACCGGCGGCGGCGGCAGCTTCTTCAAGTTGTCACGGGACGGAACGGGGACCACTTTCTCCTCCACGTTGGCTGAACCTGCGGGCCTCGCGTTCGACGGGCGGGGGACCCTATTCGCCGCGGATACTGTCGCCGGGGCAATCTACGAATTTGCCTCGGATGGCACTGGAATCACTTTTGCAACCGGCTTGAGTTCTCCGACAGCCCTCGCATTCCAGCCGGCGGTGCCTGAACCATCGTGGACCGCGCTGCTTGCTCTGGGGGGCGGTTTGGTGGTAGGGCGACGAAAGAACTGAGAGTTCGCGAGCGGGCGCCTTCGGGGCGACTGAGCGCCCGTCACCGCTGATGGGCGCTAAACTAAGAGGGGAAAGACGGAATCAGGTAGGACAAAATCATGGGATGCCTTGGCAAAAAAATGAAGGGGCAAAAAGATTGACGAGCAGGAGAACCTCCCGATCCAACCCTTGGGGTGGAGGATGGAATCCCGATCGGCATTAGGTAAAAGCGCGGGTGAGGCGCGCTTTCAGCGCTGGGAATGTTGGTTGGGATTGTGATCCCAGGGCTTCGCGGACTCCACCCTGGGCTGGTATGAGGCGGGCGGTTGGCCCGGGGAAGAACATTTATTTTGATTCGGTTACGCAGCTTGTTTCAGAGCCTTCTTCGTGTCATAATAACCGGTCGCGGCCGACACAAATGCTTGGTTTGTCGCGGCAATGCTTTTCATGTTGAGATGTGCTTGGTTTTGAATTGCGGCCGGTACCGGAATCCACTCCCTAGTGGACCCCGGCTGGCTTTTGTAAGAGGTGCGCGCGTTGCGGGTTCCTGGGAGGGGATTGAACCCAGCCGTCCGCGAGCTAACAAGGAGCGTTGCGCCTTCACCTTGATCGAGCTTTTGACAGTGATCGCGGTCATCGCGATCCTGGCGGCTTTGCTGCTCCCGGTGCTCGCGGGCGCTAAGGAAAAAGGCCGGCAAACTTCGTGCATCAACAGTGTTCGCCAGCAGAGTCTGGCAGTCTTAATGTACGCCGACGACCATGGCGGAGTTCTTCCACCTACGGCTTCTTACGATGCCGAGGGCGACGAAGTGGATTGGCCCGCGATGCTCGATCCTTATCTCAACTACGTTGCCAAAATCCATCTGTGCCCCAGCGACCGCAACTCCCGGAAAAACTCCTACGGCCTCAACGAGCTGGCCTTCGTCGATCTTACCGACCCCAATCCGGGCCCACCGACCCGGCTGGCTTCGTTCCGAGCACCCTCTGTGATCGTCATGCAAGGCGACCTGGGAACGGAGGATGATTTCAAGACCCCGCGCCCCGACACTCTGAAATTGACGGCGCCGGGCTCGGCCCTCAATGATGAGGAGGATGCTCGCCCTTCCACTCGCCACACCATGCGCTGCGATCTTGGGTTCATGGACGGGCACTCTGAGCATCTGCGCCTTAACCTGTTTTATTTAAATCAGAATCCGACCAACCGGTGGTTCGCCCCGCCGCCCTGACGCGATGGGAAATTATGAAGGATGAATTATGAGGGATGAATGACCGTTTCTGCTCGGGGTGCCGAAAGCTCCTGCTCGCGATCTATCGGAGTTCGGCATTGAGCGTTTTCCCTCAGTCTCCGCGCATTCCCATTCCTCCATGCCCCTTTTTCCCTGCCGCTTCCTCATTCCTCCTTCATCCTTATCTTGCGCCTTTAGCCTTGCCCCCCTCACTGACTCACTAATTCACTCATTCATAACTGTCTTAGGGCGCGTCAATAAATAACATTTACAACTAGTGAGGATGGATGACATAGTTCCATTCCCCATGAAAGCGCGATGACTCTATGTTGATGGTTGCCATTTCTTCTTTAGTGACTCTCCGTCCAATGGC
>Ga0209517_10002926_pt1 | contig 23500 bp, 23 predicted proteins | sample PeaSoiMetSII2010_FD_187695 | JGI IMG/M metagenome (GOLD analysis project Ga0209517, IMG submission 187695) | Peat soil microbial communities from Weissenstadt, Germany - SII-2010 (SPAdes) (version 2) | ecosystem: Environmental > Terrestrial > Soil > Wetlands > Peat | place: Germany... | reverse complement strand
TGAGCGAGCGCGCTGCGGGCAAACCGGTGAGCGAACTCGAAGCCGAGGTCGCGCGGTTGCACAGGAGGTGGCCCGACTGCGGATCGAGAAGGAAGTGTTAAAAAAAGCTGCGGCGTACTTCGCGAAGGAATCGATGTGAGGTACGCCTGGATCCTGGCAAACCGCGAGCATTACTCGATTCCGATGATGTGTGACCTGCTTGCCGTTTCGCGCAGCGGACTGCACCAGGCGGCAAAGCGCGAGGGCTCGGAGCGCAGCCAAGACGAGGCCGAGGTTGTCGAGCAGATCCGGCGCGCGCAGATCAAGCACCGAGGGCGCTACGGGCGTCGACGGATGACGCCAGAGGTCAGCGAAGCACTCGGCCGGACGATCAACCACAAGCGGATCGGCCGGCTCATGCGCGAGCACGATTTGCGCAGCCGCAAGCGTCGACCCTTTCGCGTGCGCACGACCGATTCCAAGCATGCCCACCCGATCGCGCCCAACGTGCTGGAACGCGATTTCACGGCGACGGCGCCGGATCAGAAGTGGCTCGCTGATCTGACCTACGTACCGACGGCCGAGGGCTAGCTGTACCTGGCGCTCGTCTTGGACCTGTACGCCCGCAAGATCGTCGGCTGAGCCATGAGCCAGACGATGCCCCAGGAACTGACCATCGAGGTGCTGCACGTAGCTCTGGGCTGGCGTGATCCGCCCGACGGCTTGGTACATCATTCGGACCGAGGCTCGCAATACGCGGCCAACGACTACCGCGACGTGCTCAAGGCGCGTGGAATCACGGTGTCGATGAGCCGCAAAGGTGACTGCTGGGACAACGCTCCCATGGAGTCGGCCAACGGCACGCTCAAAGTCGAATGCGTTCACGGGGAGCATTTCAAGACCCGCGCGGAAGCAAAATAGGCAATCATCGAGTACATTGGCTACTACAACACGGAGCGCAGACACTCGGCGCTTGGATATGTGCCGCCAACGCAATTCGAGCGGCGCTGGCGCGCCGAAGTCGAAGGGCGGGCTGAGGCATCGTAGCCGTGGCAAGCACCGCGTTGACCACCGCCGGCCGGTTCCCGGTTCGTCGCAAGCGACCGAACCGGCCGGCCGTGGACAACGCTTCTCGCAGCTCGTGGTATACGCGTTTCGGGGTCCGGTTCAACTTGACGCGGACGTTCCGTTCGGCGCCAACAGCAAGTGGCGGTCCACACCGAACAGATCGCGCGTCGACTGATGGGCGTTCTCGGCGCGGTTGTTCAATCCCTTGTCTCGTCAATGCACGGTGTTGGACAGCAATTCAGCGCAGGGCGCGCTGTAGCTGGCGAGCCTGTCCATCACCACAACGCATGGCGCATACGTCAGGCCTCGCAGTAACTTCTTAAAGAACCTATAAGCAGCTTCCTTGTCTCGATGAGGTTGCACAAGGATATCGAGGACGCTGCATCCAGGGCAACGGCACGCCATCAATATTGCACGCAAGCGCCGATCTTGAGGTATACCTCGTCGAGATGCCACCTGTCGCCGAGCTGTCCCCGTCAAGCACGGATGCGCTTGGCGTAGTCCTGACCGAACTCGTAGCACCAGGCCCGGTTCGTCTCGTATGTCACGGTCACGCCGCCCTCGGCCATCAACTCCTCGATATCGCGAGAGCTGACCGAGAACTTGAAATACCGCCGCACGCAGTGACTGATGATCTCGGGCGGAAACCGGTAGCCACGCTAGGGCGAGCAAGGGCCGTTTATCGGCCCATTTCACCAGAGCCCGCGGCAACTGACAGAGCCGGTGGCAACCCTCGATCCTGGCGCAATAGGTCAAAATAGCAATCGGCGCAAAGACAAAATGACAAATCGAGCAAACCTTGACGTCATAATTCGAACCAGTTCACCGGGCTGGCTAGCTTCTTTGGCAAGTGCGTACCGTTGGCAGAGGTCTGTGGAGCTGATCGATGATGCAGGAATTGGAATTGACCCGATTCACGACACGTTGCTCGATATGGGGAAGAAGGCGAAGCTTTCCCATCGCGAGTGGATTGCCGTGCTTGTCGCTCTTGGCATCGGCTTCGCAGGCGCATATCTCTTGGTTATGGCGATACTCGATCCGGAACCTTACAGTAAAATTGCGTTTGCCCTGGCGACTGGTGGGCTTCTAGTCGCGGGCGGCGGCTTCGCCGCGATTCGTGTGCTCGTGGGTCATAAGCCGCCGAACATCCGAATTTCGCCGAAGGGCGGATTTGAAATTTTCTTTGAATAAAAGGCTCGTGTAGCGAGCAGGCCGCCGCAGACGACAATTTGCTTTCGCCGGAAGACCCGTTCGACGCGTTGACCGGAAATAGCGTCTTGATCGGGGTGCGGTATGCGCGTGTCCATCCACCATTTCACGATGTTTGCGCCGCGGCCGCAGGCCGTTCGCCTTTGTCGGTGGCGCATTTGACGTGTTGTTCGGGCATGGATAGCAGACGGGCGGTGTTGATCAGCGCCATGTGCGTCAGCGCCTGCGGAAAGTTTCCGAGCATGTGTCGCGCGCGGGTATCGTATTCCTCGGAAAGCAATCCGAGGTCGTTGCGCAATGCAAGCAGGCGCTCGAACAAGGCCTCGCCTTCTTCACGGCGACCGGTCAACACCAAACTGTCGGCAAGCCAGAATGAACAGGGTAGAAATACACCTTCGCCCGGAAGCAGCGCGTCCACATCTGCTGCAGTCGAATAACGCAGCACCAACCCATCGTCGACGAGGTCGCGCTCGATTGCAGCAACGGTACCGCGCACACGCAGATCGTCGGGCGGCAAGAAGCCAACCTGGGGAATCAAGAGCAGGCTCGCATCAAGATGTGAGGAGCCGTAGTACTGCACGAAGGTCTTGGCACGCGCATCGTAGCCAGCTGCACAGACCTGCGCGTGAATCGCATCGCGCGCCTGCCGCCAGCGTTCGACCGGGCCATCAAGCCCAAAGAACTCCGCGTCCTTCACCGCTCGATCGAAAGCCAACCAAGCCATCACCTTCGAGTGAGTGAACTGGCGGCGGGGCCCACGGACCTCCCAGATCCCTTCGTCGGGCTGCTCCCAGTTCGACTCGAGGAATCCGAGCAAGGCGACCTGTATTCTCCAAGCTGCCGGCTCCGGTACCAGGCCAGCGGCTCGGGCCAGATGCAAGGTGTCCATAACTTCGCCGTATACGTCGAGCTGAAATTGCTTCGATGCTGCGTTGCCCACACGCACCGGGGTCGCACCGCCGTACCCGGGCAGCCAAGCCAACTCGTATTCGTTCAGACGCCGCTCACCAGTTACGCTGTAAAGGGCTTGCAAGTCGTCCGGACTGCCCGCGGCCGCACGTAGCAGCCACTCCTGCCAGGCAAGCGCCTCTTCGTGGTAGCCGGCGAGCAGCAGCGCATTTAACGTGAACGTGGCATCGCGCAGCCAACAGTAACGGTAGTCCCAATTTCGCGCGCCACCTTGTTGCTCCGGCAGAGACGTTGTGGGCGCCGCAACGATGCCGCCTGTGGACGCATAGGTCAGCGCCTTCAGCGTGATCAGCGAGCGCACCACAGCATCGCGCCAACGACCCTGGTAGGTGCAGCGTCCGGACCAGTTGCGCCATTGGTTCTCCGTTGCCGCCAACGCTTGCTCCGGATCGACGGCTTGCCGAGTCGCCTCGTATGAAGGACGGTAATTCAGCGTGAATGATGTTCGCTCGCCTTTGTTCACGCAAAATTCGGCCACTGTTTTCATGTTTTCGCCGCGGACGGCCACGTGCGTGCGCAGTTCCAGCGTGTCAGGCCCTGCGGTCGCCAGCAGCGTGTCGCCGACCCGTTGCACCCAGGGCACGATAGAACCGTAGTCGAAGCGGATGATGAGCTCCATGCGCATGGCAACCCGGCCACGCAAACCTTCGACGATGCGCACGACATCCCAGCGTTCATCCGAGAGCGGCATGCAGTCGATGATCCGCACGGCGCCTTCATCCGTCTCGAATTCAGTTTCCAAAATCAGGGTGCCGTCGCGGTATTTGCGTCGAATGCTGCGCACCTCCTCGGTCGGCGCAATAAGCCAGCGCCCGTGCCTTGGCTCTCCCAGAAGCGCCGCGAAGCATGCGCCCGAATCAAATCGGGGAAAGCAAAGCCAATCGATGGAGCCATCGCGACCAACCAATGCTGCGGTATGGCAATCGCCGATCAGCGCATAGTCTTCAATTGGGAGTGGCATAAGCAAACTTTGGATTGGACCAGCAGCCGTCCGCTTCGATGAGAGCATGGGCTTCTTCGGTCCCCCAACCGCCGCGCTTGTGACCCCGCGCGAACTGTTCCCGGGAAATTACCCGGCGATCGAAGTGCCGCGCAGCATTGCCCACACCGGCACGGCGTACCCCGCGAACTAAGGTCGCCTTGCCGACGCCTGGACCGCGGGGCCGGACACGGCCCCCCCGCTCGCCTGCGTCTTCGCCTGGGTTGGGCGACCGATTCCTCGGCCTGCGGACGCCAGAATTGCGGCCCGGCCAATGTCGGCTTTTCCTGCCCCGAAGTTCGGCCTTGGGTCGTGAGCGACACTTCGCCTGCTCCAGTAACGGACATTGAGGTTTTCGTTTTAAATGTAACGGTCTGCGGCGTTTTCGGCCAACTGCAGACACTCGTGGCCGCGTCCAAATTTGCTCCAATGATGTGGACATCGGCCACCCCACCGCGGCTTCTTCACGGTTCTAGAAGAAAGCCGGAAAAACCACCCCCAACCATACAAGCGGACGTCGATTTTTAAAACACTTTGTTTGAACTGCTCCATGGCCACATTCGGCCGGACTTTATTGCTGCGCACCCCTCTGCACCGAATCATCCAGCTGCTGCGCCAAAGCCGCCTGGTCAAGACCCGTTAGGTCCCTCCCTTCTAGCTCCACGTCCTTGAGCCGCGCCGCCGGGTACGAAAAGTTCTCCAACGGCTCCAACACATCAGCCCAGTTTGCCGCTCGAAGAGGCGTACCTGCGGCGCGTTCGCCACCAATATCCATGTGCGCGTTGTACAACCCCAATTGCAATCACGTCATCGCCGGCACACCCCGGAACCAATATGAGCGCCAAGGTTTTTAGCTAACGTAAACCCCCCAGAGCGGCCGGCAACGCGGCCCAAGCCTACCGAGTTCGCGTCTGTGCGCTTTTGCACAGACGAGAGATGACAGAGCAGCGTATAAGTGTCTCAATGGGAGTTACCGTGAAAGCCGACCCTAACGCACGCGCCTCTGAAAGTTCTTCCAAATCGCCAGTCTCGCTGCGACTCGTTGTTGCCGGAATTGCTCCCAAAATGCCGCCGCATTGCTCAATCTGCGACCTGCGGGAAGTTTGCTTCCCCTGCGATCTGATGCTGCAGGGAACGGGCCATGGTAACCCAATGGTCATTTCCGATCGGCGCATCAAGCAAGGCGAGACACTCTTCCGAGCCGGCGACGACTTCCACTACCTGTATACGGTGCGCAGCGGCTTTTTCAAGACCGTCCAGACCTTAGAAGACGGGCGCGAGCAGGTGACCGGGTTTCAAATGAGCGGCGACATGCTGGGCGCGGACGCGATCGGACCTCATTTTCACGGTTGTACTGCGGTAGCGCTGGAGGACAGCCGCGTGTGTGCGATCCTGTACTCGCACATCGACAGTCTCGGAGACACCATGCCGGAGCTGCAGCATCGATTGCATATGGCCATGAGTAGCGAGATCGTGCGTGAGCATAGCGTCATGCTGCTTCTTGGCATGATGACCGCCAAGGAGCGCGTTGCCGTCTTCCTACTGAATCTGTCGCAGCGCCTCAAGGCGCGTGGCTACTCGCCCACGGAATTCGTACTGCGCATGACGCGACGCGATGTGGGAAGCTATCTTGGGCTGAAACTCGAAACGGTCAGCCGCATGATCTCCAAATTCCGAGACGATGGCCTCGTTAGCGCAGCACAGAGGCACATTCGCGTTCTTGATCTTGCGGGCCTGAAGCGTTGCATTAAGCAAGTCGAAAACTGAGGTGCAGACCAAGTGATTTGGACACAGATGCGAAGGCGTGACTTCGATAAAGACGCGAACGCAAATCGGGGGCATGATCAATCAAAGTGGCAACTTAATGAGCATCGTTTCGCCCGTCGCGTGCAAGTTCAGCCGAAGATGGGCAAGTAGGAGAGTTTGTATGGGGACGAATTACGCAGACGATGGCGAAGAGGCGCAGCATGAAGCTGCGATTGAGTCTCTTGCCAACGAGACGCACCGTCCGGTTTCGGAAATCCGACCACATTACGATCGGACATTTTCACGCCTGCAGGACGGGGCGCGCGTTCGGGATTTTCTGAGCGTATGCGCAACCCGGCGCACACGCGAAGCGTTGCGCGGTTCGCGCAGCTAACGTACCGCCGTACATTTGATGCACAGTCCCCGCTAAGGGATGGCCCCCGACTTTGAGCGCATTGTTGAGCGGCTTCGTCGCCACTCTTATATAGATGCCCGCTTTTGACAAAGTCGAGTGACTCGTAAGGGTCCACTGCCGGCGTCCAGCGTTTGTGAAAGCCGACATGTCGCAAAGTGCGGATGAAATGTAACGATAGGCGCGCGTTTCGGCCCGATAGCGGAAGTCCGCCGTTCCTGGAAGGACATTCGTACCCGCCGGCCTGTGGCCTTGCGCTCAGTTCGGCGGCTCGTTCTCGGGTACCCGTTGTTCGATCAGTGCCTCTCGGCTTGCTACGGGCGCGTTCGACTCGAGCATCTGTGCATTGGTGTGCGCGTCCAATGTCACGGCCGCGGCCTTGGACAACGCAAAGGCGATGCGCCTGGCAAGGTCGATCTGGTCCATGATGCCGACTGCCCCGTTCACTAGGACATGCTCTGACCCGGTAACGTGCTCCATGTAGAAAAGTGACAGCGCCACCACAAAAGTTCCGCGACAATCGCGGTGCGGAGCCGTGGCCTCGCTGCAAGAACGGCCATTGTTAGAACTTTGCGTTTATCACTTATCATCAGTAGTGTCCCAACGTTATTCGAACAAAATCAGCTGGTTGGCCGAATCGCGCTCGATACTCATCGAGACGGTTTCAGCAAGTAGCTGATCAAGTGGGAGTTTCTCAAACATGGTCAAGCTCAGGATCTGTAGCATTTCGTAGAGGGAAGCCGGGATGCCCAAGCGCTTTTTGACGATGGCGACGAGCACATAGACCGACACTGCGATCCATATCTGAGACTTGACCGCGTTTTCCGAAGTTCCGAAGAAGGCTTTGATCCGCAGATGCTGCTTGATCCATTTGAAGAACAGCTCGACCTGCCAGCGGCAGCGGTAGAGCTCGGTGATCGTGAAGGCCGGCAACGCGAAGTTGTTGGTGATGAAGATCAGCGTCTTCTCGGTCTTGGGATCCTTGAATCGGATGCGCCGCAGGGGCGTCTCGAAATCTTTCTTCGCGTAAAAGCCGGCGAGCACGACCGTCTGGTCGCAGATCAGCCCGGTAGATCGATCCACCGGATGGGAATACCGGCGCTGCGCGCGCAGATTCGATTTGCCACGCGTCACGAAGAAGCTGCCGGCCTCGTGAAAGCGATACAGCCGCTCGAAATCGATGAACCCCCGATCCATGACGTAGAAGGCGCCAGGCTCCGGCACCAACTGATCGAGGATGTTCACCTCGTGCATCTTGCCGTCCGAGATGTGGATGAACGTCGGGATGTTCCCTCGCAGATCAAGCAGCGTATGCAGCTTGATCGCCGCCTTGGTGCTGCGAAACGGCGCCCAAGGAAACACCGACAGGCACAGATCGATGGTCGTGGTGTCGAGCGCGTAAACCGATTCCTTCAGATCGACACCAAACGGCTCCTCGGCATACAACCGGCGCGCGATCCCAATGAGGCTCTGAGCAAAGTCGGCGTAGATTCGCCAATCCCGGACCGCGTTGGCGTTTGCCAAGGTGTTGCGCGCGACCACCGACCGAATCCCAAGGTGATAGAGCTTGGAGCGCTGCGCACGCAGGCAGGCCTCGATGTCGCGCAGACTCTCGCGGTAGGTCAACTGCGCGAAGGCCATGCTCAAGAACTGGTCCAAGCACGAAAAGGTCTTGACCTTGTGCTCGCCCTCGTACCGAGCCACGCAGCGGCGAAACGTCGTCAGCGGCAGATGCTGCATCAGTTGCGAAAAAACCAGCTTGCCTTGATTCATCGATGCACCCCGCGAAGCCAAGCTCCGCAGGGTGGCAGAACTCGCCGAGCGAGTTCAAATCGAGACCAAGGAGGAGTGCCATTTTCTCTTTTTCGATCAACAAGCTACGCGTTGCCGACGCTCTGACGTTGGGACACTACTGAGTTATAATAAAACATGCTGCTGATGATCGACAATCATCCGTGGTATCTTTTGCTATCCGAAGTGTCCCTGCAATCATGTGCAACAGGCTACAAAATCAATAGGTTAGTTGTGATTTCTGGAGAGATCGCAAAAAAAGACCTTGAATAGTTTCGAGCCAATCTGGGGGTAAAATGGTGGTAAATATCAACGGCTACCACCGCCCCGATGAAAGTCACCAAGGTCCTCAGCTTCGCCGCGATCGTCAACGCAAAGCCCAAGGACAAGCCCTACAAACTCGCAGATAGCCACCGGCTGTATGTGCTTGTGTCAGTTGCGGGCGGGAAGTATTGGAAGTGGAACTACCGGCTTGAAGGCGGCGACCACACCTACACCTTGGGCACGTTTCCGGATCTGGGGTTATCCGAGGCACGCGAGCGCCGGTCGGCCCTGGAGAAGCTCGTCAAGCAAGGCGTCCACCCGGCTGATCACGACGAAGGCCAGCGGTTGTTAGTGGCCACGGATAAGGCCACCACGTTCTGGACAGTCGCCGCGGAATGGATCTCCGCCAACAGGGTGCGCTGGACGCCGTATTACCTGCAACAGGTCCAGAATTGTATGCACCGGTATATTCGCGATGCCCCCATAGGCGGTCGCCCGATCCGGCAAGTCACGACCGCGGAGATCTACGGGCTCATTGCTGGCCTTGCGAAGCGCACCGAACGGACAGGCAATGAACGCAAAGCCAGCGGCGCCCCGGCGCTGGCGATCATGCTGCGACAGTGGTGCGGTGCAGTGTTCCGCTTGGCCGTTGTCTCAGGGCGGGCCGACCGAAACCCGGTGACGGACCTAAAGGCGAGCGACGTGATCGTTCGCCCCAAGGTCAAGAACAATCGCGCGCTTTCGGTTCAGGAACTGAAAAAACTTGTGGCGGCACTGTCTGTGTTCACCGGCCGGCGTATTACCGCGATAGCCGTTGAATTACTCATGTTGACCTTCGTTCGCACCGGTGAACTGCGCGCTGCAACATGGGATGAGTTCGACCTAGAAGGGGCCACCTGGACCATTCCAGCGGACCGGATGAAGGTTAAGGACGGTGGGGATCACCTCGTGCCGCTCACCTTCCAAACCCTCATGCTCCTTCAGGAACTTCGGGAAATCATCGGCGAGCAGGTCGAGGGTGTCCAATATCTCTTCCCAAATCAGCGGCAGGCTGGCGGGTGCATGACCCCTACGACCATCAACCGCGTGCTTGAGCGCATGGGCTTTAATGGCAAAGGTAGCATCGGATTCTCGGGCCATGGATTCCGCGGAACGGCATCGACCATGTTGCACGAGCAAGGATTTCGTCCCGAAGTAATCGAGATGCAGCTCGCCCACAAGGAACGGAACGCAGTGAAGGCCGCGTACAACAAGGCGCAATACCTACCGGAAAGAATGGAAATGATGCAGAGCTGGGCGGACTACATCGACAGTCTCCGCGAACATAGACCTCAATTTGACAGCCCCGCTATCTCGCAGCTATCCTAGCGGTGTAGTTTCTTCCGTTATCCAATGGAGTGGCGAGTTGTGGAATTCCACGGCTCAAACGGATTGCCCGCCAGGGCGATTCAACACTCCGGACCCCATCCGGCATTGAATTCCCAGGCGGTTTTAACCGTTGCATTGCATTGGGGGTTCAAAATGGCGTTGACGATCATCGGGAAGAAGAGAACCAAGGGGCAGCGTGGACACTCCCTCGCATTGCCTGTGAATTTTGATCTCGAACTACCAGGCCAGCTGCAGGTTGGCCATCTACAAACACTCCTCAAGCGGTCTCATTCGACCATCTATGCGTGGGTGAAGTCTGGCCGCTTTCCACAGCCCGATTCCTTCGATGGCCACCACCCGGTCTGGAAGACGGAAACCTTCCGAAAATTCCGAGAAGACCAGGCGAATGCGATCAAGAAGCCACGGCCCCGCAAGAAGGGCTGGACTGCGATGACCAAGGACGCGCTTGACGCGTCGATCGCGCTGCTTGCGCCTCAGGCGACGAAGCCGCCCACCGCTCTCTAATAAGACAGTAGGTTGGAAGATGGCAAGACCAATGGAGTGGTGTCGTGGGACTACGGCTGCGTACCAAGATTGACCGCATTGCAATTGGCATGGCGCTTAGCAAGAAGGAATTCAACCAATATATTCCTTGGCTATGTGCGCTTGCCATGGCCAAGAAGGGGATTTACACCAAGGGGAAGAATGGGTGGAGTCACGGCGCATGCATCCATATGGACGGAAAGAATGGCATGGTCCGAATTTCTATAGAAAAGATCTACGGAAGTCGATTCCTGAAGTACGAGTTCAAGCCTCGCACCATGACCAACCAGGCGTTCCTTGAGTTGGACATAGCCACCGCCGAGCTGGGAAACGCCAGCTACCGGTCCTGCCTGGTCAAGGGCGTGGTCTCGTACGTCGAGGTTGCGGCCGACTTTGTAGGGAGACATACGTCTGAGATCCTGATTTTCCAACCGTATATTCGAGCGACTACGGACGGGTCGAAGAAGATCCTGAGCACCTACTACTTGGGATCACGCTCGAGTGCCAGAACCACCGTGGCCTACAACCGAGCGGAGCACCCGGGGGCCAGCGGTCACGAGAAAGCCTGGTCTCAGCTAATGCGCGTGGAGGTCCGACTTCGACGACCGAAAATCGTGCCAATTTGCCTTGGCACCCTGAAGAACCCGTTCACGTCTATCCATGTCTGCGAATTCGAGACGCTGAAGGCGAAGCTGGGCGATGACCCCAAGGCCATAGATTTCCTATACGCCTGCCGGATGGCGGGTTCCCCGCAGGCGTTCAGCATCTTTCCTGAATTCCGGAAGCCCATGATGAAGTTGGCAGCCGCAAGTCATGCCGCTTGGTGGCGACCCTCCGGGCTCATGGACACGTGGGAGGCCACGGTGTCCCAGCAAATTGGAATGGATGTTCTTGCCTGCAGCCCAGCCTGAAATTGGATCCCCTCTTGGTGCCGCGTCACAGTGCGCGACAGGTGGCGATCTTGAGGTCGGCAATCATATGCATCCGGCTTCGGATAGATTCTCCTGAGCATCGTTGGGCCAGAACGTCGGGCGCCTGGCCGGTCCAACGCCAAGGGCCGCCAGACGGCCATAGAAGGCCGCCACCACGCCCGGCGTTCTCAGGGGCCCCCGTACCCCTGCTACGGTCCCAGAACGTCGTCCAGGGGCATCTGACGCGGGTCGATGCGATCCGCCACTGCCAGTGCCCGCGATCTCCATGCATCAAGGGCCGGCCCAGGGCCGCCCGCACTTGTCACGGCTAGAACTAACGCCCGAATGTCCTCCGACTTGCGCAGCTGGTCAGCCAGTAGAAGGAGGTGATCCACTCTGGCCTTCTCGATCCGGGCAAGGCGTTCCGCCTCCTTCCGCTCGGCCTCAAGCTTCCGCTGCCGTGCCTCTGCTTCACGTCGCTCCTTTTGTTCTATCACCCAATCGCGGTGCTGAAACTGCCTTGATCGGTATGCCATCTCCCCAAGGACGAGAACCGCAACAGCCACCTCCGGTAGTTGCTGTTCGAGTCTATTGTCATCAGAGTCCATCCATTGATGGGGAAGGTCTGGAACGTTCGGCCAGCTTGATAGTTCGAGCGTCAGCTTCTCCCTCGTTTCATCTGCAAGCCCCAGCGGGTTGTCAAAATGGTTCTTCGCCTTCGCGCCCTTCGCAGCGAGAGTCACGCTCACCCCGGTGTCCCCCACAGTGATTGTGGTAACCAGATCATCACGCCGAATTGTCCCGGAACAGCCAGTCTTCTCCGCCATGACCAAAAGGGCGTTTAGGATCTTGATGCGCCTCTGGGCCGACGGAGCATCGAACCTGGGCTTGCGCCAGCTGTAGCTGTTCCTTGCCAACGCCTTGCGAAGTTCCTCGTCCTCATCCAGGAGTTTGGTGATCGCAGGTGCCAGATGATCAAGGTTCCTCGGAACGGCTATTTTCCCAAGTGCGAGGCGTGCTCGAATGTAAACTGTGTCAACTGACTCCACAAACACAGGTATCGGAGGAATTTCATCGGACTCGTCTGCCTGGTAGCGGGCGTACCGACCTCCGCCTACTTCAACATTGTCGGCTTGGCCAAGCCCACGATGAGGCAGTGCGGGAGGTGCGGATGCCTTGCCAGCGTCCTTCCTCGCCCAATAGCCCGGTGGCGGCACCGGGATGTTCGCCTGACGACATGTCTTACTGATCCAGACGTCCGACACGCCCAATTTTTTTGCCAATCGGCTACGCGGTTCCGTCCAGACAAGATCGTATAGCTCGCTACGGGTGAATGTCGGCATTTTGGGTATCGTTGATCACGTAGCTCACGTTGCCTCAAATAGGTGCAGAGCACTTCCGGGTCACTCCACCCAGGACCGACCAGGGACCAGTGACCAGCGTCCGGCCACACCCATGAAACCTATCCGATTTACCGTTGCACATGATTGCCCTGACAAACACCTGCCGCGGTAGATGACTCGTCAACCTGGACAGGTATGATTGCAAGCAAGAAACGTGGAGTCGCCCCGCGCGATCGCGGTAGGGCGAGGCCGTAAGGGTCGCCGCGAACACCCAAAAATAAAATACTCGAAATTGGGAATGCCGGACGAGGCGGATTTATGTCAAGAGCAGATCTACTCGTAAGCTTGGTCAAAGCGGGCAGCCAGGGCGACCAGCAACTGCTTCGGACCACCGTCGAGGCGATGGCAGCTGAAGAGCGGGCCAAGCACCATCACCAGCTTGCCGATAAGCTTGTCGAGAACCTCAAGGCGCCCAAGCAAGGGCCGCGCAGCCCAGAGGTCGTACGTTCCTTCGACGGTGGTCACGGTGGCCTTCTGTATGAGATCGAACCACGGCGAACATTGGGCTCGTTGCTGCTCAACGACGCGGTGGTCTCGGCCTGCCGGGAATTGATCGAAGAGCAACACCGCAAGGACCTCCTGCGCTCCTATGGCGTTGAGCCGCGACATAGAGTGTTGCTTTCCGGCCCGCCCGGAAACGGCAAGACGACTCTCGCCGAAGCAATTGCGACCGAACTTATGGTCCCGCTGTTCGTCGTGCGCTATGAGGCCGTAATAGGGAGCTTCCTGGGCGAGACTAGTGGGCGACTGAAGCGGCTCTTCGATTTCGTTCGGACCCACCAGTGTGTATTGTTCTTCGACGAATTTGACACGCTGGGGAAAGAGCGTGGAGATACGCACGAAACCGGAGAAATAAAGCGAGTAGTCAGCTCCTTGCTCTTGCAGATCGACTCGTTGCCTAGCCACGTCGTGGTCGTCACAGCCACGAATCATGCTGAATTACTCGATCGGGCTGTGTGGCGGCGATTCCAGCTGCGGCTTGCCTTGCCAGCGCCAACCTTGGCGCAGAAGGAAGAGTGGTTTCTGCGATTGGAAAAACGTCTCGGAATGTCGTTGGGCATGACCCCCAAGACCTTGTCCTTGAAACTTGATGCGTCAAGCTTCTCGGATATTGAGCAATTCTGCGAGGATATCCAGCGCCGGTACATCCTGGCGCTGCCGGGGGCAAATCTGAAGTCCATCGTCATTGAGCGGCGCAAGCAGTGGAAGAGTCGGTTCACAATCAGGCAAGCAAAAGAATAATCTGTCAGCACGGATGGCCACTGCGCTACGTCCACTCTTACTATTTCCTGCGCCCGCACCGGCCGTGCGAGCCCCGGCAACTGTTAGAGACAAACCTATCCATTTCCCCGGAATCGGGAGGCAGGCCGCACGTGTTACTCCTCAGCTCAATGCACTGAGACAGGCGTTCGACGCCAAGCGCCTCAGGGTGCAGCAAGAAGCGCCCTTCGAGAATCCCGAACTTATCCTGGTTTTGGAAATCGCCGGCCAAATCCGGAATTTTGCGAAGGCTGTACGCAGGTTGCCCGGCTTGGAATGGTTGCACGAATGGGCCGTGGATCAATTCGACCCGGACGATGATTTTTATATTGAAAGCAAGAACGAGGAGCACAAACCTTACTCGGGGCGCCTATTTCTGCTCGGCTCAAATCAAGCTGCGCTCATGCAGCTGCTGTCTCTGTGGGATAGGTATCAACAGAACCCAAGTGCGCCGTTTGCAATAGGTTTAGCGCCCTTCAAGCATCTATTTGCGCACTTGCGCACCATTCGCCAGTGGGATGATTCTGACCGAATCGACGCAGACGTACGTCAGTACTGGCAGCACGAGGTTGAAAGCGGAAGCGACACGGTACGTTTTGAAATCGAGGCATGGTACTTCGCCTCGGAGCAAAGAAATCAGGAGTCCAGAGCCGAGGTGGAAGCGGTAGTGGCGGCCAGCGCCGGTCACGTGGTTGATCGCGTCCTCATCGCGGAAATTTCCTACCACGGATTCTTGGTTGAACTTCCCACTCACGCAATCGTATCGATATTGGCTGGCGAACGACCGGGGCTTGTGTTGTCCGACCGGATCATGTTCTTCAGGCCACAGACCCAGTCCATTTTCGATGGCAATGGCGAGAGTCAAGCCGAATTTCTGGCCGAAGTAGCTGCAGGATCAGAGGGTCCTCCAGTTGTCGCCTTACTGGACGGTCTTCCGCTAGCAAACCACGCGCTACTGGCGGGCCGTCTGGAGGTGGACGATCCGGATGGCTGGGCGGCGACCTATGAGGCCAAGGACCGCGTACACGGCACGGCTATGGCCTCTCTCATATTGCACGGTGAGCTTGAGGCGACGCTGGAGCCCTTGGTTCGCAGGATCTATGTCCGTCCAATATTGCGACCGGATCCGACAGACTTTAACCAGCGTCGCAGCGAAAGAACCCCAAACGATCAACTTCTGATTGACCTGATTCACCGCGCGGTCAAGCGAATTTGTGTAGGTGAAATGGGCAACACCGCCGTGGCACCGACAGTTCGTGTAATTAATCTGTCGATAGGCGACGTCTCCAGAGTGTTCGTGCGCGAGCTCTCGCCGTTTGCGCGGCTTTTGGATTGGCTTTCGTACGAATATTCCGTGCTTTTTATCGTGAGCGCTGGCAATGACTCGCGGAATTTACAGCTAAATATTCCCAGTGATACGTTGAGTGGGGTTCCTACGGAAGCGCGTGCCACTCTGGCCTTCAACGCCCTTGTCACGTCTGACAGCATTGATCGGCGCTTAATTTCACCTGCCGAAGCGATGAACGTGCTTACGGTCGGAGCCTTGCATGATGATCTATCTAATGCGCCGGCCGTTTCCGGCCGATATGACTTGTTTCAGATCGGTGGGTTGAGCCCGCTTTCCCGCGTTGGCCACGGTTACCGTCGTTCGGTGAAGCCGGACCTACTAATGCCAGGCGGGAGGGTGCTTTACCGGGAGATCCCGCGTCCAGGTCAACCGGTAACCGAACTGGAGGTTGTCACTGGCACAAGGGCTCCAGGGCATCTAGCGGCATACCCACCATTGCCCGGCGAGGGAACGGCGGAGACAGCTCATTGCCGTGGCACGAGTAACGCGGCAGCCATGGCAAGTCGGGCGGCGTCCCAGGCCTACGATGTACTGGAGGAATTGCGTACTCAGATTGAGGCCTTCCCCGGACCGAGCTTCGACGCCGTTCTTCTGAAGGCGTTGCTGGTCCACGGTGCGCATTGGGGTGACTGGCGAGCCAAGCTGCTAGCGGAGAGGCCCGAATTCCAGCAGATTGCGAACGGCAGCATCAGGCGATCCACCGAAATGGAGTTTGTAACCCGATGGCTCGGGTACGGACTGGTGAACTTCGACAGTGCAATTAATTGCACGGCTCAACGAGCGACCCTGATTGGCGCAGGAGAACTTGGCGCAAACGAAGCATTTTTGTTTTCCGCACCACTTCCACCGGGTCTGGCGGGGAAAAGAGTGTGGCGGCGACTTACTTTGACCTTGGCGTGGATGTCTCCAATCAATACGGCCCACCAAGGGTATCGCCGCGCCAAGGTCTGGGTTGATCCGCCGCATGACGATCTCCAAGTCGAGCGCGTAGATGCCGACTGGCTTGCTGTTCGGCGGGGGACGGTACAGCACGAGGTCCTTGAGGGTGATCGCGCCGTTGCGTTCGCAGATGGCGATCATTTCTCGTGCAAGGTCACCTGTGCGGCAGACGCCGGGGAATTGAATGAAAAAGTGACGTTCGCCTTGTGTGTGTCCTTGGAGGTTGCGATCGATTCTGAAATTGCGATCTACGATGAGATCCGCGAGAGGATAGCGCCGCCCATTGGGATACAACCTGGGTAATCCGCTCGGCCCTTCCACCAGATGCCTGTTGCAGGAGGTCTCCCATCCTCTGGGTGACAGTTACGTTCAACGCTGTTTGTCGTTGCTCACCTAGTGACTAGCCTGGTTCGCGTTGACCACGTGTGCGGACCAACGGGGCATTTGCCAAGAAGAACTTGTCCTCCTTACTGCATGCTCAGCGCAAATCATCGACACGATCCTGACCCGATTCACTCCAAATCGGTGAATTGCAGCAAATCGCCGGAGTACCCGCTCCACAATCCAAGATTGGCGATATCGGCCGCAATACTGCCAATCTGATTGAAGATTTTATTGCGTAGTCATTGGTGTCGTCATCGGAGTAGGGCGACGATATCCAATGCCTCACCGCCAACATTGGCGCTGTGCCTGGTGGCCGTCCTGCAGAGCCATATCGCAATTGAACGATTCGAAGCCCATGACCAAATAGTTCCGTAACTATTTGATAAATAAGCATAAATATTGACTTTCGCATGTGCATAGGCTAAAATCAAACATGAAAACTATGCAATTGCAGTGCGAAAAGCCGTTCGCGGAACACCTACCTGCGCGGTTACGAAATTTCCTCAAGGCGTGGTCGCCAACGCCGTCTCCCGCGCTCGCCATATTGCCGTTCGGAATTTCTCCACGCCGTAATCTCAGAGACCAGTTAGCCCGTAGGGGTGGCAAACGCGACCGCTCTTCCAGTCCGGCAGTGAGTGGGAGTAGGGTAGCCAGGGTCACCTTCTCGGCTGGGCAAGGTGAAGGCACCCAAATTGAATAGCGATAATCCTTCCTTATCACTAGCAACCGAAGTGCCTCGATTGGAGTCGCCCTCGGCCGGTCGGGCCGATCTATCCAGCCTTACGCGGCAACCAGTTGCACCTACAGCCGGTGGTGGCCTGACGGTGGCAGTCACGGCATACGTCAGCGCGGCAGTGGCCGATAACACCCGCCGAGCTTACCGCCAGGATCTGGCCGACTTTACTCGATGGGGTGGCTCTGTTCCTTGCGCTCCAGAGGAACTCGCGACGTACGTCGCAAGTCGAGCCACCATCGTTTCGCCTCAAACCCTTACGCGCAGAGTCATAGGCATTTCCCGAGCGCACACGAGCAAGGGATTTCCGGATCCGGCCAAGAACGATCTCGTGCGAAGTGTCCTTCGAGGTGCTCGGCGATGCCATGGCAGAGCTCAGCGGCGGGCCGCACCATTGCTCAAACAGGATTTATTTTCCTTGCTACACCTGATGTGCGGGACGAAGGGCGTACGCGACCGCGCACTGCTGCTTGTCGGATTTGCGGCGGCATTGCGCCGGGCCGAGATAGTTGCGCTTGACCGTTCGGATTTCGAGTTTGTCAACGAAGGTTTAAAGATTCACCTACGGAGGTCTAAGACCGACCAAGAAGGAGTGGGCCGAACAGTCGCAGTGCCGCATGGCAGAACTGAGGCTTGTCCGGTTCGTGCAGTACGCCACTGGCTGGAGCTTGCGGGGATCGACGGCGGCGCAGTATTTCGGAGGGTGACTAAAGCGGGGGTCGTCTGCGAAGCCAGGCTGACAGCGCAGTCGGTGAATCTGATCGTCAAGGGCTACGTAAAGGGCATCGGACTGCGTCCCGATAAATATTCCGGCCACAGCTTACGGGCGGGTCTGGTAACGAGCGCCGCCCAGGCGGGTGTTGCCGCCCACCGCATCATGGCGCAAACGGGCCATCAGTCCGCCGAGATGCTTGGGCGGTACATCCGAGACGCAAACCTCTTCGTGAACAATGCTGCGGGTCTTCTCCTATGACAACCGGTTTCAACTATGCCCCGCTGTCGGATCGCGAGCTGCTGGGCAGGCTAATTGGCGTACGTGCTGCGACCAGGCTGTACCAGGGATCGCTCCAACCTCTGTTCACGGGTGGCGACGCGTCCGAGCAAGAAAAGTGCGCCGTTGCCAGAGAACTGGTCAGACGCTGGCTGCACGAGGAAATCAAGCGAGACACTCTGCTTTCGGCGCCCGCTGCGGTTAGGGAATACCTCCGGATTCACTTCGCCGGTCGAGATTACGAAGCGTTTGTCGTCATCCTGGTGGACTCACAGAATCGGCTCATCGCGGTCAAGGAATTGTTTCGAGGAACTTTGACCCAGACCTCCGTCTACCCCAGAGAAGTAGTTAAGGAAGCCCTGACACGCTCGGCGGCGGCCGTGATATTCGCTCACAATCATCCTTCCGGCGTAGCCGAACCCAGCCGGGCCGATGAAACTCTGACGCAGGCACTCAAGCAAGCACTCTCTCTGGTGGACGTGCGGGTGCTCGATCATTTCATCGTCGCCGGGGCAACAGTGCTGAGCTTTGCCGAGAGAGGCCTACTTTGACGGGCAATCCCCAACCAAGCCAGAGGACGTGCATTAACGAATCGGCGCCTTTAGTCGCAGTTCGACCAACTGAATCAAATCGCCAGCTGGGATTTCCAGCGCATCGGCCAGGCTAAAAATCGTGGCCAGCGATGGTGCCTTCTCTGCCCGCTCCAGCGCGCTGATATGGCTGCGCTCTGTCCCCGCCCGCTCGGCGATTTGGTCTTGGGTGAGCGATCGCTGCAAGCGCAGCTCCTGCAAAACCTGGCCGAAGACCTTGGTTGGCAATTTCTTGTCCCGCATAGGCGGTCAAGAGTTGCCGAAACGCTCCATATTGTCTGCATACAGTTGTATGCGTTATCCTTCGCGAATTCCCGCCCTTTCGGGCATTTTCGGCGCAGAACATGTCATGAGTGGAGGCAATCCCTACAACGGCTATTCCTGGAAAGAACGCGACGAAAAATTCAAGGAAATGCAACGGCGAATTGCCGCCGGCAGGCTTAACGTACCAACCGGCCCATGCGCTATCTGCTGGGAAAAGGAAGGCAAATTCGAGTACCACGACGAGGACTACTCGCAGCCGTACTCATGGAGCGAACCTGCGGCGTACCAATTGTGCCGCCAATGCCATATCCACCGTCTGCATCAGCGATTTGCCCGCCCAGAATCCTGGCAGGCATTCATCGCGCATGTTCGTCGTGGCGGAACCGCGCGCGACCTGACGGATCCGACAATACAGAAGGAATTCGAGGCGTACCTCCGCGCGGTCAGGACGGGCGCGCACTTTGAGCTTCGACAGTTACGCCCATACCTTGGGAAACCAGGCGGGGAGTGGTTCGCTCTGCTGCGACTTGATCGAGAGAGCCTCACAGACCCAAATGCGCGTCAGCGATTGAAAGGCGTCTGAAGTTCAACCACGACGGAAGAAAATGAAACAAAAAGAGCAACCTATTCACATCCCAAAGACCGGCAAATTCAACCGCCTTTGGCTGGACGCTGCAACTGCTGTGCTCTTGTCCATGGTTCTAACAGCAAGTGCATCAAGCGCCGACAACGTTGCACTAATGGCATTCGCCCGTGCTAACGTCGAAAAATTCCGAACCGAACCAGTCGCGACGCGGGGCATCACGTATGGGTCAAAGGTAACTGTCGCGTTCACGGACGACGAATTAGATCTCTATTGGACCTACGATCTTGATAAGGGTGAGCTGGTCCACCACGGCCTCGGGCTGGTTGGAGAAGGGCCTCAACTCGCGCCGGTTCACTGCATAGAAAAAGGGACTTTCAATGGCCAAAATTCCTACGGCGCAAAATTCGTTGTGCGCCGCAAGGATTGCGAGCGATTCTATATTGGAAATGATCCCACCACATTCGAGAAGGATGGCAGCACTGCCGAGGTCGAAGCGCCCACGCTGAAGATCCCACCCTCGGTCTATCGGAAAATCCAAAAGGAAGGCGTACGAGCGGAAGCAGACTTCACTGTAGGACTCCATGGGGAGCAGGAGTTGATAAATTACTCAGACTCGATCCTTCCAGCTACCGGCGAAAATCCCATTGAAACCAGGGTGAAGGTATGGGTCGTATACGCGAAGCTTCGGCAAATTCGGTGGTCAATTCCGGGAGAAATCGGGGAGATCACAATTTGGACCGCGCCCGATTAATTTAAGCCCCGCGCAGTTAAGCTCAATTACGGCGTGCGTGTCGAACCCACAATCTATCCGACTTTTGAATGCACACAACTGCCGAAGGCCGTGCGCTCTGGACGGAGCGGGCCTCCAGGTTGCATCTGAGATCGTCGTCGCAGTCTCGGCGGACGCCCCGGCGATCAAATCAGGAATACACGCCCGCGTCTCGCTCCGGGTAGCTCTCATAAACATGTTCGAACACCGCAGAACACTTATTGTGGTAAAGCTCCGACGTGTAAGCGCGTGGCAAGCCGGTGTCTAGCGTATCTTCGATGGCGAGCTTCAATTGCGAACGCGCCGCGGCCTTCTGCCGCCAGTTGAGGACGAGCAGGGCCTTGAGGCGGATGAGCAGTTGGCGGGCGGCCTTCTTCACCTCCGCGCGCTCTTCAGTGCTTAGCTCTGGTGCCGGGCGGGTGAGGATGTCGAAGATCACAAGTTCTTCCTCGCTCATGTTCTCGCGGACATGGCGCTCTTGCTCCTCGTTCAGGCTATTGCTCAATTTGAGGAGTTCCTCAAAAAGCTGCTCAATGTTCCGGCTGCCGGCATTGTAGCCTTCGATAAGCTCCTCAAACTTCTCGGAGAAATCCGCACGGGTGCGGTTAAGCTGAATCATCTTGTCCAGTTGGGCGCGGATCGCGGCCTTAAGTACTTCCAGGTCTGTGTTCTTGTGCTTCGACTGCTTGAATCGTTGCGCCAGCGCCTCAAAGTTGATCTTTGACAGATCAAGCGCAGGTGGCCCCTCCTGTGCAATGGCATGACCGGTAATCGATTCATCCAGCAGGCCGTTGATGTCGTTCATTACGCCGGAGATGTCCGGCGGATTCGGGTTCAGCTTGGCGCGGATGGCCTCGCCCAGTGTGGATAGGCACGCCACCCGACCGGCAAACTCCAGCGCCGAGAGATCGGGCTTGACCGCCCGGTAGAGCGTGCCCACAAGCCGCTCATGCCCAAAGAATTCGCGGCGCAGAGGGTCAGGTGATATCAGGGCGTTCATGGCATCTTCAATGCGCTGCAAGCGCTCCAGACTTCCGGCAGCCACCGCCTCAATGTCGGCCAGATCCACCCCCTGCCTATAGCAGAAGGTCGTCGCTCCCGCCACGGCGCTCCGAAGTTCTGCAACCAATTGCAGTTTTTCCTTGACTGGACTCTTACCGCCCTTGCCGGCACCGTAGATGGCCAGCGCCTTCTCCAGAGAGGCGAAGACGTTGGCGTAATCGACGATGACGCCGCTGTGTTTACCGGGAAAAACGCGGTTGGCCCTTGCGATGGTCTGCATCAGCGTGTGGTTACGCATCGGCTTATCGAGGTAAACCGTCGAACAGCTCGGTGCGTCGAATCCGGTCAGCCACATGGCGCAGACGAATACTAGCCGCAGTGGATCGTCGGTGTCCTTGAACTTCTCATCCAGCAGTGGCTGCGATTCATTCATCCGCTTGCGGTGCAGCTCGATATCAAGGCCCAGCTTTCGCATCTGCTGGATTTCGTTCTGCCCTGGCGAAACGATCACCGCCATGTCGGTGTTGGTTAGCACCTCCAGCCGTTGCTTCAGTTCAGCTACCCGAAGGTCACGACGAGCCTGTTCGGGTGTCATTCCTCCGCCGGGCTGGTAATGCAGTTCGCCCAGTTCCTTCTGCACCAGCGCAGCTTCAGCCGCCCAATGCGCCTTCACTTTCTCGTACATCCGCAGTGCGGTGGCCTTGTCAATTGACACCACCATTGCCTTGCCCACGAAACCCCGCCCAAGGAAATGCTGCACGATGTCCTTCGCAACCGTCTCCAGCCGGTCGTCGCGGGTAATCAAGTGGTACTGGCGGCCCAGAACCTTCTCTAGCTTGGCCTCTTGCTCCGCGTCGAGGTCGGCACCCTCAATCACCTGGTAGATGTCCTCGTTGAGGTCCGGATTGGTGAGTTGCAATTCCGGCGTCCGGTTTTCGTAAAAGAGCGGGACCGTGGCGCCGTCTTCAATCGACTGCTGGAAGTCGTAGATCGACACATAGTCGCCAAAAACATCCTTGGTGCGTTCCTCTCCAGCGATCAACGGCGTGCCAGTAAAGGCGAGGAACATCGCCTTGGGCAGGGCGGCACGCATGTTCAGCGCCAGCGTGTCGTATTGACTTCGATGTGCCTCGTCTGTCAGCACGATTACATCTGAGCGGTCGCAGAGCAGCTCGGGCGTCTGAAACTTTTGAACAAGGGTGAAAACATAGCGGTGATTGCCTCGCAAAAGCTCGCGTAGGTGCTCGCCACTGGAGGCATGGCACTGGTCACCCTCGGTATCCGATACCGCGCCGGCGGCCTTGAATGTTTTGGCAATCTGCTCGTCCAGCTCCACGCGGTCGGTCACAACCACGAAGGTCCAGTTTCCGGCCAACTTCCTCAGCACCTTTTGGGCGAAGAACACCATGGAGAAGCTCTTGCCGCTGCCCTGCGTTTGCCAGAACACTCCACCGCGCCCATGGCCGAGCTTGCGGGCCTCCAGCATTGATGCGATGGCGTTATTGACTCCAAGGAACTGGTGGTTCTGAGCGAGGACCTTTACCAGCCCGGCCTTGTGCTCGGAGAACAGCGTGAAATTCTCGACGAGGTCGAGCAATCGTGTGGGTTCGCAGGTGCCGCGCAGCATCACCTCCAGCGATACGCGCCGAGGTTCGTCCTCGCGCGCGATCCGCTTCCACTCCACCCAGCGGCCCCATTCTGCGGTCAGCGATCCGGCCCGGCTGTCCGTCCCGTTGGAGGCGATAAGCAGGGCATTGGTCCAGAACAGTGCCGGAATCTGCTGCTTGTAGTGCGTAAGGTTCTCGTCGAAAGCCGCACGCGCAGGGACGCCCGGCTTCTTCAGCTCGATTACCACCCAGGGCAGCCCATTGACGAAGCCGACCAGATCGGGCCGGCAGGTGTAGAGCGCACCGGTGACGCTGAACTGGCTGACAAGCAGAAAGTCGTTGTTCTCCGGGTGTTCCCAATCCACTACGCTCAGGCGCTCGGTCT
>Ga0209517_10002925_pt1 | contig 23505 bp, 25 predicted proteins | sample PeaSoiMetSII2010_FD_187695 | JGI IMG/M metagenome (GOLD analysis project Ga0209517, IMG submission 187695) | Peat soil microbial communities from Weissenstadt, Germany - SII-2010 (SPAdes) (version 2) | ecosystem: Environmental > Terrestrial > Soil > Wetlands > Peat | place: Germany... | reverse complement strand
ACCCGCGCAGCCGCTCCCCGTAAGACTTGGCCAGTCCGCGTGCCGTGTTGACTAGCGCCGTTCGCGCTCGCACCAGTCCAGCTCGCGCCCGGATCAGGCTCAGATCTGCCTGCGCTTTTGCGCTGCGTGAGTATTCGTGAATCCACGGTAGCCTAAACTGCTCCGCCCATCTTGAGCAGAGGTTTCCCTGCTTGCTGTTCCATAGGACTGGGACCGGGACCGGTACTTTGGCTGCTGATTTCCGAGATCTCCGACGATTATTCGTGCGCAAGCGATATCGGTTGCCTCCGTCACCATCTGCGCCGCATTCGCCTCCAGCGTCGTGGCATCGATGCCGATCGTCTGCCCTTCAGCAGATCCTTCTCCGCCAGCAATTCCAGCACCCAACGGCACACCCGCTTGATGCGTTTGCAAATCGATCAGCCGCCGCGTGCGCGAAATCGTCGAGTGATCAGCGGGCATCTCGTTCAGTCCCACCCTCAGGAAACTACGCAGCACCAGCGAATCCGCCGCCCGCTATGCATTCCCGCGTTCGCAATCAGTACCTTTGAAATACACGATCAGCAGCAAGCGGAAGCGCCGCCCCGCCGCCAGACTCGGCCGCCCCATCCTGTCCGCATAGGAGCAGGGACATTGCTGCTCCACCCATTCGTCAAAACCACGCGCCTCGAGCACTCGGTTCAGCCGTTGATAGAAAGGATGTGCGACCGTCCCAACGCGCGATCCAAAGCTCTGCTTGTCGTCGCTGCTTCTCTCTTCGCCCCATCCCATGCGCGCATTCTACGAACCAGCGCTCCGGATCCCACAATCCTTTTTCTCAGGAATCCAGCCTTGCATCACGGGCTCCTAGCCGAGTTCATTAGAGCCGATGGGGGGTAGATAGTCTAATATAGATATTTTATATTTGTAATAGGATTACCCTATGTATTAGAGAAGACTCTCATGACGCTACGGCAATTGGAAATCTTTTTCGCCATTGTCAAGACCGGGCGATTTACGGCCGCCGCCAAATCTCTATATGTGGCGCAACCATCCGTCAGCCAGCAAATTCACGCGCTCGAAGCAGCGCGACCTGCCAATGTCCATGAAATAGAAACTCATCCATTCAGGCGGTAGGGGGCTAGAGCCATCATCTCGGCGTATAGATATTGGAAATCGGGGTCGGCGGCAAGCTCGACACGCCGCGACAACATCGCAATTTTCCGCAACCGCGCCTGGCGCGTGGAGGGCGTAAGCAGCAGCGAGCGCGCGCCGCGCAGCGCACTGTTGCCCACCGGTTCGACCGCCAAGTCCTCGGGCAGCAGCCCGATGGTACGCGCGCTCGTCTGGCGGATGTAGTTGCCGAACGCGCCCGCCAGGCAGAGCTTTTCGACGCCTCCGGCGGTGAGCATGCGAAGGCCCGCCGCCATCGCGCCTTTGGCCAGTTGCAGTTCGCGGATATCGCTCTGCGACAGTGACATGCCCTCGGCCAGTGGCAAGCGCTTGTCCGCGTTGGTCAGGCGCCCGTTGGCGCCGATCAGGCCCAGTTCGACGCCGCACGCCGCCGCGTCCACCAACCCGCTGCCGCAGATACCGCGTGCCGTGCCGCCGCCGATGACGTGGCACTCGAGCCCGCCACCGCGCACGTGCACCGAATCGATCGAACCCGTCCCTGCACGCATCCCCACATCGATGCGCCCGCCTTCCAACGCCGGGCCGGCCGCCGTCGACGCACACACAATTCCGTGAGCTGACCCCACCACAACCTCACCGTTGGTGCCGATGTCAAAGAGCGCGCATGGCCGCGTCTGCTCGTCCAGGCGAGTGGCCACGATGCCGCAGAGTAGGTCGCTGCCGACGAATCCGCCCAGGCACGGCAGGAACTCGACTTTCCCTGGCCATCCTAAGTCCGAATTCTCGAAGCGGTAGCCGCCCAGTGTGTGTGAGGCGAACGGCGCTTGGGTCAGCGGCTTCACATCGAGGCCGCAGAAGAGATGATGCATTGCCGTATTGCCCGCCACCAGCACCTCGCGGAGCCGCTCGCCGCCCAGCATCCGCCCGAGCGCTTCGCGGATGAGGGGGCCCAGTTCGCCCGGCCTGCGTAGATCATATTGCAGGCGGCTCATCACGTCGGCCCCGTAGCGCGCCTGGGGGTTGAGCGCGGTTTCCACCCGCACAACTTCGCCGCTGGTGAGATCCACCACCTGGACTACGAGCGTGGTCGTACCCAGGTCGATCACCGCACCCCGCCCGGCGCGCGGCTCGATGGGCACCTGCACTTCATCGGTGAGCACGCGCAGGGACCACTGCTCCACTTCGACCACGACGCGTCCCGCCGCGGAGGCACAGCAGGCCAGTCGCCAGCCGTCGCAGATCTCTTTTTCGCTGAGCGCTTCTCGCATCGTCGCGGTGACGGGCACTTCGCCTTCCAAGACCCGCACTTTGCAGCCACCGCAGGCGCTCTCGCCGCCGCAGGGGAATTCGACACCAGCCGCAAAGAGCTGATCCGTCATCATCTGCCGCGGGCGGGGATGGAGTTCGAGCTTCACGAGCGGCTGCACGCAAACCGCGCGATCGCTTCCAGGTTGGCGTGCGGCCTGCCGCGCGGTACGGCGGCCAGATCGACGGCAAGCATCGTCATAATCGGCATTACCGGCCGCGAATCGCTAGGTACTCCGCGCAGTTTCGCAATAATGCGCTCCTTGCCCGTCATGCCTGCACCTTCACTACTCTGTTGTCATAGCTGGCCACAATGCGCTGGCCTCGCGCGGCGACCACGAACTCAGCTTCCGCCCACTCCCCCTCGACCATGCGCCGCAGCCACGCTAGGTTGCCCGGCAGCCGTTCGAAACTCCAGCCCTTCTCCTTGGCTTCCGCGGACGCCTCGGCGACGAACCTCCCGCCGGCCTCCAGCCCCGTCTCGATGAACGTGAGCTTCCGGTACTGGGAGCGGTAACGCGTCATCTCCTCATAGAGGTAGCGCCCATTGTCCTCGCCGTACTTGCGAGTCATCGCTTCCAGAGACTCGTCGAACCCCATCGTGTTGTGGGTCAACTGCTGCAAGCTCTTGTTTCGCTCCAGCCAGCCGGTCGATCGGTAGTAAGTTCCAGGATTGTCCTCGAAGTATGCCTGGTAGCGTTCACGGCTGCCCATCAGCAGCGCGAGGCAGTCATGCGCCCGCGGCAGCACCAGTCGCGTATGCCGCGCGGTCAGCCCGTCGAGCCCGTTGCCGCAGAGCCCGTAGCCGAGCAGAACCGCTTCGTAGACGCCTTCCGGGGTGTTGTCCACGACTTCCTGAATCTTTGCCGACATCGGTTTGGCGCCCAGGTTGTGCAGGCCCTGGGGCAAAAACTCCAGGTCCACCTGATGCGACGAATGCGCACAGGCGTCGCACATTTCACGGAACAGAACCTCGCAACTAATCAGTTTGAGGCGCATCGAGCGCTCACAAGGGCACGAATGAAGTCTGGCGTGGAGCCGCAACAGCCACCCAGAAACGAGGCACCCGCCTCGCGCAAAGCCGCGTAGTGTGAGGCGAAGAACTCCGCCGAGGTGCCATAGCGAATGGTGGTCCCTTCCATCTTCGGCAAGCCCGCGTTCGGCTTGATCCAGATCGGTAGATCACACGCGGCGCGCAAGCGCCGGCAGATAAGCACTACATCCTCCACCCCAACGCCGCAGTTCGCTCCGACCGCGTCCGCCCCTGCTTCCACCATCGCGGCCGCCACGGCCTCGGGCGTTGCGCCCATCATCGTGCGATCTTTGTTCTTGCCGGAGTCGAACGCGAAAGAGACGATTACTGGCAGCCCCGTGCCCTTGGCCGCGGCCACGGCCAGGCGAGCCTCTTGGATGTCGCTCATCGTCTCCACCAGCAGTGCGTCCGCACCCGCCGCCGTGAGCGTCGCGGCCTGCGCTGCGAAGGCCGACTTTACCTGCTCCTTGCTGATTTCATCCGACATCAGCATCTTGCCCGTCGGACCGATCGAGGCAAACACCATTGCCTGTCCCGCCGCTGCGCGCTTCGAGATGGCAACGCCCCCGCGATTGATCGACTCCAAGTCGCCTTCCATCGCGACCGCGTTTGCGCGGAAGGTGTTAGTGAGAATGACCTGGCTGCCCACCTCCACATAGGCGCGCGCCAGTGATTCCACTTGCTCGGGATGGGTCAGATTCCAGATGTCCGGTGCCGTGCCGGGGGCTAGGCCCCGCGTCTGCAACTCCGTCCCCCAGGCCCCGTCCGTGATCAGCAGACCGCCTGCCAGCCACTCGCGTAGGCGGCTCACGCGGCCACCAGTTTGCGCGCGAAGTTATTCGTGCCGATTTCGCACGGGGCCTTGAAGATGCGTGGGATGGAGCCGCGCCGCGTCCGCGTCGAAATGTAGCACTCCCTCATGTCGCGAATGCCTTTCAGCCCCCCGGAAGAGGCGCTGGTTTGGCTCGACAGCCGATTTATACCACGACTGCAAATCCACGCGTTCGGCGTCCCATCATCGACCAACTTCGCGGCCTAGTCGACGTTATCACCGGCATCGAGGCGCCGCTGATTGTTCCTCCATCGAATCCAAAACTGCGAGCTACGGATTCGAATAGACATAGATCAGGAGGTTCTGCCTGCGCCCACTTCTGCGGAATCTGCCGCTTCGATGCGCGAAGTGGAACCGCGCACTATCAGACGGGTATCGAGCCAGTATGTTACACCTTCGGACGCTGCGGACCTCTCGATATCGGCAATCAACGCTTCAAAGGCTTGGTGGGCCAAGTCCAAGCGTGAGAGCCGAACCGTGGTAAGCGCGGGAAGCGTGAACTGCGCCATATAAATGTCGTCGAAGCCGATAACGGACATATCGCGCGGGGTGCGTAACCCTTCCGCATCGATACCGCGCAAAACCCCGATGGCGGTCAGATCGTTCGAGCACATCACCGCCGTCGGCCTGTCAGGAGTGCTGAGCAGTTCCTGTACCGCATTAAACCCACCATCCAAAGTGTGATCGCCCTCCAGAATCGCCGGTCGATCGGTCTCTAGCTGTGCTTCAGTAAAGCATTGCAAAAACGCCTCGCGGCGGAGACGGGAAGATTTCAAAGTGAGAGGACCGCTAATGAAGGCTAAGCGGCGATGCCCGAGGCGACGTAGGTGTTGGATCGCTTGACGCACACCCATCTGGTAGTTCACACAGATGTTGCTTATGTGGGGCGCCGACGGGCCAACGTCAACGAACGCGAGGGGCATGTGTCGGTCCCTGAGTCGCCCGATCAGAGAGCTTTCCATCTCAGACGTCATCACCGCCACGCCTTCTACCTCGCGCTCGATCATGCGGCGAACTGCGGAGGCCATTCTGGCGGGATCGTAGCTGGTGGATCCGAGCAGTACTTCGAAGCCCGATCGAACGGCAACCTGCTCGAAGCCTTGGATCAACTCAGGAAAGAATGGGTTGGTAATGTCGGAGACGATCAAGCCGAGGATCCGGCTGCGGCCTGAAACCAATGCGCGAGCCTGCGTGTTGGGAACATAGCCGACCTCATCGATGGCGCTCCAGACCCTGGCGGCAATGTCGGGACGGACCGATCGCACACGGTTGAAGGTGCGCGATACGGTTGCTACGGAAACGCCCGCCTTCTTCGCGACCTCGCGGATTCCCATCTGTCTTCCTCGTCTTATCATGACAATGGGTATTGGAAATCGTTTCCCCTACTGAGGCAACTATTGACGTATATCATTATATATTATAGTATCTTGATTGGAAAAGGTTTTCCCAATCGCGGAGTGTTGCCTTGAACCCTGCCCAAGTCCTGAGCCAGGGAATCGCATTGAAGGTCGTCCGTCTATTCGCCATCGGCGCTCCCGCTGCTGTCGCTCAAAGGAATAAGCCATCGCGGCTTTTGACCTTAGCCCCAGCCGATCTCCTTGTCATCTGCCTGTACTTCGCGCTGGTATTAGGTATTGGTTTGTACTTGAAGCGTCGGGTTCGGGCAAGCAAAGACTTCTTCTTTGCGGGTAAGGGCGTGGGTTCCTGGGTAGCCGGCCTGAGTTTCGTCGCGGCGAACCTGGGGACACTTGAACTGCTGGGTTGGTCAGCCTCGGCTTATCAGTACGGCATGCTGGCCGCACATTGGTATTGGATAGGAGCGGTTCCGGCGATGCTCTTCCTCGGCATCGTTATGATCCCTTTTTATTACGTATCCAAGGCGCACTCCGTGCCCGGATATCTGAAGCTTCGCTACGGTGAGGGAGCACGGCTGCTTTCCGCTTTAGATTTCGCAGTCATGACTGTACTGATGAGCGGGATCAACATGTACTCCATGGCGGTGGTGATGAAGGTCATTCTTGGCTGGAACATCAATTTCAGCATTCTGGTTTCCACCGCGACCGTAGGGATCTATGTCGCGCTCGGAGGCTTGCTCTCGGCCATCGTTAACGAAGTCGTCCAATTCATCTTGATTTGGGCCGGAACTATTTCTATCCCCATTCTCGGCCTCATCGAAACTGGTGGCTGGAACGGCATGTTGGCTCGCATCGCCCAACGCGTCCCCTCCCAGGATTACACGCACATGTGGCGGAACATGGGCTCTGCGGCGGACAACCCGATGGGCGTGCACTGGACTGGGATTGTGTTCGGCCTGGGCTTGATTGGTGCCTTCGGCTATTGGACCACCGACTTCTTGGTTGTCCAGCGGGTTATGGCTGCGCGAGACTTAAGGTCAGCCAGAATCGCCACAACGATTGGTGCCGCATGCAAGATGCTATTACCGGCGATCGTCATCCTGCCAGGCTTGCTAGGGCTGGCTGTGCTTCCGATGAAGCTGACGGGTGAGAGGGAGGCCCTGGCGACTGGTGGTCACAGCTTTAACGAAGTGATGCCATTAATGATGGCACGGTACCTCGGCCCTGGCTTTCTGGGCATCGGCGTCACGGCTCTCATCGCGGGCTTCATGTCCGGGATGGCGGGAAACATCAGTGCATTCGCCACGGTATGGACCTACGACATTTATCGCCCAGTGCTCAACCGAGTAGCCGGTGACCGGAAATGCCTTAGCATAGGACGCTGGTGTACAGTCATCGGACTCGGGGCGAGCATTGGCGCTGCGTATTTAGTCATGCAATTCGCCAGCATCATGGATTACGTCCAGGCATTGTTTGGCTTCTTCATTGTTCCCCTGTTTGGCACAGTAATAATAGGGATGCTGTGGAGGCGCGCCACACCCGCCGGAGGATTCTGGGGACTGTTCTGCGGGACGGTATCGTCTGTCCTGCTCTGGCTGTTGGTGAAGTTACATCCTCGGACGCTGGCGATTCTCGCTTTCTCTCCGGACGCGAAGCCGATGGCTGAGAACCTCTACAGGTTTATTTGGTCCTGGCTGGTGTGCGTTCTCGTGACAATCCTGGTAAGCCTCGTCACCAAGCCCAAACCAGCTTCGGAGCTGCAGGATCTCGTATACGGCTTTGCATCGCTGCCATCCGAGAAAGACGTTCCCTTTTATCGTCGGCCCATCTTCGCAGCGGCGCTGGTCGCCGCAATTTTCGTCTGTTTGAATCTTATTTTCTGGTAAGTCCCATGAACCGTTCGAAGCCATTGTATGAAGCAATCCTGAACGGCGATGACAAGGCGGCCGTCGCAGCGACGCGCGCAGCGTTGGCAGCCAACGCCCATCCCATGGAACTGGTTACGACGGCAATGATTCCGGCAATGGACGAGGTCGGAAGGCTCTTCGAATCGCAAGAATACTTCGTCCCGGAGCTGCTGCTCTCCGGACGGGCAATGCGCGCCGCAATCGATTTGTTGCGCCCGCTCCTGGCGGCGAGCGGAGCGCAGCCGACGGGGCGTGTGGTGATCGGCACGGTCGCCGGGGATTTGCACGATATCGGGAAGAACCTCGTCGCCTCGATGCTCCAGGGTGGCGGCTTCGAAGTGACCGATCTCGGCACAGACGTCAAACCCGAGCGGTTCATCGAGGCCGTAGAAGCGACGAACGCCGATATAGTCGCTCTATCCGCGCTGTTGACCGTCACTATGCCATCCATGAAGCTCACGGTTGATGCCATGCGGGCGGCCGGCATGCGCGATCGCGTTAAGGTCATGATTGGTGGCGCGCCTGTCACGCGTCAGTACTCTGACGAGATCGGGGCTGACGGATACTGCGAGAGCGCCAGCGGTGTCGTTGCGTTGGCCCGGAATTTCATGGCGGAGCGCCATGCCCACTGAGTCAACGTCACCTCTAGCCTACGAGAGTGCGTCGGAACTCGTGTTCGGACGTTCCAAGAAACCGCTTCGGTGCGGTTTTGAACTGACTATCGGCGCAGGATATGTTTTTCCCGAGGTCAACTTCACCCTGCCCGCGATCAATGTGGAAAAGGCTACGTGGACCCAGGTGGTCGCCCAGTACGAGGAGATGGCAACCAAGATTCTGGAGCGCGGCGTCTCCCTGCGGGTTCCGGGGCTCGTTCTGGAGTTTGAACTGCTGCCGGCGATGACTCTGACTCCAGAGTGGGGAGCCGAGCTGACGTGCCTGCTCGAGAGTCACTTGCGCCGGGCACATGAGAAGCACGGACTACGTTGTGCTCTGCGCGTCACTCCCACCGACATGCGCGACCAGGGCAAGCCCCCGTTACTTCGTGGCGGTGCCCCTTGGGAAACCGTGAAGCGCTCCTTCGAGCTGTGCATCGAAGCCGGCGCTCATCTCGTCTCGATCGAATCGATCGGCGGAAAAGAACTGCATGACCCCGGACTCATGTATGGCGATATTCGAGCCATCATCTTCGCTTTGGGCGTACTCGCTCCGCGCGACACGGCGTGGCTGTGGGACCAAATCTCGGCTATGTGTGCACAGGACGGCAGTTCGATCCCGGCCGGAGACAGCGCGTGCGGTTTTGCCAATACGGCAATGCAGTTGGCACACCAGCACATGTTGCCGGAGGTGCTTGCAGCAGTTGTACGGGCAATGAGTGCCGTGCGCAGCCTGGCAGCTTTCGAACATGGCGCGGTGGGACCATCGAAGGATTGCGCCTACGAAGGTCCCATCATCAAAGCCATCACCGGCTGCCCGATTTCCATGGAAGGCAAGTCAGCTTCCTGCGCGCACTTCAGCCCGCTTGGCAATATTGCCGCTGCCATGTGCGATCTGTGGAGCAACGAATCGGTGCAAAATGTGCGGCTGTTGTCGGGCAGTGCGCCCGAGGTTTTCACGGAAATCCTCGCGTACGATTGCCGCCTCATGAACGTCGCATCGGACAAGGGTGAGTCACTCCGGTTACGGGACTGGCTGACGGAGTCCGACGAATGGCTTAGTCCGCAAGCGGCAGTGCTCTCTCCGGAGGCGACGATTCGCATTGCTCGTGCCATTGTTTCAGAAAAAGGCTACTACAACCGGACCATCGCCGCGGGCTTGGCTGCGGTCGGAATCCTGCGGGCCGGCATTCACTGCAAGCAGCTAAAGCTGCGGGTCAAGGAAGTGCAGTGGCTGGATCGAATCGAGAGGGAACTCAATTCATTAGTCGCCGATGAAACGAAACTGATCGAAGAAATGATGGGTCAGCATGGGACCGAATTTGACGCATCCAGCTATGGCCTCTGAACGTGGCAGCACGCCAGATAGATTATCCAGGAAAGAACGCGTGCTTCGCGCTCTTAGGCGTGAGCCCGTTGATCGGCTCCCTACACAGTCCAACTACACACGGAAAATGGGGCGATTGCTGTCCGAGCATTTCGGAATCGCCGAGGCGGGACTGCCGGAGCGTTTAGGTAATCACTTACTGCGAGTGGACATAGACCACCCTCGCCGCACGAATACCGATGGGTCGATCGAATTCGACTGGTGGGGTGCCGGGTGGAACACCCGCACAGAGGGTTACTGGCACGCTTTCTCTCCTATGAAAGACTCGCTCGACCTGGATCACTATGCATGGCCCGATCCGAACGACGCAGCGATCCTCAGCACAGCCGAGCGGACCATTCTCCGCGACGGCGCGAAGTATTTCATCGCGCCAAATCTCGGAATGTGCCTCTTTGAGCGGGCTTGGTCGCTACGCGGATTCGATGTCTTGCTAATGGATATGATGGAACGAACCGACTGGGTCGAGGATCTTCTGGACCGCATCATGGAGATTCAGATAAGTCTCTCTAGGAGATTCGTCGCAGCCGGTGTCGCCGGCGGGTATTTCGGTGATGATTACGGGGCGCAGCACGCCATGCTGTTCTCTCCACGGCTGTGGCGAAGGCTGATCAAACCGCGACTCGCGAAGCTGTTTGCGGTTTTTGTGGACGCCAGGCTTCCGGTGATTCTGCATTCCGACGGCGACATCCGGGCAATTCTGCCGGATCTGGTCGAGATCGGGTTGACGACGCTGAATCCAGTGCAGCCGGAGGTGCTGGACCACGCATGGCTCCAGAGAGACTACGGTTCGAAGCTGAGTTTCTACGGCGGCGTTTCGACGCAGGGAGTGCTGCCTGGCGGCACCGTGGAGGAAGTGCGCGCCACGACCATTGCATGCGCACGTGCGCTAGCGCCGGAAAGGACGGGGTTGCTGCTGGGGCCTTCGCACCGGATGCAATCTGATATCCCACCCCGCAACGTGGAGGCGATGCTCGATGCTTTCGACGAAACACGTTACTGACTGGGCGGTGGATTCGCAAGCGCGCGCGGAGGGCCTTGCCGCTCGTTTCCGCGAAAGATTCTCAGGTGAGCCCGAACTGTGGTCACGCGCACCGGGCCGCGTGGATCTGATGGGTAGCCACACGGACTACAACCTAGGCTTCGTGCTGACGCTGCCAATCAGCAGAGACACGTGGATCGCCGCGCGGCCCAGGAACGACGGGATCGTGCGCCTGCATTCGATGAACCTTGACGCAGAGGACGAGTTCCGACTGGATGAGATTGATTCGATCTCCGAACCAAATTGGTGCAACTATGTGCGGGGCGTCGCCGTGACCCTAGAAAACGAGGGGCTCTCGCTGACGGGCTGCGACGCGGTCATCCACAGCACCGTCCCGATGGAGAGTGGGTTGAGTTCGTCAGCGGCGTTGGAGTGCGCGTTGGCTACGCTGTTCGAAGGATTAGGCGGCTGGAGCCTGACACCTGAACGGAAGGCGTTGCTGTGCCAGAAGGCCGAGAACCAGTTCGTTGGTGTGAAGTGCGGAATTCTAGATCAGTATTCGTCGTGCTTGGGTCGCGAGGGGTGTGCGTTGCTTCTCGACTGCCGCAACCTCTCGACGTGCGCAGTGTGGATTGCCGATGGGATTCGCGTCGTCGTGTGCAACACGATGAGCCAGCGCAGGCTTTCGAGTGGCGAATACGCACAGCGAAGAGTCGAGTGCGAGCAGGGCACCGCCGTGTTAGGCGTGAGCGCTCTGCGAGATGTGACGCCGGAGATGCTGGCGGCGAGACGGCACTTACTTCCGGAGCGGGTCGCGAGGCGATGCGAATTCATCGTCGCCGAGAGCGCGCGGGCTGAGTCACTGGCCCAAGCGCTTACAGCAGGTGACCGGCCGGCTGTGGCCCAACTCTGCGCGGAGTCGTTTGCAGGCGCAAGGGACCTTTACGAGATCTGCTCGCCGTCGATGGTAGCCATGATGGATGCGATGCTGGCCGCGCCGGGAGTGATCGGTGCGCGGCAAGCGGGAGCGGGATTCGGAGGTTGCATGGTCGCTCTAGTGGATGGCGCAAGCACCGACGCCTTCCGCGCCGCCGTGCTGGATATTTATTACGGCCTGACCCAAGTGAGTCCAGAGATCTACCTGGTTGAGGCTGCGCCCGGAGCAGGAGTATTCGATAGAAAGGAGATAAGCAAATGAGGGTCACGATACTACCGGATCTTGCCGCTAATTATCATGTCTCATCCGAGCAGGTATCTGAGTTCCAACGCAAGGGCCACATCCTCCTGCGGCGCATCGCCTCTTCGGAAGAAGTGGCGGCCTACCGAAGTGTCATCCTCGCAGCCCGAGAGCAGTTCGGGGCGGAGCGGACTCCCCTCGAGGAGCGCGACACATATGGCAAAGCATTTCTGAAGGGAATGAACTTGTGGCCGAAGGACGAAGGAGTACGACGATTTGTACTGGCGGAACGATTTGCCAAAATCGCAGCCGATCTGCTCGGCGTGGAGGGCGTCCGCGTCTATCATGACCAGGCGTTACTCAAGGAGCCGGGCGGTGGAATCACACCGTGGCACCAAGACCAGCACTACTGGCCGCTGGACACGGACAACACCATAACGATGTGGATGCCGCTGGTGGATGTATCCCCCGCAATGGGTACTATGCGGTTTGCCTCGGGATCCCATCTCGATGGCTACCTTGGTGACATGCCGATCAGCGACGACTCGGAGCAACAGTTCGAGGAGTACATCCAAAGTCGCGGCTACAAAATTGTCCCTGGCGTCGCGATGAAGGCGGGTTATGCCACATTCCACTATGGTTGGACTCTGCATGGTGCGCCCGCCAATGCCACGGATCGCATGCGCGAAGTGATGACGGTGATCTGGTACGCCGATGGGGCCAGAGTGACAGATCCCGACAACTTCAACCGTCAGCGCGATCTTGAAAGGTGGCTGCCGGGTCTGAAGTCAGGAGATCTTGCGATAAGTGAACTGAATCCACTCGTTTTCCGGCGCTAACCGATCTGCAGATTATCTTGAATGAGCATTACGGGAGATTATTCCAATGTTTGATTGCAATCGCGGGCTGAAACAGAACGTGATGTAGATTCACTGATTTACTTGCCGCAGCTAGGTACCATATTTGCCGCCAGCTCGGGCGTGCATGCATGAAAGGACGTGCCCGCCCGCAGGGGAGGGCCATGGTTTGGAAAGTTTTCTGTCACATAGTAATAGTAAGGACGTACCGAACGCATCCACAAAAAGCGCAGGGCCGAGCCATTAATCGGGGTCGCGGAATCCATCGGTGCAAGAGAGGGTAAAGGCGATCCCATCGCACCTGTGCGCGTTGACTGCGACGGACTAGAACGCTCCGCCACAACCATCCGACGATTCCCTCCCCTGACGGAAAGGATTGGTACCTGTACTACGAGCAGTATGCGGGCACCAGCTACGGACTATCGATGGCGCCACGATTGCGCGGGCCGTGGTATCAGGTTTCGGGAAACACTGGAGTGCCTTCATGGAATCAATACGAGATGACACCCGAAGCTCGACATGGTTCGATGATCGTGATCACTAAGAATCAGTATGACGCGATTGTCGCTGCGTTTGCCGGCGGGAAACATACATGATGCATCGTGCCAGTGCGCCGCAGATAACCTAGCCGAACACACGAAACCGATTCTCCGGCTGTCCTTCTACGTTGGTTTGAATCGCATAGAGTCCACCACCCTGATCGCCTCGCGGAGGGTCAACCGACGCCGTTGTCACGAAGAGAGTCTTGATATCCGGTCCACCAAAGGCGCAGGACGTGATGTTTTTCACCGGCAGATCAACAATGAGATCGACCACTCCGTCCGGTGCGACACGGACGACGCACCCGCCAAAGAATCGGCAATTCCAGAGGTACCCCTCCGCATCGACAGCCGAGCCATCCGGTAGGCCGCGCGAAAAACCCTGGAAAAAGGGTCTCTCGTTTTCGATTGTTCCGCTACCCATGTCGTAGTCATAGACCCAGACGGTGTTTGCAAGGGTGTCACCGAAGTACAAACGTCGATGGTCAGGACTCCACGCGAGAGTGTTGGAGATTCCAACTCCTCGGCGGTGTATGGTTGCGCGGGCATCCGGATCGATACGATAGAGAACGCCATCCTTGCCACCCACCTCGCTTGGCGAACCATCCGGGTTTATGTTGTTGCGCATTGAGCCAATCCAAAGTGAACCACGCGGATCGGCGTGTCCCTCATTTAGACGGACCTTCGGCCATTCCTCAAGAAGAAAAACATGTTTGTGGCGAATGTCCGACGCTGGCTCCCACAGAATGACGCGTGATCCGAGCACAACCGTGAGCACATGGTCGCGATCGGTCAGCGTGAGCGCCGTAACCGGCTCATCAAATATCCAGGTTCGGACGCTCCCATCAGCCGGAGTGAAGCGATGAATCAAGAAACGGTTGATGTCCGTCCAATATACGGATGCATGGCCGGCGTGCCAGACGGCCCCTTCGCCGCACCTGTCCACGGTTGGCGCGACACAAATTGGCTCCGAAATGATCAATTCGTCCATGGCGTTGGCGGCAGCCTGGGCAAAAGATTGCGAAGAGGGTGTTACGGCTTATTTCGCGTCCGGCTGACTCTGCTGGTGAATACTCGAATTGCTTTGTTGCAGGATTCCAACTTTTTCGAGAAAGTTGAAAGCAGCTTCCAGAGCCTGTAGATTTTGTTCGCTGGTCCAGGCTAAAGGTGGAGTTGAGCCGTGCCCACCCCCGACGATGGTGGCAAGCTGGTTACGAGCACCCACGCTTTCTAATTCTTCGTGAAGGCGGACTGCCTGCTGGTAGGGCACAATCTTATCTTTATCGCCGTGAATGATGAGGATGGGAGGTAAGTCCCTTCGAACGTAGCTCAGTGGAGAGAGTTGCTTGGCAAGTTCCATGCGATTTGGAAGATCCCCAAACCAGCGTACGGCATGATTCCTCGGATTCGGAGGTTGCAGAAACTCGGCAACATCGGTGACTCCAAAGAAATCGATAATTGCCGCCACCTTTACCTCAGCAATGGAGCCGGGACCCCATTGATCGGAAGGTTGTTCGCACTCTCGATCGAAACCTGCGGCCACATTGAGCATTCCGGTCATCAGCGCCAGGTGTCCGCCTGCCGATTCTCCCGCAACCACGATCTTCGATACGTCGAATCCGTACTCCTCTGCGTGGTGAACCACCCAGTGCAAGGCACAACGACAATCCTCGACCGCCGCGGGCGCCAACGCTTGGTAGGCCAGGCGGTATTCCACGTCGACGAAATCCATCCCTCGCGCCAGATAAGGCAACCCCGTCAACAGCGCATCGTCCTTGTTTCCCAAAACCCATCCCCCACCATGGAAATAGATCAAGACCGGCCGCACCGAGCGTCCACCAGCAGCAATAACGTCGAGCGTGAGATCTACAGAGCCTGCTCTTTGATAAACGATGTTCGGAGAGAGCTGTAACTCGTAGGACGCCGTTGCTGCCCAATGGGTTACAGGATCGAGTTGCTGAGCCATCGTGTTGCCGGTTATGAGGAAAACAAACAGGGCGAGTACAAACCGTCTGTTCACTTCGGAACCTCGCGCATTAAACGACTTGAATAGATATATGTCAGGGCGCGGTTTGGTCCGGTTCCCGGGCGCCCATCGTTCACCAAGGCAAATGCCGCTGACCTTTCGGTGTTCCAAAACATCTTTCCTGGCGCCCTCACGCCTTTGCTCTGTGAAGGAAATCTCGGGTCACATCTTCCAGGGTCTGGCCTTTTGTTTCCGGAACCAATCTGAAAGCAAATATCCAACAAACCAGGCACACAACTGCATATACCCAGAAGACTCCGGCGGCCGTTCCGAAGGCCTTTTCCAATGCGCTCATCACATTCCCCAGAAAAAAGATTGAAGTTGCGGTTGAAACCCAAACCACCGCCGAACCCGTGGCCATTCCTTTGGCACGAACGCGGGTGGGAAAGACCTCGGACATAATGAGCCAGGTCAACGGGGCTAAGCTGACGATATAAGTTGCCATGCAAAAGTACATGGCTCCGACGATAAAGAAACCATGAAGACCAAGATAGAAAAATGTGCCCATCAACAGTTGGGCCACGCCCATGCCGGCAACTCCCCAAAGTAGAAGCGGCCTTCTGCCCACGCGATCAACAATCAACAGGGAAACAACCGTGACGACGATGTTGAACAGGTTCATGACGACGGTCTGACCGATTGCGCCGCTCACCTGGGTGAAACCAGCCTTCTGGTAGATGATGGGCGCATAAAACGTCATGGTGCTGACACCGGTCCACTGCTGAAAGAATGCGAGTCCAACAGCAATGAGCAGCGCCACGCGTACACCGGGTCCAAAGAGCTCCCGGAGATCTCCCTTTTCCTCTTGGATACTGACGAGAATGGCCTTCATTTCCGAATCAGCATTCGCCCCTCCATCGGTCTTCGCTAATACACTTCGTGCCTCCGACAGGCGATTTTTTTCCACCAGCCAACGAGGACTGTGGGGAACAAAAAACAGTCCGACAATCAACACGAGGCCGGGCGCGCAGGCGGATGCGAACATCCACCGCCATGCCGCCGGGATACCGCTTTTCAGGAGGAAGTACGCGACGATGATCGAAGCGGTCGACCCGACTACGATCGCGAGTTGATTCAGAGTCACCAGCCGACCACGAATGCGGGCCGGCGATGTTTCCGCGATATACATGGGCGACACCACGGAGGCCAGCCCGACCCCTATCCCACCCAGTATCCGGTAAAGGTTGAAATCAAACATCCCCTTCGCCAGAGCGGTTCCCAGCGTACCGGCCAGAAAAACGCCAGCCGCGATCATCAAAGTCCATTTTCGACCAAACGCACTGTCCGACAGGACAGGGCCAAGAAAAGGTCCAAGTACGCAGCCCACCGATGCGCTACCCAAAGCCCAGGCTTCTTGGCCCAGAGTGAGCGCAAATTGACCTTTGAGCACCAACACCGCTCCTGTAATGATCGAAAGGTCGTAACCAAAAAGAAAGCCGCCGACCGCAGCAATGAGCGAAATGATGTAGAGATAGACGTCGTCGCGTGATGCGCGCTCTTGAGCATTGGCTATCTGATCGCCGACTTTAGTTTGAGCCATAGTTTTTTTCGGCACTTTCGGTGCGCCCCGAATCCATTTCACAAACCAGCCCTCACTCGACGGCTGTCACTTGATAGAGAGGCGGCAATCCCTTAGCGATTCGGAAGACATTGTTCGCGGCAGCGTGGGTACGGCGCCGTAAGGTAGCGGTTGTGCCTCCGGCGACGTGGGGCGTCGCAATTACATTTTTCATGTGCAGGAGGGGATGTGAAGAGCTGAGGGGCTCGTCGGCGAAAGCGTCCAGGCCTGCACCTCGAATTTTGCCGGTTTGGAGCGCATGAATCAGTGCTTTCTCGTCAACGATTTCCCCGCGCGCAACATTCACCAGCACTGTCGTCGGCTTCATGAGTCCGAAAGCAGTCTCGTCAATCAGATGTCGAGTCTTGGAAGTCAGAGGGGCATGGAGTGAGACGTAGTCGGACTCCGCCAGCACTTTCGCAAGATCCTGAGGACCGCCCAGGAATTCGAGCTGGTATTCATCGCGCACGGAGTGCGGGAGCTCGAGCGCGTCTATTGCTAAGACTCGCATCCCCAGACTCCACGCGCGTTTCGCGAGCTCCCGCGCACTGGCTCCGAATCCTACCAATCCCAGCGTCTTATCCTGCAGTTCTTCGTTGATGGGATGAAAAAAAACACCAGATCGGACATTTTCCAGGCTCTGGTGGAGGTTCTTCGCGAAACAGAGCATAAGGAAGAGAGCATGCTCCGCCAAGGCAATGCCGCTGAAGATTCCGGGAGTATTGGCCAGCACAATACCCTTTTTCAAGATGTACTCCACATCCAAATGGTCCAAGCCGGTCCCGATTACCTGCCAAAGCTCCACTCCCGCGGCCTTGGCGGTGTCGACCATTGCATGCGTGCCCCATCCTCCTTGATCCACCACCACCCGCACCTTATGAAACTGGTCAGCAATCGGTCTACCCGGGTCATACACCGAGACGGTTGATTGCCCGCCGACGACTTCCAGCAAATCCCTGTAGCAAGGATCCGCCAAATCTTTGAAGCCGACGAATAGAACTCTGATTGAGGACATAATCTGCCGTCTAGAGACCCGCGGTGAGCAATTGCGGCTTCCGCGAAGCGGAGCGCAAGACTTTATCTGGAAAAGCCTTCCTCGACGTCATGGGTGAAGTGGAGCCCCACTTCGCCGCGTTGGGGCACCTAGTAGCCCAGCCTGTATACGGTATTCTTTTAGCCTTGTCAAGCGCCAAGTTGACAGCATCATCGTGCGTGTATACAGTAGACATTGTCGTTGGTACCATGGGCATAGGCTGGGGCCGACGCGGGAGAAGCAATGAACGTCAGGATCGGCACGGCGCCAGACTCGTGGGGGGTGTGGTGGCCCGAAGATCCCAAACAAATCCCCTGGCAGCGATTTCTCGACGAAGTGGTTGAAGCCGAGTATGAGTGGATTGAGCTTGGCCCCTACGGATATCTGCCGACGGATCTGCGGCTACTCCGAACCGAACTGGATAAACGTCACTTAAAGGTTTCGGGCACATTTGCTATGGCCAGGCTCGAGGATCCCAAAGCCTGGCCCGAGCTCGAGAGGCAGGTCGTGGGTGCGGGGAAATCACTGAGTGCTCTGGGTGCAAAGTTTCTGGTGCTGATTGACGACACTTATTCTGATGGTTTGACAGGCAAGCTAACCGGGCCCAGCCGCCTCGACGACTTGGCCTGGAAGCACTTGGTTGACACAACCCACCGGGTAGCCGACCTCGTTCGAGACCGCTTTGGACTCACACTGGTCTACCACCCTCATGCTGAAACCCACGTGGAGTATGAGGATCAGATTGAAACGTTTCTAGAGCAGACCGACCCCGCTCGAGTGGCGCTCTGCCTGGATACGGGGCATCACGCCTATCGCGGGGGTGACCCAGTCAGCTTCCTCCGGCGCCATCATCAAAGGATTGCTTACCTGCACTTAAAGAGCGTCGACCGAAGCGTCAAGAAGAAAGTCGGGGCCGAGAAAATTCCCTTTGCCATTGCCGTCGCGATGGGAGTGTTCTGCGAACCCTCGCAGGGCGCAGTCGACTTCCCTGCATTTCGAGACGTTTTGCTGAGCGTGGATTACCAGGGCTGGGCGACTGTGGAACAGGACATGTATCCTGCACCGTTTGACAAGCCGCTGCCGATCGCCAGGCGGACGCGAGCCTACCTACGCGAAATCGGGATTGGATGAGGTTGTCCTTTGCGGGTTGTCAAGCGCGGTAGGTGGTGGGCCGGACGTGATGTCGGATTGATCCATGAAAATGTACATCAGCGGGCACTGGGTCGATTCTCCAACGATGACAGACGTGGTCTCTCCGTACTCGGGAAGTGTTATTGATAGAGTCCCCGATGCCACGCCGGAGCAAGCCGAGCAGGCTCTGGCCGCAGCGGAAAGAGGCGCTGCGGCAATGGGGAAGTTGACAGCGTATGAGCGCCATCAAATCCTCGTTCGCGCGGCTGACATCTTCGCCGGCAGGACTGAGGAATTCGCTCGAACCGTTAGTTTGGAAGAGGGCAAACCTTTGCTCGAGTCGCGTGGCGAAGCGGGGAGGATGCCCGATCTGTTGCGGCTTTGCGCTTTTGAAGGATCGCAGATGCGTGGCGAGACGCTTCCCATCGACGCGCAGGCAGGCACGCGTGGGAAGGTAGCCCTCACCTTGAGGGTGCCTTGTGGAGTGGTGGTGGCTATTACTCCGTTTAACTACCCCCTTTTGCTCGTGCTCCACAAGGTGGGACCGGCGCTGGCTGCCGGGAACGCCGTCATTCTCAAGCCGGCGAGTACAACCCCTTTAACCTCGCTGAAGCTGACCGAGGTGCTTCTCGAGGCTGGACTTCCCGAGGATGGGCTGCAATGTATTACGGGTCGGGGATCTGCGCTCGGACCGATTCTGTGCGCCGATCCGCGGGTTCGCAAGATCAGCTTCACCGGGAGCACGGAAGTCGGGAAGAAACTGGCTAAAGCCGGGGCCGGCAAGAAATTGTCACTGGAGATGGGGTCAAACTGCCCCCTGGTTGTTCTTCCAGATGCCGATCTAGATAAAGTGGCCGAGGCCACGGTGGTGGGCGGCTACGTGAACGCAGGCCAGGTTTGTATCTCTGCTCAACGCATTCTGGTCCACCGGAACGCGTATACCGACTTTCTGAGTGTCCTCAAACCACGAGTTGAGGCCATCAAGGTCGGCGACCCACTGGCGGAGGACACGAAACTCAGTGCCATGATCACAGTCAGCGATGCGAGGCGGGTGGAGTCGTGGGTCCAAGAAGCTGTGCAGGGGGGCGCACGCCTTGTCACTGGTGGAGAGCGGCAAGGTGCGGTGTTTGCTCCGACGATCGTGGCCGACGTAAAGCCAGAGATGCGGGTTTCCCGCGAGGAGCTATTTGGGCCCGCCGTTGCCGTGACTCCTGTGGACTCGATGGAAGAGGCCATCGCCCTGGCGAACGACAGTAAATACGGGTTGGGTTCCGGCATCTTCACGCGCGATATCAATTACGCGTGGCGCTTTGTGCGCGAGATGCAGAGCGGGACCATCCAAATTAATTGGACGCCACTCTGGCGCGCCGATTTGATGCCTTACGGGGGATTCAAAGACAGCGGCATTGGCCGGGAAGGGCCGCGCTACGCGATTGAGGAACTGACGGAGATCAAGACTGTGGTTTTTCATGGGACCGATAGCTAGCGCAGAACTGTGTGTCGCGCCAGAAAGGAGACGGAAAGGTGGCGAGTGGGCAGAGTTCAAGCACGACGCGTCTGACGATGGCCCAGGCTTTAGTGAAATACCTCAGCGTCCAGTTCAGTGAACGCGATGGCAAAGAGCGCCGTCTCATTCCAGCCATATTCGGCATCTTTGGACACGGGAACGTGGCGGGTCTCGGGCAGGCACTTTATGAATACGGTCAGGAGCTGCCCTATTACCAACCGCGCAACGAGCAATCGATGGTGCACACTGCCTGCGGGTATGCGAAGGCGAACAATCGCCTGGCGACGCTCGCCTGCACCTCCTCGATCGGACCTGGATCTACGAACATGATTACCGGGGCGGCTTTGGCCACCATCAACCGCTTGCCGGTCTTGCTGCTGCCCTCTGACTATTACGCTACCCGTCGTCAAGGACCAGTGTTACAGCAACTAGAGCATCCCATCTCAGCGGATGTGAGCGTGAACGACTGTTTCCGTCCCGTCAGTCGCTTCTTTGATCGCATCTCCCGTCCCGAACAGCTACTCACGGCTCTGCCCGAAGCCATGCGTGTGCTCACAGATCCAGCAGAAACGGGGGCTGTGACGATAGCCCTTCCTCAGGATGTGCAGATGGAGGCCTACAACTATCCAGCCCACTTTTTCGAGAAACAGGTGTGGTCCATTGAGCGGAGACTGCCGGAGCCAAAGCCGATTGATGAAGCCGTTGCCTTGCTGCAACTGGCCCAGAGACCGGTGATCATCGCGGGCGGCGGTGTCCACTATGCCGAGGCATGGGGTGAACTCCAGGAGTTTTCCCAGAATTTCGGCATCCCGGTGGTTGAAACCTTTGCGGGAAAAGGTGCGGTGAGAAAGCAATCGGACCTGCTCCTGGGTGGCCACGGGATCACCGGAACCCCCGCCGCTGCCCAGATCGTAGGCGCCGCCGACCTGGTTATCTCGGTGGGAACACGGCTGACGGACTTCACGACAGGTTCTCAGTCAGCCTTTGATAATCCGCGAGTGAGGTTTATCAGCATCAATGTTTGCTCTCGCGATGCCCACAAGCAGGGAGGTTTACCAATTGCTGCCGATGCCCGGGAGGCTTTGCGAGCTTTGTCGATGGCTGCGGCCAAGGCAGGAATCAAGCCTCGTGCGCCCTATCTCCAAGAAGTGAGCAAGGCGAAGCATCAGTGGCAGAAACTGGTCCTCGAAGAAGTGTATCGGCCTACGGCCGGCGAAGCCATGAGTCAAGGCGAGCTTATCGGCGTTCTTAACGAAGAATCTCAGCCGGGTGACACCATCGTGGCGGCGGCGGGTAGCCCTCCTGGAGACCTGCACAAGTTGTGGGACGTGAACTGCGGCGCCGCGTGTCACCTCGAATTCGGTTTCTCGTGCATGGGATATGAGATTCCCGCGGGGCTGGGAGTCCGCATGAGTCAGCCGCGCGGGGAAGTCTACATCCTGATTGGAGACGGCACCTACCTCATGAACCCCACGGAACTGGTCACTGCCATGCAGGAAAACCTGAAGATCACTGTGATCCTCTCGGAGAACCATGGCTTCCAGGTAATCCGGCAATTGCAAATGCACCGGGTCGGACACAGCTTTGGAAATGAATTCCGGGCACGTGATGCCAAGCACCAAATTCTCGAAGGCGACTATCTCAAGATCGACTTTGCCAAGAATGCGGAGAGTATGGGGGCCCGGACTTGGAAGGTCAACACTCCAGAGGAATTACGGAAAGCTTTGCGCGATGCGCGCCCGGAGACACGGAGCTGCGTCATCGTGGCGGAAACGGAAAAGTACCACTACGCGCCTGGTTCGGGCGTGTGGTGGGATGTCGCGGCCGCTGAGGTTTCTGGTGATCCCACGACCGAGAATCGTCGGGCTGAATATGAAGAAGGCCGCAATACGCGGCAGCGCTTCCACTACTGATATTGAAGTGTTTGTTCGATCGGGCGGCAACATCCTTGCTGCACCCAAGGTATCCCGATTCAAGAATCACCTGGCAGGGCGGATGCCGAAGACGAGATTCCTGGAGACCGGCGAATGAAGTGGATTCGCGAGAGAGTGCTTAACGGCGAGTTAATGGGCGGAACCTTTATTAACCTGGGTTCGAGCCTCACGGCAGAAATTGCCGGGCAGGCAGGGCTTGACTGGCTTTTGATTGATCTGGAGCACGGCGCGGGAGACCGTCACGAACTGCTCTTTCAATTGCAGGCCATTGAAAGTACTCCGACAGCCCCGATCGTTCGCGTAGCGTGGAACGACCCCGTCCAATTTAAACGCGCCCTCGATCTGGGTCCTTCGGGGATAATGGTTCCGTACGTGCAGTCTGCTGAAGAGGCGCGAAGGGCGGTGGCAGCCATGCGGTACCCCCCAGCAGGGGTACGAGGTGTCGCCTCCATGCACCGCGCATGCGGTTTTGGTTCGGACTTCGATGAGTATTTTCGACGCGCAGATTCGCAGCTTCTGACCGTCGTGCAGATCGAAACCGCGGCCGCCGTCGATCACGTGGACGAAATCGCGGCGGTGGATGGAGTGGATGTTCTTTTCGTGGGTCCAATGGACTTGAGCATTAGTTTGGGCATCGCTCGGCAATGGGACCATCCTGTGTTCTCCTCCGCTGTCAATAAGGTAGTCAGCGCCTGCCGGAAAGCGGGAAAAGCAGCTGGTACCCTCGTTCAGAGCGAAGACCAAATCGAACGTTCCGTGTCTGTCGGCTTCTCGTTCTTGGCTTTGAGTTCTGACGGGGCCATGGTGGTCCAGGGAATGCGAGGGGCGGTCGCTGCCTTCCGAAAACAGCGAAGCACCGCCGCAAAGTAAGAGACTGCGCGCATTGCGGCGAGTCGCGGTGAAATCTGAGAAAGAGGAATCAACCATGCATCGACGACACTTTCTGAAGTCAGGAGTTCTGGCCAGTGGTGCATTGCTCTTGGGCAGACAGCTGAGCCTTGCCGCACCTTCGGATTCGCGTGTCGAGGTTCTTCTTGACGAACCGGTCGGCACTATTTCGCCCAACATCTACGGCCAGTTTATTGAACATGTGGGGGCTGTGATTTATGACGGCGTTTGGGTCGGCGAGGGATCGAAGATTCCCAATGTTGGCGGCATTCGCCAGCAGATGGTCGAGAG
>Ga0209517_10002924_pt1 | contig 23506 bp, 28 predicted proteins | sample PeaSoiMetSII2010_FD_187695 | JGI IMG/M metagenome (GOLD analysis project Ga0209517, IMG submission 187695) | Peat soil microbial communities from Weissenstadt, Germany - SII-2010 (SPAdes) (version 2) | ecosystem: Environmental > Terrestrial > Soil > Wetlands > Peat | place: Germany... | reverse complement strand
GCGGCATTGCCATCTGGCTCGCCGCGCTGGCGGCAATCGCCGCCGTCATCGTGGCAGCTCTCACCCTCCCCGTCTGACCCCCGCCAGGCGCCGCCGGTCCAGCGCCGGGCAACCGCCGGTCCGGCGCCAGCCGCCGCCGGTGCCCGCGGGGCGCCGCCGTCGCCTGTCCAGCGCCCAGCATCGCCTGTCCATGATCACGCGGTTCTTTCAGGAGCCCCTGCTGAAAGAACCGCGTGATCATGAAGTCGCCACCGCTGGAACGGACGACGATCAGCGGAATGACAGTTTCGGCGGACCGGACGGGCCAGCAGCGCGCCTAAGTGGTCAGGACTAGCGGCCGACCGCGTAGCCCTGCATACCGCGCGGGTTCGCTCCCGCGTACAGCAGTCCGCGGTCCCTGGCCACGGCGCTGATCCGGCCGAGCGACCACGGCGGCGACACGGTCACCTCGTGCCCGCGCCGCCGCAGCTCGCCGATGACCGCATCGCCGACCCTGGACTCCACGGTCAGCGACCGTGGCACGCTGCCCCGCGGATAGAACGACGAGGGGAAGTGATCGGTGTGGAACGCCGGCGCGTCGATCGCCTCCTGCAGGTTCATCCCGAACAGCACGTGGTTCAGGAAGAAACCGATCGTCCACTGGTCCTGCTGATCCCCGCCCGGCGTGCCGAACGCCAGGTACGGCTCGCCGTCCCGCAGCACCAGGCCGGGTGACAGCGTCGTCCGCGGCCGCCGGCCGGGTGCCAGCGTGCTGGCGAAGCCCGGGCTGAGGGTGAACATCTGCGCCCGCGTTCCCAGGCAGAAACCAAGTCCGGGCACCACCGGCGAGCTCTGCAGCCAGCCGCCGCTCGGCGTGGCCGAGACCAGATTCCCGAACCGGTCGGCGATGTCCAGGTGGCAGGTGTCGCCAGGGCCGAGCGTGACCGATCCCAGCGTCGGATCCCCGGTGCCGCCAGCCGCCCCGGCACCCTCAGCCCCGGCGCCCTCAGCCCCGGCGCCCTCAGCCCCGGCGCCAGTCTCGTCAAGCCCAGCGAACCCGGCCAGGGCATAACCGGGCAGCGCCGGCTCGCGACCGTCCGGCGAGCCGGGATCCAGGCTGGCCGACGCGCGCTCGCCGACCAGCAGCCGCCGCCGCGCCGCATACTCCGGCGACAGCAAGCCGGCCAGCGGAACGTCGCTCTGGCGCGGGTCGCCGTACCACGCCTCCCGGTCGGCGAAAGCCAGCTTGGCGCACTCGGTGACCGTGTGGATGAAGTCGGCGCTGCCCGGCCCCATCCCGGCCAGGTCGAAGCCGTCAAGCAACGCGAGCTGCTGCAAGAACACCGGCCCCTGACCCCAGGGACCGGTCTTGCACACGGTCAGCCCGCGGTAGTCGAAGGTCACCGGCTCTTCCACGCTGACCCGCCAGGCGGCCAGGTCGGCCCCGGAGAGCAAGCCGCGGTTCCGGCGTCCGGTGACATCCATCACCTCCGCGCTGGCCAGGAAGCCGACGATCGCGTCGGCCACGAAGCCCTCGTACCAGGCCCGCCTGGCCGCCTCGATCTGCCCGTCCCGATCACTCGTGGCAGCTTCGGCCTCGGCCAGGATCCGGCTGTAGGTAGCGGCAAGTGCCTTATTGGCGAAACGGCTCCCAGGTGCCGGTGTCCCGGCCGTCAGGTAGATGTCGGCTGACGTCGGCCAGTGCTGCGTGAACAGGCTGGCCATCGCCTCGATCGTGGCGCTGGCGGCCGGAAGCAGCGGATACCCGTCGGCCGCGTAGCCGATCGCGTACTGCAGGACGTCACGCAGCCGGAGCGTGCCATATTGCTCGAGCAGCGCCATCCAGGTCCCGAACGCGGCGGGAACGGTCGCGGCGAGCAGGCCATTGCCCGGAATAAGGTCGATGCCAAGCGAGCCGAATGCGTCGAGCGTGGCAGCCGCCGGGGCTGGCCCTTGGCCGGACAGCACGAACGCACCGCCGCCGGCGGCGTAGCCGATCACCGGAACCTCACCGCCTGGCCCGTTCAGGTGCGGCTCCACCACCTGCAGGACGAAACCGGTGGCGACGGCCGCGTCGAACGCGTTGCCGCCGGCCTCAAGGACCGCCATCCCGGCCGCCGACGCCAGCCAGTGGGTGGCGGCCACCATGCCGAACGTGCCTGCCAGCTGCGGTCGAGTGGTGAACGACATAGCGGGCACGACGGCTCCTTCCAGGCGGTTCAGATCGACGTTACCGCGTTGCCGCCAAGGCCGGCCGCCGACCGGTCCTGGCTGATCCTGGCTGGAACCTGAGCAAGCGGAGTAACGTCCTAGTGGTAACGGTCAGTGTCCGGCCCTGCGCGAACGGCGTACTCACCGGACGAGAAGGCGGAGCCAGATGGTCCACGTTCCCCGCGAACGACGGTCGTTAAGCGGCCTGGCAGCCGTTGCCGTCTGCGCCGCCCTGTTGGCCGCGGCCTGCACCGGGTCGCCGCCGACGTCGTCCGGGGGCAACCCGCAGGCAGGCCCGGTGCCGCAGCCGCAGCCCACCGAGCCTAGTTACCCAGCGTCTTACTCTCCGCCCGGGCCGACTACGCCGGCCCGGCATTCGCAGAGCCGCTCGGCTCCGGCAGCCACCACGCCGTCGACGCCGCGGGCCCCGGCGCCGGTGCCTTCGTGCCCAACCGCTGACCTGCGCGGGTCGTTCGGCACCGGAACCGGCGCGGCCGGGACTTTCTACTATCCGATAGAGCTCACCAATACGTCCGGGTCGGCTTGCACGCTGTTCGGCTATCCGGGGGTTTCGGTGGTCAACGGCCCTGGCGGCTCCCAGATCGGCCAGCCCGCCGTCCGCATCTCGACGTTCGCCCCCACGCTGGTGACCATCCCGCCTGGCGGGATCGCGCACGCGCAGATGCAGACGCCGAATGCGGGCATGTTCAGCGTTTCAGCGTGCCAGCCCGTGACCGTGCACTGGCTCCGGGTCTACCCGCCGGACCAGTTCACCTCGCTCTACATCAGCGTCCCGACGACACCGAACCCGGTGCAGATCTGCACCGGCACTCATCTCGGTGGCGCCATTCCGCTCGGCATTTTCGTGGTCATGCCTGGATCAACCGGCCCGTAGCGGCGCCGCTTATTCAGCGCAGTGGCTCGGCGAACAACCTGGGTTAAGTCTGCTGCGTCGTTACCTTCGAAGGCTTGTTTCCAGCTGGCAGATTTCCGGCCCGGCCGCAGTGGCGGCCGCCGAGCCTGCCACGAGCCACGGAACTGCAAGATCGCACCCATCGATGGAGCGCAGCATGCACAACAGCAGCCTGCCGGGCCGAGCGGTCGGATCGGCACTGTGCCGCGCGGCAGCGCTCTGCGTCGCCGCGGCAGTGATCGCCGGGTGCGGCATCAAGCCGCCCTCAGGTGCCGGCGCCGGGGGCGGGGGCAGGGTCGGGGGCGGTCCGGCCAGAGCCGGCCAGACCGGGTCGGGACCTGCGGTCGCCGGTTCCGGCTCGGCGCATAAGGCACAGCACAGCGGATCAGCTAACCCAAGCCCGGATTCGTCCGGTGCTGCGGCAACCTGCCTGCCGTCGGCGATCCGGGTAACTCTCGACATCCAGGCGGCCGGCGTCGCGGCGGGATCCTCGTTCGTCCCGCTCGACTTCACCAATAGCTCGCAGGCCACCTGCCAGCTGACGGGCTACCCGGTGATCACCTTGACCAACCAGTCCGGGCAGCAGCTAGGCACCGAAGCCACCGCTGACCGCAGCCTGGCCACTGAACCAGTGGTGCTTGCCGCCGGCCAGACCGCCCATATCTGGCTTCACCTGCTCGATGTGGTGAATCTCCCGGCGGCTCAGTGTGATCCGGCGACCGCCGCTGGCCTGAATGTCGGCCTGCCCGGCCAGTCCCCCGCGACCTTCATCGGCTATCCGGTCACCACGTGCACCAAGCAGGTCCACGGCACCGAGATCCTCACCGTCGAGCCGTTCCGCCCGGGTCGGGCCGAAGCAGGCACCGCCCAGTAGGCCACGGGCAGCTCGCCCCCCGGCCCGCGCGTCGGTCAGCGTCAGCCCGAGTCGACCCACGCACTCTGCGGCCTGGCCGGACCCGCGGCTCTGGCCGAGGCGAGCCGGGCCACATTCGATCCGACCTACGGCAGGTACACCTGGGGCAAGCTGGAGATCATGAACCTGCGCGAGCGGGCCAGGAAGGAGTGGGGAACAGGCTTCTCGCTGCTCCGGTTCCACACGGCTCTGCTCGACCTGGGTTCTCCCCCGCTCGGCCTGCTCGGCACCGCGCTGCGGCGCGGCTGATCACCGCGGCCGGAGAACCGACGGCCGGCCACGCCGGTAGTGTGCTGGCCATGACCGACCTGGATAACCTTGACGCACTTTCGTCTATCGAGCTGCATGATCTGGCGGTTCACCGTGCCCGGCACCATCTCGACGTGGCGTTTCTCTGGGAATTGCTCCGTGCGCTGCCGGCTGGCGAGGCGATAGCCGGCCGCCCGGAGCACGCGCAGGCGGACGCGATGAAGCTGTCCGCGCTGATTGCCGACGCTATGGACACCGGAGAAAGCGACGTCGCCGACGCGCTCCGCCCGCTGTACCTGGATTACCTGAACAAGCACCGCGAGGACCTGCCCGGCTTGGAGCATCACTCCAACCAGACTCCGGACCGCTAGCCGGCCGCCGTAGTGTTGTCGCCGCGACCCGTCAGGACTCCACCCTCTCGCCGCCTCGCCAGGGACCCAGCTGCTTCGGCGCCAGCGCACTAATTGCTCCGGCCGTCGCTCCGAGTCTCCCACCCCGCAAAGCGCACTTGTTCGAGCGAACGTGTGCCAGGTGGCAGCTGAAGTTTCACAGGTTGGCTGGTTCTAACGGGGTGGCGGCGGACACGAGCTTGGGATCGAGGCTGGTGACCAGCGGCGCGCCGGTCCACACCTCACGCTGCGCAGCGGCCAAGATCCACCAACCGGAACATGAGCCAGTTCCAGTTGACAGCAGACAGCGAGCAGGTTCCGGGCGGCCAGAAGGCCAGCCGCGGACCTGCTCGCTGTGCGAACGCAGGCGATCAGGCCTGAAGTACGGCCTCGATCTCCAGGTGGATGGCGACCTTGTCAGCCACCACGACTCCGCCGGTCTCCATCGCCGCGCTCCAGCTCACGCCGAAGTCCTGCCGGTTGATCTCGCCCGTCGCGGTGAACCCGGCGCGGGTGCCGCCGTAAGCATCCGGCCCGAACCCGTTGACCTCAAGGGTCAGCGGGACGCTCCGCGTGATGCCCTTGAGCGTCAGCTCTCCTTCAAGCACGTAGCCGTCACCATGGGGACGCAACCCAGTCGACCGGTACGCCATAGTCGGATGCTTCTCGACGTCAAAGAACTCGGACGAGCGCAGGTGCGCGTCCCGCTGCTCACTGCCGGTGTCGATCGACGCGAGGTCAATCTCAGCGGTCACCGACGAGTCGAACAAGTCCTCGGCCGTGACCAGCTCGCCGGAGAACTTGGTGAACTTGCCCCGTACCTTGCTGACCATCATGTGCCGCACGGAGAACCCCACTTCCGAGTGCAGCGGGTCGATGGCCCAGGTGCCAGTCACATAACCGGGAGCTATCCCGATCTGAGTCGCAGTCATATCTCACTCCGATGATCTTGGTCGTGCCGCCGGAGAGGTTCCCCGGAAGTTTTGTTGAATAAGCAACTACTATCACGGCCCGCAGGAACTTGTCAAATGTTCAACTAGCTTGAGGTACCCTTGGACATGTGACGATCACGACGCGATGGCTGAGCGCCAGCGAGCAGCACTGCTGGCGCTCCTTCCTGAACGCCTGCCAGTCACTGTTCGGCGAGATCGACGCACAGTTGCTGCGTGACTCTGGCCTGCCGCACGGTTACTACGAGATCCTGGTGCACCTGTCCGAGGCACCCGGGCGTGCACTGCGGATGACCCAGCTGGCTGAGGCATCGACGTTCAGCAAGAGCCGACTGTCCCATGCCGTCGCGCGGCTGGAGGAGCGCGGCCTGGTCGTCCGCCAGATCTGCCAGACCGACCGACGGGGTCAGATCGCCAGGCTGACTGATGAGGGATTCGCCGTGCTCGCTGAGGCCGCCCCCGGACACGTCGGCCAGGTGTACCGATCGCTGATCGGCGCGCTCACCCCGGAGCAGCTAGATCAGCTCGCCGAGATCAGCACAGCCATCATCGCAGCCAGCGGCTCCAGCCGCCGCCCCGCCTGCGCCGATCAGGATTTCGCCGACCAACCCGACGGCGGATCCGCTCTCAAGGAGAGCAGCTGCACCGGACCGGACACCGTGCCAAACCTGGCCAAGGACCACAGCGATCTCGATCGGAACTGACTGGACTCGATCGGGACTGACCGGCCGGACCGAGCGGGCCATTCCGACGCCGCCGGGCAGATTATCCTCGTGCTTGGGCCGGAGCCGCGGCAGCGACACCGGACTGGCTGACCCGTTGCTCGGAAGCACGATCAGTCTTGGAAGAGCCTCTGGGCAGCATCAGAAGCGAGGACACAGCGAACATGCCGCGAACTCAGCCGCATCGCGGAGCGGTAACCGTCCGGGCGGGCGCGATCGCCAGCCTGGTCGCGGCGACGGCCGGGCTGGCAGCCTGTACCAGCCCGCACGTCTTGTCCGCACCGATCAAGGTCGGCAGTGCCTACGTCATGCAGCTCAGCAGATCCGGCGACGTCGATGGCTATCTTGTGATCCAGAACTCTGGGTCAGCGGACCGGCTTATGACGGCCCGCAGCAGCGCGGGGGGCACGGTCGTCCTGCGCGGACTGGTAGGTCCTGGCACGACGGTTCGCACGGTCAGCGCGCTTAGCATTCCGGGCCACAGCACTGTTCGGCTCGATCCGACCGGCATCCACCTGGTCATCACCCGATCAGGTCCGATGCGCGAGGGAACCGATATCACCTTGACGCTCGTCTTCGCCCGGGCCGGCACAGTCCAGGTGGCCGCCGAGGTCACCAACCCCGCTACCGGCGGCAACACCTATTTCGGACCGTAGCCCGCTGCCAGCCAGGACTCCCGTTGTTGCCTGTGCCTTGCTCGCGATATATCGTCTCTATGTCGGCAGGTTCGCCGACCCGGCTACGGAGGATCAGATGGCGACACCGTCGGGCCTGAGAATCGGCGACGCCGATCGTGAGGCAGTGGCAGGTAGCCTGCGTGAACACTATGCGCACGGCCGGCTGACACTGGACGAGTTCCAGGAGCGGCTTGACGCCACCTTCGCGGCGAAGACTGACAACGACCTAGGCCGGATTACCAGCGACCTCCCGCACCCGGTGGTGTACGGAAACCCCTGGCCACCAGCTCAGCGAGCAGTCGGCCGGCAGCGCGGCAGCGGCTGGCAACGTAGCGGCGGCTGGCAGAGTGGCAGCGGATCCAGTCGGCCGCCGCGGCGGTCAGCTCTCTTGGCGTTCGCGAACCTGATCTGGCTGCTCGTCGCCATCGCCCTCGTCGTCAGCGTCTTCGGGATCTTCGGGGTGCTGATGCCCAAGCCGCTGCTCATCCTGCTGGCGATTCTCACGTTCTCCAGGCGGATCTTGCGCCGCATCATCCGCCGAGTCGGGCGGTAAGCCGCCCGCCGCCCCTGCTGGGCCTTTACGGCGCGGGGGTGCAAAGAGCCTCTCTGCGCGGCAGACGCCAGTGCCCCGCCGAGTCGGCGCCGCCCCCGTTAGGCACTGATGTGCACGGGGTGCGACGCCAGTCCTCAGTCAGTGCCTAGGTCCTGACTGGAGCCCGTAGCGGCACGAGCAGATAGCGAAACGCCGGCTGGCCCGATCTGCCCACGTCTGTGCCACTGTCCTGCCCGCCAGTGCCCGCCCAGGTGATCAGCGCCGGCTTGGCCGGGCTGGTGAATTCGAGCCTGATCCGGCCGAGCTCGGGCGAGTCAGTTCCGGCGACGGTCCCGCCCCCGGCCGCCGAACCGCTCCCTTCAGCGGAACTGCCGACCCCAGCCGGGCTCCCGGCCCCAGCGGGATTTCCGACGCCAGCGCCACCCCCGGCCCCAGCGGAACTGCCGCCGCCGGCTCCAGCGCCACCGTCGGCTCCGACGACACCGGGCGTCACAGGTGCCCCAGAGGTCCCCGCCGCTGCTGCGGACGAGCGTTCCATGGCGGCTGCCGCGGTCAGCCCGTCAAGTAGGAAATGCGGGTTGAACGAGATCACCGGCTGATCTCCGGCGAACTCGGCGTCGACCGTCTCCGCGGCTCGTGCCCGACCCTCGGCATGCGCTTCGATCACAACCTGTCCAGCACCGAACGAGAGCTGCACTGGGCCGGCCCGCTCGGCTACCAGCGCCGCCCGGCGGACCGCCTCGATGACGGGGCCAGCGGGCAGGTCTGCCCGGCAGCCGAATTCGGCAGGGAACCTCGACTGGTACCTGATGAAGTCACCAGCGATCAGCCGAGCGGTCAAGCGCCGTCCGCCAGTTTCGAAGCTGATCAGCCCTTCCTGGCCGAACGCCACAGCCACCGGCAGTCCCGGCACCATCGTCCGCGCTACCTCGGTCATGATTCTGGCTGGGACAAGCGCGATCGCCTGGGCATCGGGAACGGCGGGCGCGAAGCTCACCTCACGGGCGGCCAGTCGGTACCGGTCGGTGGCTACCAGCGTCATGACCGGCCCGCTGATGTCCAGGCATACGGCGGTCAGCATCGGCAGGGTGTCATCCCGGCTAGCGGCGGGGGCCACTTGGGCGACAGCGCTGGCAAGTGCACCTGAGTCCACGGTGCCGACCGGCTCAGGCGACTCGGGCAGCGCCGGATAGTCGTCCACCGGCAGGCAGACCAGCCCGAACTCCGCGCTGCCGCAGGCGAGGTTCACCATACCGGCCTCTTCCGAGAACTCAGCAGGCTTGGCCGGAAGGCTGCGCGTGATCTCGGCGAGCAGCCGTCCGGGTACCAGCGCGGTACCCGACTCGGCGACCTCCGCATCGACTCGCACCCGAGCCGATACCTCATAGTCGAAGCAGGACAAGGTCAACCCGTCGGCCTCGGCATTGAGAAGCATGCCGGAAAGCACCGGAACCACGGGCCGGGACGGGAGCGCGCGTGACACGAACGCCACAGCCTCGCCTATCGCCTCACGCCCGACCGTGAATTTCACTTTCGCCTCCGCCAGTTCATTGCCTTTGCCCCGATACTGGCATTAACCACTGACAATTCGTAACGGCTCGCCCGCGCCAGTCCGCCGCCGAGCCGCACCCCAACCGCCCGCGCACTCCAGCCCAGCCCAGCCGCTGCCGGACCGCACAACACTCCAGCCCAGTCCCACTGCTGCCGGACGGCACGCAGGCCGGTAGCAACACTTCAGCCCAGTCCCGGTGCTGCCGGACCGCACTTCAGCTGGTAGCCGCACTCCAGCCCAGTCCCGGTGCTGCCGGACCGCACTTCAGCTGGTAGCCGCACTCCAGCCAGCCCGCTGCCGCTGGGCGCAGCCCAGCCGGCTAGCGGCCGACAATCCAGCCAGTGCCGGCCTCAGCCAACGCCGAGCCCTCCGAGGCGGACGGCATGCCTGCGATGCCAGGCGTTGCGCCAGCAGCCGGCATCGCGAGGTGTGCCGCCCGACTCGCCTCAGCGAGGTCTGTAGTTCCTCGGGGCCAGACCGGAGGTGAGGCCCGACTCGCCCAGCGAGGTCTGTAGTTTCCCTGGGCCAGATCGCGAGGTGAGGCCCGACTCGCCCCCTGCCCCGCGCGCCGGCGTTACACCAGGCCTGGCGGTGCCGCCGCCAGCGTCGCCTCGATCGCCTTGACCAGTGCCCGCGCCGTCTCAGCAGTCAACTCGACAGCGACCCGCGCCGACGGACCTTGCCGCGGGTTCTTGAAGTCGATGTTCAGCGTGTGATCGGCCAGCGCGTGGGCCGGATGATCAAGGTACACGCTGACCTCGCTCAGCCGGAACCATCCGTCCGAACCCTTGCCGCTGCCCGTCGCCGCGATGTTCTCGGTGAGGTAAGTGCACATGACGCCGCCTTCACCCAGCCAGATAGCGGCCGAAGAAATCCCAGACCTTTGCCCAGCCCTCGGTCGCGGCCTCGACCCGGTATGCGGCGCGGTCGACCGAGAAGAAGGCGTGACCGGCACCGGCGAAGGTGTGAAACTCATGTGCCTTGCCGAACCCGTCGAGCACCTGCGACAGCTCAGCGGTTTCCTCCGGAGTTGGGAATTTGTCGTCGGCTCCGAACAGTCCGAGCAGCGGGCAGGACAGGTCTTTGGCCAGCCCAATGAGCGGCTTCATGCTCGCCGGCGCCCCCTGCGGAACGTTGACGACCGCTCCGCCGTAACAGTCAACAGCCGCATCCAGCTGAAGGCTGCAGGCAGCCAGGAAGGACTGACGTCCGCCAGAGCAGTAGCCGATCACGCCGATCTTGCCATTGCAGCTTGCCAGACCGCGCAGGTAGTCCGCTGCACCGGCGACATCTCCCACCAGGCGCTCATCCGGCACTCCGCCGTTGGCGCGCGCGATCGCCGCGGCATCGTCCGGGCTCGCGCCCGGTGCCTCGCGGTAATACAGGTTGGGCATCGCGGCGGCATAGCCGTGGGCAGCGAACTTCCTGGCGATCTCCTTCATTGCCGAGTCGTAGCCGGGCATGTGGTGAATCACGACCACGCCGGCGAACGAGTCCTGGCCTTGCGGTCGAGCGAAATACGCCTCGATCTCATCTCCGCTATTACCGGTAATTGTCACCGTCTCGGCGGTAAGAGCCTCGTTCACTTCTAGTCGTCTCCTTCTCGTGTAATTAGCTACCTTATTGCCAAACTGGAATTATCGGATCAGCATTTACTGCTGCTAGCTCGCGGCGATTCTCCTGGTGCAGCCGTCTTCCATGCGAGATGATTTCAAACAGTCCTGACGCTGCGGGAGAGGTACCTTAATGAGCTCGGTCTCCAATGGGCTAACACTCATATTCTTGCTGGTAGGCTGCGCACTTGGCTGGTATGCGAATCGTGCTTATGCGGCCCACGGCGATGTCAAGTCAACTAAGAGGAAAATCCCTGGATATCGAAAGTCCAGGCAGCACAACGGCGTCGTCACCGTCATCCTCGCTTTCGTCATCGGCATAGTGGTGTTTGGCCTCTTGCACGTGGGCCGCTAACTGATCCGGCTGACGATGTCCGCCGACACGCCTGCCCCTTCTGGCGCACAGTTTGATCGACCGCGTGATGTTGACGAGGCGGCCGGACCCACGGCAGCCCTGAGACGCTGCAGTGCAGGGTAGTTGGCGCCGTAGCGGGCACGCTGCCAGTCTGCCAGGTTCGGGTCAGGGTGGTTCTGGCGCCTATGTCACTGACATCGGTCCGGTCGGTCCGGAGGGCTGCAAGCCGCAGTCTGATCGGCGCTAACCTCCGGCGCTGGCCCAACCCGCCATCCTGATCCCAGTCCTGAGCCGTCGACATTCCCGCAGCTCAGCGCGGTGCCTGCGAGGTCTTCACGTTTGGCCGTGACCTGGGCGAGCGGGTGCCGGTACGGGATTCACCCACAGGTTAAGCGGGCTGTGCCCACAGCATTCTTGGGTGGCTTTAACGTTTCCGGCGTATTGCGGGTGGTTTAGCGGTTCCAGCGGGGGTCGGCCTCGGCGATGGCCAGGCTGAGCGTCTCCAGTTCCGTCACCAGGGACCGCAGGCGCCGCTGGCTCTCGAGCCAGGGGCCGTAGTCGGCGAGCTGCTCGTCGGTGAGCAGCCGGGTCACCGTCTTGCCGGCGACTTTGCGGGTCCACTGGTGGTAGGGGCCGTGCAGGACCGGCGGGTCGGCGTGGCAGCGGCAGTTCGGGTGCCCGCAGCGGGTCATCCGCTCGGTCAGGGTGCCGGGGAGCGCGAAGCCGGTCTGGGCGAGCGCGCGGGCCAGCGCCCGGGCGATGCGCCGGGCTTCGGCCCGCTGGGCCGCAGTGGTCGGCACGATCTCATCCTCGCATCCGGGGTCCGCCGCTTCCCGTATTTCATACAGTATATATGCTGTATGAAAGTCCCGGCTGAGGTCACGATCCGCGCAGCGTCACCTGGGCCTGGAGAAGCTGGGCCGCGGCTACGGCAGCACGGCTGGGATTGCCCCCGACACGGCCCGATGGTCTCGGGCCAGGCCACTGAGTGAGCAGGCCACCCTCGAAGGCCACGAAGGCGCGGTCCACGGAGCGCGCGCACCAGCCCTGCCGATTCCTCATGGTCCGAGGTCTGAGCTGCTCGGCACCTCGCTGCTTTCCGATGACCTACTTAGGTGGCGGGAGGAGCGCGAGAGACATACCGACCGACCGGATGTAGGCATATCAGCGAGCAGGCATGCTGGCTGTGGGCGTCGGTCGCGGGTTCCCGCCGTGCTGTTCGCCACATTTCACCTGAATCGCCGGGCGGGCAGATCTGCGATTCGGGCACCTGCTCAAGTGGCGCCACTGTCACCAGGCTCCAGCAGGCAGTGTCCTGCGGATCGCTCACGTCGGTTCTATCTCACCGCGTTCTACCCGGCCAGGATCGAACGGCTCACCCCGGAACTGCACGCGGTCATCACGGTCAGCCCCGAACCGCAGGCCGAAGCCCGCGCCAGCGACAGGGCTGGCGGGACAGCGCGCGGGCCGCTGGAGGGCATCCCGGTGCTGGTCATGGACAGCATCGGGCCACAGGAAATACCCGTCACGGCGGGCTTCCCTGGCCAGCAGGCTGCACTAGGCGGGCACGCTTCCGCTTCTTCTTCGCGTTCGACCATTCGGGCGCGATCGAGGGGACTCCGCCGGTGCCGGGCATCGTTGCGTCCATCAGCGCTGCCTGCGTCTCGTACCAGTGCTCGTCTGGCTCGCCGGGGTACTCGTCGTCAAACGCTTCAAAATCGGCGAGCTTCCGCTTCACGCCCTCATCAGCGTTCAACCGCTCTATCACCCATTGCCCCATCAGGGCCGAGGGTGCGACTCCCTCCTCCGCAGCCCGATGGCGGAGTTGCTCCAGCCTGCCGACCGGAATCTGCACGCTGCAAACCTGCGCGGGATCCTTCGGGCGGATGTCTCGGCACGTAGGTCGGTCCCAGGTCATCTTCGTCCCGAAGCTGCTCTGCCGCCTCAGCCTCAGCGCCGAGAAGATCAGCGGTATTCTCCCTGATCGGCCTGTCCCTCTTCCCTCGTCGTCTGCCTCGTCCTCACCCTCTGCGTCATAGCCGACCTCATGCGCTGCATATCCGCGCAGGTCTCGTCCCCCGGTAGCCCATGCCGTTACCCCGAACCACACGCCAGCCGGAGGGTGCTCTGCCGCGATCAGAATCACCGTCAGCACCCGACCCGCCGCCTCCGAGCGGCCGACGACCCGGATGCCTCCTCGTGTCGTGCTGGCAGGATCAAGGCTCGGGCGGGAAACTGAATGTAGCGGAGATCACCGCCAGCCAAGGGCATCACTTCGGCGCTGCCGGGAGCGTTGCTCGCCCGCGATGGCACCCGAACTGGCAGATCGGTGACGTCCGCCGCTCAACCTTTTGGCGCGCACGATCGTGTAACTACCGTGGGCTGACTTTAGAGGACTCGATGACCCCAGGTGATCACAGCGACGTCTTAGACACTCAGGACGTCGACGGCTCCTTTGAGGATTTCGTCAAAGGTTCCTCTATGCGTCTGTTCACGATGGCGCTCCTGCTAACCGGCTATCAGCGGGCAGAGGCGGAGGACCTGTTGCAGGGGGTTCTTGAACGGACCTACCGGCGCTGGCGCCGGATAAGCCTCCGAGGTGACCCCGAGCCCTACGTGCGCCAAATGTTGATCAATGCCTCGGTTGACAGGTGGCGGTTGCTCCGACGGCGATCAGACGAACCTCTCTTTGTTGTTCGCGCCCAGTCGACAACCGGTGATCAAGCAGCCGAGATCGCCGAGCGGGACCAGTTGCTGCGGGCATTGGCGACCCTGCCCGCGGGCCAGCGGGCAGTGCTGGGTTTGCGTTACCTCTGCGATCTGTCTGAAGCGCAGACGGCCGCAGTCCTGGCTTGCAGTGTCGGCTCGGTAAAGAGCCAGAGCTCACGTGCGCTCGCCCGACTGCGGCAGATCGTCGAGCCAACCAGTGAGTCGAGCGGGCAGACCTCGGCAGCAGAGAGGCTTGAATCCTCATGAGTGATTTCGAGCGCAAGGTGCGTGACGCAATTATCAGCGCGGCCGAGGGGCCGCCCCCTGGGCTGATCGAGGCAGTCCGCCGGAGGCACCGACGCCACGTCAGGCGGGCGGTCGCTGGATATGTTGGGGCAGTAGCGGCCATCGCAATCGCCATTGTGCCCGTATTGGACTCGCTGCATGGAGGCCAGCGATCGCCGAGCTTGGCGAGGCCTGGCCGCTCCGTGTCTTCCGCGGCGCCTACTTCGGGTCCGAGTGCGGCTCCTGGCACTGTCTTGGCCGGGTGCGATAAGGCTAATGTCGGCCAGGTCGCATCGAGTAACCTCGCACCTGACTGGCGCGGAGCGGCGACTAAGGCAGGGCCGCTTTCGTTCGTTGACGTCGGTGGGCACAGCACCATCAGCGGAAGCAAGAACACCGGTCAGAAGGCTGTGCTGTACGCCATGGCCGCAGTCATCACCGGCGTCACGCCGGGCGCAACGGTCGTGGTAAGAGTCGCCCAAGCGGGCCAAGGCCATCTCCGGTTTCTGTACGGGCCAGCTGACTCCCTGAATGCCGGCACGGTGTACACAATGGCCAGCGGAGAGTCTGGCGTTACCTTCGTCATGTGCCCGCAGGGCGGCGTAGCGAGCGCAGCCCAACCAATCACCGACTATTACGGGGGTGTACTCGTCGATGGCGCACGCTGCGTGCCCGTCGACGTGTGGCCGCCCCAAGAGACCAAGGCGATCAGGATCAACCTCGGTGCATGCCACTAGCTCTTCCGAGGGGCTGGCAAGCCTTGACACGCTTTCGGCCAATTAGTTGGGAAGGTTTTCAGCGCTAGTAATCTCTGCAGGCAGCGGTCAGCAACGAGCCAGTACATGACGTGCGGATTAATTAAAGCCATACTTAGTCTCAGAACCGTTCAAAGCAGATCACGCTAACGGCGCCGGCGATAGCCAGCAGGCCGTATCCATCGAACATTCGCCAGTACATGGCCTTAAGAACCGCTTGCATATAGTCGGAAGCCTCGATCAAGCGCACGTCGCGCAGGAGCGCGAGCGCCCGGCCCGTGGCATGCGCGATCCCGATCGCAGCTGCCAGGAACACTCCCGCCTCCAGGTTGCCGACCGCAGCCACGGCGAGCAGCAGGAACCCGAATCCTGCATAAGGATTGCGGGTCGCAAAGCCGGGTCCCAGCAGCGCTCCCCATACCCACATTCGCCGCCGCGGCGATACGCCTCGCACCCAGGCAGACGGGACCTGCCAGCGGCTGCCAGGAGCCGCCGGCCAGACACGGCCAGCGGCCTCGATGATCCCATAGAACGTCCCGTAAAGGACGATCAGGATCAGGGAAGCTGTGCTCAGGGGCACAATATTAACGAGTATCCCGAACAGCATCCATATGCTGACGGCCGGCACGATGTAATGGGTAAGCAGCGACAGGAGCCTTGCGAGCCTCCCGACCGGGAGGGCGGTGGCCAGAGAGGCCGCCGAATTCGCGCCTCAAGGAGAATAGGACTTGGAGTAGCCGTTCGCGAGTGCAATAAATACGGCCAGACCGCCAACTGCCACCACTCGGTCCCCTACCCGCCAGCCGATCACGATGCCAATCACCACGCAGGCTACCGCGAGAGCTCCCCGAACCGCCGATATCGCAAATGCCCGCTGGCGCTCCCCTATCAGCGGCTCGCGAATGAAAATCATCCGCATGTCAGTCTGCTCCGCTAACCTCTGCCAGGTATAGGCCCTGCTGACGCATCTCGGCGCGGACTTCTGCAATGGTCTGGCAGTTGCAGCAGATGCATGCGCTCGGGCAGGTGCACCACGTGTCGCAGGCAGCCTCATCGATGGGACTGCTCACGCAGTCGTAGCAGAGGGTATAGCCCAAACCGTGCCCGAGATTATTAGCGGACTCCCAGATCCCACCAAGCCACTCGCACCAGTACCCTTGGTTGTTAGCACTCCCACCGCCGACTCCGCCCTTGCTCGGAGGCGTTCCGCAGAGCGAACTTTGTTTGCAGAGCTCATACCCGCTTGGGCACCCCTGCGGATACGGGCAGCCGCTGCAGTATTTCGTGGGTCCGCATCCAGGGCTATACGGGTACGCCGCTGCCGGGCTCTCGCCGCTCGCGATAGCGGCCAGGCCGGCCACGCTGCTCACTATGCCTGCTCGAAGCGCATTCCTGCGGGTGAGTCGGCGGTTGACGCGCTCAGCGATAGTACCGACACGGGAATCCAGATTCGTCCCAACGTCTTTCCATGTCATTGCTTCATTCACCTCTGATTCCGGTTGGGTGGCTGTCCCTCGTGCTTGCGCCTGATTTCTCTGTCGATGCCTCGGCGACGCTAATTACTGGAAGCATCGAATCGGGAACAGGCAAGTGGCACTTCTGAATGAATGAACGGACGCCGGAGATATCATTCACAGGCCCAGCAGCCTGAATGATCCCCGATGCATTGATCGCGATCAGTAGTGGAGTTGCCACCGCGCCGTAGGCATCTACCGTCGCTCGCGACATGATCCGGCCAATCTCCTGGCGCGTCGACTTAAAGGCATCTGAGATCTGAATGTACTTAGGCGGGTCAGACATCAGCAGCAGAACTCGCAATCCAGTCAGCTCGCCTATATCATCTGCGGTGTTGATGGCCGTGACGAGCTTTTCGCATCCCAGGCAGCTGGGCTCCACAAAGGCAACGATGGTCGGCTGAACGCCAGGAACGAAATAACCTGGCGCGTCATCGCTAAGCCCCACGTACTCGATGGCAGCTGCCTTGGTCCCGACCGGAGGCCCATGATCAGTCTTCGGTTGTTGCTGGCCGAAGACTTTTGCGAGCTGCCGATACATAATGATCACGAGCAGACTGAGGGCCAGGAGTAGTGCCCACTGGGCGATAAGAAGAAAAGCGGGTATCCTCATCGGGCCGTCAACCTCGACTCTGTTGCACGCGTCGTGCCGATTGAGCTGGCGGCTGTGAAGGCAGCGAGGCTCAGCATGATCGCGCCTATGGCAAGGGCGGTACGTTCAGGCGCGTCGATACGGATCGCAGCCGTCGGCGCGCCAGGAATAGCCACAGCCGCTATAGCCGCTATAGCCGCGCTGCGCGCGATGCCTCGCGCGTCGAATCTCCGCTGTGACAGGGCACCAAAGCAGCGGCACGAGCGGCCTCGATGGAGTGCATAGCCCAGCGAAGCGATCGCGAGAAAAAGCAAGGTGACCGCGAAGATCACCAGGTTCAGCCATCGTACGGACGGCGACGACAAACTGAGGGCACCCAGCATGAGTTCGGTGACGGCGGCGCCGACGGCGAAGCAACGGGTAAGTAATCTAGGAAGCCGCCAGGGCATGAATAGTCGCGTTGTCGCCGCAAACCCTGATATGTCAGCGAGCTTCGCACCGCCGGCGATGAGCAGCGTTGCCGCGACTGCCGCTTTTGCCCCCAGCAGGATCAGGGTTTCCACGCATCCACGCCCTGCTCAGGCAACACGCGCTGACTGGAGCTATTAGGGGACAGCGCATCTGGCGAATCAAGTGGCAGTTTGGCAAGCTGATATAGCCTACTAACCTGCCAGTCGTAGTTGACGAGGCTGGAAGCTCGTACTCGCCCAGTGGAGTCCACAAACATCAGCCAGGGCCCGACCCTGACGTTATAGCGGCCATACAGCGACGCTGACCCAGTTAAGACCGGAATTGAGCCAAGGCCGAGCATTTCAAACATCGGTTTGGCAATCTCGTTCGGGCCCCTGAGCAACAGAACGATCTCCAGGTCCGTTGCCTCGTCGGCTAATCTTTGCAGCCCATCGACGACAGACGGAAAAGACTTGAGCGAGTGGCTTGCGAACACGACGAGCTGCAACGGCGCCTGCGGAGGAGATCGATGGATGGACCCCGAGGAGTCGGCTAGCACCCACCTCGGTGCACGATGTCCAGCGCGCATGCCGTCGCGCTCGACCGCTCCGCTGCCGCCCATCTCGACATGCGAGATCGCCAGGACTGCGAACACACAGGCCAAACACATCAACAGGGACAGTACTAAGAAACTTAGCGAAAACGCCACATATGTCGTCTAACACATCCGAAGGCGGTGCGCAAGGGCTTCCGTGAGGCAACTATTCACCCTGTGAGCGCTGAGTGATGGTGATCTTGATCATCGGCCGGGTCATGGCGGCGCGACGGCCGGCGGTGGCGCGCCCGCGGCGCGCCGGTCATGGCGCCGCGCAGGACGGCCGTGATGTCCTGGCCTGCGCCGACGGCACCCGAAGAAGATGCTGCCAGGGGCACCCGGGACCGGTTGCTGGCGACGGTCAGACGGCCCGGGACCACCTGGTGGTGACCTGGCTGTCAACGCTGCGATCGACGGGCGGCGGGCCCTGCGGCAGAGGCAGGAACAGCCGTTCAATGCGGCCGCAGTCGGCCTGACCCTCCAGGACGCCACTGCCCTCGTCGACCACCGCGACCTTCTGCTGCGGGCGCTTTCAAGCCTGCCGCCGAAGCAGCGCATCCTCGCGGCCCACGACGCACGCCAGGCCTGCAACGACCAGCGAGCCGCCGCAGGCCTGCCGCCGAAAACCCGCCGCCGGCGCCGCAGGACACTCGCCAGCCTCGCAGCCGCCCCGCCATAACCGGGCAGCAATTCTCGCGCGCGCAGCCACCCGCAGCGCTGATCACCGTCACACCCCGGCCCTCCGCAGCCCCGGCATCGGCACAACCAGGCAAAACAGCCTCGCCAGCGACCGGCCCAGCGCTACCAGCCACCACCCAAGGCCGACAGCCCAGGCACGCAAACTGTCCGAGCCAAACGTGAAGATAGTGTCAGATGAAACGTGAAGACCTCGGAGCTCCCGCGATAGGACTCGAACCTATAACCTGCCGGTTAACAGCCGGACGCTCTGCCAATTGAGCTACGCGGGATCGCACCACAGCCAGCTACGCCGGGCTCGACATGGTCAGCCCGATGATCACATGCTGCGGGGACAAGGTTAGCGCACGCGCGCAGATGCGCGCGCCGCTGTCAGCGCTCGCGGCCGACCACGGGCGCATAACAATCTGATTGCTGGGCATGAGGGGAAGGTCAGCGCTGCGCAACAAGAGTGGCAGGTCAGCTTGGGGTATCTCGCAGCGTGCTTTGATCTTCGGGGAGAGTGCCCAGATGCGTCTCTACAGATTCACCCTCGTGTCCGGCCTAGCGATCGGCTACGTCCTCGGCGCCCAAGCGGGCCGGGAGCGCTATGAGCAGATGCGGAAGATGGTCCGCTCGGTTGCCGACAGTCCCGCCGTCCAGCAGGCGGCCGGTGCGCTGCACGCCCAGGCCACCGGAACGATGAAATCCACCTGGAACATGGCGGCCGCTGGAGCCCGCAAGGGCGTTTCCAGGGTCCGCGGGCAGCAAGCGGATCCCGGCCAGGCGGACGTCCCGTCCGGCACGATGTCAGGCAATGGCTCCGCACCAAGGCGGGCGCGTGACAACCAGCACCCTTTCGTACCGGTGAACGGTGATTTTGGCGATCATGACCTGATCTAGCCGACCGCGGGAATCCAAACTTCAGACCAGATACTCGCGGAGCATCTGGGCGCGTCCAGGGTGCCGCAGCTTCACCAGGGTCTTGGACTCGATCTGCCTGATCCGCTCTCTGGTGACGCCGAAGTCCCTGCCGACCTCCTCCAGTGTCCGGGGATGGCCGTCGATCAGGCCGAAGCGCAGCTGGATGATCCGCTGCTCGCGTGGTGAGAGCGTATCGAGAACCTGCTCAAGCTGGTCCTGCAGCATGATGAAGGCGGCGGCCTCCATCGGCACCACCGCGTCGGCGTCCTCGATGAAATCCCCGAGGTCAGAGTCCTCCTCACCGATCGGTGCCTGGAGTGAGACCGGCTCCTGGGCGATCCGCTGGATCTCGGCGACCCGGTCAGCTGGCAGGCCCATCTCCGCCGCGACCTCAGCCGGGGTGGGCTCGCGACCAAGGTCCTGGTGCAGCTGGCGCTGGATCCTGGCCATCTTGTTGATCGTCTCCACCATGTGCACCGGGATTCTGATCGTGCGAGCCTGGTCGGCGATCGCCCGGGTGATCGCCTGCCTGATCCACCAGGTGGCGTAGGTGGAGAACTTGTAGCCCTTGGCGTAATCGAACTTCTCTACGGCCCGGATCAGGCCCAGATTGCCCTCCTGGATCAGATCAAGGAAGACCATGCCGCGGCCGATGTACCGCTTGGCGATCGACACCACCAGCCTCAGGTTGGCTTCGATCAGCCGCTGCCTGGCCTGAGTCCCCTCGGCTGCGAGAATCGCCAGCTCGGTGACGTTCGCGCCGTCTCCGACCGACCGCTCATAACCGCCGGCCAGCATCTCCTGCGCGAACAGGCCTGCTTCGATCGCTTTCGCGAGCTCCACCTCATCGTGCGCCGTCAGCAGCGGCACCTTGCCGATCTCGCGGAGGTAGATCCGGACAAGGTCACTGGTTCCGGTTCGGCGAGCAGGCTCCGTCCCATCGCCGCGACGCAGCTCGTCCGGGTCTTCGGTGCCTGTCTCCACGATCTCGATGCCGTCCTCGGCGAGCAGGCGGAGGACGTCATCAATCGCGTCCGGCATCAGGTCACAGCGCTCGAACGCTGCGTTAAGGTCAGCCAGCGCGATTGTCCCACTCTCCCGAGCTCGCGAGAGGAGCTCGATGACCTGATCTGCCGGGGGAGCAAGCGCAGGAGTCATGGACAACAGTCTGCGACAGCTGCGGAAACCTGCGGGGTTCGAATAATGTCACCGCCAAGCTAGTGGCGCATGGCCTGTAGGCGTGCACTGCGAACCTGCCTTACGCCCCGCCAGCCCGCTCAACTAGTAGCTTGCGCCGCTGTTCAAGGGCAACCAGATCACCGAACATGCGGTTGTAGGCGGTCTGTTCAGTGACCGGGTTCATCCGCTGCAGCCGCGACTTGACCACGGCGATCTGCCTGGAAACCGCAAGCTCCTCGATCCGCGCCAAGACGTCGTCGGCGTACCGGACGTCAGGTTCTCCGTCGACTCCTGGTGCCTCAACGGACTCCACCGCAAGCCTGGTCAGGAAGGTACGTGCGGCGTCATTCGGGGCGGCAGCGAGCAGCCGATCAACCCAGTCACGTACTGGTCCCGCGGTCGCGACTCCGCCGCAGCCGCCGATCAGCTCCCGGACCGCGCGGTGCGCGGGGTCGGTGAAGGCGTCAGCGCCGAGGGCATCGAACGCCGGACCGAACAGCGCGGGACGCTGGATGGCCAGCTTGAGCACCTGTCGTTCGAGGTTGATCACCGGATCGCGGGGGTCGTATCGCGGTAGCTCAGCGCGGTTGCCCGCACCGGGCAGGCCCGCGCTTACCTCGCCCGAACTCTGGTCACCCTGGTGCCCAGAGTCGCTGCCACCTGCACCGGCGGCAACTCCGCTTCGCTGACCGGTCCTGTCCCTGGCCAGTTCCTGCCGAGCCGAACCAGCGTGCCGGTCGCCGCCAGACCTGCTGCCGGCCGACCCCCGCGTCGCACCGACCCGACCCAGATCACCGGTGCTCCCTCCGGTACCGCGCGAGCGGCTCGGTATGTGCTCGGCAATCCGGTGGATCACCAGCTGCTGGTCAAGCAGGCCGATCCAGCGATCAAGATTCGCCGCATAGATCTTGCGCAGCGCCGGGTCCTTGATCCTGGCCACGATCGGAGCGGCGGCATCCAGTGCGGCGAGCTTGCCTTCCGAGGTGTCCAGGTCGAATTCGCCAAGCACGCTGCGCACCGAGAACTCGTACAACGGCACCCGGCTCGCCACCAGGTCTTTCACCGCCGCGTCGCCTTCCTTGAGCCGCAGGTCACACGGATCAAGACCATCTGGCTGCACAGCCACGTACGTCTGGGTGACGAACCTTTCCTCCATCTCGAACGCGCGCAGCGCAGCGCGTCGGCCGGGCGTATCACCGTCGAAGGTGAAGATGAACTCGCAGGGGACCCGGTCGGTGTCCATCAGCAGCCGCCGCAGGATCTTGATGTGCTCAGCGCCGAATGAAGTCCCGCTCGTCGCAACCGCTGTGGTGACTCCGGCCAGATGGCAGGCCATCACGTCGGTATAGCCCTCGACGATCACGACCTGCCTGCGCTGGGCGATGTCGCGCTTGGCCAGGTCGGCCCCGTACAGCACCGAGCTCTTGTGGAAGATCGGCGTCTCCGGGGTGTTCAGGTACTTGGGACCGTTGTCGTCGGCGGCCAGCTTCCTGGCGCCGAACGCGATCACGTCGCCGGTCAGATCCCTGATCGGCCAGATCAGCCTGCCGCGGAACTTGTCCACCAGCCCGCGCCTACCCTGGCCCGCTAGTCCGCCGGCCAGCAGTTCGGTGTCGGTGAATCCCCGGCCGCGCAGGTGCCTGGTCACCGCCTCCCAGTCGTCGGGCGCGTAGCCGACCCCGAATCGCTGCGCATCGGCCAGCTCGAACCCGCGCGACGACAGGAACGCGCGAGCGGCGCCGGCCTCGGCCCCGGTCAGTTGTTCCGCGTAATAGTCCGCCGCAGCTCGGTGCGCCTCGATCAGCCTGCGGCGCTGTGACTGCTCCTGCCCGGGAACGTGACCGCCCTGCTCGTAGCGCAGCTCGATGCCAGCCCTGGCCGCAAGGCGCTCGACCGCCTCAGTGAAGCCAAGGTTGTCGATCTTGCGCACGAACTTGATGACGTCCCCGCCCTCGGCGCAAGAGAAGCAGTACCACAGGCCGCGCGCCGGGGTGACATTGAAGGAGGGGGTCTTCTCCTCGTGGAACGGGCACAGACCCTTGAGCGATCCACCGCCCGCATTGCGCAGCTGCAGGTACTCCCCCACGACCTCCTGGACTGGCGAACGGTTACGGACGAGTTCGATGTCCTCGTCCCGAATCCGGCCTGCCACCCGCACCTCCGCTCCAAGCAACCTTCTGAGCCCAGACGGTCCTGCCCGGATCGGGCGAGTCCGGACGCGGCGAGTCTAGCCCCGGGCGGCTCCGGCGGGCGCTGGTAATGTCCGCGGCGTGGCCAGCTTTCTTGTGCTCTGGGACGTCGACTTCACCCTAGTAAATGCCTCTGGCATCGGCCGACACCTCTACCGGCTCGCATTCGCCGAGCTGTACAGCCGGGAACTGCCAGAGCAGGCCGATGCGGCCAACATGGCCGGGCGGACCGACCGGGCCATCGCACTTGACGTTCTGGCGCTGGCCGGCGTGCCTGACCCGCGCGGTGAGGTCAGCTTCTTCGAGGCTGCCCTGGCCAGTCTCGCTCCCGGTCTCGGTGACCTGGTCAGGACAACGGCCAAAGCCCTGCCTGGCGCCGCGGCCGCGCTCGCCGCGCTGGCCGCCCTCGGCAGTACCGACGGCGGTACTTGGCCCGACGACCACCGGCCCGACCACCACACGCACGACGACCACCGGCCCGACCACCACACGCACGACGACCACCGGCCCGACCACCACACGCACGACCGCCACCGGCCCGACGGCGTGGCACGGCAGTCCTT
>Ga0209517_10002923_pt1 | contig 23532 bp, 23 predicted proteins | sample PeaSoiMetSII2010_FD_187695 | JGI IMG/M metagenome (GOLD analysis project Ga0209517, IMG submission 187695) | Peat soil microbial communities from Weissenstadt, Germany - SII-2010 (SPAdes) (version 2) | ecosystem: Environmental > Terrestrial > Soil > Wetlands > Peat | place: Germany... | reverse complement strand
GGAATTCTTTTCCATCTGGGTAGATCCGGATACGAACCAGGGGCATTTCGCCCGGCATACGTTCGATCTGATCGATTCGGTGTATGAGCAGGCGGCGCGGCATTCTGACCGGATGATGATGGCTTATTCGCCGGCGGACATCGACCGGGCGCATAAGGAGCACAAACTCGCCGCGCTGATGGGGATTGAAGGCGGGCACTCGATCGAGAATGATATTCACCTGCTGCGCGATTATTACCGGCTGGGCGTGCGCTACATGACGCTTTCCTGGTCGAACACCAACGAGTGGGCGGACTCTTCCGGAGATATCGATGACACGAAGGTGCAGCACCACAACGGGCTGACGGATTTCGGCAAGCAAGTGGTGCTGGAGATGAACCGGTTGGGCATGATGGTCGATATCTCGCACGTGGCGGATAAGACGTTCTGGGATGCGATCGCGACGACGAAAGCTCCGGTGATTGCGTCGCACTCGTCGGCGCGGGCGCTGGTGGATGCTCCGCGCAACATGACGGACGAGATGCTGCGCGCCGTGACCAAGAATGGTGGCGTGGTGCAGGTGAATTTTTTCAACGGATTTATTGACGAGGATTTCCGCAAGGCCCAGATTGCCCAGGCCAAGGACATGGCTGCCGCCATTCAGAAATATCTTGATCAACTGAAAGCCGAGGGCAAGCCCGTCAACTACCTGGAGGTGGACCGCATTGAGCGTGAGTGGGCGGCGAAGATTCCGCGTCCGCCGCTAAAATCGCTGATCGACCACATCGATCACATCGCGAAGGTTGCGGGAATTGATCACGTGGGACTGGGGTCCGACTTTGACGGCGTCAGCGGGGCCACGCCGCAGGGGATCGATTCCGCCGCTGATCTGCCGAAGATCACGCAGGCGCTGCTCGACCGCGGGTACAGTGCAGAGGACATCAAGAAGATTCTGGGCGGGAATTTGATGCGCGTGTTTCGTGAGGTGGAAGGCGTGAGCCATGAGATGCAGACGGCGACAGCAAAATAGGTTTCCGGTGCTGACTCGGCGTGCGTAAGCCCGCGCGAGATCCCTTCGACTGCGCTCAGGGCAAGCTCTTCGCTCCGCCTGAAGAACGGCTCCGCTCAGGATGACGCCGTGGGAAGGGTGTCATCTGGTTCCAAACTGAGCAACTACGTTTCATTCGGCGCGCAGGAAACGATAGGCACGGCTGTCGTACAATGCAACGTTGCCTGAACTTCAGCAACACCTCCAATTAGCAAGGAGCTCTATGCGTAAAACATTTGCGATTTTAGTGATGATGACAGTGGCCGCGGCTGCGTTGGGGCAGACGAGTTCTGCGACTCAGACGACACCGGCAGCCAAGACGGGCACCGCGGCGAAACCGAGTGGTGCGGCCAAGCCCGTTGTTCATGCGGCGACGAAGCCGACTGCCATTATCAATACCACCGCCGGCAAGCTGACGTGCACGCTGTTTCCCGACAAGGCGCCGATTGGCGTGGAGAATTTTATTGGGCTGGCGAGCGGGACGAAGGACTGGAAGAATCCGGTCAGCGGGGCGACCAAGCACGGCGTGCCGCTGTATGACGGGACGATTTTCCATCGCGTGATTCCTGACTTTATGATTCAGGGCGGGGATCCTGCGGGCAACGGCACGGGTGATCCCGGGTATAAGTTTAAGAACGAGGCCTCGCCTGATCTGCTGTTTGATAAGCCCGGGCGACTGGCGTATGCCAACTCCGGGCCAGGCACGAACGGCTCGCAGTTTTTCATCACGGAGGTGGCTACGCCACACCTCAATGGCGGCTACACCATTTTCGGACAGTGTGACGAAGGTGCCGTGGCCCTTGTGAAGCAGATTGCGCACATGGCCAGGGATCCCTCGACGGATAAGCCGTTTCGTCCGGTGAAGATTATCCATATCAGCATTGTGCGTAGCACCGGGACGGCGGCGAAGCCGGGGGCTGGAAGCACGGTGAAGAAGCCGGCAGCGGCAGCGGCTCCGAACGCGCCCGCAACGCCGAATTAGGGCGTGCCTCGCTATTGAGTGCGAGGGCGAGACGCCCTCGCGACAGCCGGCGAGACGCCGGCGCTACTATCTAGCAGAAAGGAATTTTATGACCCGACAACCTGGACTATATGCTACGTTTGAAACCTCCGAAGGAACCATTGTTTGCCGCCTGTTTGATAAAGAGGCGCCCAAGACTGTCGCCAACTTCGTGGAACTTGCCGAGGGCAAGCGGGAATGGACGCATCCCTCGACGCGCAAAAAGTCGAAAGACCGGCTCTACGATGGAACAATTTTTCACCGCGTGATTCCGGATTTCATGATTCAGGGCGGCGATCCGCAGGGTACGGGCATGGGCGGCCCGGGTTATCAGTTCGAAGACGAGACCAAGGGTTCGCCGCACAAGTTCGACAAGCCGGGGAAACTCGCCATGGCCAATGCCGGGCCGAACACGAACGGCTCGCAGTTTTTCATTACGGTCGCGCCTACGACGTGGCTCACCGGGAAGCACACCATTTTCGGCGAAGTGGTGGAGGGCCAGGATGTGGTCGTGAAGGTATCCATTTTGCCTGGCAATCATCAGAATCGTCCGAACAAGGATGTGGTGCTGAAGAAGGTCACGATCGAGAAGGTATGATCGGGTCCTCTTCTCACCTCAGGCCTCGGTAGTGGCGCACCTTGACGGTGGAACAAGAAAAAGCGTGAACCACAAAGGACACGAAGGTTCACGAAGGACTTCATTTGCAGGGGTTTCCTTCGTGTGACTTCGTGTCCTTCGTGGTGAAGCCTTTAAATTGAGCCACTGCTCAGGCCTGGGTTTCATTGACTTGCCCAACTCGCCCACGTAGGATTCTGGTCCAGTGATTGGGCAGACTATCTCGCATTACCGCCTCGTCGAGAAGCTGGGCGGCGGCGGCATGGGCGTGGTGTATAAGGCGGAAGACCTGAAACTCCGCCGCTTTGTGGCGCTCAAGTTTCTGCCCGACGATGTGGCGAAAGATCCGCAGGCGCTGGCGCGTTTCCAACGCGAGGCGCAGGCGGCGTCGGCGTTAAACCATCCCAACATCTGCACGATTTACGAGATTGATGAGTACGAAGGCCAGGCCTTTATCGCCATGGAGTTTCTCGACGGCCTGACGCTCAAGCACGCCATCGGTTCTCGCCCCATGGAAAATGACCGGCTGGTGAACCTGGCGATTGAAATCGCCGACGCGCTCGACGCCGCCCACGCGGAAGGCATTGTGCACCGCGACATCAAGCCCGCAAACATCTTCGTGACCAAACGGGGGCATGCCAAGATCCTGGACTTCGGCCTGGCCAAAGTGGCCGCAGGCAGAGAAAAGGCTCTGGCCGACAAAACGCAAACGCTGGACGAGGCGCACCTCACCAGCCCCGGGACGATGGTGGGCACTGTCGCCTACATGTCGCCGGAACAGGTGCGCGGGCGGGATTTGGATGCCCGCAGCGACCTGTTCTCGTTCGGCGCCGTGTTGTATGAAATGGCGACTGGCGATGTTCCCTTCCATGGCGAAAGCTCCGCGGTCATTTGTGAAGCGATCATGAATCGCGCGCCGGTTCCTGCAGTGCGCATCAATCACGAAGTGCCGGCGCGGCTGGAAGACCTCATCAACAAAGCTCTGGAGAAAGATATCAACCTGCGATACCAGCACGCCTCAGAGATGCGCAGCGACCTGCAGCGGCTGAAGCGCGATACGGACTCGGGACGAAGCCATTTGTCGGAGGTGCCGGTCAGGGCGGAGAGTGGCGCGGGGCCGGCAAGCGCTGGGCAGCGCAGCGCGGTGGCCGAGAGCAGTGCTACGACAGCAGCGGCCCCAAAGCTTCCTTACGGGAGAATCGCGCTCGCGGTGGCAGCGGTCGCGGCCGTTGTATTGGCGGTTTTGTATTGGCAAAGCCGACGTCCGGTCGTTCCTGGGGCGAGTTCTGCTAATCCACGAACCGTTGCCGTTCTTCCGCTGCAAAACATGGGAGCGGATAAGGATCTGGATTTCCTTCGCCTGGGTCTGGCCGATGAGATTGCGACCTCGCTGAGCTATGTGCGCTCGCTGTCGATTCGTCCCTTTGCGACGACCAGCAAGTATGACTCGCCCACGCTTGATCTTCAGGAAGCCGGTCACGCGATGCACGTGACCGACGTCGTGACCGGGCATTTTTTGAAGGAAGGCTCTCAGCTGCAGATCACGCTAGAGGCGATCGATATCGACAACAATCGCACCGTCTGGCGCGACACCATGACCGTCGCTGCGCCGGATATGATTGCGATGCGCGGGCAGATTGCGGCGAAGGTGCGTCAGGGCCTGGTCCCAGCACTGGGCGCGGGAACGGATTCGGCGGAAGGTGCCACGCATCCGAAGAACGAAGAAGCCTACGATCTCTACCTGCGGAGCATTGCGCTGCCGCACGACCCGCTTCCCAATAAAGACGCTATCGCGATGCTGGAGCGCGCGGTGGGGCTGGACCCCAGCTACGCACCTGCCTGGGAAGCTCTGGGGCTGCGCTATCACTACGATGCCGCGTATTCGAATGGCGGTGTGGCGGCGGCTCAACGCGGGACCGCCGCGCTGGAAAGAGCCCTGGCCCTCGATCCCAACTTCATCGTTGCTGCAGGACAACTCACCGGGGTTGAGGTCGAACACGGTGAGCTGGTGAAGGCGTATCAGGACGCAAAGGCGCTGCTGGATCGCCATCCGGAGAATGCCGGCGCTCACTTCGCATTGTCGTACGTTCTGCGCTATGGCGGAGCCATCGAGGAATCGGCGCATGAATGTGATACGGCGCTGGCGCTGGATCCGGGGAACTATACTTTCCGCTCGTGTGTGTTTACGTTTGACCAGCTGGGCAACTACACGCGGGCGGGCGAGTTCCTGCAACTGGATGCCGGGTCAGAATGGATGGCCGGCAATATGGTGCGGCATCTAATGCGCGATGGAAAAATGACGCAAGCCCGGGATCTTGCCCAAAAATTCAGCACGGCAGGATGGGGCCCGATGATGGCGGTGTGTCTGGATGATCCGTCGTCCAAGAACGCGGCCAACCTGGCACGTGGAGTCGGAGCAGCAATCTTGGCCGATCCTGACCCGGAAACTCATTATGTAGTTGCGCCCGACATTTTCTTTTGCGGGCAGAAGGATCTTGCTTTGCAGATGGTGAAGAGTTCGATTGCCGGGCACTACTGCGCTTACACGGGCCTGCAGAATGATTCCGTATGGGCGAAGCTGAGAGGCACGCCTGAGTTTGCCGAGTTACTTTCTGCGGCGAAGAAGTGCCAGGAGGATTTTCTGGCGCAGAGATCGCAGGGAGCGAAGTGAGCTCTGCACAGTAAGCAGTCTTACCGGGAGGCTTCCCAGTCCTCAAGGCTGCCGGTTGGTCCAACGATGTCTCCCACGATTTTCCCGGTCCCGACCATGGATCCGAGCCGCCTCCCGGTTGCCTTTCTGGGAGATGGAGGAATTACCTCAGCGACGGGCTTGCCGTAGCGAGTGACGAGAATGGGCTTCCGCGTCTTGCGGATTTCTTCGAGGATGCCGAAGCATTTGGCCTTGAACTCAGAGATGGCAACTTCTTTCATATTCTATTTATGCCATGGTCAAAGACCATGGTCAATCCATTGTTCCGATGATCGACCGTAACTTGTTCGGTCCGAAATCCCCTGCAAGAATCGAGCAAGGTCGAAACCCGATGAGAACAAACCGGATTGTGATGGCCGTGCACAGTGGTTACATGTTGGCTGGACTCGTCTTCTTGGCAACGATGGCGGCCTTTGGGCAAACCGCGCCCGATCCCTGGCTGATTCTCGCGAGTGGCGCGAAGGGGGCTATCAACGTGCACACCACTCGCCAAGACTTGGTCCGCGTGTACGGCGCGGAAAACGTCGTCGATGAGGACGTGGACATCGGCGAGGGAGAAATGCAATCAGCGACGTTCTTATTTCCGAAAGATCCGGAACGTCGACTTGAAATTATGTGGAAAGATCCAGACACCAAAACCGCGCCTGGAACTGCGGACATTTTGGGAAGAAAGAGCCGCTGGCATGCGATACATGGCATCACCCTAGGAACTTCCGCCAGCGAAATGGAGCGGATCAACGGTCGACCCTTCCGCTTTGCGTTAACCAATGACGGGACGGACATGGCTGAAGAACTCATTTCATGGCGAGGAGGCTCGTTAGAAAAAGAGTTTCAAGGAGATGGTCGCGTCATTCTGGAACTTGAGTGGGCCGCCAAAGGGGCCAAGCAGAGAGGCCCCCACGACATCGAAACCAGTTCGGACAATCCAGTCTGGCGTGCGCAGAATCCCCATGTCACACGGATGTCATGGGTTTTCCCCTCCAAGGCACAACCGTGAAAAGCAGTCCCGCTACACTCCGATCACGCCGCACAACTCCTTCACCGCTGCCGCACTCTTGTCCAGACCAGCCTTTTCTTCCGCAGTCAGTTTGATTTCGATGATCTGCTCGATTCCCTTTGCGCCTAGCTTTACTGGGACGCCGACGTACAGGCCGTTGATGCCGTATTCGCCTTGCAGATATGCGGCGCAGGGGAGGATTTTATTTTTGTCTTTGAGAATCGCCTCGACCATTTCGGTCGCGGCTGCCGACGGCGCATAGTAAGCGGAACCGGTCTTGAGATACTTCACGATTTCGGCGCCGCCGTCGCGCGTGCGCTGGACGAGCGCTTCGAGACGAGATTTCTCGATCAACTCGGTGATGGGGATGCCGGCGACCGTCGAGTAGCGCGGCAGCGGGACCATGGTGTCGCCGTGGCCGCCGAGGACAAAGGCGGTGACGTTCTCGACGCTGACTTTCAGTTCGTCGGCGATGAAGGCGCGGAAGCGGGCGGAGTCGAGCACTCCGGCCATGCCGATAACGCGCTCGCGAGGGAATCCGCTCAGCTTGTATGCGGCCTGCGCCATGGCATCCAGCGGATTGGAGACGATGATCAGGATGCAGTTCGACGAATGCTTGACCACCTCTCCGACCACCGCTTTCATGATGTTGTAATTCGTGTTGAGCAGGTCGTCGCGGCTCATGCCGGGCTTGCGGGGAATGCCGGCCGTGATCACGACGATGTCGGAATTCGCGGTGTCTTTGTAGTCATTGGTGCCGCTCACGTAGGAGTCGCGTTTTTCGATGGGCATGGCTTCGAGTAGATCGAGACCCTTGCCCTGGGGCACGCCTTCAATGATGTCGATGAGCACGACGTCGGCGAGTTCCTTGGAGGCGATCCAGTGGGCGGCCGTAGCGCCTACGTTGCCTGAGCCTACGATGGTTACTTTTTTCCGCATATATGAATCCTTTCTATGAAGACTTCAGGGGCTAAAGCCCAGCTTCCTTAGCTGCGAACGCGGCGCTAAAGCGCCGCTCTTCCACAAAAGGCCGGCTCTATCAAAGGCCGGCTACACCAACACGGCTGCGTCCATGTTCTCGATGATGTGTCCGGCGAATTCGCTGGTTTTGACTTTGGTTGAGCCAGGCATGAGGCGCTCGAAGTCGTACGTGACTTTTTTCTGTTCGATGGTGCGCTCCATGCTCTGCTCGATCAGGTCGGCGGCTTCGTTCCAGCCGAGGTGACGGAACATCATGACGCCGGAGAGAATCACCGACCCGGGATTGATCACGTCTTTGTCGGCGTATTTTGGAGCGGTGCCGTGCGTGGCCTCGAAGATGGCGTAGCCGTCGCCGATGTTGGCGCCGGGGGCGATGCCGAGTCCGCCTACCTGGGCGGCGCAGGCGTCGGAAATGTAATCGCCGTTCAGGTTGGGCGTGGCCAGAACCGAATATTCGTCGGCACGCGTGACGACCTGCTGGAAGATAGAGTCGGCGATGCGGTCGTTAACCATGACTTTCTTCTTCCACGCGCCGTGACCATGCGTGGCGTAGATGGCGTCGAGGACGGCCTTTACTTCTTTCTCGACGGCCTGGCGGAACGCCGGGGGAGCGAACTCCATGCCGGGCTCGATCATTTCCGCGTTCTGCGCGACCGTGAGGTTCGAATTCTTATCTTTGTTGTCGATGATCCAGCTCTCGCGTTCGGTCACGACCTTGTCGCGGAATTCTTCGGTGGCAACGTCGTATCCCCACTGGCGGAATGCGCCTTCGGTGAATTTCTGGATGTTGCCCTTGTGGACCAGCGTGACCGACTTGCGGCCGGAATCGAGAGCGTGCTGGATGGCCATGCGCACCAGGCGCTTGGTTCCAGTCACGGAGATCGGCTTGATGCCGATGCCGGAATCGAGGCGCACCTGCTTCTTGCCGCCCTTCAGCATGTCTTTGTTGAGGAACTCGATCAGGCGGGCGCAGTCGGCCGTTCCCTGCTCCCACTCGATGCCGGCGTAAACGTCTTCGGTGTTCTCGCGGTAGATGACGACGTCCATGCGCTCGGGATGCTTCACGGGCGAGGGTACGCCCTTGTAATACTTGACGGGGCGCACGCAGCAATAGAGATCGAGAATCTGGCGCAGAGCGACGTTGAGGGAACGGATGCCGCCACCGACCGGCGTAGTCAGGGGGCCTTTGATGGCGACGCGAAACTCGCGGACGGCGGAGACGGAATCATCGGGCAGCCAGGTATCGAACCTGGCCTTGGCTTTCTCTCCGGCGAAAACTTCGTACCAGGCGACGCGGCGCTTGCCTTTGTAGGCTTTTTCGACGGCGGCATTGAACACGCGAAGGGAGGCTTTCCAGATGTCGCGGCCCGTGCCGTCGCCTTCGATGAACGGTATGATGGGGTTGTCGGGAACATCATACTTGCCGTTGGCATAACCAATTTTCTTTCCGTCCGCCGGCACCGCCACGCCGTTATAAGAGCCTGCCATTGCAACAACCTCCGCTATGAAGGATTCCCTGACGGGAGTTAGAAAACCCACAATTATAAAGAACTGGCGCGGAAACAGGAGATTATTCTTGTTTGCGTGTGCCATAATTCCCTACGAATTCCGAAGTCTGGCGCCCGCCAGGGGGTTATATGAGCTCTAACGTTCGCCTTGCGCCGTGGGTGTTGGCGTGCTTCCTTTTGATGGCGATTTCTACTGCTGCCTTCGGCCAGGGTTCGCACGACCGCACTCAGTTCGGCCACAACATCAGCATTGGCGCTGGTGAAGAGGCGACTGAGGTGACCTGCTTTGGCTGCAGCGTGCGGGTGCGCGGACATGTGGGCAGCGACGTGACCACATTCGGCGGAAGCATCATCGTGGAAGGTCAGGGTGAGGTCGGCGGAGACACGACTTCGTTTGGCGGCAGTGTGCGCCTCGAGAAGGAAGCGAAGGTGGCGGGAGATGTCACGGTCTTCGGAGGCCAGGTTCACCGCGATGCTGGGGCCACGGTGAGTGGGGATGTCACCAATTTCAGTGGGGCCGGCTGGATTGCTTTGATCTTCGGGCTGCCGCTTCTCATTTTTGGAGCTGTGATCGCCTTCATCGTCTGGCTGGTGCGACGCCTGATGCGTCCGGCTGTGCCGGTTGCGGCGTAGGGTTTTATCGCAGCGTACAAAGCGCTGCGCCACCCAAGAATATCCTTAAAGCGATACTTTAAGCGTTACCAGACCTACCAGCGGCGGGTACCGAACGTCTTGCGTACACCTACGGTCATGAAGCGGCCCCAGGGCCCGTTATTTCCCAGATCGGCCAGACCCAAGTTCTTGTTGCGAGCGCCCAGTCGGTCGAACAGGAAGTGCTGCGTCACGCGAAACTCGAATCCCCTGTTGAGATAGATGCCGACTCCCCACGAATGCTCAATACCAATCGCGTCGGGGGACCAGGTGTAGAGCGTCTTGGGGATGGTCTTGCCGAACAAGAATGTGGGGGCGCCATACACCATGAAGCGGCGCAGCGGGCCACGGCCGAAAGGACGCGCTTCGAGAATTCCAGAGAGCATGTAACGCGCGAACAAACTGCAGGGCGCGTTGACTCCGCCGTACTGGCCGGCATTGCCGGCGCAGAGGTTGGGATCGATTTCGTTGTGCGGAGGCGCCAGGTCGAATTGCGCCCAACCCCATAACATGTCGTGCGGGAAAAACATTCGGTCGCCGGAATCGGTGTCGTGTCCGGCATCCTGTGAATTGCTGGGTTGTGCACCGTTAGCCTGCGAGTTGAGAGACGCAGCCACCTGCGCCCCGGCGAACGAGATCAATACAGGAACCGCCAACAACCAGGCCCACCTTTTCATTTCGCCTCCGAGATAAGTTCCGCTTTGATGAGAGATGCCGGATTTCAGATCCGCCCGCATCCAGAGGTCGGAGGCCGGCGATCGAGGAGAGTCCGGTTGAATAGAGCGCCACATTGTATCAAGGCAGTGTCGATAAGACTGTGTACAACGGCGCTCCGAAGGACCGGGAGAGTCTAGAATCTGCTTGAACTTCCGACGTGGCGGCGTATGCTGTGCAATACGCAGGTTAGTTGGAGCCCGAGCGAATGACACCGGCGATAGAACCGGAATTCGTTGTCGAGTACCATCTTCGATGTTTTTGTGGTGCATTCATCGTCGCAACCGAGAGGACGGTGACCTGTACCTATTGTGGGCAGACCCTCGGAATTCGCAGAGTTAAGCGACGCCGACAACACTGGATTAGAGAAGCACGCCGGGGAGCTGGAACCAAAGGCTGGCGTTGGCGGAAGCACGTTGTCGAGAGTGTCGCCGAACGAAAATTCCGCGTACAGTGTGCCTGCGGTTCAACCGTCACTGCCACCGAAAAAACGGCGAGCTGTACTGCTTGTGGTGAGGCAATCGAAGTTCGCAGGGTAATGAAGCGCGAACAATCGGAAGTCCTCGTCGAGTACGATTTTGGTTGCTGTTTCTGTGGCACCCCTATCGTGACGACCGGAAAGACGGTGACGTGCGCCAATTGCGGTAAGACTCTCAAGATTGCTCGAGTTGGAACGCACGGACAATATTGGAAGGCAACTCCAAGCTTGGACGGTCAAGATACGTTGAAACAAGGAGAAGCTGGCGACCCGGTTAGCATTATGGCTTCCCTTCTGTTGGCGGTCTATTTGTACGGCGTGGTCTGCTTAGGGCAATACGTGTTTGGCCTTGATCAGTAGGTAGACGTTAGTTCGTGCGCCTTGGTGGAGGAGTATGACACCGGAAGTCTCCGTCGAGCGACAATTCCGTTTTCAGTGCTCCTGTGGCACAACCATGGTCTCGGGCGAGCAGAGTGTGACCTGCACTGGCTGCGGCGCCGACCTCGGCATTCGCCGGGTCAGACGGCACCGACAAGGCTCGGACTCGGTTGCTTACTATGGCAGCCGGACGCTCCCGGTTCGCCGAGTTGAGAGGCGCAGACAAGACCCAACTGCGCCTGCCACAAGGCCGAGCACCTCGTCGAGCAACTCAACACCCTGGGCGTGGCTGAAAAGGGCTCTGGCTCGTGGTGTTCCCATGCAGGCACAACAGACGAACGAAGTGCCCCACCCGGAAGCCCAGGGGCTGATGCAGTTCGATATTCCCGAACAACCGCGCAGTCTACCTTTTGTCAATCAGTCGCCACGAAGACCCTGGTTTGAAGGAGCTCATGTCAGGGTCGGGCCCATTCGACCAGACGGCACGTCACACCCGCATGCGGGCAAGACTGGGAGGATTGCGAAATTTGCAGACGGCTATTCTGAACCGTACTGGCTCGGCCGACCGAGTGCGATGATAAAACTTGACTCAGTAATCATGACTCAGCGGTTTATTTGGGTTTCTCTGCAATGTCTAGAAGCGCTGCCTGAAGAAATTCACGATGCAGATTCATAAGCTGATGGTATGCAGCCGATGGCAGCTTGTTGGAGGCGCACATGATATGGCGCGATCCTTGGCGACGATTCCTAGCCAGCCTTGTCGTTTTCTGGGACTTCATGGTAGCGGCGCTCGCGATTCTGGTCGCGCTGGTGCTTGTGGTTTCGCCCTGGCTCCTGCTTTCTATCGGCGGCTGGCCTCTGTTTCTTCGTTGGTATCTTCTTCCCTATCCTTTCGGCTTGGCCGCTTTCACGGCAATAATGGCGTTCGTTTATCGCCGCGAACTACTGGCTAGAGCGCGAAACTGGAGAGCGGATCGCAAATCACAAGAGTTGAAGAAGGCTGCATAGCTGGATTTGCAAGTCCTCGAACCTTCCTCTTGGCAGGGCGTATGCCGTGGAGCCATGCTTCGATGGAAGTGCATGGGCGATTCCCGGTTGAGCGCCGCCGCTACAGCAACCGGCTCCAGAAGGATGGAAGCCTCCACCTTCTTCCAGAATCCATATCCCGTACCTGATTTATTCCATTCATAGTACGTTCATGTTAGTGCGAATCTTCGTAAACCACGGCAAAACAGGGGCCTACGGGTTTGGTGGGCGGATTGCACTATACGGAAGTACAGCACAAACCAGGACCCCTATGCCACAAGAGATTTCCGTCTCGTATCAGGCCATTAAGAGCAAGGTTTACCGGTTAATTGATTCCCTCGTGGTCGGTGAAAAGAGCGAATCTGAGGTGCAGGAGTCGATTCGGCGCTGGTGGGCTCTGATCCATCCGGCCGATCGGCCCATAGCTCAAAAGTATCTGCTAATGGTGTTGGGACGCTCCGCGTCCGCGCTGGATTCGATGGGTGACGCGTTTCTCTCCGTCAGTAGTTGTGAAGTCATCCGACCGCAAATAGCCGATGCCGCGATGCCCGCCAAGCGCATGCGCCTGTTGGAGCGGATGGTGAAGGAAACCTCCGTCCGTACCGCCGTCTAGCCTGGGCAACCGCCAAAAAAGACACAGAATTTACATTTTGTCCGTTGCATTTCGCAGCAGCTTCTCCGTAATCTTCAGTCTCGTCTTGCCAAGGTCAGCCTTCGCATTGTAAAAATCTGCAACATGAGGAGCCAGGAATGAGACAGTCGTCTTCGAACGAATCGACCAAGCTGGGCAAGCTCGGGATTTATCTCACAGTTGGAGTATTGTTGATTATGGCCACATCGTTGTTTGCAGGATCGGGCGTCTACAGCTTCACGCTCAACTCGATTGACGGCAAGCCGGCGCCGTTGGCCGACTATAAGGGCAAGGTCGTCCTGCTGGTGAACGTGGCCAGCCAGTGCGGTTACACTCCGCAATACAGCGCGCTGGAAGCGATCTACGAGAAGTACAAAGATCAGGGATTCGTGATTCTCGGCTTCCCGGCCAATAATTTTGGCGCGCAGGAGCCGGGGACGAACGAAGAGATCAAGACGTTCTGCACGCGCAAGTACAGCGTGACGTTTCCGATGTACGCAAAGATTTCCGTGAAGGGTGCGGATCAGGCGCCGCTGTACGGGTATCTCACGAAGGAAACTGGAGCGGGAATCGCGGGCGACATCAAGTGGAACTTCACCAAGTTCCTGGTAGATCGCGACGGGAAGGTCATCCAGCGGTTTGAGCCCGCCGTTACGCCGGATTCGAAGGAAGTGACGGCGGCGATTGAGCAGCAGCTGAAGTAATCGCGGCTTCGGAATCGGGAAGGGCACGAGTCTTACTCGTGCCACTAGGGGCGCGATTGTGTTGCGGCGTGAGCCGCTTGGGCTAAGTCGGTTCCACTCTTGCCGAACCTCAGCGGCTATAAAGCCGACTCCCGACTCATGCGTTCATTGGCCCGACTGTAGGTCGGGCCCTACCCGATTCCTATCCCTCAAATGTCGTAGTACAGCGCGAACTCATACGGATGCGGCCGCTGCCGGATCGCATCCACTTCTTTCGTGCGCTTGTAGTCGACGTAAGTCCGCAGTAGTTCCTCGGTAAACACGTCGCCCTTCAGCAGGAAAGCGTGGTCGCGCTCCAGGGCGTCGAGGGCGTCTTCGAGCGAGCCGGGCATGGAGGGGATGCTCGCTAATTCGTCGGGGTCAAGCTCGTAGATGTCTTTGTCCATGGGCTGGCCGGGGTCCATTTTGTTCTCGATACCGTCGAGGCCGGCCATCAACATGGCGGCGAAGGCCAGGTAGGGATTGCAACTCGGGTCGGGCGGGCGGAACTCGACGCGCTTGGCTTTGGGAGCGACCGAATACATCGGAATGCGGCAGGCCGCTGAGCGATTGCGCCGTGAGTAGGCAAGATTCACCGGCGCCTCAAAACCGGGCACGAGGCGCTTGTAGGAATTCGTGGTGGGGGCGATGATCGCCGACAGTGCGGGACCGTGCTTGATCAGGCCGCCAATATACCAGAGAGCAAGTTGTGACAGGCCGGCGTATCCGTCGCCGGAAAATATCGGATCGCCGGCCTTCCACAGCGACTGGTGGGTGTGCATGCCGTTGCCGTTGTCGCCAAAAATCGGCTTCGGCATGAAGGTGACGGTTTTACCCTGGCGACTGGCGACGTTCTTCACGATGTACTTGTAGAGCAGCATCTTGTCGGCGGAGCGCACCAGCGAGTCAAACTTGAGATCAATTTCGGTCTGGCCGCCCGAGGCCACCTCGTGATGGTGGCACTCGACCTCGATGCCGCAGCTTTGCATGGTCAGCACCATCTCGCTGCGCAAATCTTGATAGTGGTCGGTCGGCGGGACGGGAAAGTAGCCTTCCTTGTAGCGTGGGCGGTAGCCGAGATTGTTCAGTTCCCTGCCCGAATTCCAGCGTCCCTCTTCGGCGTCGATGTAATAAAAGCCGTATTGCTCGCGCTGGTCGAAGCGCACGTTGTCGAAGATGAAAAACTCGGCTTCGGCGCCGAAGTACGCGGTGTCGGCAATGCCGGTCGCGGTCAGGTAGAGTTCGGCTTTGCGGGCGATGTAGCGGGGGTCGCGTTCGTAACGCTGCTTGGTCACGGGATCGACCACGTCGCACACGATTACCAGCGTAGGAACCTCGGTGAAGGGATCGAGCAAATGAAGGTTGGCGTCGGGCTTGAGCAGCATGTCGCTCTCTTCAATGGCGGCCCAGCCGCGGATCGAGGAGCCGTCGATGCCGAAGCCGTCTTCGAAAGAGGATTCCGTGAGCTGCTCGATGGGATACGAAACGTGGTGCCAGAGGCCGGGAATATCGGTGAAGCGCAGGTCGAGAATCTTGGCGTCGTGGTGCTTGGCGAACTCGAGAACAGTCTTGGCGTCAGCCATGAAAACTCCTTGCCGCGATGCAAACCCCTGCGGAGATCGGATGAACGGTTGCGGAGCGTCCTGCAAGACACCCACCCTGGCCGCAAAGAACGCGGCTAGGATGGGGCACCCGGCTGCTACAATCGGTCGCGTTGTCCAGGACCGGGAGAGTCTAAAGGCAGTCGCGGGCGCTGGCAATTCGATTGTTTTTATGGCGGGGATAACGCGACTTTATACTGGGAGCGACCAGCTATTGGCTCTTGGCTTTCAGCTTTCCGCGACTCTGGTGGAACTGGTTTCATGCAATGCTTGGGGCGATCTTGAACGGCGACCCTCAGGGGCTAAAGCCCGAGTCTTTAACGGCCTTTAACGGCACGGCTGAAGCCGTGCCCTTCCCAAAGCGCGTGCGCTTCCCAAGGCGGTGCGTGAAAGCGGTTCCACTGGCAACTGGTAGCTGACAACTGGCAACTGTTCTTATGGATTTTGACCAGCTGGAAACGTTTCTGGAAGTGGCGCGGCACGCCTCGTTCTCGCGGGCGGCGGAGAAGCGTTTCCGCACCCAGCCGGCGATTTCGTCGCAAATTCGAGGGCTGGAGGAAGAGGTTGGGGCCAAGTTGTTCGATCGCTCGGGCGGCAAGGTCTCGCTCACGGCCGCGGGCAAGGCGTTTCAGCGATACGTCGAGGAAACGCTCGATGCCCGTAAGGCGATGCTGGTGGCGATCGCCGAGATGGAGCGTGTGCCGCGGGGCGAAATCATTGTGGGGGCGAACGAGGGGACCTGCCTGCACATCCTGCCCTACGTGTTTGCTGATTTCAAGAAGCAGTATCCCGACGTTTCGGTCAACATCAAGCGCGCCGACTACGCCAAGATTCTGGAATCGATCATCGACAACTCGGTCGACTTCGGCGTCATCTCTCTTCCTGTGACCGACCCGCGGCTGACGGTGGTGCTCATCCATCGGGACGAGTTGATTCTGATCGCGCCGCCGCATCATCCCTTGGGCAAGATGAAGGCAGCGACCATCGCCGACGTAGCGAAGTTTCCGCTGGTTGTCCCCAAGGCGGGACATACGCGGGATGCCATCGAGCAGCTATTCCACGAACGGCGGCTGAAGCCCAACTTCACCATGGAACTGGATTCCAGCGAACTGCTGAAACGCTTTGTAGCTGCGGATGTGGGGGTCGGCTTTGTCGCGCGCTCCAACGTCGAGGAAGACGTTCGCGCCAAGGTTCTGGCGGCGGTTCCTATTGCCGATGCGCAGGTCCGCCGCGATCTGGCGCTGGTCTTCCGCAAAGACAAGGCCCTCAGCCGTGCCGCGCTTGCTTTCATTGACATTGCGGTGAAGCACAAGTCCACGGAAGAGTTGGCGCACATCCCAAGCCGATGACCAAGGCGACCTCCAGACTTCTGCTTCTGATGCTTCTGCCTTTCTTGCTTCTTGCCGGGCTCAGCCTGCGCGGCGCGGGGCAGGGTGCGTCGTCGCAGAAACCGTTCGGGCAGTTGCCGGCCTCCACCCGCCAGTTGATCGCCATCAAGGTCAGCGGGAGCAAGCGGTTCCCTGAGGATGCGGTCGCCGCGGCGACCGGCCTGCAGATGGGAACGGCTGTCACCGAGGACGACTTCAAGAAAGCGGCCCGCCGTCTGGGCGACATGGGAGTGTTCACCGAGATCGGTTACACGTTCGCCTATTCCTCCGCAGGCACCAAGCTCGAACTGCATGTAACCGATGCCGACAAGTTCGTCCCTGCGCACTTTGAGGATTTCGTGTGGTTCTCCGACGCCGAACTGCGGAAGAGGATCAAGGTACACGCTCCTCTGTTCGATGGAGAACTGCCACTCTTCGGCCGCCTGGCCGACGAGGTTTCCGACGTGCTCCAGGCCATGCTGGTGGAAAACGCAATCCCTGGACACGTGGAGTATCTGCGGATCGGCAAGGAGGATGGCCCGGTGGAGGCGATCAACTACCGTGTCAACGACGTTCTCATCCGGGTGCGCAACATCGAGTTCACAGGAGCCGCCGTGGAGGACGTACCCGCGCTCGAAGCGGCGGCCAAGAGGCTTCCGGAGCGCGAATACTCGCGCAGCCGCCTGAATCTGCTGGCGCAGCGCCAGCTTCTCCCGGTGTACTACGCGCGCGGCTACCTGAAGGCAGCATTCGGCGAGCCGCAGCCAAAAGTGGTGAAGCAGCCGGCTGCCGAGAACTCCGAGAACGAAGACGGCCCACGCAACCAGACCGTGGTCGATGTGATGTTTGCGGTTACTCCCGGTGAGCAGTACAAACTAAAGAGCCTGCAGTGGTCGGGGAATCGCGAGTTCCCTACCGAGAGGCTGCAGCAGATGGTGCGCGCCGAGCCGGGCCAGCCTGCCAATACGATCCGGCTCGCGGACAACCTGAAGGACATCCAGAAACTTTACGGGTCTCGCGGATTCGTCACCACCACGATCAAGGCGGACGCCGACTTCGATGACGCCACCGGCACGGTAATCATTCATCTCGACGTGAAGGAAGGCTACGCCTATCACATGGGCGAGCTGGAATTTCGCGGCCTCGATAACAGCCTGACGGCGAAACTGCGCAACGCCTGGAAGATTCGCCCAGGAGACATTTACGACTCGACCTACCTCAGTGATTATCTGCCCGCCGCCCAAAAACTGCTTCCGGCCAACCTCGACTGGGAGGTCGCGTCGCATGTGACCGCCAATGTCCGCGACAAGTCGGTCGACGTCGATCTGATCTATACGGTGAAGGCGCCGAAATAGCGGACGCGAGGGGCGATAGCCCCGGTTCTGTTCGGCTTTTGGAACAACTTCAACGGATGTCTTCCGTGGCGGCATTGATGCGGTACTCTTACCCCTCTATTTTGCAGACTTTTTTTGCAACCGCAGGAGCGTTTGGTAAATCAGGATGGATTGATACACTTGCCCAAACGCTCGAGGCTTCACCGCCGCGGGCTTCATGGATGCAAAGGAGATCTGGGATGAAAGGAAGTTGGCACGGTTCGGCTTTACTCGCGGCATTGTTATTTTCCGCCACTCTGTTCACATCCACTCCGGCGATGGCGGCCGGCAAACAAACCCTCACGGGCGAGGTCGGCGACGCCATGTGTGGAGCAAAGCACATGGAGGGCACTCCCGCGGAGTGTACCCGCACCTGCGTCTCGCACGGCTCGAAGTACGCGCTGGTCGTGGGCGACAAAATCTATATTCTGAATACCGCTGACAAGGCAGTGCTGGCGGTGCTGGATCAGCAGGCGGGCAAGAAGGCCACGGTCACTGGCACGGTTGACGGCACGAATGTGGAGGTCAGCACGGCAGTCGCGGCCAAGTGACGGCGCATTGCGGGCACTCGGCCCGCAGATGTCGTCGCGCGGCGCGATGATTTCAGCGTGAAAGGTTTTGCCCGGGCCCTCCCCCTACACAGCAATCCGGGCAACAGGCGGGGAAGCGCGCCAGCGCCTCCCCGCATTTTTTTCGCCTCGGCAGCAAATTCATATTTCCTTTACAAAGCATTGTGTTAGATTGTGCATTCTCAACAGTGAAATTTTTCCTGGAGGATCACGGAATTGGGCAAAGACATGGTTCCGAAGCGGATTTTCTTTACCAAGGGAGTCGGAAAACACCGCGAACGGCTGACTTCGTTCGAATTAGCGCTGCGCGACGCCGGTATCGCTGCCCAGAACCTGGTGCGCGTTTCCTCGATCTTTCCGCCCAACTGCAAACTGCTCGCCCGCAAGGAGGGCGTGAAATACCTGCATCCAGGAGAAGTGGTTTTCGCCGTGGTCGCCGAAAACTCCACGCGCGAGCCGCACCGGCTGCTGGCTTCGTCGATCGGCGTGGCCATTCCAGCCGACCGCAACACTTACGGCTATCTCAGCGAGCACCACTCCTTCGGCGAGACCGAGGACGCGGCCGGAGAATACGCCGAGGAACTCGCCGCCGAAATGCTCGCTACGACCCTCAATGTGGAGTTCGATCCCGACCGCTCCTGGGATGAAAAGAAGCAGATCTACCGCCTGTCCAACAAAATCGTGCGCACGGCCAACGTCACGCAGTCGGCGGTCGGCGACAAGCGCGGCCTGTGGACTACGGTGATTGCGTCGGCAGTCTTGATCTTCGACTAGACGCGGGATTGCGCCGTCAGAGGTCCAGCAGCTTTTGTGATAAGTCCCAAGCCGGGTTGTCTCTGACCCTCGCCCTCTCCTCCTAGCTCCCGTTCTTGCTGTGTTAAGTATTTGAATCGGCTGCAGTTAATAGGCACCCAACGGAGAGGAGAAAATCGATCGGGGGTAGAACTTTGGTAACCTCATCCCCCTGCCGAATGTAATACTCCGTTAACAGCTATCGGCTATCATAGGGATGGCACGATACATTCATAACTTAAGGGGTTGCAGTGGACATCGAGACACGCAGAAAGAAGCAGCAGGCGCTGATGGTCAAGTTAGTGGAGCGGAAAGTACGCTCGCGCGCCAAGCAGCTCTACGAAACGCGCGGAGAAGCAGACGGGCAAGCCTTACAGGATTGGTTTCAGGCAGAGGCGGAAGTCCTAGAAAACAGTATCCTTGCTCCACTGTATCGCAGAACCAAGATCGAAAATCAGGCCTCGGAAGAAACCCTCTCTGGAGCAAGCGGTCAGGACCAATCCGCTTGCGAAACGTTGGCTTAACTGGTCTCCCGTTCCGCTTATTATTTCGCCGCCGAGACTTCCCCGGAGTAGCCCAATGAGTCCGCCACAGACTTCACTTCCTTCAGAAAACTGGGAACCGGCATTCCTTCGTACCTCTTCGTCAGTGGGTCGAGACCGTACTGGAGCTTCACGGTTTCCTGGCTCGCATCAAGCCTCGCGATACATCTCTCCAAACCACCGGGAAGGACGGCGCTACAGTCCGTGTCGAAATCCGAACGGACCTGGTTGGCGTGCACGATGAACAATCCCTGCATCCCGTCGCCAGCGGTGAGCCGGAGCCCGGGGGTGAGTTGTTTCTCATCGCCGCGAGACTGACGCAGAAAAAGAACGGAGGGCCCCGAGATGCTTCTTTGCTTCCAATGGAAGCCTCCCGTCAATGTGAGGACCGCCATCGACGGCCGGTCGTTGCCCGGCTCCGACCCGCAGCTGATAGCTCCGTGAGGTATCGCAAAGGTAAGAAGGTCGCCAACCTTGTGCGATCCCTTAAAGCTGCGCAGCACCTTCACGTCTAGATATTCGACCGCATCTGAGCCCGAAGGAGAGAGCGCCTCGAATTGGTCTGTGCGATTACTCGCCAGAACCACCTCATCGCTCTTCTGCATCAGGGAGGGCAGATCGGTCTCGAGGGTTGCCGGATTGATCTCACGTTGATGGATCGCCGAGCGATCTTCCGCCCTCACGCGCTGGCACAGAGGGCTTGCTGAAATGACCTCGAATGGCTGTTCGGCCCGAATGTCTTTCACGTGCTTGTCTGGCGCGGGTTGCTGCGCCAGCCCAAATCTGCCGGCCACGGCAACAATCAGGACCATTCGCGTTAAAGCTCGCAATGCAGATTCCATCCGAATGGCCAAGTCCATATGTCTAAGTCGATGGCTGGACGATCAGGGACTTGCCCTCGGCGCATTCAACCCGGATAGTTTGCGAAAGTTGCTATTTTTTCACTCTGGTCTTCGCACTCTTTCGGGGGCCACCTTTCCTGGCCTTGTCCAGGCGCTCGATCACGGCCGCCACGATGATCGGCAAGCCCACGGTCGCGTCCACGAAGACCTCGCCGAACTTTCCGCCTTCTGACGGAGGCACGAACTTGCCCCAGGAAATCGCCTCACTGTAGGGGCTGCCGGATAATCCGCCCCAGTGCACTGGCTCGGGGCAAATCCGGAGCCCGTAGTGATAGCGCTTCAGCGGCACGTTCTCGCCCAGGCGCCGGTGCCGGAGTTCGATGAAGGGCCCAAACTGCTGCGACCAGTTCCGGGGCACGCCCCCGCCGATGGTGAAAATTCCCAGCTTCTTCTGCCGCAGCAGAGTCGCGGCGAAGTGTTCGAGATCCTCAAACGGATCGAAGCGGATCTTGTGTCGTCCGGTCGACTCCCGCAGCCGGTTGTTCAACGCCGTGTCGAGTCCAAGTTCCGAGTCGCTGAAGGCCGGCACGAACACGGGCACTCCCTGCTCATAAGCGGACTTCAGAATTCCCCGCTGCCCCTGATTGCGCTTCGCCAGATACGCGCCGATGGCGTGATTCAGCTTGTAGGAGCACATCACCTCATTGTGGTCCCAGGCCTCAAGTACGGCCGCCATGACTTCCTCAACGTCGTCGAGGTTCTGTTCGGGCTCGAGCGTGTCGTAAACGCGGTTATAGCCCTGCTCGTAGAGTTCCTCGTCAGACACCTCAGGATTGGCTCGGAAGTGGGCGCGGCCAGTGGCCTCGACCAATCCGTGAGCCATGAGCGCGCCAGTGGAGACGATCGCGTTGACAATGCCGCGATCAATTAACTCGGTGACGATCAGGCCCTGCTTGGCCACGGTCATGGCGCCGGCCAGGGTCATGACGATGAAGGCATCCTCGTCGAGGGCCATGGCCTCAAGCACGTCGGCGGCTTCGCCCAGCTGGCGTCCGGTAAAGGCGGTCTTGGCCATCGCTCGCACCAGGCCGTCGATGGAATGCACTTTGCCCAGATCGAGCGGCTCGAGCGGAATCAGGCGATCTTCAATGGGGTTGTGCAGGTTGCGGTCTTTGCCTTCACCGCCCGCCGCGTGTCCCTGATGAGCATGGTTCTTTTGCGTATGATCCTTTGAATCGCCATGATTGCCGTGTTTCAACCCAAGCCTCCCAAGCCTGCAAACTTCCCGACAAGATACTCTACAGGAACCACATGAATATGTGGGGACAGCCGCCCCTTCGACTTCGCTCAGGGCAGGCTCTCGCCTCCGCCTGAAAAGCGGCTCCGCTCAGGATGACGCCTCCCCGAATGGGAACCCTAGGACGGTCAACCTGCATCGCCACGATCCGAACGTCACGCGGCGCTCCAAGCTGAAAGCTGACGGCTGATAGCTGATAGCGGTCCTGTTATATTGTTCGCGGAGGTCGGAACGCGTGCCCCCTGAGAAATTTCGCGTGGCGCTGGTGCAGATGTCGTGCGGCCCGGAGCCGGAACAGAATCTTGAGAAGGCCCTCGGCCGGGTCGCCGACGCCGCGGGGCGCGGGGCGAAGGTTGTCTGCCTGCCCGAACTTTTCCAGACCCAGTATTTCTGCCAGCGCGAGGATCATTCCCTGTTCGACTTGGCTGAACCGATTCCAGGGCCAACCAGTGATAAAGTGTCGGCCGCGGCACGCAAGAACGGCGTCGTGATCATCGCATCCCTATTCGAAAAGCGGGCGGCCGGGGTCTACCACAACACGGCGGCCATCTTCGACAGCGACGGTTCCCTGCGGGGGCTCTACCGCAAGATGCACATCCCGGACGACCCGCTCTACTTTGAAAAGTTCTACTTTACTCCCGGGGACCTGGGATTCCGCGCGCTCGACACCAGCGCCGGACGCCTGGGCACGCTGGTCTGCTGGGACCAGTGGTATCCCGAAGGCGCGCGCCTGACGGCGTTGCAGGGCGCGCACATTCTTTTCTATCCCACGGCGATTGGCTGGCATCCGGCGGAGAAGGCCGAATTCGGCGTGGCTCAGCACGACGCCTGGCGGACCATCCAGCGGGCGCACGCCATCGCCAACGGCGTTTATGTGGCGGTGGTGAACCGCGTGGGCTTCGAAACCGGGAACATTCGGGGTAAGTCGGCGCCCGGCCAGGGACTTGAGTTCTGGGGCGGGTCGTTTTTCTGTGATCCCTTCGGCCGCGTGCTGGCGGAAGCGTCGCACGACCGGGAGGAAATTCTGGTCGGCGACGTCGACCTGAAGGCGCTGGAAGAGATCCGCCGCAACTGGCCGTTCCTGCGGGATCGCCGCATCGACGCGTATGCGCCGATTACGAACCGGCTGATCGACTGAGAAAGCTCTAATGACGGATCAGAACAAGGCGGTTCTGACGGGTATGGCGATGGCCGCTCTGTGTCTCGCCTGCTTTGCCAAAACACCCACCTTGTCGGGAAAGATGGTCGCGTACGATCCTCTTTCGCATGCTGCCAAGGTTGCGTCTTTTGTCGCGAACAAGGAAGTAGTCATTCTCGAAGCGCCCGGACGGAAAACCAAATATGTGAAGGTCGTGTTTGTGAGCTATGGCACGACTCAGATCGACGGGAAGTATTTCGACGGTGCCTTGCCAGTGACGGTGAAAGCACTTCGTGATCGCGCCTGTGATGAAAAAGACCCCAAGATGGTGAGCCAATACAGCCTCAATCAGACGCCTGGAACCTACCTGCTGACCGACGCCTTCAAGAATTCGCCCCTTCCAAAAATCAAAAATCTAGAGTGCTATGACGCCACGGAAAAGAAATAAGGGCGACCGAAATTTCGTCGAGCCTTGTCCTTCCGCTCTCGGCTACAGAATGCCCGCGGAATGGGAGCCTCACGCCGCCACGTGGCTCGCCTGGCCGCATTATCACGGCGACTGGCCGGGCAAG
>Ga0209517_10002921_pt1 | contig 23536 bp, 25 predicted proteins | sample PeaSoiMetSII2010_FD_187695 | JGI IMG/M metagenome (GOLD analysis project Ga0209517, IMG submission 187695) | Peat soil microbial communities from Weissenstadt, Germany - SII-2010 (SPAdes) (version 2) | ecosystem: Environmental > Terrestrial > Soil > Wetlands > Peat | place: Germany... | reverse complement strand
AGCTGGCCCGAGCGCGCCGCCGTGGACGGCCAAGTCCGCTGAGGTAATAAGTGAAGCGACAGTCGTAACCGACCGAGAGGAGCCTGCGCCGGACAACAAGAACAGAGCTCTCGTACTGGATGTCACGCCCGGAGGACCCGTTCCTCCAGCCAAGAAAGTTGTGGACGTCCGCTGCTTCATCTCGCACGGCAGCAACATGGACCTCGTGGACCAAGTACAGACGATGCTCGGGATTGCTGACATTCAGAGCGAGGTCGTTGTCAAAGAGGAGACGTCGGCCATTCCGGTGCCGGAGAAGGTATTCAGCGCGATGCGTCGCTGTACGGCGGCGATCATAGTTGTAAGCGTTGATGAGAGCAAGAAAGACAAAGATGGCAAGTACACGATCAATGAGAACGTCCTGATTGAAATCGGCGCGGCCTTCCTGCTCTACGACAAGCGCGTCGTGCTGCTATGGGACAAGCGGCTCCATGTTCCGTCCAACCTACAAGGACTCTACCGTTGCGAATTTGAAGGCACCGAGTTGAGTTGGAGCGCAGGTATGAAGCTGATGAAGGCGATTCGCGGCTTCAAGACAACCGAGCCTGGGTAGGTAACCCAATCCGAAGTACCTTCGCTACCCAAGCCACACGCGGGGTGGCCCGTCCTTTCGCGCTTTTTGCGAAAGGGTGGGAGTCTGAGTCGGGCGGGGTTTTCGATTTGAGTAGGACTTATTGATTCCCACCCCGCCGGAAAGAGCGGAAGGCCTACGGAGCTTCCGTCAATTGGCCCTTCAACAACTCCTCCAAATATTTGGCTAGCTCGGTAATGTCGTATTGCCCCTTTTCGTAGGCACGGTCCGCGGCCTGCAGGCCCGTGATATAGGGCGCTCTGTTTTCGCGAATGCGCTCTGGAACGGTTTTCCTTCCGCCTAAAATCCTCCCCTGCTTCATGCAAATCAGATAGTAGCAAGCAGCTCTGGCCGTTCTCCCGTTTCCCTCGATGAAGGGATGAATCCAGTTCGGAAAAACCGGGGACAGACGGGACGCTCACCTAGTTTTCTCCGCCCAGAAACCGGGGAACGTCCCGTCTGTCCCCAGGTTTTCCCTTCGCCCCTTCAGGGCTTGTCTCCTGATTTCGCCTTTACCCACCCAACGAAAGGTAGCGTCTTAATTAAGACATTACCCAACGAAAGGTATGTTGCGGAAAGCAACCTTGACAACTATACTTAGGCGCCCTGCTTTTGGCAGGCAAAGGGGATGTCTATATCGTCTTTATCTAAAGCGTTAACGTTTTTGCTTATTGGATCGGTTTTGCTACTTGCTGGCTGCGGTAGTTCCAATCCCAATCCGAACCACCTAACGCAAACCCAGGCTCAACAACTCGGGGGTGAAGTATTTACTGATATTTTCAACGCTATTTCAGGCGCTTCGGGCAGCGGGTCAGACGCTGTCCACAAATCCGGGTTGCCGGCTCTTCTCGCCAAGAACAAAAGCCACTCATATACACAAACACCGGATGCTTCCTCGTCAAATTACACCTATACGTGTCCGGACGGGGGTACGATTACGATTTCCGCAAGCAGTGGTAATAACAGTATCAAGGTTACCGCGACACCAAGTAGCTGTTCTGACGGTACCCTCATCTTTAATGGCGATCCGAATATAACCGTGAAGGGAACAGGAAGTGACAACGGCACAACCACAAGTGTAGACATCACGGTAGGTGGAGGGGTTTCGTTCGCACCAGTTACGACAGGCGCGTTCCCGACAGGAAGCTGCAAATCCAATATGCAAGTCAGTGCCTCTATAACTGATTCTAGCGGGTCTCTGGCGAGCTGCTCGATCAGTGGAGCGATCTGCGGTTACTCCATGAACCAAAGTTGCATGCCACCATCGTAACCAGTTGCTGGCCGGGGACCCAACGGTCTGCGCTGAGCTTGCCGAACAGTCTCGCTGCCTCTGCGAGAAGTAAGGAGGGCGGGTGGCTGTGATCTATCAAGACGTTGTACCTGGGGGCCGGCCCACCTTTCGTTTTTTTGTTTGCGCCACACGAGATCGGCTGCCCCGACCCTTCGGCAGCGCTCAGGGCAGGTTCTTCGAAAATCGCGAAGGGTAGGAAAACATGGGGACGGACGGGACGTTCCCCGGTTATTCGCAAGGGAAACGCCGCGGCAGCCCTCAGCGGCTAAAGCCGGTGCAGGTTGTGGTGCTCTTATCGGCACGACTGAAGTCGTGCCCTTCCCGTTCGTGCAGTCGGCTAAGGGAGTCGAAGGCAGCGGACAGTCCACCAAGCTCCACGCGAGATCCCTCGCCCCGCTGGTGAAAGCGCGGGGCTTCGGGATGACGCCGAGGGTGAAGAACGTCCGGCTTTGTCATTCCCATTTCGGGACTCGTTCCCAGCTTTCTTCCCAATTCTCTTGCCTTCGACTTTTCATTCCTGTCGAATAAAAACATAAGGCGGCATTCGCGAGATTTCCGCGGATGCCGCTTTTCTCGTCTGAGGTGGGGGAATGAAGAAGCGGAAACCAAAGATCATTAAAGACAAGAAACTGCGCGGGGAGTGGGCGGAGTCGGTTTTTATGGAGCGCGCCACCGAGCAGGGCTTGCCGGTGAGCAAGCCGTGGGGAGACTCGCACAGCTTTGATTGTGTGGTTGGGCGTCCGGGAAAGTTTGTGGCGGTGCAGGTGAAGAGCACGATCGCGACTTTGGAGAGTGGCACAGGATACAACTGCTCGGTGTGCAGCAGCCACAAGGCGTATCGGACAGGTTCGTTCGATTTTCTGGCGGCGTATGTAGTTCCGGAAGATGCCTGGTACATCATTCCGGCGAAGGAGATTCGGGGGCTGAAGTCCATTTCTTTATGCACGCAAGAGGGTGAAGCTAAGTATGAGGAGTACCGCGAGGCGTGGCATCTGCTGAAGGAAGCGTCGGAATCGGGCGAGGACACCCAGACCCGCGCCGAAGAATCTCCCGTGGTGGAACCTGCCGCGAGTCAGAGTCTTCCCGCGGGCGCGGGGGGACGGCTGGAGGCGTCCATGAATTACTTCCGGCGCTATCTGGAACGGAGTGGCGTCTATCGCGAGAAGCGCGACGATGAAACGTAGGGAGATTAGCGATCTGGCTGAATACTCAGGATAGGACGGGTCCGCTGGCTTTGTGTCTTACAGGGGTGCATATTCCGCCCCGTCCGCTTCTCACCCCGTCAAACCTGGGACAGTCAAACCTTGGACAGTCAAACTTGGGACGTCGAACCTGGGACGGGTGGAAGACATTCCCCGCTCCATCTCCAAAACGTGACCAGTATCACTGACATGGCCTGATGCCGGGCGGAGAATTGCCCCGACTGGGGGACAAGGCAAATCTCCGCTATGATAGCTCGCGGGAGATCGGTGCTGTGGTTCGTTGCGATGGCACCTTTGCTCTGCAAAGGGGCAGATCCAAGTTCTCGCTGGCCAGGAACGCCGCTGACAGCTGAAACGGAAAGCAGCGCCCGCGAGGGGAGGTTCAGCATGAGAAATCTTTGGCTCGGCTTGTGCGTACTGGCAGCCTCAGTGTCTTGTGCTCAACAGAAAGCGACAGCCCCGGTCACGCTGATCACTTCTGATGACCTTAGCTACTGGGATAAAACAGAAAAAGAATTGAAAACTCGTGGCGGAACAAGCGCCCCCGTGCCTGCGCCCGGCGCTCCACTGCAAGTCGAGGTGGTGGAAACCAGCGGACCGGACATCAAGGTGTTAGCTCCGAAGACGGCTTTGGTTGACACGCCAGTGGAGTTGGAAGTCCGGTTCGCGACACACGGTGCGGTCGTGGATCCGAACTCCATTCGGGTCACAGTGAAGAAGTGGATCTTTGACGACTTCCGGTTTGGACGCGATATTACTGAGCGCGTTCGGCCTTATATCTCAGCCGCGGGAATCCATGTTCCCCAGGCCCAACTGCCGGCTGGCACGTACCAGTTTGTGCTTCGTGTGGCTGATACTGCGAAAAAGGGCAGTTCGGTACGACTGGTGCTAGCCATCATTCCGAAACACTAACCTGATCGGTGTCTCGCAATGCGAGCCTACGATGACTCGCGGCAGAGTGCTTCCATCAGGCGAGATTCATCCTGACTGCGTTGAATCCGGGCTCGCCATTCTCTCCAGCAACTCTCCGCCCGTCCCGTTCGCCCTCCCGGACCAGATTGCGGGATAGACTCGTGTTCCTGTCCTAGTCCCGCAAGCGCTCGGTCGAAGTCGCCGTGGGCCCAGTTCAGCGCGACTACGGCCTTCCTCCGCACCATCGCCGAGGCGCGCTCCGGATGAGCCGCTCTCTTGAGCCATACTTCTGCTTTATGGGCGTCGTTCCGGTGCCACGCCATGAAGATTGCGCACTCCAGGAACAACTCATCCAGATTCTCCTCGCGCTCCTCGGGAGACAGCCGTCCCGAGGCGGCCAGGCAGCGTTGCAGACATTGGGCGGCGGTTTCCGGATCGGCAGCCAGTTCATACTTCAGCCAGTCCGTGTGAAACGTCGTGGTGAGAATCTCCGTGGGAGTCGCTGCCATCGCCATCCATCGGCGGTTCCACAGCGAACGATCCACGCCTCGGTTCTTCAGCATGTAGAGCGCATGGGCCGCAATCTGCTGTTTGGCACCGGCATACGACCGGAGCAGCGTTCGAAACAGCATTCCATCGCCGGCATAGCGGCCAAATCGTACCCGGCGCAAACTTTGAATGCCTGCCAGGAGCGAGAAGATCGCAAACCCGGCCATCGGCAACCCGATCGCGGGATCTCCGCCGACCTTTTCCGCGCGGCAACTGATCAATGCTGCCGTGCCCGTAGTAAGGCTGGCGATTGGTCCTCCTGCTACCCATATCAGGAGTCGCCGCCGCACTCGCCGCACCCGGTCGATTGACATCAAGATCAGTCCGCCGGTGAGATGGCGGCGCCACCCAACCTTCCACCGGCCGGAATCGCGTTTCAGCGAAAGTGGACCGATGACGAGAAAAGTGAGTCGAAAACCCACGCAGTATCCTGCCAGCCAGTGCCCGAACTCGTGCACTGCAGCTACCATCAGGCTGATCGTGAAATAACCGAGGAGAATGGCCAGAACGGGAAGATTCGGAAGCACGAGTGCCGCGGCAATCCCGGTCAGAATAGCAACCACGTTTCGCAACCGGATGCCGTCAGCCTGGGGTTGAGGAAGTGGTTCCGTCAGGTCAAGGATGGGCGTGGCGGACGGTGGCTCCGGTTCGGACATTGCAGTCGGCTCGACCTCTTCCGGAAGCTGCTCTTCCGCGCTCCACAAGAAAGGGAGAGTGGCTTGTTACGGATGGCTGACGGCTGATGGTTGTTTCTACTTCTTCTTCTTTCCCAGCTTGCGCGAGATTTCTTCCACGATTTTGGGCCGCAGATCAGCCAAGACGCTGTCCACAATGCTGGCGATTTCGGCAGACTCGGAACCGGATTCGGTGGGAGCCTCCTCAGGAGCTTTTTCTGCGCCCGCAGCGACGGCCATGGCGGTCTCATCCCGATCCGGCGGAGCAGGAGCCGCTTCTTCGGCTGCCTTCGCCGGGGGCTCGGGTGAGGGCTGGGCCTTGCCACCTCCGGTCTCACGGACGCGCCGCCAACTCGCCCAAGCGGCGGCGGTGGTAGCTGCGATTTCCTTTTCCTTTTTCGCCATATCTTCAGTGCCTCCTGCGGCAGGTTCGGCTTGTGCCGGTGCCTCTGTCATTTGCGGGGAATCCTGGCTGGCCAGGGTCGGCTCGGCGTGAACTTCGCTGGCAAGAACCGGCGCTGCTGTTTCGGGTATTTCTGCACTTGAGGAAATCTCTGCGGGTGCGGCCACAACCGCCTCGAGCTGAGGCTGCGGTTCTTCCGGCTTCTTTTCGCCTTCCCGTTCCTGTTCCTGTGGCACGGGTTGAGGTACATCCTGCGGCTGGGCCTCTTCTGACTTCGGCTCCGCTTCCGGCTCCGGCGCCACGCTCTCCACAACCGGTTGCTCTTCCACTTTCGCTTCCAATTTCGTTTCGACTTTTTCTTCGACGACTGGAGGAGTCTCAACCACCGGCTCCGCTACCGGCTGTGGTACCGGCTCGGCCGCCGTCTCCGCCACCGGCCCCGCCGTCTGCGCCGGAGTGGGTTCCGGCTTGTGTGCAGCTGCGGGCTGTACCTCGGCCAGTTGTGCTGCCACTGTTTCAAATTCCTTCACCGCAGCCTGGATCGCTTCCGTCGCTTCGCTGGCCACGCTGCTCATGGTCTCGGTCACTTCAGGCACGGGAGTTACCGGCGCGGGCGTCTCGGCCACTTCGGGCATGGCAGTCACCGGTTCCGGCGCAGGCGGCTCGACCACTGGCGCCTCAACCGGTGGCGCCATCACTGCAACGGGCTGAGTTTCCGCAACCGGCTCGGGAGGAGCCGCGTGGGCCATCTCCGCCGCGGCCAAGGCCGCGTACGTCTTCTGCATCTCTTGCTCAAGAGAAATCGCAGCTTCTTCGGGAAGAAGCGAGACTGGCACGGCCATCCAGCGGGATTCGCTGCTGGCGAACTCTGCCCCGGCTGCGGCCGCCATGGTGACAGGCTCGTCCGCCGGGAGGTATGCGCTCGAACCATTTCTCGAAGCGTGATCCGCGCTGGTGAAAGCTCCCGGCTCCGGAACCGTCATCGGCGACATCGCCGCCGCAGGTGTCAATGCAGATGGACTCGGCACCTCGTTCTCGGTGTCGCTGGGCTTCTCTGCGGCGACTTCGGTTTTTTCTTTTTGCTCCGCCTTCGGCTCGGCCACCGCCTCTGCCACGGGCGCGGCCGCTGCAACTTCCTTGGGAATCTCGACCGCGGGTTGTTCCTGCTTCGCCTCGGTCTTCTCTTCCACCTTCACTTCCGCTACAGCTGGCTGAGCCGCAACCGGCGAAAGCGCCGGCTCGGTGACCTGAGGCGGCCTGACTCGCTCTTCAGAAAAACGACGTTCAGCGAGGCGTCTTTCCGGAACATGCTCTTGCGGGATTCGATTCTCGGCCGGGTGCGTATCTGGCACTCGGCCTTCGGGCTCCGGTTTTCCGCTGCCGGTGCCCTTGATCTGCGCGGCGGCTGCGGCTAAAGCGGCAATCTCTTCCGGAGTCACATCCTTCGGCAAGCCATGAGGCGCCAGGGCTCCCAGATTCATCCGGGGGTCTTCGGACCTCACCGCCTGCGGCGCGTGCGCGTGCGGGTGATCAACTACCGTGCGCAAGTCCTTATTGAGCGCGTTGTAAATCGCAGGATCGTCGCCATCCTCGGTTTCGACGACCTTGCTCTTTTTCTTCGACGGAAACGAAATCCGCTCCTTCCAGCCCGAGTCCTCGTCCGCGGCTACGGTCCCGTCGTATCGTCCTTCCTCAACCGCGGCAATGGCGCGGGCAAAACGGCCCGGCTTGGAGGGCTCCGGACGGGGCACAATCTTGTCTTCGAGTTTGGTCAGCGCGCTCAGTAACTCACTGGCTTCAAAGGGCTTAATGATGAAGCCATCGGCGCGCACGCGCTTCGCTTCCTCCGGCTTGAACGGCTCCAGCTTGCCCACAGTCAGCAGAATCGGAATGCGCGCCGTTTCGTTCACTTCCTTGAGGCGCTGGCAGACTTCCAGCCCGCTGTAGCCGGGCATATAGACATCCAGAACGATGACGTCAGGCTTGGTCTCGGCGACCTTTTTCAGCGCCGCGGAACCGTTGTTGACGGTGACGACTTCGTAGCCGGCGTCGGCGAGGATTTTCCGCCCCATGTTCTGTGCGGTTACGCTGTCATCGGCGAGCAGTATCTTCCGGGCCAAAGGTTTCCTCTGATGAGGGGAGATACCGCGAAGGTAACCCGATACACAACCTAAGTCAATGACGCAGAAGGGAAGTAACAGGTTACCAGTGGTCAAGACCTAGTGCGCGGAGGGCACCAGGATCGTAGGGAGAAAGGGTTCCGAAACAGGATCGCCGTCATCCCCCGCTGGCCGTCGCGGAGGCGTCACGACGCTGCATTACTGACCACTGAGCCCTGGCTACTGCTCCTAGAACGGAACCACCTTCCTTAATCCCTTCTTTTTCTTCTTCTTGCTGCTGGAGATCTCCTGGTCGCTGGCCGGAGTGTTGTCGGCAGTGGCGGAAGAAGACGAGTCGCCCTGCTGAATTTCGTTTACCTGGGGCGGCGGAGGCAACGTCTGATCGCTCGCGGTGTCCAACGGCTTGAGTTCATTGGAATCCGCGGGAACATTGGGCTTCAGCTCATTGGCGTCCGACGCGCCAGCTTGGGTGTTGCCGGAAACGGCAGGTTGTCCGAAGGGTGAACCGCCCGGTGGCGTCGCGTCCGCGCCAGGTGGAGGCTCACTGGAAACCGGTTGGTCGGGCTTCACGATCTTAAAGCCCAGATCATTCTTGTCCGGGGGGGCCATGGCTGCGATCGCCTCGGACTGGACAATCTTGGTCGCGCTCAACGGCTCCGGGTCCACCAGGGTGGGCTCGCCCACTTTGGACGCTTGCGTCATGTCCGGCCCTTTTCTAACGATGCCCATCAGTCTTTGCACGGTGGTGGTTTCGCGCCGGCTGGCGTCCTCGGCCTTATTCTGCGCCAGCGCAGCCTTGGTCGGGCGAGGAACTGGCTGGTGCAGCGCCACCAGGCGCTTCTTGGCGTCATCGGCGCGATCCATGACGGGATAGCGGGTGAGAATCTGGTCGTAAGCTGCGGCAGCGTTCTTGGTCAGTTCTTCGGAGTAACGCGCTTTCGCTCCCTCAGCGGCGCAGCCCCTGGGCAAGCCATGCACGTCGCAAGTCGGCAGGCTGCGCAAACGCGCAATCTGTCCTTCATAGTTCTGCCCCAGCAAATACAGCGCCTCATCGGCACGGCTGTACAGCGGATACCTGTCGACCAGCGATTGCAGGCGCGCCATCGAAGCCGGATAGGACTCGCGCAGGTAATAGAAGCGCCCGATCTCGAACTCGCGCTCGGCCAGCACTTCCTGCACCGCCAGCAGGCGCTGCTTGGCCTCGGGTACGAGCTTGCTGTCGGGGAATTGCAGAATCACCTTGCGGTATTCGTCCTCGGCGCGTTTGGCGTGGGTGTAATCGCGGTCGGCCTTCTCCATCTGCTGGTAATGGATGTTGGCGATTTTCAGCTGCGCTTCCGCCGCCTCCGGCATGTTGGGGAAGAACACGATGAAGTCGCTGTACTCCTGCTCGGCCTGGGCCAGCGAGGCTGTGCCGCCCTCGGCATACCAGGAGTCGCCCACCGCCAGCTTGGCGCGGGCCACGTACTCGGACTCGGGGTAGGTGTTGATCAGGGTCTGCAGGGTCAGGCGGGCCACGTCAAAGCGGTTGTGCCGCATGGCGTCCATGGACTTGTCGAACAGGATCTTATCCGGCTGCTTGGAGCCGATGTTGGCCAGCGGGTTGACTGACTTCTTGTTGGTGCAAGCTGCCGAAAACGCCAGCAGCATGCCCAGCATCACTATCCACGGAATTCGACGTGACATAAAATTTCCGCCGTTTCAAAGTTTCAATGTTTCAAGGTTTCAAAGTCCTGACTTCTTCCCGCTCTTATACGTTGGGAACTTTGCAACCTTGAAACTTTGAAACCTTGCTACACTTTTTGCATTGCGGCTTCGGTCGCCGCCTTCAGTAGCGCCGCCGCATTCTTCTTTGGATCACCATTGCCGAACACGGCGTTGCCTGCCACCAGAATTTCTGCCCCAGCGCGGACCACGTCCGCGACCGTATCGAGCGCCACCCCGCCATCCACTTCGATGCGGTAAGCCAATCCCCGGCGGCTGCGAATCTCGGCTAAGCGCCGCATTTTGTGCAGGGTGGACGGAATGAACTGCTGCGCCCCAAAGCCCGGATTCACCGACATGACCAGTACATAGTCTACAATGTCGAGCACTTCCGCGAGCGTCTCCACCGGCGTTCCGGGATTAATCACCACCCCGGCCAGGCAGCCGTGACTCTTGATCAGATGCAGGGAACGGTTCAGGTGGCGGCAGGCTTCCTGATGCACCGAAATCCAGTTCGCACCCGCTTCGGCAAAAATGGGGATGAACTCGTCTGGATTCTCGATCATCAAGTGGCAATCCAGCGGCAACTCCGTCGTCTGGCGCAGCGATTTCACCACCGGCGGCCCAATCGTGAGATTGGGCACGAAGTGTCCGTCCATGATGTCCACATGGATCACACTGCCCCCTCCTTCGCCCGCCGCGCGCACTTGCTCGCTCAGCCGGGAGAAATCCGCGGAAAGAATGGATGGTGCCAGTTCGATCAACCGGGCCTCAGAATCTGAGATTTCTCAAGGAAGCTGCCTGCGCAAAATTCTAACACGCGGCAGCGTGTGGCGCGGCCAGTGTAGCGCTGGCAAGGTGGCGCGGGCATTCTTGCCCGCGAAGCACCTGTGCTACGGAACTCGGTCTCAATCCAGTGGGCGGCGAGCCGCCATCAGTTCTGTGAAGTTGTCCCCTCGCCGGTCTTCTTCGGCATCTCCTTTTGCATATCCTGGATTTCCTGCTGCATCCGCCCCTGCCACTGCTGCATATACTTGGTCATGATAGGGATCATCGCCTGCATGCCCTCGCCGGTGACCGCGGGCAATTCCTGCAGAACCTTCTGACCGACCGGCGAGGAGTAGAACGCATTCATGGCCTCGACGTCGCCGTGCGTGAAGTGCTTCTGGTATGCAGGAATCATAGCCTGTATCATCTCGTCGAATGGCATGTTCTTCAGCATGTCATCCATCATTTTGTTCATGCGCGACTCGAAGTCCGGCGGCAGCTTGTCTTTTTCCTTCACGTACTGCTCGTGGTACATCTGGTGCATTGGCTTCACCATGGCCTCCATCGTCCTGCGCATCACGTCGTGGGATTGCATGGTTCTGAGGAGCAGAATTACGTCGTCTCTCGAGGCCGGTTCTTCCGCAGTTTGGGCAAAAGCAGGGACGCTAAGAGCGAGGCACGCCAGCGCGATCAGGACTCGTTTCATACAGCCTCCGTAATCACAACAGGGTATCCTACGGCCCGCTCCTAGGCTATGCATTTCGCCGGGGATTCTAGCGGCTCAGTTTGAATCTCTACTCTGCTGCGGCGTCATCCCGAAGCCCCGCGTTTTCACCAGCGGGGCGAGGGATCTCGCGTGTGGCATCGCCGTTGTGCGCGCAAGATCCCTTCGACTTCGCTCAGGGCAGGCTCTTCACTCCGCCTGAAGAACCGCTTCGCTCGCCGTCGAAGAAAGTCGTCAAATTCAAACTGCGCCACTACCTGCCGGGCGTCCCGACTGCTTTCCGGTTCTGCGCGTGTTACCCTCGTCCCGCGTGCTTTCGTTTGGCCAATTCGCGCCTGCGGCCTGCTCCGTCGCCGCCGTCTTCCTTTGGGGCTCGTCCGATTTTGCCGGAGGATACGGCTCGCGCCGCGCCAACGCCTTCGTCCTGACCGCGTTCTCGCATGTCTGCGCCTTCGCCCTCATGTTGGCCTTCGCGCTAGCGCAGCATGACGCCTTCCCTTCCCGCGCCAGTGTTCTCTGGGCTTTGGTGGCGGGCGCGGTCGGAGGATTTTCCCTGGCCATTTTCTATCGCGCTCTGGCCTCGGGACAAATGGGCCTCACCGCTCCGGTCGCGGCGCTGATGGGAGCGGCCATCCCGGCGCTCGCCGACATCGCCATGGAGGGCGCGCCCCGCCGCTGGACGATCGCCGGATTCGTGCTGGCCCTCGTCGCCATCTGGCTGATTACGCGGCCGGAGAAGTTGGGGGAGAACGATGCCTCCGGCCACCCCAAAGGTGTCGCCATGGCAGCCCTAGCCGGCGTGGGCTTCGCCGCTTTCTATCTCTGCATTCACCAGGCCCACGGCTCGGCGCCGTGGCTCGCTGTCGTCTCCCGCGTGGGTTCGTTCACCACTACCACAGTGGCCGTCGCCGTGACCCGCGCCCCGCTCGCGTTGGACCGTCCTCGTGCCCTGCTTGGCATGCTGGCTGGATTTTTCGACATCATCGCCAGCGCGCTATTCATCTTCGCCAGCCAGCACGGACGCTTCGACGAGGCCGTGGTGATCACTTCCCTGTATCCCGCTGTGACCGTCCTGCTGGCTCGCCTGGTCCTGAAGGAACACTTCAGCCGCTGGAAGTTCGTGGGCCTGCTGGCGGCGCTGTCGGCGGTGCCGCTGATAGCGGCCGGGTGATCATCGCTCTTAATTCTTTATTCTCGAATAGAGAACTACGTCATAAGAAGTCGTTGTATCGCACTGTTTATAAATGATATTCTCTATTCGCGAATAGAGAATATGAATCTAAAGCCTCAAGACGTTGTCCTCCTCCTCAAGCTCATCGCTGCCAACACGGCCGAGTGGAGCTTCGGCAAGTTAGGGAAGACACTCTCGATGAGCGCCTCGCATGCATTCGAATCGGCGATGCGCGTTCAACAAGCAAGGCTGCTAAGCATTTCAAAAGCGCCACCTTCTCCGCCAAAGGCGCGAGGCGTTCTGTTTGTGCCGAACCGCAGCAACCTGAAGGAGTTCTTGATTCACGGGGTGAAATACTCCTTTCCGGTCGAGCGGGGTGGCATAACGCGAGGAGTTCCCACTGCCGAAGGAACAGCGCCGCTTCGAGAATACTTCTCTGACTCGTCGGCGCTTCCGCCCGTCTGGCCGTACGCACAGGGTACTGTTCGCGGAACTGCCTTTTCGCCGCTCTACGACAATGTTCCTGAGGCGGCGCGTCGCGATCCGAAGCTCCATGAACTGCTCGCCCTCGTAGACGCCATTCGCGAAGGCCGCGCCAGAGAACGTGAAATCGCTATTCGCGAACTCAGCGCGAGGATTGATTCGCAGTGATCATTCGTCCAGACAACCCAAATCTCGCGCTCCTTTTTCGCGTCGCGGAGAAACTTCGGCCGATGCTGGACCGGATCGCTTTCGTCGGCGGGTGCACCACGGGATTGTTTTTGTCTGATCCAGCCGCGGCCCCGGTTCGATCCACACTCGACGTCGACGAGATTGTCGAGATCGCCTCTTACGCTGAGTTTGTCGCCTTGGAGAACCGCTTGGGCGAGCTCGGTTTTCGGCGAGATCACGCTGAGGCTGCCCCGATTTGTAGGTGGCTTGCAGGTGACTTGATGCTCGACCTGATGCCAACGGATTCGACAATTCTTGGTTTCAGCAATCGCTGGTATCGCCCTGCACTGCATAACGCACAAACGGTCCCTATTGGAGATCACACCGTTCGTATCATCACTGCCCCCTATTTCCTCGCTACCAAGCTTGAGGCCTTTCATGGCCGCGGTAAGAATGACTACCGAATAAGCCGCGACCTGGAGGACATCGTGACCGTCATTGACGGCCGTCCAGAACTCGCAGAAGAAGTCTCGCTCTCGGAGCCTGAATTGCGGCAATATCTCAGCGACGAGTTTCGGTTGTTGTTGTCCAATCCCGATTTTCGAGATGCACTGCCCGGGCATCTGCTGCCGGACGCGGCAAGCCAGCAACGAATCCGCCTCGTTCTCGGACAAATGCATCAGATGATAATTGAGAGCTAATCAAGATGGCGTTGGTCGAAATCCTCAATCTCACGAAAATCTTCCCCCACGGCGAATCGCCGTTTAGCGGGAAGGCTGGCGGCGAAGTGCGCGCCGTGGATGACGTTTCCCTCGACATTCATGCCGGCGAGACGCTGGGCCTGGTCGGCGAATCCGGCTCGGGCAAGAGCACCCTGGGACGCCTGATTCTGCGGCTGATCGAGCCCACTGCGGGGACGATCCGCTACGAAGGCCGCGATTTGCTTTCTGCCGGCGGCAGCGAAATGCGCCGCCTGCGCCGCGATCTGCAGATCATCTTTCAGGATCCGTTCGGCTCGCTCGACCCGCGCTTCCGCGTGGAAGACATCATCGCCGAGCCGCTGATCATTCATGGAGACTTACACGGAGGCTCATGTGGGGACAGCCGCCCCCGGCTGTCCGGTCGAGCGAAGCTCGACCTTCGCCCGCGCGTCGCGGAACTCCTGCGCGCCGTCGGTCTCGATGAATCCGCGCTGCGCCGCTATCCCCACGAATTCTCCGGCGGACAACGCCAGCGCATCGGGATCGCCCGCGCCCTGGCTCTGCGGCCGAAATTCATTGTCTGCGACGAACCCGTCTCCGCCCTCGACGTCAGCGTGGGGGCGCAGATCGTCAACCTGCTGGCCCAACTGCAGCGCGACTTCGGCCTGACCTATCTTTTCATCTCGCACTCCATGCCGGTGGTCCGCTATCTCTCGACCCGCATCGCGGTCATGTACCGGGGGAAGATTGTCGAGGTCGGCGCGACCGGGCAGATCACCGAACGCCCCAAGCACCCCTATACCCGCAGCCTGCTCGAAGCCACGCCGGAACTGCTGGCGTAGCAAGGGATCGGGCGCGAGGGGTCAGGGGTCAGGGGTCAGGGGACGCTCAAACCCCGCCCTCCTGGCCCCTGATCCCTGGCCCCTGGCCCCTGTGCCATACTCTTGTGATGTCGTACCGCCAGCCCAGTTTGGCCCGCGATCTGGCGGAAATCATTCTCGGCTACGGGCTGATCCTGTTCGTGATCTGGATGCCCGAACGCCCGCAGCGCATCCTGTCGCCGCTCGTGCTCGTCGTGACCTTTGCGATCGTGCTGGCGCGCCGTCCCAGCCGCAGCGAGCTCGGCTTGGGCCGCCGTGGCTTTCTGTCGTCGCTCTGGATTCTTGCCGCCGCGGTTATTCTCGCCGTCTTCAGCGTGCTTCTGGCAAAACGGCTGGGAACGTTCCATCCTCTCTTCCATGGCGATCTCCAGCACGTTGCCGGTTACATTCTTTGGACGCTCTACCAGCAGTTCCTCTTGAACGACTACTTCATGCCCCGTCTTTCGCGGCTTCTCGCGAGCGAGGGCGCTGCTGTGGGCCTCGCCGCGGTGCTGTTCGCGGCGGCTCACCTGCCGAATCTCTGGCTCACGGTGGCGACGCTAATTTGGGGAGCGATCTCTTGCGCGCTGTTCCGCCGCTACCGCAACCTCTACATGCTGGGCCTGGCTCAGGGATTACTGGGCCTCTGCTTTGCCGTCTGCGTGCCCGACGCGCTCCACCACCACCTGCGCGTGGGGCTGGGATATCTGCGGTATCACGGAACACAGTAGGTTCGTATGAAGGCTGACCTGACCCCCGGCCCCTGACCCCTGACCCCTGGCTTCTGCTTCTAGAACCACCACGACCACATCCAGTCCACGCAAGTGTGCGTAATGGCCGACGCCGGCACGCGGCGCCGTTCGCGCCATGCCCGGCCGTAGAAGATGCCGGCGATCGTGGCCAGAATCACGTAACGCCAGTTGAAGTGCACACCGACTGGATTCCGCTTGTTGAAGTGCGATAGACCGAACACCACCGACGCGATGACCAGCGCCGCCTGGCGTCCCACGCGCCGCTCCAGAAAGTTCTGCACCCAGGCGCGGAAATAGAGCTCCTCGGGAATCGCGGTGGAGAAAAGAATTCCAATCCAAGTCAGAGCGGCTTTCCACACGGCAGGCCGGTTGGCATGAGGATGGATGAAACCCAGCGCCAGTCCCAACAGCAAAACGATGGGCGTGAAGAACAACAGCTCGCGCAGACCGGCCTTCCAATCGCTCCACTTGAGGTGAAAATCAAATCCTGTTCCATCGAGCTGACGCACCGCCAGGAAACTATAGAGCCCCATATCCACCAGGAGCAGCTCATTCAGAGCGCGAAGACCGGCAGGCCACGCTGCCTCGAACCAGCGCAAATCTACGGCCAGGCCCAGCAACAAAAGAATCAGCGCGTCGCGCCAGTTGCCGCAGCGCTCCGGATCGGCGAGCGCCGCCTGCCCCAGCAGCCACGCCATCCACACCGGCAATCCGGCGTAGAGCGCAAACCACTGCCATTGGAATATATGTTGCGAGACCGCAACCAGCGTGTACGGCAAAACCAGTAGCGCGGGAAGAAGAGTCCGCACCGCCGCCGGCCAGCGCTGCACCGCCCCCGCCACGCCATCGGCGGCGCAGCCAAACAAAACAGCCACCGACAATTCCGCGACCAGCGCGGCGATCGCAGCCGGAGTGATGCCCTGCATCCCCGAATTTTACATTCGCTCCGCTTGTTTCGACGCTGCCCACCGACTAGAATTCCAACGAATTCTTCCAGGAGGCATTCATGGCCGCCGCTCCGGTCTTACCCGCTTCGTCTGCTCCCACGCCCGAACCCGCGCCGCTTTCCCAGGGCGCACGCATCATCAATACGTTTATTGCGCCGTCGAAAACGTTCACCGACCTGCGCCGCAGTGCGAGTTGGTGGGCGCCGTGGATCCTGATCTCGATCTTCTCCGTAGCCTTTATCTATGTCATGGGGAAACAGATCGGCTTCGAGCAAATTACCCGGAATCAGATCGCGCACTCTTCCCGCGCCGACCAATTCGACAAGCTCCCCGCCGATCAGCAAGCCAAACAAATTCAACTTTCCATCAAAATTCTCAAGGGGTTCGCATATGGCAGCCCGGCGCTGATCCTGTTCTTTTCCCTGATTTCAACCGTCGTTCTGTGGGTCACCATCAAAGTCGGCGCCGGAGGCGAGACTTCGTTCAAGCAGGCGTACGCCATTGTCATGTACGCCGGCCTCCCCGGCATTATTGGCGCGATTCTCGGCATTATCTCGATGTACGCCGGCATCAACCCTGAGGGCTTTGACGTCAACAATCCCGTAGGCACGAATCTTGCCTACTATCTGGACCCGGAGACCACGGGCAAGTTTGTGCGCGGCATGGCGTCGTCTCTGGACGTGCTCATCATCTGGACGATTGTGCTCATCGGCATCGGTTTTGCCTCGACCAGCAAGGTGAAGCGCTCGACCGCCATCATCATCGTCGCGGTCTGGTATCTGGTCTACAAACTCGCGACTTCAGCGCTCGCGTCGTTGTAGTGAAAAAACTGTTGGGCGTCCGGCTCGGCTGTGACAGAAGTCACAGCCGGCATCCAGCTTGGCCAACGATGATTGCGCGTTTGCCGGAGGTGCTTATGCGATCCGCTTTCTCCCAGGCTTGGCGAAGCCTCGTCAGCCTTGTTCCTCTCGTTCTCATCTCCACTTCCCTGTCTGCGCAAACCGCGAACCCTTCGCAGTGCGTGGACTGCCACAGCAAAGTCACGCCCAACATCGTCTCCGACTGGAAGCTCAGCAAACACAGCGGAGCCGAAGTCACCTGCGTCGCCTGCCATGGCGACCAGCACACCTCCGCCAGCGACGTGGCGAAGACCAAAATTCCCACGCCCGAAACCTGCGCCCAGTGCCACGAGACCCAGGTCACGCAATTCAAGAAGGGCAAACACGCGATGGCGTGGGCCGCGATGAAGGCCATGCCCACCATCCACTGGCAGCCGATGGCTATGACCCAGGGCGAAAAGGGCTGCGGCGGATGCCACAAGATCGGCGACAAGTCCCTGACCGAAGTCATCGAGCTCCGCCAGAATGGTTCCGGCACGGAATTCGGCGCCGCGCAGTGTGACGCCTGCCACACCCGGCACACGTTTTCTGCCGAGGAAGCCCGCCAGCCCCAGGCTTGCGAAACCTGCCACATGGGCTTCGACCATCCGCAATGGGAAATGTATTCCGCCTCGAAGCACGGGGTGCGCAGCGAACTGAAGCAGAAGCACGTGCTGCCCGCCGATGCCGCCGCGCCCACCTGCCAGACCTGCCACATGCAGGACGGCAATCACGAAGTGCGCACCGCCTGGGGATTTCTCGCCGTCCGCCTGCCTCTGCCGGAAGACAAGCAGTGGGCCTCCGACCGCGCCACCATTCTCGAAGCTTTAGGCGTGCTCGATCCGCAAGGGCAGCCCACGGCGCTGGTGGCTACGGTGAAAGCCGCCGACCTTGCCCGCCTCACCCAGGAAGACTGGCAGCGCGAGCGCGACAAGATGGTCAAGACCTGCAACCAGTGTCACTCGGTGAACTTCGCCAAGCAGCAACTGGCGCAGGGCGACGACATGATCCAAAACGCCGATCATCTGATGGCCGAAGCGATTCGCATCATCGCCGGCCTCTACAACGACGGCGTGCTGCCCAAGCCCGCGAACTACGCTTATCCCTTCCCCAACCTGCTCACGTTCCATGACGCGCCCACGGTGATCGAGCAGAAGCTGTTCGTGATGTATCTCGAGCATCGTATGCGCACGTTCCAGGGCACGTTCCACGCCAGCCCCGACTACGCCCTGTGGTATGGCTGGAGCGAAATGCAGCGCGATCTGACCGAGATCAAGGAGCTGGCCGCTCAGATGCGCCGGGAAAGACATGTCGCCGCGGTGAAACCCGCACTGAAGCAGAAGTAGGACTGGTCTCACAAAGAGGTTCTGGGAAGGGCACGGCTTCAGCCGTGCCCTTCCGGACCATAAATAATGCGGGCTTTAGCCCCTGACGGCGCACTCGGCGCGGGCAAAAGCATTTTTGAAACCAGGGCTAGCCGGACTACTGAATCGTGACGGTCACCGTTGTCTGACTCTGGGCCACGCCGCCGGCCGATAGCGCGGCATTCAGCGTGAACGTGTAGTTGCCCGAGAATTCTCGCGAACCAAGCATGATGAATCTCAGCTTCAGTTTCTGGACGTGGCGCATTCGCTCCAGGGGCTTATGCTGAGTAGAATGGGGCAGGTTTGGTATGTCAAGCCCCGGTTCATCTTTGGAGGACGCCATGAAGCGCACAATTTGTTTTGTCCTGTTTCTCGCTGCCACTTCGGTTCTGGCGCAGGATAAGAATCCGGTGACTTCGGTGGTGAAAGAGATTCTGCCGCGGCAGCAAAGGAATCTGGTAGCGGCGGTCGAAGAAATGCCGGCTGACAAGTTCTCCTATAAGCCCACCGAGCAGCAGATGACATTCGGCCACCTCGTCCTGCACATCATCGGATCGAATAATTCCCTGTGCTCGACCATCGGAGACCTGCCCGAAGTCAAAGCACCGGTCCCGCTGAAGGAGTCTGACGGAAAAGAGAAGTTAGTCGCCGCGCTCAAGGCCAGCTTCGAGTTCTGCACCACGGCTCTGAACAAGGTGGACGATTCCAAGCTTGCCGATGAGGTCGAAATGTTCGGCCGCAAGGGGCCGCGCGCCTTCGCCCTGATCCTCCTCACCAACGACTGGGCCGACCACTACAGCTCGGCCGCGATGTATCTGCGCCTCAACGGAATACTCCCGCCCACGGCGCAGCCCAAGAAGTGACCGGCAGCGGACCTGGCGAAGGAAATCGCGTCGTGGAAGCAGCAATAACCGCCTGCTGTTCACCCTTTCACATAGGCGAGCTTCGCGGCTACTTTTCCGTCGCGCACGGTAAAAATGTCAACGCCGCGCAAGTGCCAGAGCTGGCCGTTGCGCAGCTTGCGATAAACCCACTGCACCACCGCCCGATTGCCGCTCACGATGATGTCCTCGGCCTCGAATCGTGCGTCGGAATTGTGCTCGAACCATCCGCGCCAGAACTCCACCACCGCGGCCTTGCCCTCGATCCGCCGTCCGTCCGGCGCCGGGGACGTGTCCTCGAAGACCGTGTCGTCGGTCAGAAGCGCCGCCAGCGCATCCGCGTCGTGGCGGTTGAATGCCTCGTTGAAGCGGTTAATGGCCGCGCGCGTCGCTTGCTCCTGCGACTGCACATTCTGCTCGTTCCCCATGGCAACCTCGCGGGTCTTCCCGTGCGACCCCAGACCTCCGAACAGGAACACTGCACACGCTACCACGAAGGTGCCGCGATTTGCAGACCACATGCAGATCTACCCCCTGCAGCTCGATTTCCGCCATGAGCTCACCAACCTGCCACGGTCAGAGCGCTTTATTCTAACTGGCGGCCACAGGCATTTTCATTTATTGAGAATTGGCTGAATGGGGTCTATGAGCGCAATCGGGATGCTTCGCCAACCATCCTATCCTGTGTGTCCGTACACCATTTCGATCACAGCACGCAGCCGCTGCTGATCCGAGTCCGGGATTGCGGCAAAGCGGAACGGCTGTTCCGCCCAGGAAACAGGGTGCAGCATCTCTGCCGTCCCGGTCACTGGCCCCTTGGGCGTAACAAATATCAACCTGACCATGGAACCAGGCGGAAGGAGCGAGGCCGGTACAACCAGGCCGCCGGTCATGGAAACGCACAGCAACTTCCCGGGAGTCCGGTGGCCGTCCTGGCGGCGAAGGACAATGGGGATAGAATCCGCCAGCCGCAGCCGCTGAGGACGCCTTCCTGGCTCGGCTTGGACGATCTGAGTCACTCGCATCCAGTATGCTCTGCGTTCCCGAGTAATTAGGAGATCACGGAGGGGCTGGTACTGTTTCCACTCAGCGCCAGGCCGATTCTCCAGTTGAGGCGGCGGGCTGCCCCACCCTTCGCGGTGCCCGACCCGCTTGGGAGTCAATGAGCGCAATCGCGATTTATCGCCAATTGACTTTTGGAACCGTTGTCGGAGCTATAATTCGGATGCTATGAGCCCGTCCTTGTGGCGTGCATGCGTGTGGTGCATTGCTTCGGTTTTGATCGCCTCGTCCCTCTCCGCTTCTGCTGGCGCTCAAGCTTCACCTCCTGACCATCTGAAGTCACTACAACAAATCAAGGCATTGACTCAAACCGCCATCAGCGCGATGGAGGTGGGCGAGTGGGTGCGTCTTCAAGACTGGTCATACCCACTCCCACGAACTAGTCAGAATTTGACCATCGAGGCCCGTCAAAAAATCGACGCTTGGGGAAATCCATTCTGCATCATTGAGATTGGTGAACGAGTGGCAGTGGTCAGCGGTGGACCATCTCGCTTTTCCTGTGACGTCCTACCGCTGCGTACCAAACAGATAGCCGAATCTAAGACTGATGCTTATTTCATCACATCGGACAAGCTGGTTGTAATTATCGTCGTTCGGGCGAGACCCCCGTGGATTGACTGACGTTAAGCAGGCCATAGCGCTCAAATTTCGACTGCTTTCGATTCACTTCACATCTGAAGCGTTTGAAACTGGTCGGAAGATGAGTGTAATCGCGATGTTTCAACAGTTGTGGGATCTGTCGTGGCATGATGCGCAGGCGCAGGAGCCAGATGAAGGTTATAGCAACCGCAACGAAGATCAGTGGGCCGCCTACGACGAATAGGTAAATCGCCAGTTTGGGAAACGCCCTGACGAACCGCTTGGGAAGCGGAATTGCAACGCCTACTCCCGCTAGGTGCATTGCGACCAGCGGCAAGATGAACCGCCACCCGACAAACGCTAGCGCAGCAGCACAAACGACCAAGAGCACGGCTTTGAAGGGGCCAAGCATCTAATTTCCATCCGGGCACTTGCAGGGAGTTGGTGGCGGCGGTGGCGGCGGTATCGGCCCTAGTATGATCAGCTGCGGATTTGGAATCTCATAGAGGACCCCAACGCTCATCCAGAAAAACAGCGCCGTCATCGCTACAATCACGGCGATCAGTGAAACCCCCACGAGCCTCCTCGAAGGAGTGTGAATTGGCTCGTCTGCTTTCCCTGCTACAAAAAATCTTCCTATTGGCAGAACTAATCCCACCACCATGAGCAAGAAAATCAGGTTCACCTCCACCACAGTCCGCGCGAGTCCCGGCCCTAACATCGCGTTGTAGATCAACTCAGAAAACGTAAATATCGACTTCCCGCGTATTAGCAGCACCGCGTCGGGAAGGATGAAAAGCGGAAACGCCCACAGCCATACGACGACAAACATCACAAACCACGCCGAGCGAGAGCGCCTCACGTAGCCTGTCCAAACAACAATCAATCCGATGAGAATGATGGCCAGACGTGCAACACCGAAATAATGCGACATCTGGGCTTCTGCCCGGAAGCCTTCATCCATTCGTGCCACCAGAGCCTTGTGGCTTCCGGCGAAGTAATTCCACAAGGCTGGTCGAATGAGATAAAGCAGCGCAATGGTATGAAGCAGGCTGGATACGAAGGCTGAATCGGCGCGTACTCTCATGGCAGTCCTCCCCAAAAGAAAGCGCCTACCAGACCCAGTTCTACGCCAAGAGGCGACGATTTGCTAGTCAGCGGTCGCTATCAGCGGATGTTAACAGGCATTAGCCCTCATTGAGAACGGCATCGCGCCGATGCTTGCAGGGTCACGCGTTGCCGACTGCTACTTGATCTGCACCAGTTCGTTCGCCGGGGCCGCTGCGCCAATCGCGGGCCCGGGATGCTGCGGCGCCCGCCACGAATCGAAGATTGAAACCTGATGCACGCACGATACGGTGCAATGCGGCGCGCAGGATTTCTCGGTCAGATATTCGCGGCGCAGGTCGTCGCGCGTGTACGTGGCCAGCGGAACCCCGGGATAACCGCGTTGCTGCGAGCAGTAGTGAACGAGTCCGTCCTCGCAGATGTAGAGATAGCGTCCGCCGGCGCGGCAGCGCCAGTCGTTGGGCAGGCCTTTGGCAATGTTGTCCTGAAAAGCGTTCACTCGGGTGAAGCTCGCTTTTTCGAGCGCCTGCATTTCGTGATAGATGCGGCGTTCTTCCTCGCCCAGCGGCTGCAGTTGGCCGCTGTCATCGTGAATGATGCCGATGGTCGAGGTGAAACCAAGCTCGACGGCGCGCTTCCCAATCACCAGCGCGTCCTGCGGGTGCGTGATGCCGCCGCCCACCACGGAATTGATGTTCACGTGAAAGTCCGCGTGCTCGGCCAGCAGTTGCAGCTTCTTGTCGAGGACCTTCAGACTCTTTTTCGATACCTCATCCGGATTGACGTTATCAATGGAAATCTGCAGCCACTCGAGGCCAGCGCGGTTCAGCCGCTGAATGCGTTCGGCAACCAGGAGATAGCCGTTCGTGATCAGTCCGGCGATCATGCCGTTGGCGCGGATGCGCCGAATGACGTCATCGAGCTCGGGATGCATCAGCGGCTCGCCGCCCGAAATCGTCACCACCGATGTGCCCAGCTCACCCAGCTTGTCAATGCGGCGGTCCATTTCCTCGATGGGCACGGGCTTCGAGAAGTCGTCGAACTCGTTGCAGTACGTGCAGGCCAGATTGCAGCGCCGCATGGGAATGATGTGCGCCAGCAGCGGATGATCGGTCGAAGCCAGCGCGCGGGCGGCCATCGCCGCCCCGCGCAGGTTGCGGTGCAGAGCTAGTGCCTGGCGGCGCAGGGTTGTAAAGACGGATGGCATATTCAGTGGTTAGAGCGCGTTTCAAGAAAATAGGTTCTGGGTAGGGCACGGCTTCAGCCGTGCCGCCCAGGGCCAGCAAAAATGTGGGCTTTAGCCCCTGAGGGCCGTGCCCTTCGGCCTGAAAATGTTTCTTGAAACACGCTCTAATTCATTATTACAGCACAGGCCGCGCCTCGGTGCATGCGCGGCAGCAGCGTTTGGGCAGATTGAAAGCGCGAATGGCGCAGGTTGACCGCTCGGCAGCGCCTTCGGGCAAGCAAATCATTTTCCTGCTCCTGCAGCCGCTTGAATTAGCGTATGCCCGGCCTCCCGCAACAGGTCGAGCGCCGCGTTACTCTTATCATCCCGCACGAAGACGTAGTCGGTGTCGTGGGTCGAGACGGCGAAGATCGGAACGCCGTTGCTGGACAGCGGCTCGATAAACGAGAGCAGCACTCCAGTCTGCTCGAAATCAAACG
>Ga0209517_10002920_pt1 | contig 23539 bp, 26 predicted proteins | sample PeaSoiMetSII2010_FD_187695 | JGI IMG/M metagenome (GOLD analysis project Ga0209517, IMG submission 187695) | Peat soil microbial communities from Weissenstadt, Germany - SII-2010 (SPAdes) (version 2) | ecosystem: Environmental > Terrestrial > Soil > Wetlands > Peat | place: Germany... | reverse complement strand
AACCCGGTCGAGATGTCGTTGCCTCAGTGCGAGCTGCGTAGGTCTTCTCTTCCATGGTTATCAGGCTCCTTGTCCTTTGAGGTGTCGATCGGGATGCCATCGTCGGTCCAGCGGCGCCGGTTGTGGTAGCCGGCGGGTAGCTGGTGCAGTGCGCGGAGGCGCTCGACTTCGGCGTGGTCTGCGGTGATGATCCACCGGTAGGGTGCCCGGGTGTCTTGCCGGCCGGTGACCCAGCCGCGTTTGAGCCATCCGAACAGGGTCGCTGCCGGCATGCCGATCTCGCGGGCCAGGGCGGCCAGCCACCATTGGCCGGGTGCGAGGCTGCCTTGATCGGTGCGGTGGTCGTGGTCCAGGCCGGGACGCAGGCCCAGCCGGCGGATCAGGTGCTGGATCTCGCCGTCGTGGAAGCGTTCGTGCTGGCGGGGCGTGCAGAAGCCCTCGGCTGCCAGCCGGCCGGCGATCGCGGCGTTGCCTAGGCCTTCACCGGCCAGTGCCCTGATCCGCCCGGTCAGCGCCGGGTAGTACGACAGCTGGTCGATCCGGGCCACCGGGCGGAGCAAGGCGGCATGGGTCTGATGGCCGCCGGCCCAGGTCACGGTGGCCTGGACGCGCTCGGTGGCGCCGTCGGCGGTGACCTGGACGGACTCGATGACGGCACGCAGCAGCCTCTTGCGGTCGGCCATGGTGGTCGTCGGCGCGGCCCACAGGGCCGGGATGTCGCCGGCCAGGGCGCGGATCGCGGCCAGCTCGGCGGGCGATAGCCGGGCCGGGCGCTGCCGCTGGTACCGCTCGTAGTCCTCGCCCAAGTTCGCCCGCTCGGCCAGCGCGGCTTCCCACTCGCGCTCGAGCTGGCGGGCCACCAGGCGGTTCTCGGGCTCGGCCAGCTGATACTGGCGCCGCGCCCGGTCGCAGGCGAAGTCCGCGCGTTCCAGGCGCTGCCGCCAGATCCGGTCCACCTCGGCCCGGCGGGTCTCGACCTGCCGGGTGGCGGTGACTGACAGCTCCAGCGCGGCCGGGGCCAGCGCCGACAGGACCTGGGCGACGACATGGTCATCCAGGAACCGTGCGGCCATCTGCTGGCAGCGCGGCTCGCCGTAGGTGTGGTGGCGGCGCTGGCAGCAGTACCGCCCGGTCAGCCCCTGCCGGCTGGTCTCGTAGCTCACCTGCATGCGATGACCGCAGATCCCGCAGGCCACCAGCCCGCCCAGCAGCGCGGGGCCTTCGCGCGGCGCGCCCAGGCTCTCAGCACGGGCCCGGTTGGCGGCCAGCCGCGCCTGGTTGCGCTCGTACTGCTCCACGCTGATGTAGGCCGGCAGTGCGCCCTCGATGCGGACCAGCCACTGCCCGGCGTCCAGCCGGCGCACCCGGCCGGAGTGCTCGTGCCCGGGCAGCCGCCGGGACCGGTCCGTGCGGCTGCGCCCGTAGGCGTAGATCCCCGCATACACCGGGTTGCGCAGCATGTTGACCAGGCCCTGCTGATGCGGTGCCCGCCAGGCGACTTCCCCCTTGCCGGGGCCGGACCGCTCCCGCATCCCGATCCGGACCTGGTGTTCCACCAGGAACCGCAGCACCGCGTGCACGGTGCCCAGCTGCTCGAACAGGCCGAACACCAGGCGGATGACCGCCTGGACCTGCTCATCGGGATCCAGGGCAACCTCGCCGGAGGGCCGGCGGACATACCCGGCCGGCAGCGGGACCGCCAGCTCCCCGCGGCCGGCCTTGGCCAGCCGGCCCGAAGCCATCCGCTGCCTGATCAGATGCAGCTCGAGTTCCGTCATCGTGCCCTTCAACCCGAGCAGGAGGCGGTCGTTATACCAATTCGGATCGTAGACCCCGTCCGCGTCGGCCAGCAGTGCCCCGGCCAGTGAGCACAGCTCGATCAGCTGATGCCAGTCCCGGCCCGCGCGGGCCAGCCGCGACATCTCCAGGCCCAGCACCAGCCCCACATGCCCCATCGTGATCTCCGCGACCAGGCGCGCGAACCCGGGCCGCTCGGCCGCGTTCGCCGCCGACCGGCCCAGGTCCTCATCGATCACCATCACCCGGGAGGCGGGCCAGCCCAGCGCGGCCGCCCGTCCGGTCAGCCCGTACTGCAGCCGCGTCGACTCGCCATGGTCCAGGACCTGCTGGCGCGAAGATTGCCGGACGTAGATGACCGCCAGCCGGTCACGATGCCAGCCCTGGATCTTGCCATCACCGCGCTCATACGGAAGCACCGTGCTCACCCCCGGTCCCCTCCGCCGCCGGCCCGGGCGAGACCGCCAGCCGCTCCAGGAGCATGCTCAGCAATCCCAGAATGTCGTTCCGGTTCGCCTCCGGAAACGACCTCCACAGCTCCCCGTCCGGAACACTCGTCAGCGCCACCATCTGAAGAAGATGCCCGCGCCCGCACCGTCCCCGACGGCCCGGCTCCCCCCGGCCCGCATGCCCGCAGCTGCTCGGCCCACTCCACCAGCCGGAGCAGGCCCTCCCTGCCGATAACCGGCGTGCTCACACACGCCTGTCCAACGATCCATGCACTATGGCAAACCGACTGAACCGGTCTGGTCCAACCTGAAACGATCGCTGGCCAACCTGGTCAAGCACGACATCGGCCAGCTGACCGCGCTGGTGAAAACCCGGCTCCGGCAGATGCAGTACAGGCCAGGCCTCCTCGACGGCTTCCTGGCCAAGACCAGACTCGACCTCACGCTCCTTCAGTAACTTCCACAATTGAAGATCGTTAGGCGAACCGCACCCGCCACTTGCCGACCATCCTCCCGCGAGACGTCCGGCCTGTCCGCGACTGCCGTCAGCGGCATCCTCCCGCCGTCCTCCGCTCAGGCCAGCACGATCCGCGGCCGAAGCGCCAGCGACTGCGACGCGGTCCGCTTGCGGACCAACGCCTCCAACGAATCGCATTCGGCATCGATCAGGATCAGCCGAGACAAGCTTCGGGCCTAGCATGCGCCAAGCCCGCAACCTGCAGCGATATTCCTGACTCTCGACATTAGGTTTGAGCCCCAGAGTAGTAGCCAATCATCTCTTGGGGAGAAATCGACCTAATGCTTGAGTGCCCGTAAAAGAATACGCCGCTGGCCCCATCCACAGTAGCCTTGGGATCTAGCAGATGGTCCAGCATGGACAGCCAAGAGAATCCAATCCAAAGGATCTGTCCTACTCTCTGGTGGATACCCCGACCGAAATAAAGTAGGGACCATTGCAACTGGGTACCGAGGCCTCCGTTCGCGCCGGAGCTTCGTACCTCGAAGCGGCGGAATAGATACCGATGCCCCGACTCCGTGAATCGCGTGAAGTCGTATGGGCCTTCATGCACCTGCTGCATGAAAGGAGTATCTGCGTAGACAAGCCCACTGGGTCGCAACACACGGTGAATTTCGTCCACCACGCGTTGCGGGTGGAGCACATGCTCAAGCACCGCCTGTATCAAGACCCCGTCAACAGTCCCATTCAGCAGCGGGATCTGATGCCCATCCGCGATGAACTGGCACTGTTCACTTTTGTAGATATCGAAGGCCACAATATCTAGGTTTGGATCCGCATACAGCGATTCGATTCCATTGCCAACCGCTCCGCCCCCAACGATGAGAAGACGCGGTCTGCGGCCCTTTGTCTCGGCAACAAGGTCGGCAGCCAGCTGTTGCGCGAACTGCTCGGCCGTCCTATTGCGATGTACTGTAAGTCTAGTAACAAGCCTGCCCAGCCATCCCCCGGCCTCACGGCTGATCTGACTGACCGCGTCAGTTTTCAACAAGGCGCTGATGTCGACGATACTTGAATCACTGTCGATCAGAATAGGAGTTGAGTTGGAGCCAACGGCAGGGTAAACGCGCTGGCAATCATTCGACGTGCAACTAAGCACTTCGACGGGGCCCCTGAGGGGGTTTCCACATACAGGACAGGCGAGCAATGAAACAACCGCGCTCATCGGCAAAGGTGGCATGAGTGACTCCGTTCTCTTCTATGGGTACAAGTTCTATTCTACCGTGACTACTGTCGCGGAGCGTTTCAGAGTACGGGCATGTGTGTTAGTGTCCATCCGCGGGGTGAGCTCCTCAAGTCGTCGCAGATCTAATTCTCAGTTCCTCGCTGATTTGCTGCGCCACGCGGCGTGCCTCTTGACCTGCCTTTTGGATCTGCGGATCGTAGCCGATGAAGCGCAGGCCAGGCTGAACCGGCGGCCCTCCGTGCACATGCGGCACGCCACTGGAACTAAGCACGCCGAGATGGCCCACAAGAGGATCGAGCCCAGTGCTGTATCCGGTTTCGGCGACTATTACGTCCGGCCGCAGCACAGTTTCGTCGTCAAGCCGTACACCGTCCTGGTCAACCGACGCAACACCAGCGACCACCTCGATCTGGCCAGCCCTCAGCGCCTCGATTACTTCTATGTCCACGACCGACGGCACCTTGCCGCCAAGGAGGCTAGTGAAGACGCCATCCTTCGGATGCATCAGCCCCCACGGAGCTAGGTCACCGATGGCGTGTCGGCGCAAGAACTCGGCGATAGCATCCGCGTTCCGTGGTGGCAGCCGGAACAATGGCTTAATGAGAAAATCGTTAGGGAGCCAGCCCCACGTACGCAACACGATGTTCGGCAGTGTCCGAACCGCGATCCTCACCCGGCCAGCTCCGCCCAGGGCCAGGTCGTAGGCGATTTCCATGCCTGAGCATCCGGCCCCGACTACGAGCATGTCCGCACCGCGGAAGTCCTTCGCGTTGCGGCACTCAGCTGAGTGAAGCAGGCGACACGGATATAGATTCATCCCCGGCCAGTCAGGCAAACGAGGCGTGTGCTGGTGCCCGATGGCAACGACTACCTGCTTCGCCGGATACGGTCCAGCAGACGTGGACACGGACCACCCGCCGTCGCAAGGGTCGATCCGGTCAACGCGCACACCGAACCGCACTGTAAGCTCAAATCGTTTGGCGTAAGTCTCAAGGTAGCGGACTAGATCATCGCGCGTCGGGAACACCAGAGTCCCCCTCGGGAAACGCTCACCCGGCAACGTCGACTTCCAGCGATTAGTATTCAGTCGCAGCCGGTCGTTCCGCCCACGCCAGGCCGATGCGACCTTGTCGCCGCGTTCCAGGATCTCGGCAGGCACTCCCAGCCCACTAAGCTCAGCGGCAGCAGCAAGGCCGGCGGGACCGGCTCCGACGACCAGCACGGGCTCAGTCGTCCTGACCGCCTGCGGGACATGCGCGCCGTAGGCTTGGGTCGTCATGGCATCATTCCGGATTTCCCTTAGGTGTCCTATCCTCAACCATTCCGTCGCTTTGCGAGACGGTTCACACCTCGATAAAGTGCTATACCCGCCTTGTAAGCTACCTTGGGGCGGACGCGAAGGGCAGTGACGGCGGTCTCCGGATCGGCTCCCAGAGAAATCTTAAGTTTACGGATCCCTTCATTTGGGACTCCACCCATGTCGTACGCTAGCCCTCGAGAAAGGGACCACTTGATTGTGTCCCAGTAGCAGAGCGTTTGGGCGCTAATCCCAGGAACCGGGGGGCCAACCATGAGCCATGCCCACAGCCGATCGTTGCCGATAACACATCCGATCAGCCCTAGTACGCTGCCATCCGGTGCCTTAGCGGTTCGCCATAGCATACGTGGATCGGTAGCCAATCGTTCTGCCATCAATCGAATCTCAGCTGGCTTGTAGAGCGGCTCCAGTCCTTGACGCTTGTACGCGGTGGTTACCTGCTCCGGAAGCCATCGCGTGATTTCTTCGGTCGAGCTCCCCTCCACGGATACGCCGTGCCTTTCGTTATGCCTGATCGATTGGCGTCGCCGGCGCGACATCGCTTTCAGGCAGTCATCTACCGATTTAGTTGCGGGTATTAGGTAGTTTTCCCATTCGGACACTTCAAACCCGGGCATGGCCAAGTGTTCACTACTCACATTTAGCCCCGGCGAGAACGCCCACCGGGTCGCGATTGTCCGGTGATCCCGCAAAACCGGCTCCACTCCGGCGAGCAACTCGCGTACCAGCCCTCCGCGCAGTGTCTCTCCACGGATCAGTGGACCGATACAGCCGATTGGAAGGATGTTCACGGTCGAGACCGGCCCGCGGCGGCGGAAGAGCATAGGCACGACACCGAGCCGCCGCCCCTCAAAGTCGACCCCAAACGCACTGAACTTCAAATTTAGCGCTTCAGCCATCGCACTTAGGAAGAACCACTCATGATACCCGGTTACCCCAACGCACTGACTGACTTCGGCTTGGTACGCTTCCTCGTTGTCCAGTTCATAGATCCCCATTGTTCCCCGCCCAATATAAAATCTAAAGATCGAGAGGCTGAAGCTTCTTGAGCTACAACTCAAGCTGGAAGACATGCTTCGATGGAGTTCTCCATCGAAGCAGCACCCTTCGCTCAACTACTGAAAGGCGACGCGGCCTAGATTGGCATTGACTTGGGGATTGATTCTCCCCAGTGATGTGATAGATGACGGTCACATGCTCGCTAGCCCACCACTGGGGAAGCTTAGGCCAGCCTTCCGACCGTACACTTTCCACGTGAACTCGGCCTGTCGATAGGAGCCACTCGTGTTCCCAGGGGAACTGGTAGACGATGTGCATCTCCCGTGGATTCCTGTCGTAGGAACTGAAGACGTTCGCCATGGCTTCCTTGAACGTCTCACCGAAGAAGGGATTGTGCATGAAGACGATGGAGGCATCATCCGGGACTTTCCAGTCAACGACGCTGGCAGTGACGGACTCGATCATCCCGGCACGCTGCCTATGACGGAAACGCTCGACATTGCGGCGCGCCTCCATGGCGAGCTCACCGTCGATCTCGACGCCGACGACTCTCTTGTATCGAAGCAGCCCGGCGATCAGTAGAGCCTTGCCCTTGCCCGATCCGAGATCGACGAACGTACCTTCATGCGGCAAGTCCTTCAGTACAAACGACAGCACAGGCCACTGGCAGCCTAGGTAGGGCCAGTTTTCAGTATCAGCGTTGTAGGTGTCGACTTCGGTGTACGTCAGGCCCGCAGTCGAGGCGCCGCTATACCAGTCGAATATCCGCCTCTCATATCCGTACATCTTGATTACGGCATGTGTGCGCAACTTGATAAGAGCGAGCATCAGCCCGACCGGTTCTTTCTGAATCATCGACTACTCACTTTCGGGCTACCTCTGCGTAAAGCTCACTGAGCCGCTCTACCAAGCGTTCCACTGTATAGTTCTCTGCCGCTGCCAGCGACTGCCTACTGAGCTCAAAGCGCAAAATCTCGTTCTCAGCCACCTCGTCGAGAACTGCCGCCAGGGCCGCGGCATCGGGCTTCACAAGAAGCCCGATGCCGTTGAGCAGTTCTCGGTTCCCGACTACGTCCGTAGCTATGACCGGCAGACCCGATGCCATCGCCTCAAGCGCAACGAGCGGCATTCCTTCTCGATCTGACGGCAGCACGAAGACATCTGCCCACTGATAGGTGGCCACAAGCTCGTCGCCCTGGCGACGTCCGGGGAGCTGAACATTATCGGACACATAACGCCGGACCAGGTCTTCTAGGACAGGTCGTTCGTCACCTTCACCCACCAGAAGAGCTTCCACAGGCTGAGTCATCGCTGCCAAGGCATGGACGAGTCGAGGGAGCGCCTTCTGTGGGCTCAGACGTCCAACATACAAGACGCGAAGTGGCCTGTCTCGCGAGCTTACTGCTTGCGGCTTCGGTGAAAATTCCGATCCAATGCCGTTCGGAATCACGGCTATCTTATCTGCGCTGACCTGATATGTTCGCGCAAGAAACTTTGCCTGATCCGTTGAGAGCGCAATAACCCTTACTGCCGCCCTGAGCGTATGGCCGAGAATAATCCTCTTGTACCAAACAAAGATACGTCCGAACCGACCCGATGGAGCGACGTCAAGGTGGAAATGAGCGATGAATTTCCCTCCGCGTAGCCACCTTGATATCAGCACCATCTCCGGTATCAGTGCCTGAGCAACATGTACATGGACGATGCTTCCCGGTGGGATTTTAAGGCAACGCAAGAACATACTTGGCGCCACTGGAAGATTGGCAAACTCAAATCCTCGTAGACGGCGGATAGTAAGCATTCCACGGCGTTCCAGCCGAGGCGCTTCCTTCGCAGCGCAATTCGTAGTAAGGACTTCGACCTGCCCTGCCTTCGCGAGTTCTTCCGCCATGCACGATGCCACCTTTTCCATGCCGCCAAGATGCGGTGGATAATAAGGCACGACATGAACAATAAGAGTGTCAGTCATTCCTGTTCACCGATGCTCTCACGAACGCGAACGCTCGAGGTCACGAGTCTCAGCTTTGCTCACTAGCATCTGGTATATTGACTCGATTCGGTCGACGAATGTTTCCATATCAAATTTCACCGCACTCAGGCGGGCTGACAGCGACATTCGTTCAGCGGTCTCAGCGTTGGCGAGAATATTGACCAAAGCGTCCGCAAGCATTCGTGCGTCGCGCCTACGCACCAGTCGGCCAGTTACGCCATCGACTACTACCTCTGGAATACCGCCGACGTCACTCGCTACGACCGGGCGTCCCGCCGCAAGTGCCTCGACGCCGACACTCGGCAGTGTCTCAGGCCATATCGAGGGGATAGCCACTATCTCGGCCTCTGCATAACATGCAGCAACCTCTTCCAGAGTAAGCCAACCGCGAAATTGAACGGTTCCGTCCAGTCCGAGATCTGACGACATTCTTTCAAGTCGGGATCTATCTTCGCCGTCTCCGGTAATAGTGACTGAAAGCCCGTGAACTTGCTCGCGAGCTAGAGCCACCGCGCGAAGGAGTATATCGACTCCCTTAACCGCCTCAAGCCTACCGACGAATAGGACGTTCCGGGTTCTCCGGAACGGCGGCGCCGGAGGGAACACCATCCCGTTGTACACCTGGGTCACAGGAATCCTCCCCGCATCCGCATCGAGCGCCCTCTCCAGATTGATACTGGGGGCGACGATCATGTCCACGTAACGGAACCCACGACGATAAATGGGACGCTGGAGGAAGAGTAGAAAGAGATAGTAGACCACTCCAATCGGCTTCAGATCGCGCAGGCGGTAACTGCTTCCGCGGTAGTAAATCCCCGGAAGCATCCATAGCAGGAGCCTCCTCGTGTAAGGCTCAGGTCCATGGACCGTAAGAACCGTCGGGACCTCCCCTGTCGCCCAAAGCGCTGCCGAGCCAAATTCTCCGATTGTATGGAGATGTATGACGTCCGGCGAGAAGTCGTTGATCGTGGCCTTAAGCGTCTGGTAGACATCTTGTTTCCAAAAGCGTGATAGCAGACTGGCTACTGCGCCCCCCGGGCGTCGCGGGACAATCACGTCGGCAAATGGTTTTCGGTCCCCAAGCTTGAAATCTGTGCTGACTACTAGAACGTCGTGCCCGCGGGCTCTCAGGGCATCGCGTGTAAGCTGCACGCTCTTCTCCGCTCCTCCCGCCTCATACCCGATGTTAACCATCATTAGAATGCGAAGCCCACGACTAGACGACTTTGAAACCACCAAAATTCCCACTTCCCGCCAGAATCTTTCATCTGTCAAGGCAACCGTACGGCATAGGCGATACTTACCTAGAAGGGTTGAACTCGCTTCACGAGCGGCAGTCGGACACGAGGCTCTTGAGAGCGAGGCTAGCAGGCCAACACGATAGAAGTGGGCATATTAGCAGAAGACGGACGAGGGCCCATCCTCAGATAGATGAGATTCCATTACGTGACGGATTCTGGGACGCACCTGCCGTTTGAGGGCATAGACCACTGCCCTTAACTTTCCGGAGATTTAGGTTCTGGTGTCTGGTTTCCTGGTGCTTGGTCACGATCTAGCTGCATAGTGATCGCGTTGGCGTAAAGGAGCGCGGCGGTCCCTGGAATGCAACAAAGCCCCTGGTAGGACGGGGTTTCTCACATCCAGCCGTCCACCAGGAGCTTCGTTGTCTGGCCAGTTTGCCATGGTGATCACGCCGTCGTCCATCCCGCCCGCGCCGTCCGGGGCCGGCGCTGGGGATGCGGGTCCGCGCGGAACTGGCCGCCCGGATGCTGTCCGGGCCGGGGCTGTGGTTGGAATGGCTGGCGGAGATGGACCGGTCAAGCCTGCTGGAAGAGCTGCTGGCCGATGACGTGATCAGCCGGGCATCGGAGCAGGCGCCGCACGGGCACGCCTATGAGCGGACGCTGACCGCGAAGATGACCGTGATCTGCGTGCTCGTGGCCTGCCTGTTCCCGGGCTCGGGCTACGACGGGGTGCTCGGCACCGCGTTCGGGCTGCCCGGCCTGCATCTCAAGCCCGGCACGCAGGCGCCGACCGGGCCGGCGTTCTCCAAGGCGCGCGCGCTGCTGGGCGAGCAGGTGATGAAGCGCCTGTTCGAGCTGGACGCGGCCCGGGGCGACGCGGAAACCGGGCATCAGCTCCTCGTGGAAGGGACTGGAGACCACCGCGATCGACGGCACCACCGCGGACCTGTTCAGCGACGGCGAGCTGGCGGACGCGTTCGGGGTGCCCGCCGGCGGGACGAAACCCCAGCTGCGATCGTGGCGCACGTGCGCACCGGCTCCCGCCGCTGGATCGCTGCCGCGATCGGCGGCTACCACGACGGGGAGAACGCCCTGGCAGATGAGCTGGCCGGGTCCTTCGGGCCCGGCATCCTCAATTTCGCCGACCGCGGGTTCTTCTCCATGGACCGGTGGCTGCGGTTCTCCGCCGGCGGCGCCCAGCTGTGCTGGCGGGTCAAGAACAGCGCGACGTCCGTCCCGTTCAGGACCCTCCGCACCCTGCCGGACGGGTCGGAGCTAGTCATGCTGCACGAATCGGACGGCATGCGGGCCCGGCGGCGCCGCGAGACCCGGAACCCGCACGCCCCGCGGCTGCCGGACACCGTCGCCCGGCTGGTCAGCTTCACCATCACCGCCCGCACCGCAAGCGGCCGGGTCAAGACCACCCTCATCCGGGTGCTGACCACGCTGCTGGACCACCAGACTTGCCCGGCCCGCGAGATCGCCGCCCTGTATGCCGAAAGATGGCAAATCGAAATAGCGTTCCTGCACTTGAAGAAAACCGTCCGCGGCGCCCGCCGCGCGCTGCGCGGCCGGTCCCCGGAACTGGCCCGCCAGGAAGCCTGGGCGCTCCTGCTGGTGCACAACATGGTGGCCACCGCTGCCGCCCGTGCCGCCGCCGTGGCCGGCATCGACCCGGACCTCATCCCGTTTACCGCCGTCCTCGGCCTGGTCCGCGCCCATGTAACCGCGGACGCCTGCTGCCGCCACTGCGGCCGGCGGCCCTCCGGGGCGGGCGACCCGCTGGCCGGCCTCCTCGCGGCCGTCTTAGCCCGGCCCCGCCACCGCGCCGGACGGCAGCGGACATCCGGCCGCACCGCCGCCGAGCGCCGCATCAGACACACCGAAGAAGTCGCCTACGCCATCGAGATCACGAAGTCAAATCTCCCGCAATGGGACAAAATCCGGAAAGTTAAGGGCAGTGGGGCATAGACAGGTGCGCCCTGCGATACGGTACCCACAGTGTGCTTGCTCGGGACACCGCACCTAGCTCCGCAAGTCAGTTGGTCACCGTCACCGTAGGCCCGGCAGCCGATCAAGCTCGGCTGCCGGGCACGCTGCTGTCGCCACCTACTCATCGTAGCTGCCGGCTCCCAGTCGGCCGACTGAAGCAACACCCGGGGAAGGAAGCAAGAATCACAAGGTCGTTGGCCCTGCCTACACGCTTAGGCAACCGGGAAAGTCAGTTGCGCACGAACACTCAAAATCAACTTCAGACGAACGCCTCAGGGAACCACATCACCGTCACCTCAAGGAAGCCCTGCAGTGAGCCCTCCTTATACTCAAGAAGCTACGCATCATCATATTCACCAAGCTACGCATCGTCCGCGCGAGCCGCTGATGATCGGGTTTCTTGCTGTACTTGTCTTCATTGCTAATTTCTTGGTGATTTACGAGAGTCCACTGCCTTGGATAGGTGCCGTAGCAGGCTTCTTGCTCGCAATCGGCCTGCCAGCATGGATGCTTTCCCAAAAGATAGACTGGCGAACTCCTGCCCCAAGTGAGCGCTTGGCTTACAGCATTGTTTCATCAATATTCGGACTCATGGTAGCAGGGCTTTTTGTCAACACAATACTGCCCCATCTAGGAATTTCACACCCGCTAGATCGTGGTCCGGTGCTTGTGACGGTGGACGTATGGTGCGGCATAATTGCACTGTGGCGCCCAAGGCGGTTTAGTCCGGTCATTCCGCCTGCACGCATGGACAGGTTGCAGGGTGCGGACTGGGTTGTTGGCCTACTGTCCGCACTTTGTGTGCCGCTGGCAATCATGGGAGCCAACCGCCTCAACAACGGAACTGGCAGTGGTCTCACCCTGCTCATGCTCTTCCTTGCTGCGCTCACCTTGGTGATAATGTTCGCCAGGCGAAAGACGCTGAACGCCGGCACTCTTACTGCCGCACTGTACTTCATCGCTCTAGCAATGCTCCTGATGACCTCGCTCCGCGGTTGGTACATTACGGGCTCTGATATCCAGAACGAATACGTGGTATTCGAGCTAACCAAAAGTCATGGGGACTGGAATATCTCTAATTCTCAGAGCACCTACAACGCATGTCTTAGTTTGACCATTCTTCCAATAATGCTCTCTCAGCTCTTGCGAGTGGATGATCCATATATTTTTAAATTTTGGTTTCAGCTACTATTCGCGCTCGTCCCGATGTTTGTGTACCGCATTTCACTAAGGCATACAGGCAGGACGATCGCAATCATCGCCACGATCTACTTCATATCATTCCCTACATATTTTACCGATATGCCGTTTATAAATCGGCAGGAGATTGCCTACCTTTTCGTTGGCGCATGTATCCTGACCGCAACGGATCCGACACTCGGGCACAAGACCGGTCGCTTCAGGATCGCAGCATTTTCACTAGGAATTGTCCTCGCGCACTATTCGACATCTTATGTCTTTCTTGGCACTCTTGTAGTTGCTTGGATCGTTTACAAGACGCTGGCCTTCTTCCGACGCGACAAGGGAACTGCGCGTGATGGTGCACCAGCCGGCCGGAGCAATGGTGCACCAGCGGGGCGGAGCAGAGGAATCATTAATCCGACGATCAGCATAGTAAATGTGTTGCTGCTTCTTGCCGGAATCGTCCTCTGGAACGGTGTAGCGACGCATACGTCTAATGGCATCGGCTCCGTTATCAGTCAAGCCGTCCAAAGCTTGCGCGGAGGAAGTAGTGATGCCCTTAAGTCGGCGGACACTCGATATAGCCTAGTTGACGGCGGAGGCGCAGCAACTCCAGATCAAGTCTTGTCAGCTTACTGGCAGAGCACGCTTGTTGAACCGGACACTGCCCGGTCCTCAACAGGTCTCTTCTCGAATGAGACACTCCAAAAGTACCCGGTCACTGCCGCCCTGCAGCCGAATCTGCCGGCCACGTCGCTGGGGAGCTTGATTGATGACATCGGACTGAACGTTGCCACCCTCAATTCGGTGATGCGCGCTGGCGCAGCGAGGCTACTTCAGCTATTTATCGCGCTTGGACTTCTCTCAGCTTTTCTTTCGTGGCGGAAGCGTCCGTCTAGATGGATGACTCAACTCATCGCCCTGTCCTGTGGGGCGATTGCAATTGTGGCGCTCCAGGTTGTAGTTCCGGTAATTTCTGCCGATTACGGAGTTCTTCGAGCTTTCCAGCAGGCGATGCTCGTCTCCGGGCCACTCATAGCTGTGGGAAGTTACACGATCTTTAGATATCTCCCAGAGAAGTGGAGGGAACGGGCGGTATTTACCGTCGCAATCGTCTTCTTCTCATCTCTTGTGGGTGCTATCCCGCAGACAGTAGGCGGCTATCCTGCCCAGCTGAACCTTAACGACTCAGGCCAGTACTACGACCTCTACTACACCCATCCCCAGGACATCACCGCAATTGAATGGCTGCAGTCAAACATTCCTGGAGGGGCGTCAGGACCGATGCACTCGGCAGTTCAGATGAACCCCTACACTTACAATGAACTACAAACATTCACTAGCTTCAATGTGAATTCACAGGATTTTCCCACACTATTGGTGAAAAATGCTTATTTGTTCTACGGTTACCAGACAGCGACAACCGGACAATCGAGCATCTTCGCCGATGGAGACCTAATCACATACAACTACCCTATGGGACTACTCAACGACAAGTACAATCTTATTTACAGCAGCAATGGTGCAATGATCTATGGGCCTGAGAGTTGACGAACAGCGAAGATAGGATGATCGAATGTTGAATCATTCTCCCCGGAGATTGAGTCTCCCGGGATTCGGTCTTCTCGTCCTGAGCCTCGTCACCGTCTCGGCATGTGGAGCGGGAAGCGGAAGCAGTGGGGAGCTGCAGACACCCCCCGGTACGCTCACTCCTGTGGCGTCGGCTGCAGCCCCGGCCACAGCCGCCGTGCCATCGGCCACCTCTGCAACCCCGGCTGGCGCTCACAAGGGGAAAGCAGCTCATGGCGCAAATGCCACTCACAACTCAGCTGCAAGTCCTCTTGGCGTTCCAAGTACAGGTGCCACCACCACCTTGCAATCTGCCGCAGCGACTACGGGCGGCACTGTCTACGGAATCTCGGATCCCACTCTCCTGAACGAGGCGTCGTCCGTACAGCTACAGCAACTTGAGGCCATGAAGGCTTTGGGGGTTACCTCGGTGAGGCTCGACGCTAACTGGTACTGGGGACAGCCAAACGGGGCGGGGAGCAGCTTCGTCTGGACGCCGATAGATCAGGCTGTTGCTTCCATTCAACAGGCTGGCCTTTCAGCCGACCTGATTATCGACGGTTGCCCGCCTTGGGCGGCTGTGGCCGGTGCGCAAGGCAGCGAGTTTGCGCAACCAGCATCCCCTGCCGCATTTGCCACTTGGGCAGGAGCGGTCGCTGCGAGATATGCCGACAAGGGTGTCAAGTTTTTCGAGATTTGGAATGAACCGAACATCAACTGGGCACCCAAGCCGGACCCCGCTGCCTACACCGCAGATCTCAAAGCCGCGTATGCGGCGATCAAGGCAGCAGATCCGTCCGCCGTGGTTCTCAGCGGCGGGCTCGCGCCTGCTGCGAACACCTCGACGACTTATGATCCACGCACCTTCCTTGAGGACATGTACGCGGACGGCGCGAAGGGAAGCTTCGACGGAGTCGGCGATCATCCCTATAGTTTTCCAGCGCCGCCAGACGGGTACGAGTCTTGGTCAGGCTGGTCCCAACTGTCCCAGACCAGCCCGTCGCTCCGCAGCATCATGGTTCAAAATGGCGACTCCGCGAAGAAGATTTATATCACGGAGTACGGTGCCCCAACAAGCGGCTCCAATAGCGTCAGCGAATCCGAACAGAGCACTGAGCTGGTCCAAGCCATCGCTCAAGTGAAGAATCTTAGCTTCATCGGCTCCCTTTACATCTATACCTGGGCCGATGTAGCAGGGGAAGCCGCTACCGATGACGGATATGGTCTGCTCACCGATGAGAATACACAAAAGCTGGCTTACGCTGCCGTAGCCGCCGCCCTGGCTTCTACCTGATGGCTAGGCGAGGCGGGCCATCTCCCGTTGCTTCAAAGGGAGCCTCGACGGGCATAACGACCAATACGCTCAACCGCGGCGCCGGGCCACCTCATGATGCAATGCCACTTAGCTTAAGTTGATCTTGATTGTCGTGAGTACCGGCCTGCCGGGAGGCTCGCAGGTGCATGACCGTGGGCCGTGACTCAGACTGGGGTGATGGCTGGCGGGCGCCTGACTGACTGGATCTCCCTGGGCGTGCTGGCGTCCTGGGTTCCGGCGGACGCCGTTGACGATGCGGTCGAGGCGGCGGGCAGGCAGGCGCAGCGCAGGGGCGGGAAGCTTCCGCCGCGGGTGACGGCCTACCTGGTCATGGCGCTGTTCGCCGACGAGGACTGCGAGGAGGTCGCGGCCCGCCTGGCCGGGACGCTGGCGGACTGGGACGGCTGGGAGGAGTCCTGGGGCCGGGTGCCGACCTCGGGGGCATCGCGCAGGCCCGGCAGCGGCTCGGCCCGGAGGTGATGGCCGAGCTGTTCACGCAGGTCGCGGTGCCGGTGGCGACGGCGGAGACGGCGGGGGCTTTCCTGGGGCGGTGGCGGCTGATGAGCATCGACGGGATGGCCTGGGACGTCCCGGACACCCCGGCGAACGCGGCCGCGTTCGGGTACCCGAGGGCGGGGAAGGACGGGTCGCCGGGCGCGTTCCCCAAGGCCCAGGTGGTCACGGTCAGCGAGTGCACGTCGCACGCGGCGGTGCTGGCCGCGATCGGCCCGTTCGCGCTCAAGGCCGGCGGCGAGCGGGCGCTGGCCCGCCGGCTCTACCCGGGGCTGGAGGAGGACTGGCTGCTCATCGCCGACCGCGGCTTTTATGACTGGCAGGACTGGTGCACGGCGGCGGGCACGGGGGCGGCGCTGCTGTGGCGGTTCAAGTCCGACATCCGGCTTCCCGCGCTGGAGATCCTCCCGGACGGCTCCTACCGGTCCGTCCTGGTCACCCCGAAGGCCAAGGCCGCGGCCCGGCAGGAGCTCGTCGAGGCCGCCCGGGCCGGGGAGGACCTGGACCCCGCCAGGGCCCGGCACGTCCGCGTCGTGGAGTACGAGATCCCCGACCGGGACGGCGAGGACGAGCTGATCGCCCTGGTCACCACGATCACCGGCCCGCTGGAGGCCCCGGCGGCCGTCCTCGCGGCGGCTTACCACCAAAGATGGGAGCACGAGACCGCCAACGCCCAGCTCAAGACCTTCCTCCGGGGCCCGGGCAGGGTCCTGCGGTCGCAGTCCCCGGACATGATCGAGCAGGAGATCTGGGGCTACCTCCTGGCCCACTACGCGATCAGCGCCCTGATCTGCACCGCCGCGACCAGCGCGGGCATCGACCCGGACAGGGTGAAGTTCAAGAGAACGATCCGCGCCGTCCGCCGCCGGGTCGCCGACCCGGCTTTCCCCCCCTGACCAGCGCCGGCGCATCCTGGCCCAGATCGCCGAAGACATCACCAGCCGCCAGAACCTCAATCAGCGCCGGGAGCGGACCTACCCCCGCGTCGTCAAGCGCCCCCGCCACAACTCCTACCACGTCAAGAAACCCGGCGACCGCGGACAGCGCCACAGCGCACCGCCCACGATCACGCTCGTCAACCTCGCAAAACCCCAGGCCACAGCATGATCAACTTAAGCTAAGTGGCATTGCCTCATGATGTCGTGCCGTAGAAGTGGACCGACTGGTTCATACCTTTGAGCGTGACGCTTATTTGGTATTTCGACTTGCGATCCTTGGGTATCACGGTTACCGAACGCGTGACACTTTGCCCATTATTAACCGTCACCGCGCCTGTGCTGACCAGGTGACTCTTGGAGTCATCGAACACGACAATGTAAGTGTAGCGGAATGCCCGATTCTCATCATCCACGATAGTAAATTGGAAAGTATTCTTTTGGTCAACCTTAAGTTTCTCGGGAAGCGCTTCAGGATGAGGGAAGTAAAGCTGCGTATAGGGTGTGGGCTGCCGGACAATCGAAAGCGCAAGCTGATGCCTGAACTGCTTCGACAAAGCAGCCGCAGCAACGATTAGCATGAGAATCGCTATTAGACCGGCCCCAATATAGAGCGGCAATGGCGTCTTCCTGTGAAGGGCTTGGTTTTCTACCTGGCCGTAACGATCAACGGAAGGACGCGATGGATCGGCATGCCCGTCTGGGCCAACGTGGTTATTCTGCGGCTGACGCATGTGCTTCCTCAATCTCATCAACAGGTTTCACGGCAGAAACGAGTTCAAGCCGCGACCCTTCTCCGATCAAGGCCGATCCGTCACGCAATCAGAATCGGCCGAGACGGCATTTTCCTGTCCTCTTACCTTTCTACGGTAGCAGCGAGAGTTGCCTGGCTAGGTGCCTTCAGGGCAAGGACCGCGCCAAGGCCAAAAACCACCGGGAGAGAGATTTCCAGTTCAGCGCACCTCGTGCTGCGCTCGAGACTTGACGTCATCAAGAGGGCCGACGGGAGAACCAGCAACCACCGCCTTCAGCAGCTCGCACGTGCGCTCAGCTTGGCGCGGCCATGTGTACTCGCGGGCTACCAACTGCCGCCCAGCCTCGCCGAGTGCCGCGAGGCGCCCTTGGTCGGCGAGGCCGTCCCGCAAGGTCTGCGCCAGACCGGCCGAATTGCCCGGCTCCACGAGGATGCCGGTCACACCGTCGTTCACCAATGACGGCAGCGGTCCGATGGCCGCCGCGATCACAGCTACGCCCTGGGCCCAAGCCTCAAGCATCACGGTTGGAAAGGCGTCGTTGGCGGTCGTCGGATACAGCACTACGGCCTCCGCTTGCCGCACAAGCACGTCACGGTCCGATCCCACCAATTTGCCCATGAACCGCACTTGCTCACTCAGATCTAGTTCCCGTGCTCGTTGCTCATAGCGTGATCGATCAGCGCCGTCGCCTACTACGGTCAAGCCCACCGTCAGCCCGTCGCGCTTCAAGATCGCCAAGGCATCCAGGACCAAATCGAGACCCTTCCATCTGTGAGTAGCCTCCAAGTTACTCACGAAAGCGAGGCTTGTACCTACTACCTCGCGCGCCGGTGCCACGTCCGTGACCGCGTTAGCGACTACCGCCGTCTTGCTCTGCCACGGGCTCAAGCGTTCGCGCACATATGGCGATACCGCGATGATAAACTTCGCTCGCGCAAGTGTGAGCCGCTGTACGGCCAAGTAGCCGGTAATCACCGCGGTCATCAAAACACTGCCGGGCTTGAACAGCGTTGCGGCGTGATATGTCACCACCACAGGTCTGCGGCCCGCTGCCCAGGTCACCATGTCAACCATGAACGGTACAGGTGTGTGGGCGTTGATCACGTCCGGCCGCTCCGTCCGGATGATCTGCCGCAAATGACGCCACCAGGCCAGGTTCACCGGCGTGTTTGACACTACCCGCCACACCGGTAGTCGCCATCCGGGTGCCCATCCACCTCGTCCCTAGTTGGTCGTCGCACCCCCTGGTCGCCACACACCACAACGACCTCGCAGCCCACCTCGGCCAGACCCCGCGTCAAGAACCGCGCGTAATTCTCCATGCCGCCGACTTGCGGCCAGAAATAGGGAACCGCTATCAAGACCTTCATCGCCACTAAACCTCGCAATCGCTGAGTAGACGACTGCCGGTCGTTAGGCATTCGCCTTGGTCACTGTCGGTACCCATTAGTTCAGCGTTGAGTGCGCATCCTTCTGCAGCCACTCCGCCGGGCGGCTTGGCCAGAGATCTAGCCTCCAATCGCGACTGTTTGAGCGGACGATGCACGAGCGGAACTTCGCGCCGTTTGTCCTACTTTCCGCCCTACAGTCACGAAAAGGCGCCGAACTCTGGCTGTGCAGTAAGTCGTCGCACAGGCTCAAGGGCACAGGCCTCATCGTCTCTAACGCTGTACTGTCCGTGATTTTACGCGCTCGTCACCCAGAGATGAGCGATGTCGGGCAAAAGCCCCGCAGATCGCACGATGTTCCATCGGTGCTGACAACCGAGGCTCCTGATAATCTCGCTCAATATCTAGCTATGCGGTACTCCCTCGGCTCTGTTTGCGGCACGAGCGCGAACGAGATCACCGACGCAGTAGCGCTCATTCTCGCCCAGCCAGATCCCGGCATTTCATCGTCTACAGATTCGTGGATAGCGGAGTACAGCTGGGACACTATGGTCTATCGCATCGTGAATATCTACGGTTCGGATACTACGGCGCTGGTTCCTGTTGCTACAGAATTCGCGTAACCGAGCGGGTCCGGTTGAGCCGCCGCGAACGCCCCACCTTTATATGATCCGCGCATAGGTGAAGAAACTGAGCTGGGCCGGATCCCTCTACATCTACACCTGACGTGCAGCGATTCGTCCACGGTTGTCATCGTGGACGATGGATATGGCCTGTTGACAGAGGGTACCGCCCAAAATCCGCGGCGCACTCAGCCGTCATTTCAGCATTGGCTTCTGAAACGGTCTGCGTGTTATAGGGCTCCCGGATTATGTCCGCGAGCTGCTCGCTTCAAGCATCTGCGGCCATCGCGACATCAGCACCACCATGCGCTACAAGGCCGTCTACCCCACCGAAGCCATCGAGGCGCACCGCGCCTTCATCGCACGACGCCGGGCAGCCCGCCCCAGCGAGGAATACCGCACGCCCACAGATGACGAATGGGACGAATTCCTCGCCCTCCCTGTGACCGCGGAATTCGTTCCATTCGGCGTCGGTGACGGGCCGGTATTCGTCGGCTGGGCGCAGGGCGCGGCGGCGGGCGATGAAGTCCCGGTGGGCGTTGATGGCCTGCTGGGGATAGATCGTGTTGTAGTTCATCGTGACGTTGATCTCCTTGTGGTCGGCGAGCAGCTGGCAGATGTGCGGCGGCATGCCGTTGGAGATCGCCTCGGTGATGAAGGCATGCCTTGTCTCCGCACTCAGCGTGTGCAGTCGTGTTCGTGTCGCGATTGAGCAGGGCGGATTTACGGCTGGCGGGTTCGGGACTCCGGTGGCCGCGTGTGTTGCATTGTGATGCTGGTGATGTGGCATGGATCACAGTCCCTGGAGGGAATCGCTGTCGTCTGTCGTGGCGGCCACGGGCCGCGGTAGCCGCGGGATGCGGCTTGCTGCGATGGCGGACGTGCGCAGGTGCCTGATCTCGTCGTGCTGGGCGGCGAGCCGGGCGAGGGCCTGGGCGCGGAAGCTGGTGAGTTCGCTGATCGTGCTGGCCGACTGCGTGAGGCGCTCTTTCAACGCGGTGATCTCGTTCTTTAGGCGGTCGATCTGGGCGTCGCGCGGGTCCGGGCTTCCGTCGGCTTGCTGCCGGGCGCTCAGCCGCCGCTCGAATTCGGCGCGCAAGTGCGCGTAGGGGCGGCTGCCGTAGAAGGCGGTGCGGTCGACGCCGGCTTCGCGGGCGAGGGTTTTGATGTCGCACCGGCCGCCGGGCGGGATATCACCGCGCAGGAGGCGGGAGGCAGTCGAGGAGGAGGATGCGGAGCCAGACACACCGGGGGCGCCACGTCCGCCTGACGTGGATGATGCCGCCGCTGAGGAGGTCAGTCCTGCCGGGGACTGATTCGGGGTGGGCGTGTTCCCCCGGTGAGAGTGGTCACGGCGTAACCGGCTACGCCCGCCGCGATCATGTCGGCGATGATCCACACCAGCACCATCGGTCGCCACAAGCGGCGCCGCGGCCGCTTTCTTTCATCTGGAGGATCAGGAATGTGTCATGACGTAGCTGATCACCTGATCCAAGTCTCCGCTCTCCGCGTAGAGGTCGGAGTCGGGGTCGTCTTCCGAGACGCGCCACACGCGGTAGCGCTTGTCCCAGAATGCGGACCACCGCGGGTGCTCTTGCAGGACGGCGGTCAGCCGCGCGGCTTCCTCGGGCCGGGGCAGGCTGGTCACCGGGTCACCGGCCTCCGGGCGATTTCCACCCGATCTGCCTGTTCGGCCAGTACCTCGGCGAGCAGCCGCCGCACCGGCTCGCTGGCCGGAGCGTGCTCGGGGAGGGCGGTGAGTGTCTTCTCGAGCTCGCGCCGGTAGCCAGCCAGCTCATAAGTGGTCAGCGCGTATACCGGATGCTCGGGCTGACGGATGGTGACGAATTCGGGAGTCATCGGCGGTCCTCGGGCAGGGGAATTCGGTATTCAACGTGCCATGCCGGTGACTACGGTGAAAAGTACTCAGGTTGCTCCCGGCAATGCCGGACCGCCGCTGGCAAAGCCCGAACGACCTCGGCAAGCTCCGGCAAGAAAGGAGTCCCGCATGCCCGCCAAACGCGATCTCGACCCGGGCGCCTCGCCGCTGCACTTCTTCGGCGCCGAGGTCCGGCAGGCGCGCGAGGCCGCGGACATGACGCTGGCCGACCTGGGCGCGGTCGTCTCGTGCGACGCCTCCACTGTGTCCAAGATCGAGGCCGGCCTGCTCCGACCGAACGCTTCGTGGCCGCGTGCATCGAGACCTTCCCTCAGCTGGAGTGGCTGGGCCGGTTCTACGAGGAATCGCAGATGTGGGGCGACGGCGCCATCCCCCGCTGGTTCGAGGACTGGCTCAAAGCCGAGCGCGCCGTCCGCACGATGATCTCCGCGCCCTGCTCGACGGTCTGGGTGCCCTGGAACATGTTCAGGCCGGTGGCGGTGTACCCGAGTTCGACCGCGTTGACCCGCATCTGCGGGAACGCCTTGGCGTACTGGATGGTGAGCATGTTCACCGCCGCCTTCGACGCCGGGTGGGCCACACCCCGGTACGCGGCGGCCGGCGAGCCCGGCGTGGTCATCCGCGCCATCGAGCCGAGCCCGCTGCTCACGTTCACGATGACCGGCGCCGCGGACCGCAGCAGCAGCGGCAGGAACGCGGGTGTCACCCGCCACAGCAGCTTGGTCCGGAGCACCTCTACAATCAAGAGTTATCATGTCGTGACATTCGCTCGAAACGGACACCCGTGGACATCTCGCCGGCGCATTCCGCCTGCACAGCAGGTGCAGGCCGTGGAATGATCATGACGAACCTCTCCCCTGTCCTTGAAGCCGCCGACTGTCCGTTGATGCGGGCATCAGCGCCGCTAGCTGCTACTTTGGGGATTCGCGAACAGAATGTAATCGATTGACTACACCGTAAACCGTTTCGCTCATTCGCACGTCATCTATACGTAAGGTGCCGATCGGGCATGTAGTTCACCCTTGCCGTGAGCCGCCGTTGGGGAGTAACGGTTAGCCTCGGTAGGGCACGGGGAGGGCTAATCATGGTGGGAGGGAAAGCTTTGGCTACCCAAATTACCGGAAAAAGTTCATCGGTTGACGATTCACAGTTGGCGGCTCCCGAATTCGATCTCCAGGAGCCGGGAGACGGGGCGGTGACACCTGAGTCCTTCTCTGAGATACCTTGGCCGAAAGTCAGCGTGGTCATTCCCACGCTGAACGAGGCGCGAAACCTGCCTCATGTTTTTTCGAAGCTTCCGCCCGCGCTGCACGAAGTCATCATTGTTGACGGTCATTCCGTAGACGACACCCTTGCCACCGCCCGTCGGCTGCGCCCCGACGTGCGGATCATCAAGCAAAGCCGTTCCGGTAAAGGTAACGCCCTGGCCTGCGGGTTTGCCGCGGCCACCGGAGACATTATCGCGATGGTCGATGCCGACGGCTCGGCTGACCCGGGAGAGATTCCGGCGTTCGTCGAGGCACTCATGGACGGCGCGGACTACGCCAAGGGCACCAGGTTCTCCGGAGGAGGCGGCAGCAGCGACATCACCCGCCTGCGCCAGGCCGGTAACTGGGTGCTCAGCGGCATGGTCAACGTCCTGTGCGGCACGCAATATTCGGATCTCTGCTACGGGTACAACGCCTTCTGGCGCCGCCACGTCCCGATGCTCGGCCTTGACGCCGAAGCGCCCGCCCCGGCCAACGGCACGTGGCTCTGGGGCGATGGGTTCGAAGTCGAGACCCTGATCAACATCCGTGTCGCCCAGGCCGGACTGACGGTCAAGGAGGTCGCGAGCTATGAGCACTCGCGGATCCACGGCGTCGGC
>Ga0209517_10002919_pt1 | contig 23556 bp, 17 predicted proteins | sample PeaSoiMetSII2010_FD_187695 | JGI IMG/M metagenome (GOLD analysis project Ga0209517, IMG submission 187695) | Peat soil microbial communities from Weissenstadt, Germany - SII-2010 (SPAdes) (version 2) | ecosystem: Environmental > Terrestrial > Soil > Wetlands > Peat | place: Germany... | reverse complement strand
TCTGGTTTTCAATCGCTGTCCAGCTTCTGGGAGTTGACCGTTGTTGGAGCATGATCAGTAGGGATTTTACGCTCCCATAGCCTGCTAGGACCACTGCTTTCTCCAGTCCGCCGCCGTCAGCCGGTTGAGTCCGTCCAGGTATTGAGCGTTAAGGTCGGTCCCGCTGCTTTTTTGTTTGACCGCATCGAAGAACTGCCCGGTAAGCGCTGAACCGATAGCGTGCACGGCCTCATGTCGATCGAGCCCTTCGGCCATCAGGCGCGAGAGAACGGACTTTATGGGGTACTGGTCTCCCAACGCTACCTGGTTCTCGACCATCACGTGAATCAGGGCGTGCACCGTGTTATCAGGTAGGCGGATCCCCTGGCTCCGATGATATTGGATGACCGAATCGATCCGTTCGGATTCGTCAAGCGCCAGCCAGGATCCCGGGTTCAAGTCGTCGTGAGGATCGTATTTCAAGCGAATCACGCGTACTAAAATTGTAGGCCACTTCAGCGTATGAGATCCGCGGGGAAGTGCGGCGTGAGGTTTGCCCAACCCGCCAGCTCAGGAACCCGTTGATACCTTCCGTTATTGCTCCATATCGGGACCATCCAGATCAAGCTGATGGGTGTCAGAAAAGTGTTGGTGACGGTTTCGACACGCCTTGATCCGATACATTCGGCGGTTGATCGCTGTTAGAGTCCCCATCACGTTTCGAAAGGGAATCCTTCCAGCACAGCCGGGCCGCAAGTTGGACCAATAAGCGCTAGCCGACTAGCGCCGAAGGAGCCACCTGACTTAAGTGCACGTCTTGCTGAGAAACCGCGATCAGGCGATTATCGCCCCTTGGCTACTACTCACGGGTTCGATGCCGTCACCAGCGGTGCGCGTTACAGCGGGGAAATAATCACCGGAACCAACCCACTACGGGTTGCTTCAGCCGCCGCCCGTCGTCCCCCGGTGGTTCTTCGGATGCGCGGACAAAATAAAGCCAAATACGCCGGGCAGGAATCCAGTGATAGCCCTTTTATCCGAGGCGGAGCGCGGCCACAGGATCTATGTGCATGGCTTGTCGCGCAGGAACGTAGCAGGCGAGCAGAGCGACGCAAGCGAGGAGCAGCGCCACACCTCCGAACGTGATTGGATCGGTGGCCGTCACTCCATACAGTAGGGCCGAAAGCAACTTTGTCATCACAAATGCACCGACCATTCCAATTCCGATTCCGGTGAGCACGATTCGCGCCCCACTATCGATGACGAGCCACCAGATATTCCACGGCTGGGCTCCCAATGCAACGCGCACGCCAATTTCATTCGTTCGCAGCCGGACAGCGAAACTCATGACGGCGTAGACACCGATGGTCGCAAGCAGCAGGGCGAGCCCAGCAAAAAGGCCAAGTAGAAACGTAGATAGTCTCCGGGACGCAACCGACTCTGAGAGTAATCTGTCCAACGTCATTACTTGCGTGACTGGCAGACTAGAATCGAATTTATGAACTTCTCCAATCACCGCCTGGGTGATGGAGAGCGGATCAGATGTCGTTCGAATCACAGTATACGGTTCCCACCCAACCGCACCATACGAATCGAACGTCGGGGCAGCTTCGAGACCATACTGGTGGACATTTCCGACCACACCAACAACGGTAGTCCAACACGGTTCCGGCGCCAGCGAGCAAAAATTAAATCGTTTTCCAATGGCATTGCCACCTGGCCAGAATCTGTCGGCAAAGGCTTGATTCACCACGACATTTTGACTGCCGTAATCGTGCGCATCCAACAAACGGCCTTGTCGCAAAGGAATGCCCATGGCGGCGAAGTAGCCAGGGCTAACGCTCCGTGTTTCGGCGACCGGTCGCACGCCATCCGTAGGAATAGGCTGACCTTCCACGAGAAAGCGCGAAGCCGATCTCATCGCCGTACCCAGCGGCAGTACGCTAATTCCGCCCGCCGCTTCCACGCCGGGTAATGCCTGGATACGCCCCATGAGCGCTTCGTACTCGATGGACTGTTGGCGAAGGTCTGCAATTCTCTGCTCATTCGTTAACTTGCCTTGCTCCGCCGGAGAAGGCTGTGGTCTGTCGACCTCCAACGCGAAGATGTGGTGGGAATGGAAGCCGGGATCGACCTTCATAAGACGCTGAAAACTCCGGATGAGCAGGCCGGCACCGGTTAGCAGAATGATTGTGAGTGCGATTTCCGAAACGACAAGAATGCGGCGAGTCGCCTGTCTTGCGGGCGCACCGGTTGCCCGTGTGCCTTCTTTTGTCATGCTGTGTAAGTCGAGTCTTAATGTTTGAAGAGCAGGAATCAAGCCGCATCCAATTCCCGAAAGAAAACTGAGTACCAGCGTGAACACCAGAACCCCAAAGTTCAAGCTGGCATCATTGACCCCGGTGAGATCGGGCGGGACAAGTGCGCGTATGACGCGCAGCCCAGCGTCGGCGAGAGCTATGCCACAGGCACCTCCAAGCAGCGACAGCAGAACGCTTTCAGTCAGCAAGTGGCTCAGCAGCCGCGACCTGCTTGCGCCCAGCGCCACTCGCACCGCAAGTTCTCTTCGGCGGGTTGCATTTCGCGCCATCAGCAAATTGACGAAATTCGCACACGCGACGAGTAGCACAAGGCCCACAGCGCCCAGCAAAATCAGCAGTGCCCTCCGCATTTTTCGGGCTGATGGATCTTGCAGAGGCGTAACCAACACGCCGAAGTTCTTGTGCGTGTCCGGAAAAGTCTTTTGCTGCTGATAATTGAGTGTGGTGAGTTCTGCTTGTGCCTTCTCGATGCGAATACCGGACTTAAGGCGTCCGATCATATTGAATTCGTGATAGCGATAAGGGTCCGGACCGGGGTCATACTGTCCGATCGGCAGCCAGATATCCGTTGCCGGAGCCAAGCGCAAGTCCTCCGGGAGGACACCAGCGAGCGTGTAACCTCGCCCGTCGAGTGTCAGTGCGTGCCCGACAACTCCTGGGTTCGAACCGAACTGCTTTTGCCATAGGTGATAGCTGATCAGAACGGTTAGGGGCGTGCCCGGATTGTCCTCTGCGAGCGTGAAGCCGCGCCCCGCGATCGGCTTGACCCCCAACATCGGAAACAAGCTGGATGTCACATACCTCATCTCCAACCGCTCCGGTTCACCCTCGCCCGTCAGATTCAAACCTCTCGCGGTGTCGACGTATGCACCCATCTCAGAGAACGTTTGCGAGCGCTGCCGAAAGTCTCGAAAATCGCATGCGGAATTGGGGCCCTGCGGAATCATCGGCGGATAGGTATTCCACAGTTGAACCAGCCTCGAAGGGTTCTTGTACGGAAGTGGGCGCAGAAGTACGCTTTCAACGACGCTGAAAATTGCGGTGTTCGCTCCGATACCGAGCGCTAGGGTCAGCACGGAAGCCAGAGTAAACGTCGGAATCCTGAGTAACACTCTGCACGCGTGCCGAAGATCGTGCCAGATCGTTCCCATCGTCTTCCACTTCTCCAGATAAAGTCGATCTTCTTATATAGTATGCAGCCCTACAGGAAAGAAGGGTGGGAATCGTCTGTTGGAGGCTCCTCCTCAGTCTGGTGATAGAACTCCCAACCCGCCGCCAAGGGCCCGTAACGCCGCAGTGTAAACTGACTTGCGCCGACAAAGGCGTCTCCACGCCTATTAGCCAACTCCCTGATCCCGCAAGGCCGCACTTACGGGATTGGGCTGTGCGAAAACCTCATGGTTTCGCACGGCTGAGGGACTACTTTCCAGAACTTCTGGACCGGAGCCAGGGATAAGACTAGTCGGGGGTGATAGGAAGAGTCAGCTCCATCCCGAAAAAAAGGATCGCTGCGATGCTTTCCGCCTATCGCGATTGAAACATTGGGTTGACACTATATCCGATGATGATATATCATCCGTGAGATGAGTAAAGTCGATTTGCCCCTCCCTCCAGCGGCCTTCTTCATTCTCTTCGCCCTCGCGGAGGGTGACAAACACGGCTACGCGATTTTGCAGGAGGCCCGCAAGCTCTCCGATAACGCATTCCAGATTGGACCTGCCACCCTGTATACAACCATTCAGCGCCTCCTGGAGTCCAACCGGATTAAAGAGACACCCGGTCCAGAGCGCGGCGACAGCCGTCGACGGTACTATCGCCTGACCAGCGTGGGAAGGGCCGCTCTAAATTCTGAATTGGTGCGAATGGAGGCCATGGTCAGAAAGTCAAAAGCCATGCGATTGCGGTTTGCGGAGTCCTCGTCGTGACCGGATATCTGCGTTTGAGTTCATGGATCTACGCGAGGCTTGTATCTGTTTACCCCGAGGATCTACGTCGGGATTTTGGAGCGGATATGGCCCTGGTGTTCGCCGATGACCTTGCCGCGGCTCGGCGCGCCGAGGGACTGATCGGCATCACCCACGTCTGGTGGTGCGCTCTTCGCGAGGTCCTCACCATTGCGCTTCCTTGCCAAAGAACGAATCCCCGCATTCTTGTTCCGGTTGCCTCCTTCGCCGTGAATGCGATGATACTGGGAGCCGAACTAGTATTTGCGCTCCATCATCCACCATCTGGGGCGGGGCCGTATAAGCCGCTTCTCACTGACGCGATCAGGACCGTTGTGTTGTGGCCCAGCGTCGCCACCGCTCTGATCGCGCTGGCTATCAGCCGCACCTCCACTCGAGGCTCGATTACCTCGCTGCAGCTCGTTTCGCCGTCTCGCGAAAGACAGAGGGGGCTGTAGTTGTGCTTGAGGTGCGCGATCTTACAAAGCGATTTAGAGGGGCAACCGTCGTTGATCGAGTGAGTTTTTCCGTCCGCCCAGGCGAGATCACCGGTTACCTTGGTCCGAACGGCTCCGGCAAATCTACCACGGTCAAAATATTGACCGGTCTGCTCCAAGCAAGTTCAGGGCAAGTTTTCTTCCATGGGCAAGATGTCTCCGCGGACTCAATCGGCTTCAGGAAGCGACTGGGTTACGTGCCCGAAGAGCCCAATCTCTACGGGTGTTTGACCGGACTAGAATACCTGCAACTTGCCGGCGGACTTCGCGGACTTGCCAGCGATCTTGTCAACAGGAAGGCAAACGAACTTCTGGATCTGTTCTACCTTCACGATGCTCGTTGGGCTCCCATCTCAAACTATTCGAAGGGGATGAAACAGCGGGTTCTGATTGCGGCATCTCTTCTGCACGACCCTGACCTTCTCATCTTCGATGAGGCGCAGTCTGGTCTCGACATCGCGAACAGCCTATTATTCCGTTACGTACTTCGCGAGCTAGCAGCCCGCGGGAAGTCCGTCCTATACATCTCGCACGTGTTGGAACTCGTCGAAAAAGTCTGCGAGCACATCATCGTGATCTATAAGGGCCAAATCGTTGCCGACGATTCTGTCAGTAGGCTGCGTAATCTCATGCAATTGCCTAGCCTTGAGGAAATCTTCACGCAGCTTGTTCAGCAGGACGACATGGAGTCCCGCGCCCGTGCCATTGCATCCGTAATGACACGGTAAGGGTGGCAAATGAAGACTCACCGGCCATTTGGGCTCCTCCTCAAGCTGTTCCAGGATCGCTTTTGTGAAAACGATGCTGTTTCGCCGGGCGGTGGCTTCCAAACAAATATTTACCAAGTCCTCGGATTTCTGGTCGCCGCCGGTTTGTTCGTCAGCTACTTCCTGACCCCAACGTTTGTGGAACTTTCGCTTAGGCCGCTCACACCTGAAACAGACTGGGCGTTGCGAAGTTTTCGGCTATTCTTTCCGGCCTACTCATTCGGAGTGGTCGGTTTCGCAGCGGTATTCCACTGGGACATGCTCTTTCCGGACCGGCGGGACTTCCTGATCCTGGCTCCATTTCCGATCCGACTCAGCGAACTCATCACGGCAAAGTTTACCGCTCTTGTCCGATTTCTGTTGTTGCTGACCGCGGCCGTCAATCTGGTTCCCAACACCGTGGTTGTGGTGCTGAGCATGCTGATCCCCCGTATGCGAGGAACCGGGATGCGACTCGGCCTTGCTCAGATTCTTGCCACGGTAGGGGCCTCGGTATTCGCGTTCTTTGCGGTTGCTGCCTTCCAAGGGCTGCTGATCAGCGTAACCTCGCCGAGGGTTTTCCGCCGCATTTCACCCTGGATTCAAATGCTTGGAATGAGCCTGATGGTTCTCACGATTCTGAGTTACCCCCTGTATTCGATGCTTTTTAGGTCCGGCGTGGAGGCGCATCAGCTGTGGCTATACCTCTTTCCGCCCGTTTGGTTTAGCGGCTTGTATGAACTCCTGCTTACGCGGCACAACGAACTCCTCATGTCGCTCGGCGCCTTCTCCGGCAAAATGGTGGCGATCGCGATCATGCTCCTCTCCCTCACGTGGGTGCTTGGCTTCCGGCGCCACTACCGCCGATCTCTGGAGACCGAGGACGCAGTGAGCCGGACGGGGCGCTGGAATTATCCAATGTGGCTGGCTCAATCTCCGCAGGAACGGGCACTCTTCGATTTCGGCGGCAAGTCGTTAGCGCGCAGTCAAAAGCATCAATTCTTCCTCGCAACATACACAAGCATCGGATTGTCCGCCGGACTGCTCTTTGCGGTTGCGATCCGAGGAGGGAAAGTCGTCTTATCGCCGGACGGTGTACGATTGTTCGCCTTCATCATCGCTTTTTTCGTTATCTCCGGTTTCCGCGCTGTGTTCCAGTTTCCCGCAGCCCTGGCCTCTAACTGGCTCTTTCGCGTCACGGAAGCACGGTGGTCAGAAACATCACGGAGAGCTACGCGCAAGCGGGTTCTGCTAAGTGGCCTACTTCCAGCTGTGTTGTTTGTGCTGCCGTTCGAGGCCGTTTCCTGGGACTGGTGGACGGTCCTTGAGCACTGCGCGTTTCAGCTCATGGCCGGGGCTCTACTCGTCGAACTCATGTTCTGGAGCTTCGATAAGGTCCCGTTCACTTGCTCCTATTTCCCAGGAAGAACCAATCTTTCAATCCTCGCCGCTCTCTACCTGTACGGTTTTACTGCCTACAGCTCCAACATGGCCGATCTTGAGCGCGCAATCGAGCGTCATACCTTGGGTGCACTGCTCTTCTTCACTGCAACCGCGGCGTTTCTGAGATTGTCTTGGGTCCGGCATCCTGTGCCGTCGCCCGTACGGTTCGACGGCGAGGAACCCATCATTCAAACCCTCGATCTAACGTGAATTGGATACTTACGCGGGATAGCTCCTCGCTAATGGCGTAGCGTAGAGTTAACGACCTTCCGGTCGAGAAACGGCGTCTGGTGAATTACTCACCGGTGTGCGAAAACCATGTGGTTATCGCACAACCTTGCCATTCAGTAAGCTGTGTTTGCAATCAACGGGTTCCACGCTCTTGCAGGAATCCATTTCGGCACATCCGAACTGACTCGCTGATATGCCGACTACAAAACAGCTGGGCCGAGCATTAGGACACGGCCCTGCCAGGAAGACCTACTCGCATTTAAGCGTTTTCGCGGGATCAATACGGGTGGCGCGAAGCGCGGGGATGGATGTGGCCAACAAGGCCACGAGGCCGAGCGATATGGCCGCTCCAGCAAGCACAAACGGGTCAGAAGGTTTCACGCCGTAGGCCAAACTAACCATCAATCGAGTCAGGCCGAGAGCTCCAACAAGACCGAACAGAATGCCGCCCACAATGAGCGCCATACTCTGATACAGCACCATCCCGCGAACCTGTCCCGGAGACGCTCCCACGGCCAAGCGAATACCAATCTCCCGAGTTCTCTGTTGCACCGAATATGCCATCAAGCCGAAAATCCCGACGGCGGCAAGACCCAGCGCGATGGCCGCGAAGATCGTAAACAATGCCGTATTGAAATCGCTGCGAGCCGTGGACTGCGACACGACACGGTTCATAGAGCGGACGCGGGCCACTGCCAGACCGCTGCTGGCTTTTCGCAGTTCCTCTTGAATCGCAGCGCTCAAAGAATACGGTTCGACGCTGGTGCGGATCACCCAAGTGAGCGGCAGAAGTGTGTTGTCGAGCGCGGTCATTCCGTCGGTTACTTGCGGTTGGTGGAGATACAGCATGGGCGTCGGGTCCTGGTTCAGGCCTCCCCAATCTCTGACATCACCAACAATGCCGATGATCTGCCGAGGAGGGGCCTCGAATTCCGGACCGGTGTACTTGTCGACGCTGAGTCGTTCCCCAATCGGATCGCCAGTCGGCCAGTATTTCTTTGCCATAGCCTGATTGATGATCACTGCTCCTGAAGCCGCGCTATCGTCCCGCTCTGTGAACATGCGGCCTCTCAGCAACGGTATCCGGAAGACTTCGAAATAACGTGCAGAGACAGGGCGCATTCCCGCTCCACCGTGAACCGGGGAATCGGTCAGCGGGCGTCCCTCGATGATGAAACTGGAACCAAAGGTGCTCTCAAGAGGCAGCATTTCGGAGGAGGCGACCGCGACCACGCCTGGCAGACTCTCCAGCCTCCGCTGGGCCTCACGGACTAGCTGCGCTACGCTGGAGGTCTTCTCGAAGCGCTCACCCGTCAGTGACATCTCCATTGTGAGAATGTTGTGGGGGTCAAAGCCGGGGTCGACGGCGCGCAGGGCGACAAACGAGCGCATCAGAAGGGCGGCTCCTGTCAACAACACCAGCGCTAGGGCAAGTTCTGTGATGACCAATATTGAGCGGGCCTTGTTTTGGCGGAACCCGGAGGCGGAACGAGACGCGCTTTCCTTGATGGCTTCGCTCAGTCCAGTGCGGAAAGCCTGAAGGGCGGGAATCACTCCGAATATGATTCCGGTTAGCACACTCAACCCAAGGGCAAACGCAAGAATGCGCCCGTCCATCGCAATTGCCGCACCTTGCTCTCCGACGCGCGGAAGGCTCCCGGGACTAAGGGCTAGCAGCCCCCGGACGCCGAGGTCGCCAAGCCCAAGGCCCAAAGCTCCAGCCGCGATCGACAGCAAGACACTCTCGGTGAGCAGTTGACGCACAATGCGTCCGGGGCCTGCCCCTAGTGCTCCGCGAATCGCGATCTCCCGACGGCGCGCCGTTGCGCGGATCAGCAGCAGGCTTGCGACATTCGCGCAGGCAATGAGTAGCACGAAGCTTACCGCACCGAGGAGCACCAAGAGTGCCTGGCGGACATCGCTCACGAGGGAGTCGCGCATGAGCTCGGCGGTGAAGCCCACCTTTGGATTAAATAAGGGAAACTTGCGCCGGAAGTCGGCAACAGCGACCGTCAATTCCACATTTGCACGGTCCAGTCCCACCCCAGGCTTGAGACGTCCTGCAACTCGAAGGAAGTGTGCATAATCGGAGCGGTTCAAGTCTGCCTGCAGAGGGAGCCAGAGGTCCGCCGGGGGATCGGGATCGAAGGCAGAGCCGAGCACGCCGACGACGGTATACGGTTCATTGCAAAGTGAGAGGGTTTGTCCGATGACGTTCGGGCTACCCCCGAAGCGGTGTCTCCAGAGACCCTCGCTTAAAATCACAAAATGACCGCCACCAGGGCGATCTTCTTCGCTATTGAACGTGCGACCTGCCACGACGGGTGCGCCGAATAGCCGGAAGTAATCTGCGGAGACGCGAATCCCCTTCACTTGCTCGGGGCGGTCACCGCTTGTGAGGTTCACGCCCGGACCGCCAAAGTCATAGGCTGAGACGTCCTGCAAGATACTAATCTGTTGCCGAAAGCTGACGAATTCCGGGATGGAAAGGATGGGCCGATTTCCGCCCGGATCGCTGAGCATGAGCTGGACGATCCGGTTTGGCTCCGGATAACGTAGCGGCTGGAGCAAGACCGCATTCACGACGGAAAAGATAGCAGTATTCGCGCCGATGCCGAGCCCCAGTGTGAGAACAGCTACCAGTGTGAGTCCAGGCGTACGGGCGAGCATCCGAAACGCGTAGCGAACGTCTTGGAGAAAACCGGCCAACTGGTGTCCTGACTCAAGTCTATGACGCGGAGATCAGCTTGGCGGTTGCTGGAATACTGCGCTGTCAAAACCGTTCCCTTCTGGCGCGCCACCTCCGGCGGCGAAGTTATCATCGGCGGCGCGAGATTAACACGCCAACTAGGCGAGTGCAGTCATAAAAGGTGCCTGCGACCTCGTTCGCTAACACGATTCCACGCATCCTTGACGCCGCCGGGGAGCAAGTACAGCTTGAGCGATAGCTGGGCCATCCCCTGAGCACCCAAGGGTGCTCCCGAATCAGCATGGTGGCATGTACGCGCAGGATTCGTCCAAACATCGGCACTGTTTAGGGAGTGAGTCGCGGCGACCCATCCCTTAGGGCTGGACTCGGTAGCCAGAAAAGGAGCGTCCGCAGCCCGTAGCTTGCGGTAAACGGTGATTCCATCCGGCTGCCGCTCCACTCTCTGCGTCGGCGGCGCAGCATCAGCGGCACATCGAACGATGTACCGGCAGGGTAGCCATTCCTCGGCATTTTTGGCGAGCCGTTCGGGTGTTTCTGAGGCCAACAGATCCAGCCCATCCGCGTGATGAACGTAAGTACGTTCCAAGAACACGTCGGTGAAGGGATGGTACAGCTTGATGCACGTGGGGGCTTGTACCTCGGTGAACGCCACGTTGTCCGGATTGACGATCTGATACTCGATATCAAGACCATCGGCGTCCAGCGTGGCCATGGCGTTCAACGCAACTCCCAATGGAAGGGTCATGCGGTATGCGAGCGTGTTCTTCTCGCGAGTCCATTTGGGGGTTCCTTTAAGTCGCGCTTCATTGGTGTACATGCGATAGAACCATTCGGGCTCTTCCGATTTCGTTTTCTTGCGCCAAGCATGTTCCGGCATCTCCACTACGGCGGCCACTTCCTTCCCTCGGCCGGGCAGCGAGACGCTAATCGCAGGGATACTCTGATTCCCGTAAGGAACGATACTTACACCTTGAGGATTGGTGACGGAAAGCTCATCTGCTGGGCTCTGAGCAATCGTCACCCTAGTTGCAGCGCAGGTAGCAAACAGAATAGCGTCACGCCGGGTGAGGTTCATTGGAACAGCCTCCATTGGGCACGGTTCCTCCATTATAGTGTTTCGGGATATCGCGCGGTATCCGTCTTTATTCCTGCGCCATGAACCGACTTGCCCGTAGTCCGGAATTGTTTCCTTTCGGTCTGCATGCGCAGTGGTGGAGTTATCATCTGGCGAATGAATTGGATGAAGGCGTAACGAACTTTTTGAAATGCTTTTCGGTAGGGGTAGGTTCCGATAAGGCCCAATATCAGGACACACCGTGAATGATCTTATTGCGATTCAGAAGACTGCCGGGTGGGAGAGCCTGAAGGCACTCGTGCTCGATAGCGTCACCTCGCCGATCACGAAACCCGTATACAACATGGCGCTGGATGAGTTCCTGGCTTGGCTCATTTCTAGGCCACGATCGTTATCATGCCGTTCCAGAAGCAACACCGGTGCGCTACTTGCGCGAGATACCCAAGTGGAACCGCTTCCCAATTCGGACCACTAATCCTGAAACGGAACGGTCCAAAATGAATAACCCCAGAAGTGCCGCAGCAACGAAACATGCCAGCCCGAGGCCACCGCCTATTCTGCCAGCAATCCAAGCTAGCAGCACAGCAAAGAACAAATAAAACAATGCTGCAACGATTCGCACAACTTGCACGCGTATCTCGCGCCGCTCACCGCTCTTTAGGCTTTCATTCTCACTTTCCAATCGCACGCGCAAGCCTCGCTCGGCATCCAGCTCAGTTAGATTCTTCCGCGCTTCTTGAATCAATTGCTGGACGGCGCCTGACGGCGGTCCCAGCCGTTCTAGTGTGTTGTCCGGGTCGTGTGTCAACACGGACAGCTTCTTCGCCAGAGCGTCGCCCGTAATGCTCCCCTTCATCAGATATTGAGCAACCCCGTAGCGGGCACAGTCTATGATTGTGGTCGACTCTATACTTTTGCCCGTGTAGAGCACCACTCTCGCTGAGGGAGCAGTTCGACGAATTTCCTGCAGAATCTTTTCGACTCCGATCTCAGGCCAATGATGGTCGAGCAGAATTAGCGAAGGAGAATTTCGTCGCACGACTTCGAGCATCTCGGCTGGGGAGGTCGCGTACTCTACGGTCCCACTTAAGCCCGCGACTGTGAGCGACTGCTGTAACTGAGCCGCCTGGTCCTTCGGATTATCATCGTCAACGATCAAAAATGGTGGTCCGGTCGACATGTTCACCCTCGAATGCCAAGTCAAAGCCAAATTCCCATAGGAATTCCTTCGGCAATACAGGCACTCCCACTTCCACGGCTCGGTTGAGGATAACCGGGTCATGAAAATGATTAGTTACTAATACGGCCCGCTGCTGAAGCCCGTACTCCTCAATTAAGCTGAGACCATCAACATGATAGTTCTTGAGGCGATAGTCCACGAAGAAATGCGTGCCTTTGAGCAACACCTCTCGCCGCTGGGAACGCAACTCGGAAGGATCGGACACAAACTCCATCTTAGGCACAAAGCCGGAGCCATTGACAGATCCCGATATGTACCGAAAGCGGTCTGCAAAGCGCTGATGCCACACGTCTTGCATGTCGGGTTCGTCGTCTATGAATACAAGTACGTCGGACGGACTAACGACCACGTGCTCTCTAAACCATGCAGGGGACGGCGCTGAGGGCAAGGTAACAAGGATCGTCGAGCCCTTCCCGATTTCAGTGGATTCGACTTCGATCGTGCCGCCAAGGTCTTCGACAATCCGTCGGCAGCTTACGAGGCCTTTGCCGCGGCTCCTCTCTTTCGTCGTGAATCCCACATCAAAGATTCTTAAGATATGCTGTTGCTCAATACCCGCGCCAGAATCACGAACCCTAACCAGTACATTCTTCTCGTTGTTCGAGAGCTCAACTTCGACACGTCTCAGGGGACTTTCCCCGCAAGCTTCGGCTGCGTTGTCGATCAAGTTTCCGAGAATGCGATTGAGTTGAGCTAAGTGGCCTAAAACAAAACACGGGGACCCGTCGCGGTCACCACGCCAAGTTATACTAATCCCGTCGGACAAATGACGTTCGCGGTGATACTCGACCGCGTGGCGCACCACGAACGGGATGTACAGCTCGATTTTGGTGCCGACGTAATCTCGACCCACCTGGGTGAGCACGCCTGCGGTCAAATTATCGGTTAGCAACTCAAACTGGCCAATCGTTCGGCTAAGCCGGTCGGTTCCGGGCATCATTCGTTCCACTGAGCTTGGAGCCTCACCCCTTGCTTTGGTTAGCTCAGCCTTCAGTAGCCGGACCTCACCCCGAAGATTCTGGATCACCTGCCGTAGGTCATGCGCCAGGTTGTTAAGCGCGGAAACTAGATTACGCGAGCCCTGCGCCATCTCCCCAGCAAGAATCGACCAACGATCGCCGAACAGTCGTACTGAAAGAAATACGGAGACCGCTGCTACGAGACACAGGAATCCGAAACTGACGCCCAATGGAACTCCGATGAGAGCGCCATCGAATCGGAGCGTTGCCTTCGTAGCAACGCGTGGCAACCCCGCTAGAGATTCCTGACACCGTAGGACGCCGAATGGGTCACCCTGTGTCCTCGATGAACAAGTCATTTGAGTTCTGACTGAAGTCAGACCGTGTGACTCTGTCGGAAATAACCAGTCGGTCAATCGACGCGGAATATAGGAAAGCGTACGTTGCGCCAGACCAAGGTCGCCATCTCCGGCCTGTAGCACGGTGGAGCCGTCCCCACCAGGCAATCCAACTTCAGTCGAAAGACCGGAAATATCAGAGGGAAGGTCAAGGTTTAACGAGTCGGAGCGCAGGAACGCGTCGGCGTCTACCGACAGAATAAGATACCCATCAATATTGTTTCTTCGGATGATGGGCGTTGCAAAAGATACAAGGTGCCTACCCAGACCGTCAAGACTAGAGTGGGCGATCCACTCGCCAGGAGCCTTGCGAATGGCTTGAAAAAAGGCCGACCTGCCAATATCGAAATTCTTAAGCGCTTGCTGCTGCGCGTACGGTTCTGCAAAAACAAATCGCCCGAGAGAATCAACTTCGGCGATGCTATCCACATACCGAAACGTCGCGGCAACCTCTCCCGCTAGGCGGCGTTGATTACGAAGCAACAATCGCCCATTTACGGTGGCCTGCGGAATACCGTGGTAAACGTGTCCTTGTACGGGCTGGCTGTAACCAGTAGATTTAGCGCTGCTCACTACGTCAGCCGAGAGGTCGCTGGAAGCTCTGGAATCAACCGGCTCAAACCGCCGTTTATACTCCGAGTAGTCTGACGGCGCGGTGAAGACTGTAGTGAGGGCAAGGGCCGTCGTCAATCCCGATGGAAGAGAGAGCTGTGCACCAATAGAATGGTGCCATTGACGGACAAAATTCACCGCGTCGTCAACTGAGGCTCGGGCTTCCCGGCGTCCAATTGTGAAAACTGCAACAGCGCATACGGCAGCGCACAACAGAAAAACGAAGAGCGACAGAGAGGTTGAAATCGTTCGGCAAAACCGAGCGTTGGGATCGTTCCGAGAGATGTTTACAGACACGAACTCCCTCTCACGATTATAGTTCTTGACCTCGGAGAAAGTCACTTACGCGATATGACGCCGAAAACGGCACGCCTGTCATTCGCTTGTGGTGCTGGCAGCAAGCTGCCTGCTCCTCAGAACAGCGTCTTATACCTCAACCTGAATTGCTCAGCCTCGTCCTTGACTCGTTGTCCAACGCGAGCTCCCTTCATCAGATGTGCAATTGCAGCGCGATTCATGCGATGAGTCAGATAAACCAAGCCGTCGGCGGACCGGAAGGAACATCCATGCCGCGCCTCCTCAGGAATCAACTTACCCATGCCGATGGTAAGTTTCATACCCGGAATAGCAAGTTCGTAATGATGGTATTCTTTGACAGCTGAACGTGCGGGCGTGTGTACGAACATGTCACGCACGTCCGTATTTCGCGCAACAAATACAGCTACGACTGCGTGGGAAGGGAACAGAGCGGTGTTCATCAGATACGAGCGAAACTCTTCGGCATATGGGCCTAAATCGAGGCGCATCGAGCCACTCCTAGTTCGCCACGTATGGATGGCGGATCTCCATAACACGCTGGAAGCAAAATAGACGAGACGCTCAATTTCTGAGTTCAAACTCCTGGCTACGACTACCGTTAGCTCAGCGCCGGAATGTAGTTCTGGAAGTTTTAGAAGTTTTTCCCTGAAAGGAAATGTGCCGTTTTCCTGCAGACATAAGGCCAATACGGCTCTTTCTGCACGCCCAAACCGGTCTTCGCAGACCTCGCACAGGAGGTAATCCGAGATCTGTTCGTCAGTGAAGCCGACCACCTCCTTGCTTATATTCACGACAGAATTATTAGCTCCTGGTGCCCGCCTGATTTTTCGGTAGAAGGCCTTGGGCAAAAGGTGGCTATCGCAAAGTTCGGTCACCTTCTTGCACAAGGCGCACTCGCGAACTGGTCTGTTCGACATGTAATTTCAAAATACCTCTAGAGGATATCCCGTTGACACCAGAAGGCAAAATCTCCTTGCAAAACTCCCGGGCTAGGCATCTTGAATTTGACGCGGCTGAGCGTGTCGATCCCACCGCGCGTTTGATGCCTAATGATCGATATAGTTGCGGTATCTGGCTCATCTTCAAAGCCCATGCGACCGCGCACGCTCCGCAAATCCGTAGTGACACAACGCCAAATATCCTGGCAATCAGGGGGTACGGTTTTGAACCCCGCTATCTCCTATCCCCGTTACGACTTGAGGGCATGTGAAGCAGGCTGTAGACTGCCGGTCTGCTCCAGCCGACGATCGATGTTCGCGCTCGCTCGCCGCAGTTCAATTCGGTAACGTTATTCCGCAATATCAGAAGTATTCGCGACCGAGTCGGCCTGCCCCAGGCCCTCTATTCGATCTGCTCCGGAGTCTTATGAGGCACATCTTGAATATCCGGGCGAGCTCTCTCGATCGACCTGAGCAGGCGCATCGCAGTCGCTGTCCCGATCCCTAGCACCTTCCCGATCCGGCGCCAGCTCAGGTCCCGACGCTTCAGCTCGTCGACCTGTTCAGGCTTGATGCTAACTCTGGGACGTCCCACCCTGCGTTTCACGCTGAAGCGTCTACCCCAGCCGGGCCCTCCTCCCGTTCATCGGCAGGTGCCAACGCCGAGTTAGAAGCTGTTGTAGAGCGTTATGAATTGCCACAGACCAGGCCCCCGCAACCAATTCTTTCAATCGGTTGCACGGATTCTGAGCGAACCGAAAAACTCCCATTAGCTCCCAATAGCAGCCAACTGGCCTTGTGAGGCCGTTGCTTCACTGGATTTCTTGCCCTTCAATACCATCTCTACCACCTTGCTGTGAGCCTGACGCTTACTATCTGTCATGGCCTTCCCGTAGACGTTCATCGTCGTCTGGATGCTAGCATGCCGCATCAGTTCCTTCTGCACGGTCATGGGCGCGCCGGTGTCGTCCATCCAAGAACGGTAGCTATGCCTGAATGTATGCCAGGCTTCGCCGCCGCCCGGGTTTCCCCAGGCTTCCGCGCCTGAAAAGGCATCGCCCTTGCGCTCTGCTACCCCCGATCTCGCCGATGGGCAGGGTTGCATTGCAACCCATTTCCAAAGGAGAAAAACGAATGAGTACCTTCGACCCCAAAGACGTTTACACCCGCGTTACCGAGCGCATTATTTCCGACCTTGAGCAAGGCGTCCGTACGTGGATAAAGCCGTGGAGCGCCGAGCATACGGCAGGACGGATCACCAAGCCCCTCCGTCACAACGGCACACCGTACCGGGGAATGAATATTCTCTTGCTGTGGGGCGAAGCAATGGCCAAGGGATACGCGGCCCCCATCTGGATGACCTATAAACAGGCGGAAGGACTCGGCGGCCAAGTCCGCCAGGGCGAACACGGATCACTGGTCTTTTACGCCAACCGCGTCACGAAGACCGAGACCAACGAGCAAGGTGAGGACACCGAGCGCGAAATCCCGTTTATGAAGGGATACACGGTTTTCAACGTCGAGCAGGTGGAAGGCTTGCCCGCGCACTACTACGCGCAGCCAAAAGACCCCTTGCCCCTGTCAGAGCGCATCGAGAACGCCGACCGCTTCATGACCAACACCGCCGCCACCGTCCACCACGGCGGCAACAGCGCCTTTTATGCGCCTTCGCGAGACAGCATCCAGCTTCCGCCCTTTGAGGCTTTCAAAGACAAGGAGAGCTACTACGCGACCGCCCTGCATGAGCTGACTCACTGGACGAAGCACGAGCGCCGCCTTGACCGCGACTTTGGCCGGCAGAAATTCGGAGACGCCGGTTATGCCCGCGAGGAGCTGGTAGCAGAGCTGGGAGCCGCCTTTCTCTGCGCCGACCTCGGCATCACCCCGGAGACGCGGGACGATCACGCCGCCTATCTCGGGCATTGGCTGACCATGCTGAGAGAAGACAAGCGCGCCATCTTCGGGGCGGCCGCCCACGCGCAGCGTGCTGCGGACTATCTCAAGAGCCTTGTAGCCAGTGGGCAGCCAAACGGGATGCGAACGCGCGAAAACGTGCGTTGCGAATCACGCACGCAGTGAATCGATTCCCTCTTTTGATCTATCGTCGAACTCGACTTGGACACAGCCGTCTGCGTGGGAGGGATCGCGCCAAATTCACTCGCGGCCACGATCGAGGCTTCGCGTGGCCACCATAACGATGACGCGCGCATTCCTTCTGGACCCACGCTCCCAACAGTCACGTCACAAAACTCAACACTTCTTCACAATCTAACGTTGGACGTTTTATTGGATTCCGACGATCAGACCTCAGTAGGTCATATTACCTGCTCAGAAAGGAAACATACCATGAGTTCCATTGGTAGCACGCTCAACTCGATCAATAGCTCGCTTTTGAGCGAAATCGACTCGTACCTCTCGACGCAGCAGACATCCAGCAGTACGAGCACCACAGCCAGCAATAGTACGGCCTCCGACCAGGTAGACTTCTCGCAGGTGGCTCAGCTGTTCAAAGAGCTCCAGAAGCTCCAGAGCACCGACCCTGCCGAATTCAAGAAGGTACTGACAGACGCGGCCAAGAAACTGAAGGACGCCGCAGGACAGCAAAGCGACTCCAAAGCGGCTGCCTTTCTCACGAGTCTTGCGGACAAATTCCAGCAAGCCGCGGATACCGGTGATCTATCTGTCCTAAAGCCTCCCGCCTCAGGCAGCGCCTACGGCCCACCGCCTCGAAGCAGTAACACCACCACGTCGACTGACAGCAGCAACACGCAAGATCTGTTGGCGGCGCTGCTGAAGAACCTTCATGCGGACTCGTCGGACGGAAACGCCGCGAGCCTGCTCTCCAGCATCTTCAGCAACAATTCCTAGATTCCGCGATGGAGACAACTGTCTTAACCTTTGATTGCAAGTCGAGTGACTTCACCCCGATTAACGCCATGAGGTGCTGAACCATTCGGCGTATCCCCCGTGCCACGAGGGATCGGCTTCTGACCACTTGATATCCAGTTCCTGCAGTGCCCGGCCGATTTGGCTCCCGGCGTTGTCGGTGGAACGTTCCGTGCAAAGAGTATCTCGGTCAGTTCGAATCTGTAATGGCCGCCCCCATATCTCTAGGTAGGAGCGAAGCAGCAGCATGTTGTCGTACCGAGAATCACTTGACGCGAACCGCGCGACGGCCCGCCCCGTCGCCTCGTCAACGACAGCAATCAGTGCGCACGGGCGCCGTCGTGCCAACCACCGGTACTTGATGCTCTTCCAACGCACAATCAGGCCGGGACTGCGTGTTATGAGCGGAGGCGAGGTTTGTGCCGGCGCGTGCGAACCCGTGCCCAACTTCGGGCGAGACGCAAAAGTAATTGTGTCCGGCCGGCAGCCCACTGGTTTCAGTCGTCCCCACACGCTCACGCGTCTAGACCGTACGTCGATCTTCAGCAGTCCGTCAATTGATCGGGCAGATATTTAACAGTAGTTAACAAACAGGCAACGAGTACAGCTGTTTCGCAACATTACTTCACAAATGCCTGGTACTCAGAGGGATCCTTAGCGGCGTCACTCTCAGAAAGCAGTTTGGGTCGCTGTAGGTCTAAACGCCTCTTGTTCAGCAGAAGTGCCTTCGCTTATCGAGTTATGTTCCGCATGCGTATCACTCTTGTGCTAACCGCCGCCGTTGTCGCCTCGGCCCAGAATCCCGGGGATTACTCCGTTCGTCCCGCGATAGGCTCTGGGTCCCGGGGTGACGGCGGATCAGCGACCTCCGCACTTCTGGACGGCCCGTACGGACTTGCGCAAGACGCGGCGGGGAACGTTTACATCTCGGAATCAAATGCCGGAGTGATCCGAATAGTTCGATCCTTCGGCCGCCAGAATCACATCATCGAACGATTTGCTGGCTCCGGGGTTCTCGCGGACGGCATGGAAGGACAAGCGGCTCTAGCGACCGACTTGCTGTCACCGACCGCATTAGTAATGGATCCTGACGGCAATCTTGTTTTTGCAGACGCTGGAGCATGCCGAATTCGCAAGGTTTCAGGCGACGGTACGATCCATAATCTCGTAGGCACAGGGCGCTGTTCCGGAGCAAGTACGGTAGGCCCAGGAGGCGGAACCACCAGCGGAGCTGCGCCTCCGTTACAAACGGACATCGGCGCGGTTGGCGGCATGGTGTTCGACTCGCTGGGCCGATTAAACTTTACGGATACGACAAGCAACCTAGTTCGTCGAGTGGATTCCGACGGACTGGTGCGCAGCATTGCTGGTACTGGTACGGCGGGATTCTCAGGGGACGGATCCACGGCGATCGTCGCGACGCTTCGTTCGCCCCAAGGCATCGCGATAGACAACGCGGGCAATATTTATATCGCGGACTCCTCGAACTGCCGAATCCGTCGCGTCGACGCGAGCGGCAACATCAACACAGTCGCCGGAAACAGTACGTGCGCGACAGCCTCGCCAAGTTGGAACGGCATCTCGCTGGGGCAGCTAAATGGACTCGCGTTCGATAGCAGCACCAATTCGCTGCTGATCTCGGCCGCCGGTCTAAAGCGCGTTCTTCGACTTGCCTTGACAACCCCCGCCTTGACCACGTTTGTCGGCAGTGGAACTACCGGCGCTGTCGAATCTGCAACGCGACCGCAATATCCGATTGACGAACCGGATGCCGTGTTGATCACGGGCACTGGAGTACTCATTGCCGACAATACGGCGTTTCGTGTTCTGCAAGTGCAGAATGACCTTGTCACGGCCTTCGCTGGTTCGTGGCCACAGCTAACAACCTACCCGTCCGCGTATTTTGCGCGCCTGCTTCGTCCTAGCGGGCTGTGTGTTCGCCAAGATGGCTCGCTGTTAGTCATGGATGCTGGAGCGGAGCGCATCTTCTCCTCCCTCACGGATACTGACCAACTCACGACCTTTGCCGGAGTGTTGTATCCGACAGGTTATTCGGGTGGCGATGGCGGTCCGGCGATCGCAGCGCAAGTGAACCAGCCCCGACGGTTTGCCTGCGCCCCGAATGGCAACGTCTATTTCACGCATGGCCGCAAAATCCGAATGATCAACAGTCAAGGAATTATCCAGACCGTCCTCAGTGCCGTCCAGGTTACCGGCACAAGTAGCGGGGTAAATTTCTCGAGCAGCCTGAACGACCCCACTGGCATCGTGATCGACGGACAAGGGAGATTGGTGTTTTCCGAGGCGAGCCTGAATCGAGTCATTCGCTATGACCCCGCGACGAAAATCGGCACATTGATCGCCGGCATAGGTGTAGCGGGCTTTTCCGGGGATGGCGCCGCGGCGATCGATGCTGAACTGAGTAGTCCCGGCGACCTTGCCTTTGACTCAAACGGTAATCTTCTTATCGCCGATCGAGGCAATGGACGTATTCGGAGCGTTTCTCCGGGCGGCATCATCAATACAATCGCCGGATCGTCGAGCGGGTTTAGCTATTCCGACATATCCGGGCAGTCCGCCACTTCGATCGGTCTGGGCGCCATTGAGGGAATGACCATCGACGCCAGCGACCGAATCTACCTTACCGAGACTCCACGCCTCAGTGTGATCCAGCCCGACGGAAGCATCTACGTGGTCGCAGGCTTTGTCAGTCAGAACGACGATGGCGTCATCACCTACCTGAATGGCCCCATGAATGGCTGCGATGGCATAGCGGTCGATGGCAACGGCCGGGTATATCTTTCCCTGGCCCAGGCAGGTCAAGTGATGCTGGTCCTCCCCAATGGGGATCCGGGACCAGTGCCATTCATTCGCCAGGTTGGAGCGTACAATGCGAGTTCGTTCGGGGCGCGCTCGCCGAGTTTCCAGGAGATTTTCCAGGGATCGTTGATTAACATTTATGGGGCTAACCTTGCGAACGGGATAAGTCAAGGGTCCGCATCGGGAACTGCGGTCTCGATCGCGGGACAGGCGGCGTACATCTCCTACGTGAGTCCCGGGCAAATCAACGCCCAAGTACCGGTCACCGCACCTCCTGGCAACCAGGAGATCACCGTGACAACCGCGGCCGGAACCAGTCAACCATACGCTATTACGGTCGAGGCGAGACGCGTGAGATCGCCGACTCCGGCCGCGTTTTTGCCAGGCACTGTAGGGCTCCACCAATCTAATGTTTTCGTACCAAGCGCGGTACCCGAAAGCCAGATGGCATTTACAGGCACCCAGGAATGAGGCACCCGTTCCACCACAGGATATTGCAGGAATCGCAAATGTTCACCAAAGGCCCGAACAGTTCACGAAGTACCGGCCGCCTCACCCCCAATGCGGCCCGGAACGTCAATACGGTCTACGGAGGCTTGCGGCGTCTTGCTGCGGCGCTACTCTTCGTTTCCTCCGTAATGCTCGGACAAGAGTACACTGCATCGCTATCCGTCACGGTGTCCGATCCCGCCAATAAGCTCGTTCCTGGAGCGCATGTTCTGCTTCGCGACGGCCGACAGCAAGTAGTGGGAGAGGCGGACACATCTTCGAGCGGAGGGGTGATTTTTGCTCCGCTGCAGCCATCTGACTATTCACTTGAGGTGAGCAAAACGGGTTTCGATAGCGCGCTCGTCAGCCGCATCACGCTTCGTGTTCGGGACCAGCAGAGCCTGGTTGTTCAGCTCAAGTTGAAATCGGTAGAGAGCTCCATTACGATCACCGATGCCGCGGAAGGCATCACCACGGACGCGTCGACTGGCATCTCGGTAGATCAAAACTATATCCAAAACCTGCCTGTGAATGGCCGGAACGCGGACGCGCTCGTACTGATGGCGCCGGGCATCACGAGTACGGCCGGAGGACGCGGCCCCGGCGGCGGGTTCAATGCCAACGGACTGCGGTCCAACACGAACTACTACACGTTGGACGGCGTCAGCCTTAACATGCCGGCCGGTGGGGGCGGTCCTCTCGGTGGCGGCGGCCCGTTCGGTGGTGGTGGCCCGCCGGGGGGTGGTGGCCCGCCGCCGGACGCTAGTGGAGGGACGTCCCTCATCTCTCTTGATGCCATGCAGGAAATGCGGGTTCAGACCTCGTCGTTTGCGCCTGAATTTGGACGTTCTCCTGGCGCCCAGGTCAGTATGACGAGCCGCGGCGGCAGCAATGATCTTCACGGCTCATTGTTCTACTATTTCCGAAACGAGCGGCTTCAGGCAAATGATTGGTTCGCTAATAGTCGGGGGTACGGGCGGGGTGAACTCCGGCAGAATCGGCCGGGCGGAACGTTGGGGGGACCCATTGTTAAGAACAAGACATTTTTCTTCGTATCGTATGAACGATTGCGCCTGATTACGCCCACGTCGATCATCACGAGCGTACCGGATCTGCAAACACGCCGAAGCGCTGCACCTTCTGTCCGGAAATATTTGAACGCATTCCCGCTACCCAACGGCGCCGAGCAAACTGACGGTGCCGCCGAGTTTCACGCTGTCGTGGCAAACCCGTCGTCATCGGACCCGGTGAGCCTGCGGGTGGATCACATAATTAACGCGAAAATGAAACTGTTCGCTCGCTACAGCCTCACACCCGCCAGTAGCCTATCGCGGGGTGCGGGATTCTCCGCGCCCAACGTGCTAACTCAGCAAGATTCTCACACCGACGCCGGCACGGTGGGCTTGACGGTGGCTGGTTCGTCAGGATCGATCAACGACACCCGGATCAATTACTCATATTCTACCTCCCGGAGCTTCTCTACAATGGACGGCTTCGGTCAAGCCACGCCACTCACCGCATCCTCGGTGTTTCCGAGTGGCGTGACCAGCGAGACGGGCCAATTCAGCCTCTCCGTGTTGGGTGTAGGGGGTTACTCCTTCGGTGGCCAGAACCGCAGTGAGCAGGCACAGATCAACGTGGTGCACAGCTTCACTAAGATATTGGGCTCACACACGATCAAGCTTGGAGCCGATTACCGGCGCATCATGCCCACGAACTTCCGCATGCCATACACGCTGAACGTCACGTTCAACGGTCTTAGTGGCAGTAATGGCGCGTTAGCAAGCGGCGTAGCCACCAACGTCCAGATCGCCTCGAACGTCCCAGCGGTCTATCCTGTATACACTAACCTCTCGACCTACGCGCAAGACACCTGGCGAGCGACCGACCGAACCACACTCACCTATGGCCTGCGGTGGGACATTAATCCCGCACCAGGGGTGCGACAGGG
>Ga0209517_10002918_pt1 | contig 23559 bp, 27 predicted proteins | sample PeaSoiMetSII2010_FD_187695 | JGI IMG/M metagenome (GOLD analysis project Ga0209517, IMG submission 187695) | Peat soil microbial communities from Weissenstadt, Germany - SII-2010 (SPAdes) (version 2) | ecosystem: Environmental > Terrestrial > Soil > Wetlands > Peat | place: Germany... | reverse complement strand
CGTCGGACTCACCAGTAGGCCGCGCTCGATTCCGATCCCCGAACCGATCATGAATTCCACCGACGGAACCAAGCCGAAGGACGGCAGCACGACGTCGGCGGTGCATTCGCGCCCATTGCCGAAGACCACCCGCCGCCGGGCAAAACCGCGGGCACCGGCCTGAATCGACGCGATGCCTCCTTCGCCATCGGCGTCGAGGACTTCGATGCCCATGCGCTCGAGGACCTGGATCAGCTCCTGGCGCTGCTCGGGCGACTCCTGATGGGGCCAGAACGTGTGCTTGCCGGCGACCAGCACGACACGGTGGCCCGTATCGACCAGCGTGCGCGCCAGGTCCAGTCCGATCATATCGCCGCCGAGGATTGCCAGCGTCCCGCCGTCGGGCAGCTTGCGGCGGATCGCCATCGCCTGCTCGAAGGACGCGAAGCCGTCGAGCAGCGGCCGGTACTCGGACAGCTCCTCGGGCAGATAGGCGCGCCCGCCGGAAGCCACCAGCAGCGTGTCGTACGGCAGCTCCTCGTTGTGCCCCAGCGTGATCGTCTTGTGCTTGGCGTCGACGTTGACGACGTGCGTGCAGCGCCGCAGCTCTATGCGCTGCTCCTCGTAGTAGGCCGGGGGATCGACCAGGAATTCCCGCCAGTCGTGAACGCCGCGAAAAACGCGCGGCAGGTCGTAGCGGTTGTAGAACGGCAAGGCCGACAGCGTCAGCAGGCTGATGCGTGCGAGCGGTTCGCGCTGGCGCAGCGTTCGAGCGGCCTGGTTGCCCGCAACGCCGGTACCGATGATGACGTGGTGGCGCGGGCCGTTCATGCCGTATCCACCTCGACGAACTCGTTGCGGGTGATCGAGATGCAGTTGACCGGGCAGGCGCGAAAACAGGCGCCGCAGCGCACGCACTCGTTGTTGTCGATCCAGATCGCACCGACTTGATTCCAGTCCCGTGCCTCGCGCAAGCTGCCATAGCTGCCGTCCGGCAGGATCTCGACCCCTTGAACCAGCTTGATGCAGTTGCGCGGCGCGACCTCGATGCAGGCCCGGCAGTAGATGCAGCGATCGACGTCGATCTGGTAGTGCAGGTTGCACAGGTAACAGCGCCGAGCCTCCTGGGCCGTCTGCTCGGCGTCCATGCCGAGCTCCACCTCGGGCTGGACCTTGCCGAGACGATCGTGCAGCGGCGCCGTCTGCATTTGCTGGCGGCCGATGAAGTCGAACGCCCGTTCACGCAGTGGTTCGTCGACGGGCACGATCTGCACGACCCGTTTGCGCCGCGGCTTTCCCATCAGCCAGGCGTCGAGCCGCTGCGCTGCCTGCCGGCCGCGGCCGATGGCTTCGACGACCGTAGTCGGTCCGGTGACGAAATCCCCGCACGCGAACAGGCGCTGGGTGGAAGTCATCCCGTCTTCGCCGATGCGCACGTTTTGCCACTGGTCGAGCTCGACCTTGACGTCGAGAAAATCGTTGACGGTCCTCTGGCCGATCGCGATCAGCAGCGTGTCGCAGGGCTCGACGAACTCCGAGCCCTCGATCGGTATTGCCTTGCGCCGTCCGTCCTCGCGCCAGGCACCGAGGCGGTTCTGAACGAATTCGACGCCGCACAGCCGTCCGCCGCCGTCGAGGACGATGCCCACGGGTGTGCGTAGCCCCTTGATCCGCACACCCTCGCGCTTGGCTTCGAAGATCTCCTCCTTGGTGACGGGGATGTACTCCTCGGCGGTCCGGATGTGGATCGTGACCGCCTGGGCCCCGAGGCGAGTCGCGACACGTGCGCAGTCGAGCGCGGTGAAGCCGGCGCCGACCACTGCGACACGGCGCCGCACGGACTTGCGTTCGCCGCGGTGCAAGGCCATCAGGAATGGCAGTCCGTGCTCGACGTCCGGGCAGCCACCGGCCGGCTCCGCCGTCTCGCCCCGCAGTTTCAGCGACAAGGGCAGGGGTGCCATGCATCCGGCCGCCAGCAGCACCGCGTCGTGAGCCTCGAGCAATTCGGCGACTCGCACCTCGTCCGCGCCTTTGCCCACGCCTTGGCCACGCCGTAGTTCGACGCCAAGACGCAGCGCGTTGTGCAGCTCGAATTCGAGGATGTCGCGCGGCAGCCGGAACTGCGGAATGCCATAGCGCAGCATCCCGCCGAAGTGCTGCTCTCGCTCGAACAGCGTCACGTCGTGTCCGAGAACCGAAAGGTCGTGGGCCGCGGCAACGCCCGCGGGCCCGGCTCCGACGATCGCGATCCGCTTGCCCGTCGGCGCATAGAGGCGCTCGGTAATACGGTGGCCGGCGTGCTTCAGGTCCGCGGCCGAGCGCTTCAGATTGCAGATTCCGACCGGCTCTCCGTTTCCCGGCCATCCGTGGCGGCAGGCGCTCTCACAAGGCCGCGAGCAGATGCGGCCCAGCACACCCGGCAGAACGTTGGCGCCGCGATTGATTTCGTAGGCCTCGCCGTGCCGGCCCTCGGCGATCGCCCGGATATAGGACGGAACGTTGGTGCCGGCCGGACACGCAGCCTGACAAGGGATGTTCCGGGTGACCCAGCCGATATCGCGCGGATCCTCGGAGTACATCATCTGCGCGCCCGGGCGGGCCTCGCGGTCCTGCGGCTCGACAACCGCCGACATGGCAACCTCTTCGTTCGAACGTCGCGCGCGCCGGCACGAGGTTGCGGTGCCACGAATCGAGCGCACCGCAGCGGCTGCGACAGTAACGTGTTCGAATTCTGTGGTGGAACGGCCGATGCGGTGCTGATCGAGGTCAAGCGCAGTCGGTGTTGCAGTCAGTAATGAATGCTCGCCGGCGCAAGTCGGATGTCTCTCAGAGCATGCCTAACAAATTGATTCCGTGGTGTTTTTCGGGTATTTGCGGCTCTGCGGCACCCTGGGCAACGCGTGCTTGGTGTCTGCGCCACCGGCCTGGGAGCGCCGGTGCGCTGCTCCGCGGCGAGCTCACGATGCCGGGGCGGGCGCAGGGCAGAACTCCCGGTGGCGGCCAATTGCCGGTCTTTGCTCGCCTAATGGCATGCGAAACTGGGAGTCGTAAGGACCGAATCGGCAGCAGCCCACATGAGACGCTCAGCATTGCTGATCGCGGGATTGATGCAGGGATGCATTTACGTTCCGCAAACCACGAGCGTCTACGACCAAGGGTGCAAGATATACGCGAAGCACATGACTCTTGAGGTCACGCAAGTTGCGGCCTTTGGAAGATGCGAGAACCAGGGCTGTGTCGCTTTGCTCGTTGGCGCCGGCGCAGTCGCGGCAGCCAGTGCCGTTGTGTCGGGCAGCATCGTCGTGGCGGGCAACATCGTCTACTGGTTCGAGAAACAGGGCCAATGCTCCCCGTGATGGGCGGCAGCACGAAATCGATACCACGTCCGAGGGTCCGTCGTCCCCCGAGTTTGCGGGCCGTTACGAGCAGCGGTCAGTTCTGGTCGATAGCCTCATGGCGCTCGGTGCTTTTCTCCCGCGTGCGAGGACAGCGGGATCGCCGTTAAAGCATGTCTAGCCGCGAACTCCCTCATTACCTCATTCATCTCGTTCAGATCGAGCGTGGTCGTAACGATGACGTCTGCATTGATCAGGCCACGATGATGGATAGGTTTCGACAGTTCGGAAGGCGTCACGTTTTCGGCCGTAGCGTTCAACTCATTCAAGTAGTCGGGCAGGGCAAGCATGAAATCGTGTATCACCGCTGTCACCTGATCGCCGACCAACTGGGTATGGCCGCCTACGGACGGGTCATCGTCGTAGCGGATGCTGTAGCCGTAGCGGTTCATGGGGGGATCTCCATTGGCGGGTGAACGCAGCGTAGAACGGCGATCGGTGCATCGCTGGTCGCGGTGACCATGCCCACGGCGCTCCGCTAGACTTGGCGACAAGCCGCAGCCGATCCCATTCATTGCATTCGCCGACTTTGCAAGTCTGTGAGGTTACAGCATGGCTACGTCAAAAGAGCGAAAGGATCCGGAATTCTAGGCACTTCGCCCGGAGCAAGTGGCAAACCCGACCAGAGCGCAGATAGCGCAAATCGTGCCGGACAGCCGGCCCGCAAAGCGCCGATGACGCTGCGAGCCGCAATGACCACCGCGTCACAGGCCCAGGATGTTCAGCGCGGAGGACCTGCAGCCACAGTGTACGGGCAATCCAATCATACGGGCTGCTCACCACTATCGACGAGGAGGCATGATGATTTCCGTCGCGGCATCGCAGGGCGGCAGCAGGCTTGCCTGGTACGTCGGCCTCAAGCCGGATCACTGGCGTGTGCTGGCTGCCAGTTTCCTGGGGTGGGTATTTGACGGCTATGAAGCATATGCGCTGTTCATCGTCATCCCTTTCGTCCTGAAATCGATGCTGGCACCCGAGCAGCTTGCAGATCGCGCGGTCTGGGCCGGCATCGCGATCGGCGTGACCTTGCTCGGATGGGGGATCGGCGGACTCATGGGCGGTGTTCTCGCGGACTATGTGGGCCGCAAGCGCATGATGATCTACTCGGTGTTCTGCTATGCCCTTTTTGCCGGTCTCACCGCCTTCGCGGCCGATTTCTGGACCTTTTGTTCACTGCGATTCGTCACCGGGTTCGCAATGGGCAGCGAATGGTGCACCGGCGTTGCGCTGCTGGCCGAGACCTGGCCGAACCGGGCCCGGCCCAAAGGGGCGGGATTCTTGCAATCGGGATTCGGGTTTGGCACGCTTATCCTGAGGTGTAGCGTCCGGTACTGTTAATTTACCCCACTTAATACCCTACGATGGCCGGGTCACTTGCGGGCGTCTTCCTACTCTGACGTTGCGAACATGAAGGCGGACAACGGGCTGCCCCCTGCGGCGATCGATGCTCTTGTCTAGCCTGCAATGCCAAACGCCTTGTAAGCCGCATCGGAATAAATAGTCAGCCCATCGCCTTTTGGGGGGGCCGCATGCGAAAACTGCGAAATCGCGTCCATGATCGCCGCCTTCTTAAATGGGATGTGAATTACGTTGGCGGTTCCATTGTTAATGCGCGTTCCAAGAGCATTTGGCCATTTCGCCTTCAGCGCCGAGGGGTTTCGAATTGGCTTATCCTGGCCAGGATATACAGCAATAATGGGGATCCCGTACGTGTCTACTGCCTTCTCAATTTCGAATGGAACCCAATCGTCATCCAACGCTGTAGTGTCGCCAATTATTAGAACCATGTTCTTGGAATTTCGCAATCTCTCAAGAAGGGATGCTGCAAGCGTAGCTCTCTTGCTTGAATCCCGGACGGCCGCCGCTTTATCGTGACTATTGTTCATAGTGAACTCATCGTCGGGATGAGCGGACCAAGCTTTCATTAAGTTGTAATAGTCAATATCTGACTTTCCGGGGACGTTGATTCCATTCGCATGAAAAGCCACATACGTTCCATTTCGGTATGCCATTACCTCTCCTCCCAATGCTTTTTCACATCCCTTAGATCCAAATCCTCAAATCGTTCACGATTTAGGACAACTCGAATCGTCCCCGTGATTTGCTTAACTTTACTCTCTTGGATTGCAGAAACGAGAATGAGATTCAGAAGATCGCGAGTGGGCAATCCAATTCCGGATAACCCGCTACCAACAAGAGGAAGGTTTAGTGCATCTCCACCGGCTTCGAGCCTAGCTCGAGACCAAAGGCCATTTAGCGCAATCCACATTATGGAGACATCTGAAGTTGCTTTGCATGTAGCGGGATCTGTTTTGGCGAACGCGAACATTAGATACCGATCCTGATTTACCGTGATAAGAGCAGTCGAACCAATTGGAAAACGCTTGGTCTTGCCATCTGCTTTTTGAATATCATCAAATTCAATGCCTGACAGTTGTTTGTCAACCTGTTTATCGAATGACTCGGGATGGCCACCAAAGCATTTTTGAAGAAATATTCCGTGGAGACTTTTCTCTGATACGGGCTTACCAATTTTGCTATCAAAAAAATCATTTACGGAAATTGCACGCAATCCGCCCTGCTCGAAAAAATCACCAAAAAGCACCTGTATGACAGTATTGGTATGTGGAATTTTCAACTCCACCCTTGAAGGCTTCCAAACCCTGACCAACCCGAAGAAAACGCTTATTAAAATCACCACGTCTAGTGCGCCCGGTCCTTCAATTTTCAAGTCTGGAAGAAAATGAGTGATCGCCTTGATACTGGTGAAAATGACGCTGAAGGCCGTAAACGCGTAACGGCCAGCCTTCAGCGGATAGCGGAAAATGCCGCGCAATAGATCAATTATGGTTCGCATTTGTGTTATCGCCATTGATGTTCACGAATACGGGCCGGTCGAAAAATGCGGCGCTGTTTGCGACCGAGGGTTGGCAGCGGTATCGTAGTCATTTATAGATGGTAGTTTGCCACTGTCCCAATTCGTCAACTATTGCATTGGCCTAGCCCCAAATGGATAAGAAAAAGCTTGTTGCAGCGCTCGGAATAATTCTCCTAAGTACGGTGGGTTCTGGCATTTGGGACTTGGTCAGACCGATGCTTGGCTGGGCCTTGTCCGCTGTAATTGTCCTATCGAATTTGGGATTGAGTTCCCTTCGCGATGCCATGTACGCCGATGTGGCGATAACAGGTGCATCGAATCCGGTGGGAATCACCGCTGCGATGGGACTCTTAGCCTCTCTTATTACGGTGACGTGTGCAGCGATTTTGTTGCCGATCAGCATTTTATTGCACACTAGCGCGATCGAAGTGCAACAACGACTCGGCAAGCGTTGTCTCGTCCTTTCCGTTGCGCTGCTTTGCGTGACTATGCCACTTATCGTTGGGTCCTTGCGAGCTGAATACGTGATCCAGTTAACGGTGTTCTACGAAAGGTTTGAAGCCATTGCCGGACCGTACCTTACTGATAAAGAAATCAAGCAATATCGTGCATCACTCGCCCAAGTTCAAAGCCGGGACGATTACGTCCAGATCGTCAAGTCAATGTCGTCCCGCATCGAGGCTGCCGGCAAGAAGCCCCCAACGAAAGACCTATTCTGATGTATTGGCCCTGCAACTGAACGGACCGATCCGATGTGTAGGATCACCTTGGTATTGACAGTCATCCTGCTGGCTGGATGCGGTTCGGCACCGCCAGGGTGGACGTCCGCGAAATGGTATACGGATATAAACTTCAAAGAAGTTGAAGCGCAGTGCCATGTACAGGCGCTGAGTGGATACCACGCCAAGAATGATGCGGCTGCCGAGAAGGCCGAACAGGACGAAATCTTCTATGCCTGTATGCGGGCCAACGACTGGGTGTATCAGGGTCCCGAACCTGGGCCGGATAAAAAGTGAACTGGCTTCACGGTTTCCTCAACAATTTGCTGGCCGGTGTATTTGGCATTCTTATCGTTCTGACATTAGAGCGCCAACGCAGACCTAGGCTTGTGTTCAAGATCAAGACTGACGAGGTCCTCGGACTTCCGGAGAACGATCTGTTGGGTCGCATGCAATGCCGCTGGCCGACCGTCGAGGTTCACAATCTCAAGATACATCGGTGGCTATCTTGGGTCTACAGCGGCGATCCGGCCTTTGCCTGTCGCGCATGGATTTCTTTCCACAATCCGACCGATGGCGGACGTATTTTTCGTAACGAAATGATCGCGCGCTGGCACGAGGCCGACCAACCAAGAGTCATGCCAATCCGCAAGCCCGACGGAACTGTTGTGGTTCTCCTCGAAGGTGTGCAAAACGCAATTGACATTCCGACGGGAGAATGCGGGACCATTGCGCCGGTTTACCGCGCGAAGGATAGCGAGAGTTGCTACGGGTGGAATAATGAAAGCTACTTACACAGCTGGCAGCACCCATTATGGAAGCTGGACAAGGGTCGGTATATTGCACGGATAAGAGTCGTAACCGGCGGCCGCGAATTTGTTGGAGCTTTCAAAGTTATCAACGACGCGCCCTTTGACGATTTTCGTATCGAAGAGATCGATGAGGAAACCAGGAAGAAGTTGAAGTAACCTATCGATGCCAGCATATAAAAACCGCCCGCCGCTATCTTCCGATACACAGGTGTGGCACTACACTTCCCTTCCTGCGGTCGTTGCGATACTGAAGAGCGGAAAGCTTCGTTTGACGCGTCTCGATGCGTTCCCTGATCCGTTCGAGGGTTCCATCCCGAAGAAGCAATACGAAGATCAGCAAACCATTTTCATGAGCAATAACGACACCGCTGTTCAAATGCTCGGCATGCCGGTACGGCGATCACCAAATCTCGATCCTTGGACAAAAATGACCCAAAATCGACAGGCACGGATACGCTGCGCCCACGCGATCTGTTGGACGCATGGTGATGAATCCGAGGCCATGTGGAGGCTTTATTGTAGAGATGGCCGGACACAGGGCCAAGGTTTGGCATTGCGTATGACACTCGGGAAATTGGAAGCCTCCGTTACTCGCCACGATCTATATGTCAGTCCTATTTGGTATCGCTATTATCACGTGGGCGCTGCGTTTGACAATGACTTAGACCCTTTCTTTTATAAGCGTCGGGGGTTTGTCCACGAGCGAGAAGTACGGCTCTTGAAGTTTGATGAGGAACACTATTCCGCCCATCTAAAGTATCTCTACCCAGACTATATCTCTGGAGATCCGCCGACCGTGCCACCGACGGAGTTGAAGAAGCACATAAAACTCGATTGGTCACTCTCGGATGCGATCGGCGTCGTAATAGTCGTCAGTCCGTACGCGAGTGACGCCTACGAATCCAAGGCACGAGAAGCAATCGAGGCTATCGCGCCTGCGGTCGCTGCACGAATGGAATTATCTGAGCTGAGCGAACGTCGCTACAAACGCTATTTGTGACTGTCCGCCGGACAACAGCGCAGTAATCGCCATCAGCAACGCCTGAACTCTCATTGCCTCTCGACCACTTTCACCCCGTACCCGATCGCCACGCAGGCACGCGCTGCCGGCTGCTACACCTGCACGCACTTCCACGGTCGGTTCCTCTGTGATCGTCCACACCCGGCCGGGCTGAGGTTAGCTTCCATTGACGTCGCTACTACGCCATAGCGCGATAGAAGGTCACTGGCAGCGGAATACCCTTTGCGGTGAACGAGCACGGACCCGTAAGCTTGCCGACTGATAGAAACTGAGCCTGATTCCCTATGCGCCGGAACTCGCTCATGACTTGCGACTGCAGAGCATCGTCTATGATTACTTCGCGATCCCGCAAAGGGGGATCTACGGTTTTTAGTCTAGCCGCCCTATCGACATCTGCGCCGTAATAGTCGCGGGTCCCGGGGAGAAACGTTATCGGGTATACGGATCTGCAGTAGGCAGCAACAATCTTAGTACTTGGAACATTCAGGGACGCAGCACCGGCAATTTGGAAAAGTGCATCGTAGAGTAGTAAGGCCGTTTCCCCAGCGGCCTGCATGTCAGCATCCTCCACAAAATACATCAGCTCGTCACCAATACCCTTTAGAGGTCTGCTGAAGGTACTAAGAAATGATTTCGATACGGAAAAGGCGTTGTGGATTAGCGCAATCCATTGGCTAATCCCCTTCTGCTTCATCGCAGTCGAACCGACTATATCGATGAACACGCAAATCCCAGGAGATGTTGAAAGTGACGCGACCTTTGGAGCAAGATTCGGATCACTTGGATCGATCAAAAGTGGATTAGAAGGCATAGAAATTCCTTAATCGCCTATATAGAAGGAACGGCTAGTAATGTTATCTCCTGTTCCCGTTGCTTCAACTTCGCCATGGCGGAGACGCACCGATTTCAGCTAAGACCCAGGTGCCGCCATCGCTGGATTCGCATACGACGTCGGGACCCAAGCCCGTCAAGGTTGCGATCGCAAGTGCTAGCCGGCCCGCCAGCAACTTCCGAATGGTGTCTTTCAAGATCTCGACCTGGCCCTCGCGGGCCGAGGCAAGGTCAGCGAGCAGGCTGTCGCGGATTTGCTGGCGGGAATTGTCGTCCATCGCGGCGATGATGCCAATTGCAGCGTCGGGTCGGAAGTACCCAAATGTGCATGCCGGGAGCGGATGCCGTGAGTGGATGAAATGTAAAGATGGGCGGCGCTTTCGGCCAACTCCCCGCATTTCCGAAGCGCTTAGCCGAGATCGGCCGCTCGCTTCGATAGGTAAGGGCGGCCACCTATATACAAAAAATGCTACGGCATCTAGCGTTCCGGTTACTGCGTGATCAAGAATCTACGAAAAGACACTAACCGGGGGAGGATGGAATGGCGCGAAGCGCTTCGCGTTTTGTTGTCACTGTTGGGGTGGGAGAGAGGCACGACATGTACCGCTACGCCTACCGCGTCTTCTACGGCGACGGCCCAACCCGTCCCGGTCATCCACGGTTAACCGGTGCCGAGGTCGTTGCAGCGCTGACCAGGTTCCAAATGGACCTTCCCGCCTATCTCGCCGAAGATCCCCGCGCAATCATCTCCCTCGGTCTATCAACCGGAAACGCGATCCACATTGTCATCGTAACGGCGCTCAAAATGGAAAAGGTAGATGACGCGGTGGATAGCTGCGCTAAGAGCCATGCGCTAAAGGCGATCAGCAGTCGGGGCGCGTGACCGCGACTACCGAGAATGGGTGTCTGATCCGACCTAGCGCGGTGGTGGGTGGCCCGGCAACCATGGGAAAGGGCGACGCCCGGTTGGCGCGTCGAGCACCGACCAAACTGTCACGATCTGGGTGTGCCCGCATTGACACTCCAACAACCGTAGCGACAGGATTCGAGGCTGGGGCAGTGAGACGAAGACTTTTCCGCAATTCCTGCAGAACGTGACCATGCGCAAAGCGTAGCGCGACGACACGCCGATGCCAAGGATGGATGTATCGTTTCCGCCATGCTCGCCCGCGCTTTCACCCCGTACCCGGTCGCCACGCAGGCACGCGCCGCATGAACATACTCCTCGAAGTTGCGATCGACGCAGCACTGGTCTGCACTGTCGCGTGTGCTTTGCGGGTTTCGGTTGTCGGCCTCGGTCATATGCCACGCAACCCGATTGCCAAGTTTGTCACGCACGACAACTGGAGTTGGGCAGCGTGGATCATGCTCCTGCCGTGGCATATTGGCGATTTTGTGCGTGGAAACGAGTCGCCGCTGCCCTGGGCCACCTTTACGGAGCAGCTTCACAAGTATGGCATTCTTGACGCGCTCGCGGAGGCGGGCATGATTTTGACGGTTGACCTTTGGGTCTTATGGATTCCGGCCCATGGTTACTGCCGCGATCACCCTGATCTGGATAAGCGCGTCGCGTTGATGGTCAGGGCCTTGAACCTTACCGTCGGACTCCTGATCATTAACGCCGGAAAAATACTTGCGCCGGGAAAGCCCTGATCGCAATGGACCTTACCGTTTTTCTCACGGTCGTTTCGGGCGTGCTCACCTACATAATTGGGCAATTAGTCCTGAAGCTGGTCATTGAGCCTGTTCAAGAACTTCGCAAAACGATCGGTCTTATTTCGCACGCCTTAATTGAACACGCCAACGTGTTCAGCAACCCTGTCGGCGGCGAGATGGAGGCACTGCACAAAACTTCATCGAGCCTACGATCGCTTTCCTCCCAACTCCAGTCTCACCTGTACCTCATGCCAAAGTATTACCTCACAGCCTACATATTTCGGCTGCCATCCCATAAACAAATTCGAGACGCTTCCAGCGCATTGATCGGATTGTCGAATAGCATTTTTCGGCCGAGTCCGGGCGAAAATTTCTACAAGGTAAACGCCAAGAGAGTTGAAACCATCTGCGATTCGCTTGGTATTTACTTGCCCGATGAAAGCCGCTGGTCGGAGGTTGTGAAATGACGCCGGGCATTAACGGCACCGCCTAGCGACCCGCCGACCCCTCCGCCAGTCGCGCATCAACCTGTGCAAGAAGTTCGCGGACCCGGGATTCCTCAGATTCACATTGTTTGACCAAGTCCGCGAGCTGGGCGACGGTCAACGGCGTTCCGCCGTCCCCGGATTCGCACACGGTATCGGGACCAAAGCCCGCCAAGGTCGCGATCGCAAGAGCCGACCGGGCCGCGAGCAACTTGCGCAAGGCGTCGGTACGCAGCTTGACCAGATCGTCGCGGGCTGATGCAAGTTCAGCGAGCAGACTGTCGCGGATCTGCTGGCGGGAGTTGTCGTCCATCGTGGAGATGATGCCCACTGCTGCGCCGGGTAGGAAGTACCCAAATGTTCATCCCGGGAGCGGACGCCGTGGCAGTTGAAATGTAACGACCGGCGGCGCTATCGGCCAACTGCGGTCAATGGACCTATCGAAATGGCCACCCCGATGCGGTCGTTCACCTGTCGTGTAAAGGTGACTCGCGGCGCGGCGGCGACGAGTTTCCTGATCACGTTTCGAGGCGTACTACAATCTCGCTCTCACGGGCTGGCTGAACGTGACAGCAGATATCCAAGTCATCAACAAGGCACTCAATAAGACGTTCAATCCGAACGGATTCGGTCTCGTGAACGTCGACACGGCCACCATCGCCGGGATTTTCTTTCGAGTACGGTTCTAGGCGCCTTAGACGGCCATCTGAAGGGGAAAAACCGAAAATGAAAATTCCAGCACGAACCTGCTGCGCGGCCGCTGCCCTCTTAGGCCTGCTGATCCAGACGACTGTGGTCCAGGCGGCGGATCGGAAGCCCAATGTCGTGTTCTTCCTCGTCGACAACGTCGGCTATGGAAGTTTCGGCGTCTACGGCGGCACGACGGCGACGCCGCGCATCGATCAGTTGGCCCACGAGGGCATTCAATTCAACAATTACAACGTCGAGGTCCAGTGCACGCCGACGAGGTCGGCCATCCACACTGGGCGCTATTCGGTCCGCTCAGGGACCTATACCGTCCCCTGGCCCGGCCAAGGCCTTTCCGGTTTATCGCCTTGGGAATACACCATCGCCAAACTCTTCTCCGACGCCGGCTACGCCACCGCGCTGTACGGCAAATGGCACCTCGGCGACGTCGAGGGTCGGTTGCCGACCAACCAAGGCTACGATGAGTGGTGGGGCCCGGAGCACTCGTGGGACGAGGCCAGCTATACGGCGTGGCCGCAATTCAAGGAGAGCGGCCAGGAAGCGCCCATGCTTTGGGAGGGAAAGAAGGGCGAGCCGTCCAAGCCGGTGATGCCGCTCGATCTGAAAGTGCGGCCCGTGGTGGACGAGAAGTACATCATCCCCAAGACCATCGAATTCATCAAGCGCAACGCGGCGGCGAAGAAGCCCTTTTTCGTCTACGTCGGCTACTCCGAGATGCACCCGCCAGCTATCCCCAACCCGAATTTCGCCGGCAAATCCGTCCAGCGGGGTGGACCGTTCGCCGACCTTCTCGCCGAAATGGACTATCGGGTCGGGCAGGTCCTCGACGCCGTCAAGGAAGCGGGAGTCGAGGACAATACGATCTTCGTGCTCAGCAGCGACAACGCAGGCGGTGGAGTGATACCGCAAGTCGGCGGGTTCACGAATGGGCCATTTCGCGGCAATTTCATGAACACACCGTTCGAGGGCAGCATGCGCGTGCCCGCGATGATCCGCTGGCCGGGCAAGATCCCCGCGGGCGTCGTCAGCCAGGAGATACTCGCAGACGTGGACTGGATGCCGACGCTTGCCGCCATGGCAGGCGCGTCAAACCGCGTTCCGAAGGATCGACCGATTGACGGCGTCGACGCATCAGCGTTCATGCTCGGAAAGAGCGAAACGACCGGCCGCAACAGCTACATGTTCTTCGGTGTGGACGGCGCGCTGATGTCGATTAAGTGGAAGATATTCAAGGCCGTGTTCCGCTACACCGACGACAGCCCGCGTCCGGCAATCGAGAGCCCATACATCACCCCGCAGTTCCCGATGATGTACGACCTGAGCAGCGATCCGCATGAAGACAACAATCTTTGGTACACGGATCTCACCAACGGTTGGATGTTCGGGCCGTTCTACCGAATCATCGGGGAATACGAGCGAAGCATCAAGGAATACCCCAACATCAAGGTCGGCGAGGACTTCAAAGGCTATAAGAAGTGAATGACGAGCGGCGCGGGAGATTGAGTCGCCTCCCCGCGGAACTTGCGATCACCTCAAGGGACGGCAACGTCTGCTTGCCCGCTATCCAACGTATGGTTTCGGAGAGACCGAGAGACCGCTGCGGGTAAAAGGCCGAAGTACAGGCGAATTCGTCGGCGCCCGGCCATTAGCTTAAATTCGCCCGTCTGAATCGGTCGCGCGGAGGCGGACGTTCGCGACGGGCAGGTTAGGGTCGACTGCGGGCCTTCAGCGTCTCCGATAGCCGACATCCGCCGACCCGCCCGCTCAATGCATCCAGGGCGACGAATCCACAGGCATTTCCGCGAGGCGTAGCGCCTTGTTGACCTCATCGAGACGCCACAGGTGTTGTTCATCGTCTGGGTTGATGAAAAGAAAGCCCGGCGCGTGACCGGGCTTGGGCACCTGGGGCGCGTCTTTACACTTCCTCTTCGCTTTCGAAGTAATGCGAATTGGCCACGCGTTCGGCTGTCGGGATCGGTATACGCGGCTTGGGCTTGGCAACGCGTACCGGCGGCCGGGTGAATCGCATCGGCTCATATGCCGGCAACGGCGCGCTATCGCCCACTGTGTACACCATGCGCAGCGGCAAGTCGGCGGCGCGCATAGCGGCCGTCAACCGGGGCGATGGGCCTTGAATCTGCGCCCGCGATGTAATGCCGCGCATGCGCACGCGGCCGTCGTGGCATTCGATCGTGAAACCCTCGGCGGCCGCCTGCGATATCGCGCCAGCGCACTGCGCCCGTGCGTCTTCTAAGCGCTGCGCGTGATCGGCGATCATCTGGTCGCACCGGACGTCATATGCTGCCCGGCGCGCGGCTTCGAGCACGGCGCGTTCCGGCGCGCCCTTTTCCCATTCTGCGTCTGCCCGCGCTTGCGCGGCCGCCCGTTCGACGCGCTCAGCGTCCGCGCGCTCGTTCGCATCGTGTATGCGCTGCGCGGCTTCCGGGTTTAACTGTTCATCCACGGCGGCAAGTTCCGCTAACCATTGCTTGTGCGCCGGAGTGTCTTTCTGGCCAGGTGCCATGAAGTGCATTGCGTGCGTGGCCAGTTTGGCGCGCTGCTCTTCGAGACGTTTGCGCAACTCTTCGGGCGTAATGTTCAAGTCGCCAAGCGCGGCAACACCGGACGCGAGCGCGTCCACTTGGTCATCCTGGCGCGCGCCTTCGGTAAAGTCGCGCAATTCGTCAAGCAGAGCATTAGTCCACGATGCCTGTACGCATGCCATGTTGCCGACGTTCGCCTGCGATGCGGCAATCTGCGCACGCTGTAGCTTCGACCCCGACACGGGTGCGGACTCCACGATGTACCCGCGCAACATCGCGGTAAGCGCGCGCACTTGCTGCTTGCCTGCTTGCCCCGGATCTTGCGGGAGTGATATGCGCACGCCGATACCGTCGCGCTGTGCGGTGTGCAATATCACTTGTTCGACCTTGCCGGCATCCCATCGCCCGCGCACTACATCGAGGATAAACACGCGCTTTGCATGCAATGCAATCAGCATCCCGACCGTGTGATCGCGGCCGCCATCTGCGGCACTGGTCGCTGCCAAGTCCCATGCGCGCACGAAACGCGCACCCGGTAGCACTGGCGCAACGGGCAGCAATTCAAGCATGTGCGGCTGGAATACGGAGCCTTTGGGGTCGCGCGGCTGCCCCATGTATAGCGTCCAGAATCCATGCGGATCGGCTTCCCGCATGATCGTGTATTTCGCGGCCGGAAATTGCGCTTCCCAAAATGATTCGTCGCGCTCGTTCAAAACCGGAATCAGCAACTCTTCCCACTTCGTGCCCAATTCGCCCGCAAGGCATCGCCCGGATATGTCATCGGGCGCTATGCGCTGGCCAATGATTACGATTGGCACATTGGGGCCATTGGTACGGCTTAGCAGGGTTTCTTTAAAGAAGTTCCAAGACTGATTCTTGACCACGGCCGAACGCGCGTCATCCATGCGCACGCCATCATCCAGCACGATTGCGCCGCCGAATGTCTTATCGACGCGCCGCCGGCCGGCACCGAAACCTTGCAGACTACCGCCTGGGCCGCCGGTTCGGACTTCGCCGGTAACTATCGCGCCCTCGCGCAAGACTTGCCACTTGTCGCGGCTGTTCGCATTTGGGTCAACAGTGATGCCCGGAAAAACCCTCTGAAATAACGGTGTCGCCAGAATTGCTTGCACGATGCCGGAAGACTTCGCCGCTATTTCCTGCGAATACCCGGCAAGAATCCAATTGCTGTCATGGTGCCGCCCGATGCAATGCGCTATCCACAGACACGCAAGGTGCGTCTTGCCTGCGCGCGGCGAAATCGTAAGCACCGATCGCGGCTTGCGCCCATTGTAAATGTCATCGAAGTGAGCAACGATTTCCAAGTGGCAGGGCTGCCAGTCGAATGGCTGCCCCGTCATTTCGGTGTGCATCAAGTCGATAAACGTTTCAAGATCCGTCGCGGCGAGCAACTCACGCGCGCGCTGTATCTGCGCGTCGCTGGGCTTGCGCGTGGTGCTCTTACGTGGCTTACGCGGCGGCTTGCTCATCTTGATCCCCTTGCGCAACCGTGCGCGCTTCCACGTCCACGACCTCGGGCGCAGGTAATCCACGGCGGCGCAGTCGATCCATTTCCAACACGTGCGCCATATCGGCCGTAAACTCTTCCCGGCTTGCCCATGGCACGGGCGAGCCTGCGCCCGGGTTGACGGTATGCGCTACCTGTTTCGGCGCGTCCACCCCGCGCAACTTGCGAATCTCGGCACTGACTGCCACCAGCTGCGACAACGCGGCAAGCGCTGGCGCACGGTTGCGCAGTTTTACCTTGAGTTCTTTGCCAGTACGCGGATCAATCTGCGGCAGTCCCGTCGCGGGATCAATCACGGTGTCTTCGATGACGCGGCCGGCATTCACAAGCGGCGCGTACTCGTTCAGGATCTCCAGCGCTTTGGCGCGGATCAATTCGAGTTGCGCTAGCTCGTGCTCGATCATTGACTCCGATGCGGTCATGATTGCTTCACGCTTGGCAGTGCGCACGAGTTGATGCGCGCGCCCGGTAGAGACGCCCATCAGTTCGCCAATCTGCCGGTACGGTAGGCCAGCGCGGCGCAACTCCACGGCGCGCTGGATTAATTCCACAGTGCTCGCCGTGTGCTCGCCCTTCGTGCGTACCGTATCGCCCGGGGCATGTGGTACGGGTGCCGGCAACTCGGGTAGCACGCCCACGGGTGCATGCTTGATCCGCACGCCTGTACGGGGCATCCGGGCCGCTGTAGGGGCCTTCGGGGCAGTCGGGGCGCTTGTAGGGGCTCCGGCGGGCTCCGGCGGGCATGCTTGACGCGCTGCATACGTCTCATATGCGGCAATTGCGGCAAGGTCCTCCGGGGATGGCGAATAGGTCATGTTTTGGTCTTCAATTTTTCAATTTTTAAAAACTGCAGCATTGCTATGCCTGCTCGCTGCGCTTGCGGCGCGATCAGCACGACACCACCCTTTTTTTCGCAACTCGCCCCCGGGGCCTGGCGCGGGTACTCAGGCACCGATACGTGTGTACGTGGGGTAAAACGTGAACAGTGGCAATTATACGCCTATACGTTCAGAGGGAAATCTGCACGACAACGCAGAACACCGATTGACCGCGGCAGCGCGTCGAAGGTTCGCCGGGTGCGCCGGGTGCGTCAATTGCTCCAGGGTCGCGCCAGTTTGCCGCCGGCCGGCGATCGCGCGCGCGGGGCGCGCTGCGGGCGAAATTCCACGCGGGGCTGGTCGAGCTGTTATCCACGGGGGTAAAACGACAACCTGCTGCTGTCGTCACACTGGTCGAGCTGTTATCGACGGGGGGCAAAACGACAACGTTCCTACCATAATCAATATGTCGTTTTGTCGTTTGAGTAGTAAAACGTCATATTTCCCCTTTACCTACATATGGGGTTAAACGTCAAACGACAAATAGATTGAGTGACGGGGTGTTGTCGTTTAGCTACCGTCCATAAATACAGACGGTCGGTAAATGACGAAAAGCGAGCACTACAGCTCGCCCTGGAGATTATGGAGCAAGGGGGATCACTTCGGCTTGTACTCGGGAACAGTCGCCGCGGCGCCCTGGATTGGCGTTGCCGCAAGTACTGCAAGCGCCGCACTGGGTGCAGCGAGCTGCCACGTCCCCGGTATTGCTCCACCTTTCCCGCCCTTGTTACCCTGGCGCCCTGTTGAGACAATCACGCCAGAATCGATCAAGCGGGCCGCAGCGCGTTCAACTGTCCGCTTGACTAGCCCGGCATCCTCCGCAGCTTCGAGCAGCTCTCGGCGATCGTATGGCGTACAGTCGGCCATAGTCTTGCGCAGCCACTGCTCCGCTTCGTTGCGCGCTGTGGGTTTCGGTCCGCGGGGCTCAACGTCGACCGCGGCTGCGTCGAGCAATGTCTTCGCCGATCCGTAGAGCTGTTCGCCCCATTCGATCGAGCTTATTCCCTGGTCTTCGGGGTCGTTCTCGTCGCGGTCCACCTTGATGTCATAGGCGAATCCGTCACCCGTGGGGCCTAGATTGTTCTTGATGCGGATCAAGTGGCATTTGAGTTGCTCGTCCTTGTACCGCACTGCGAAGAGCACCAGCCGTGCCACGGCTCCGAAAGCTAGGGAGCCCGTCACACGCTCCAGCGGTTCGCGGCCGCTTGTGCCCTTGGATAAGTGCGTGATACCTAGGACCGCGGCGCCTGTGCGCTCCGCAAGGTCACAGACGGGCTGCATACTGCGGCGCACTTCGGTGTTGTGGTGGCTGTCGCCTGATACGACATTGACGACGGGATCGAGAATGATCAGGGACAGTCCGTCGATAGCGGCGGCCGCGCGCTCCAGGTCAAGCATATCCGTGGCGGGGTCGAACGATCGGCGAGTGCCCTGGTCGTAGGAGTGCTCGACGAAGTAGACCTGTGACAGATCCGCGCCCATGATTCGCAATCGTGGGATGAGGGTCTTGTCCTTGGAGTCTTCGCCAGTCCATATCAACACGGATCCGGGCTCACACTCGTGGCCATCTGGCCAAGTTCCGCCAGTGGATACGGTCGACGCTATCTGCATAGCGCACGTCGTCTTGCTGGTACCGGCGATGCCTCCAAGTAATTGCAGGGCATCGAGGGCTATAAAACCGGACCATAACCAGCGAGTGCGCTGCTCTTCGTACTGATCCCCGCGCTTGACGGTCACGCCAGAGAATGCCGGCGCCGCGGGTGGCAGTGGGGCAAATGCCGGCGGATTGGGCAATGGCGCAAGTGGTACGGGGACGGGCTGCGGCGTCGTGACGGGCCACCCCGCTATGCTGCAGAACTGCTGCCATTCTTCGGCGGGCCTGCCGATGTAGATTGCCGCGAGCGCGGGATCGATCAGCATATGATCCCCTTGGCGTTAATCATGCCCTTGAAACCGCGGGCGCGGTCTTCGTTGCGCTGCGCGTCGAGTGCGGCAACGATGGGGCTAAGGTCAACGCCCGGCGCAGCGTACAGCCACGACTGGGCGCCGAAATCATACATATTGAAGCCCAACCAGTGCGTCTGCCACTCCACTAGGCCATAGTGTGCGCACAGTCGATCGGGTACGCGCGCGTCGCAAGTCAGTAAATGGTAGCCAGTGGGGAGAATCCACGCCTGCAGGGATCGCGTACCAAATGCCGCCGTTAGTTCCGTGATGCACTCGCGGGAATAGATGCTCTGCAACGCGATCGGCTGCAGCTGTGGGCATGCTTGCCGGAATTGCTTGATGCGATACGCGCGGTATGGGGTGATGCGCGCGGGAGGTTTGCCGCTTGATCGTGCGGCACGGGCTGCGCGCTGTGCTAGTCGGTGCGCAGGCTCTTCCGTTAAGGATGCGGTGCTGTTCGCGCGGGTATGTCGGTAGTTTGTAGACATAGCAAAACCTGTTTAAGAGACTCCCAAGAGTGCCGTCTTGGGAGTCAATCCAGTTTCCTGGGAAGACTTTGCGCGGGAAGCGCGAGAGTCTCTTAAGCAGGCTTCCATCCCCGGCACGGAATGGCGTCTGCGGCGCTCAAGATCGCGTTCTATCTGCCGGTGTAACCAGTTGCCGGCTACGCAGTCCAGACTGCGCAAATCAAGCAAGTAGGGAACACCGGGATATAGCCTGCGATGCAGCTCTACTTCGGCCAAGTGGTACAGCTCAAGCTGTGCTTCTGCGAGTATCGATTCGATCGTGGGAGTGGTCATGCTGTCACCCCGCGCGGCAGCACGTAATGGCTAATCCGCGCCGCGCGTGTATCCGCGTACCTGAATGCGGCCTCTCGGCAGCGCGCGTAATGCTTGTCGGATATCAGCTGGACGTCGCTGTTGCATTCCATGCGCCACGCGCGCGCAAGTGATTCGTCCGATCCATCTGCGAGTAGCTCGCGGATGTACTCCCGATCCTGCTCGATTTCTTGCGACCGATTCGCAAGCGCATGCGCGGCTGCGTGCGTCACGCGCACCCGTTCCAGCGCAGCCTGATATTCCGGCAAATCGGGGCGGGAGAATCCGATACGGCCATCGGCAAAGTGGATCGGGTGCAACGCACGGATTCTATTTACTTCGGCCTCGGCGGACATATGCTCTTCACATGCGTCGGGCAATGGGTTGATCCCTGCGAGTGCGCAAAGATCAATGTACATCTGACTGTCTTCGGTGTTCATGTTCACGATTGGGTCCTTTGGGTTTTGGCCACGATTGGCCTATTGGGTAAAATCTTCGCCGCGGGCGGGGCGTCGAGACTGCGCAGCCACGCATCAAGGTTTTCCATTCGTACCAGCGTGCGCCGGCCGGCGCGCGTGGCGATCAATTTGCCGGCGGCTATCGCGTTGTACAGGCTCGATCGGCCTAGCCCGCAATGGCGCGCGGCGTTCTCCACGCTCATCGCCATCGGGGTGGCCGGTGTTGCTACTGCTGTGTGTGTGGTCATGTTGCGGTCCCTGGTAGTGCATCACAATATGGGGACCATCATAGAAAGCGCGCTATGAGCGGATCAAGCGCTTTCACACCGCACACGGGGTGTGCGGCCGTTCTTTCACTCCGTAGACGGGGTGTGCGGCCGTCTCAGATGCCGGCTAGCAAGTCGTAAGCGCGCCGCCAGCTATTGAATCCGAAGTCTTTGCAATGCGCACGGCACCACGGCTCGCGCTTGGGTCGGCCAGCCTCTACGTATGCGGTGTGCATTGCATTTCGGCGAGCCTCGAAATCTCTTGATTTATTGAGGTTGGAGGCTTTTTCGGCAAAAGCAGTTTCGAACATAGGTCGATGGAACATATCGGCAAGTTCCACTGCACGTCGGATTCCCTCGACGTTGCCGTCAGTGACGGATTCGCGAACTTCTGCAATCTTTTTCAAGAGGATGGTCTTGTAGGCTGGCGGCGACCACTTGCATAGATCTTCTAGCGTCCCTAACCATCCTGAGACGTATTCGTGATCTGACTCATATACGGTTGCTTCGATGCGCTGCATGTCTTGCAGCGACTCTGCTATCTGTGCGTTAAGCACGGCCTGCTTCGCGGCGGACTTCTTTGGCTTTTTCACGATGCCGCTTTCGTTGCTTTTGCTGCTTTTCGTTCCTCACGCGCGTGTCGGCGTTTAATTTTCGCCAATAGTTTCGCGGCAGAGGGATGCATACCCGCGGATATCAGCCGTTCCTCCTCGGATTGTTCCACCTTGGGCTGTTCCACCTTCGGCCGCTCATCGTGGATCTGATCACTCTGGCAGTACTTGCCCCAATCGTTCATTAGTGCGCGCCGACGGTCGAGTGCGTCTCCGCGCTTGTACGCTAGTTCCGTGGCGTCGCCGACCGAGTGCGCAATACACTGCTCGATCAATTCGCGCGGGTACTCCGTGCGCTCGTATGCCCAATCGCGGAACGCACTCCGGTAGCCATGCACCGTGAAGTCGTACCCGATCCGGTGATGCATCGCTAGCACGGTGTCGGCGGCGATCATCTTGCCGCGCTTGCCGATCGGAAAGAGTAGCGGGGACTCGCCGCTTATCTGCTTCGCGCGCTTCAGAACGGCCAAGGCTTCGTCGCTGAGCGCTACCCGGTGCGCACGCCCCGCTTTCATTTTTTCGTCCGGGATGCTCCAGGTACGGGCCTTCAAATCGATTTCGGACCACGTAGCATGGCGCGCCTCTTTGGTTCGGCATGCCGTTAGCGCGATCCATTGGGCTAGCAGTTTTACCGGCTCCGTCGCGCGTGGTGTTTCGCGGATCTGGCGCATTACGTCGGCGATCTGTGCGAATGGCACGGCGGGGTGATTGCGGACCTTGGCGGCGCGCTTGCTGCGCTTGGGCAGACTCGCGTCTATCTGTGACCACATGTCGGCATCATTGGGCTGTAAGCGGTCATCGCGCGCGCCCGCCCACGTCAAAACGGCTTCGATGCGCCCGCGAAGCTTGCGCGCCGTCGTGGGAATGCTCACGCGCAGCGGCTCCAGGATCGGCACAAGGTCAGCCTTGCCGATCAGGTTAACGTCCATCGCGTTGATCGGCTTGCAGTACTTCGCAAGCGTGGATGTCCACTGCTTGCGGTGGTCTTCGGTCCACTCGGTGCCGTGCGCCGCGATGTAAGCGCGCGTGACTTCCGCGAACGTCGGGCGCGGCCGGTACTTCGCCAGATTGGCGGCACGCTCGCTGTCCCGGTACGTTATCGGATCAATCTGCTGATCCACAAGCTTGCGATACGTGCGCGCCATGTCGCGCGCTTCCGTCACGGTGTAGCGTTCGACACTGCCGAGTCCCATTTCGCGCCGTTTGCCAGCAAGGTGATACAGCAACACCCAAGTGCGAGTGCCGCCGCGCGCGATTCGGCAATACAATCCACCACCATCGGCAACTAACCTGCCGCCGCCCTTCGGCCGTTTTTTCTTGACCGCTACGCCCTTGAGTGCTTCAGATATTCGCCCTTCGCGTGTGCCGGAGTGCTTCGATTGGTTCATGATTTACCCCACTTAATATGCCCCATTCTGGCATACAACCGTGGACAATGGCAACCGCCGACATACAGTTGAGCCATTGATAAATCAGGAAAAGATCGGTGATTGCTTGCCAATCAGTAATAGGGTTTGGCACGCTGATTGCAGCCTTGGTATGGCTCGTGCTGAACCAGGCGCGACCGCTTGGCGAGGAAACGTGGCGCTTGGTGTTTGTCGTCGGCGCGCTGCCGGCTCTTTTCTGCTTTTATATCCGGCGCTCGGTCGGCGAATCGGAGAAGTGGCTCGAGGCGATCAAAATGCAGCGCTGGGCCGCCACCGAGGAGGACGGGCGTGGATCGCCCGCGACCGCGAAGGGCAAGCGGCCGTTCACGCTCGCCGAGATCTTCCGCGAGCCCGAAAGCCGCAGGCGCACGCTCCTGGCCTTCGTTTTGTCGTTGGCCACGACCGTGGGGTGGTGGGCCATCTCGAGCTGGCTGCCGGCGTTTGCGGCGCAGATGGCCAAAGCGGGTGGCGCGCCAAGCCCGGAGCAATGGGGGCTGCGCGTCGCCCTGCTCTACACGTGCGGGGCGGTCGTCGCCTACCTCCTATCGGGCTTCCTGGCCGATGGGCTCGGTCGCCGGGTCTACCTGTTTTTGACCTAC
>Ga0209517_10002916_pt1 | contig 23567 bp, 16 predicted proteins | sample PeaSoiMetSII2010_FD_187695 | JGI IMG/M metagenome (GOLD analysis project Ga0209517, IMG submission 187695) | Peat soil microbial communities from Weissenstadt, Germany - SII-2010 (SPAdes) (version 2) | ecosystem: Environmental > Terrestrial > Soil > Wetlands > Peat | place: Germany... | reverse complement strand
ACGATCGACGAGCGGCTGCGCTACAATCTGGGCCGCTGGAACCAGGAACCAAGGGTGGAACTGAAACTCAAACCGTAGCTTGGCCTGGCGGCCAAGCTGGTCTCAGAGGTTCTGATGACACACAGTACGCATCGCGGGAGTGATGAGATACGGAGGCTGTGACCCGGCTGAGATTCTGGCGTCCCTGGAGATGGTAGCGGCTACGCGGTGTGAGGATGATATTCCGCATGAGGACCTGGAGCGCATTGCAAATGATGCGGGCAAATGGCCGATAGGCACTCGCGCCGAAGTCATTATCACTAGCGCGAAGGGACCCACGGAAAAACCGAAGCGGAGAAGTCCAGTTTACCCCATCGAAGTGTGGGACAGTACCGCCGTGGGAGAGTTTGCCAAGCTGTGCGCTCACGATAACAACGTCCCCCGCAAGCTGTACGCTGAATCCTTCCGCACGGTGCTAGGCGCGGTGGTGGGTAATCAGCTCTCCTGCTCTGCTGTGGAAGGCGCAACTCCGCGAAGCTACACGGTCATTGTCGCGCCTTTCGGTAAAGGTAAGGGGACAGCAATTCGCCGGGCCGTCCGGTTTTTCAGTCAATCGGGGTATGGCACGCGAAGCACATCTGGTTTGACGGTCCAAGCGGAGACACCCGGTTTGTTATCAGGGCATCGGGACTTCATCTGGAAGCCGCAAGGCATTGGAGCATGGAACGCATCGGCGTCCAGTGTGCCCGGCATGGCAAGGCTGGCAAAGGATCTGGAGGAAACGGTCAAGAGTAAGCCACAGCTCACATGGGGTGGCACACTGCCGCGTATTTTGAGCGTGCATGAAGAAATGAAAACGTTTTTCAGCACGATTTACATAGACGGCGGTGTGGGAGTGGGCATGGACGGCGTGATCTGCCAGCTTTGGGACGATACGGAGTTCAACGGCACAGCAACCGGGACGCGGGAAGCGCAGTACGGTCAAATGATGTTGTCGCTTCTCGGCGGCGTCACGCCCGATGATTGGTTTGACCTGATTAGCCGGGGCAACGCAGTGGGCGGCGGCCTCATGTCACGATTGAATTTGATTGGGACTGAGGGCAAATATGAGAACGTCCCGAAGATGACACCGCCGAACCTTGCCCTGTTGCAGGAATCTTTTATTCCGCGCATCAAGCTACTGGCCGACGTGCCAGCGCAGATCGAATCCGATGAAGGCGCAGAGCGCGTGATTGCTGAGTGGGCCGACACATTACCAGAAGGCAGCGAACGTTTGAACGTGCAAGTGTGGCGTAGTGCGTTGCTGCTCGCTTGGCTCCGCCGTGAGGAACGAATCACAGAGAAGATAGCGGCGGACGCCGTGCGTCTTGGTCAGTATCAGGCTGCCAGCCAAGAGTTTTACCGTGTGCCAGATGCAGACAATCCAGTCGCAAAGTCTCAGGTGAAGATACTCCGCGTGCTGGAGATGAAAGGTCCAACGTCCAGGCGCGACTTGCAGCGGCAGACGCACGCCAGTCGCATCGGAACGCAACGATGGAACCTCGCGCTGGACGGTCTAATTAAGGAACTGAAGGTGGGCCTAAAGGACGGGCTGTACTTCGTGGCCGAGTGAGCGTGTCACCATGTCGCCATACGTGCCTGTTCTTCGATTCGCGCCATTTAAGTAAGTAAGTAAGTAAGTAAGTATAGTATTATCAATACGTTAGCTCAAACATGCTCTCTCGGGCACTATGGTGACACGGTGACAATGGTGACAGTTCCCGGCCCGCCGCGCCCGAGAGGTAGGGCGGCTAAATCTTGAGCGTGACACCCCCGGAAGGCCCGCAGTTTCATAACTTTACACAAACAAGTCTCGTATCATTTTGAGATATTCTGATTATAAAGGACTTATGCCGAACCGCAAGAGCTGAAAACACCGCTAAATTCAGCTATGCGCTTGAAACCGCAGGGCTTATCAAAGCAAGCGGGGCGCAAATGGGAGCGGCTTATCAAGGAGGTAGAAGCGTCCGGCCTTCAGCTCACGCCCGCCCACCGCGCCGCGCAGTTGAGACGACTATGGAATGGCGGGTTTGTTCGAAGGCGGTCTGTGGGATATTCGTGAGAAAAACCCGCCTCACTGTTTATGCGCGACAAACTGCCGAGTACCGCCTTTCACTTTGTCCTCGATGGAGATCGTCATCGTTTTCCCGTCAGGGGACGGCGTGAAGCGAATGACCTCGACCACTTTTCCGTCGCGTTTATCTGTCTCTTCGATCGTGTTCTCGCCAATGCGCTTTACTGAAACCGTGGTCTGGCTGAGATCCCCCTTGATTGGCGTCTCCGTTCCGTCTAACTTCGCCGCATAACTCATCCCGGCCGGATCGACGAAGCTGAAGGTATCGCCTTCCAGTTTCAAGGTGGCGACCATCGCATTCTCCGACATATTCACACGCTTCACGATCTGCCACGAACCCGAAACTGCATGTGACCCACGCGGTCCTTTGGCTACTCGGCTCAGGATGAATGTCTCACTCACCACATCGCCGTTGACGTTACAACTTTCCTTCCAGTCAATTGTGGCAGAGTTTCCATCGGATGAGACTGTCATCTTTGAAGTCCCAACCGTCTTCCCACTTCTCTTGTCGGTTTCCAAGGTCGTCCGGTCGTCCACTACCTGCAGGCCGACAGTGTCGTAGCACGGCTCTCCTGTGACCTTCTGGTCCCGGCCATCCGCGCGAACATCGAGCGGGGGATCACAGGTGGGGCAACGATAGGCACCGTCTTGCAGGAGATAGACCTCAGGTGCCCGTGGAGTGTCAATCTCAGTCGGCTCAGCCTTCCAGACACCGTCAAAGGGGCTCTGCGCCACCGCGAGAACTGACATCAGGCCCGAAACCAGAAGTACACAGCAAAGCGGCCTCATTCTCGACCTCCCTAAAACTGAATGGACTTTGCTATCCCGAAAGCATATCAGTTCTAATTTTCTGGAGACGAGTCTGGATAGTTTACGAAACCAGCCAGCGGGAGCCCGGAGGACTGGGCAAACGAGTCGCACGGGGATGCACGATCGGCGTGGTTGGCTGATGGCACTCAAATCGATGAGAACTACTACCGGAGAGAAATCAAGGTCGTCGACGAGAGGCTCGCCCTAGGCCGTCCTGAACGAGGCTTTCGTACAGGTGCAGCATTAGGAATTGCAAGCTGCACGGCCCATTGTCGCGACGGTTGCCCAGCGGCCGAGGCGTACCATTGGGCATGAGCAGCATACATCCAGAACGCCCCGGCTCGGACCCTCCTGATCGGTTGCTTACTGATGTCCTCGTTCGAGAAGAGGTAGACGAGGATGACGACGATGAGGACGACGAAGGCGACCGCAGGAAAAAGGAGGATGACGATGAGGACGACGAAGACGACGGCTACTCAGAGTGAGCATGCCCTTATTTATTTCAGTGGGTGAAGGATGAAGCGCGAACATTTCGTCAAGGTAGCCTCACTGGCCGGTGGGACGAGATCCCTACAGCGAGCGAGATCGGCCTTGTTTAGGAGGTTTGGGGAGCGCGGGGCGCAGGCCAGGCGAAGCGCTCGAAATCGCGGAGGTTGCCTACGTTGGCGAGCGACCTCAAATTGTCGTTTTGGGATCGTTTGCAAAAGGCCACGGGCGGAGCGCTAACCAGCTGAAATCAGGGCAGGATGGTCCCACTGGGGGGCGGCTTTCGTCGAATCGTGCGGAAGTCGTCGCTTTGCGGCTCGCTGGGTCCAGCCGGGTTCTGAGGCGGTGGGGGGCATTTGTCGGAGCCGGTCGCTACTTCGGCTGCCGGTTGCCCACAGCCGACACTGCAGTCTTGATCCTTCCCTCCACTTCGTCGCTCATATAGCCACAATCCAAACGCATGTAAACCGAGGTGTACGGGATCGTTGCTGTGGTTTTGATAAACAAGATTCGGAATGTCTTCCCGGCCTCGCCGATTTTGGTCATCACTTCGGTGTGCGGAATACTGGAAATCTGGTCTTTGGCAAAGGGCGCCATGATTTGCTTCCTCAGCTCCGATACTCCCGGGTAGTCATGCTCATCAATAAACTGAAGTTCCTGATCGAGAAAGACTGTGGCTCGCACGTGGCGTGACGAAGAAATGGCGCTCGCGACATAGCGCAGTACGGACGGCAGATCGGCGTTCACGACAATGGTCTCGATGCCAGGCTCGGCGTAGACCGGGAAGGCCGAATCTGCGACCACGATCCAGTTTCTGTGGCCATAGAGGGAAAGGCGATTCTGGACTATGTCCTTCCAATCGGAGGAGGACACACCGGCCGGGGTTTGTGCGAGGGATGAGCTAAGCAGCAGTACGAGGAGAAAAGAGGCGACACGCAATTTCAACTTCAATATGCTCATGATGACTCCGGTTGCAAATAAGAGGGTTCCGCGCCCGCAGGATGAATCATGACCATGAGTCCTAGGCATTGCCAACCGCACCGAACTAGGACGGCTGCTTTGTCGGTGCAGTCGGGTGCTGTTCTAGGAAACGCTCCACTTCCTGCCCGCTCGGCATGGAAGGTTGAGCGCCGGGCCGCGTCACCGAAATCGCCGCCACGGCCGAAGCGAAAAAGGCACTGTGGGAGACGGTATAGCCGCGCATCAATCCCACTGCGAATCCCGCATTGAAGGCGTCGCCGGCGGCGGTCGTATCCACGGCATTGACGGAAAACGCGCGGACACACTCTTTCGGTAGAGTCCCCTGGGCGATCAGGCACCCGCGCGCTCCCAACTTCAGCAAGACGTTCTTTGCGCCGCAGGCCAGGAGGCGATCGGCAGCTGCACAATAGTCCTGGTCGCCATTCCTGATGTTCGTCTTCAGCAACTCCAGGGTTTCAGTCTCGTTTGGCGTGATCCAGGAGACCCGGCGAAGTAGTGCTTGCGAAAGCTCTCGTGCCGGCGCCGGGTCGAGCATAATGGGGATGTTGTGCCTTTCTGCGAACTGCGCCAGGTAGTCGACTGTCTCCAGTGGGATCTCCAGCTGAGTCAAAAGAAATCCGGCACGCTCGAGAAGGGGCGCCGCTTTTTCCACCAGTTTGGGAGTGAGGTGCCCGTTCGCGCCGGGCACAACGACGATGCTGTTCTCGCCGCGTAGATCGGTTGTGATCAACGCAACGCCGGATGGGCCTTCGACAGTATTCACACAGGCCGTGTCCACGCGGGCATCATTCAGCCCATTGCGCAGCTGCGTTCCAAATGCGTCGTCCCCGACGTTGCCAACCATCGCAACGGGGCACCCGAGTTTCGCTGCTGCAACCGCCTGGTTTGCGCCCTTCCCACCGTAGAAAGTCTTAAAGCCTCTGCCGATGACGGTTTCGCCGACTCGCGGAATGTGATCGGCGCCCGCTACTAAATCGAGGTTGATGCTGCCGACAACAACAATGGATTTCTGCATAATAAGAAGACCGTTTTCATCACCGTGTCACCATGGGAGCAATCGCGATTGATGCAAGCCCAAGCACGAAGAAAACAAACATGGCAGGAATCAGTTTGCGGGCGGCGGCAGGAGCGGTGGCGAATTCTTTCCAGATGAAGATCCCCCAAATTGCGGAGACCATAGTCGCGCACTGACCGATAGCGTACGAGACTGCCGGACCGACGATTTGTGCGTGGGAAGCAACAAAGTTGAAGACCGTTCCTGTGCACCAGATCAAGCCACCAAGGACTCCCCAAACATGCCAGGACTGCCGTGCCTGGAAATACCCAGACATGGTGACGGGCGGAGTACCGGTAAGCGGCCGTCGCATAAGGAGGTAGTTGACCGGCACGGCGCAGAGCGCCGCACCAACGGCAAAGAAAAACGCTACGCTGTAAGGTCCCAAAGAAGCATGCCCAGTAACAGCCTTCGTGACTAACGGATAGAACAATCCCATGAGGACGCCACAGGCGATGCTGATCTGAATTCCTCGGGTGCTTACCGACTGGGTTTTCTGTTCGCGCCTGCGGTACGCTGCCGCGTCAATCACGATCGCGAGCAGGACGAGGGCAACACCACCAAACAGGAGCAGCGGATTCCCCTTGGGAGCGAGCACGTAGTTGAGCAGAACACCCACAACCAGCGCCAGCCCAATGCCCACCGGAAACGCAACCGCCAAACCGGCAATATCGATGGCCGCAACCAGCAACAGGTTGGCAACATTGAAGACTGCGCCCCCGGCGATCGCGAACAGGATGTGGGTGGCATCGGCTTGGTGAATGTTGGCCAGAAATGACAGCTCACCTCCGCCCACATTGCCTAGGCTAAAGCCCCATAGAAGGCTGCCGAGCAGAATCCCGAGAATGTAGTCCCAGTAGAACAACTGGAAAGCATAGCCGGGAGTGAGTTTCATGGTGTTGGCCCACGACCCCCAGCACAACATGCTCACGATCATGAACAGCAGTGCGATGCCATACGCTTCCGGCTGATACATGGCTCTCCTAGATGAAGACGCTGTTCAACACTCCACGGACTGCCGGATGGCGCGAACAAGAGGGATCTCGCCCGCGCCATGCTCCAGTCTAGAACACGAACTTCATGTCCAACTGCATACGGCGCCCGGGGCGGGCTCCGGTAATATATCCGAACTGGCTCACAGGGTTGACTGCCCGGTCGTCGTAGTTGTCGATGTATTGCCACTGGGAGTGGTTGAAGGCGTTGAATGCATCGGCGCGGAAAACCAGTTGCCGGCCCTCGCCAAACACCGGGAAAGACCTTTGCAGCCCCATATCCCAGTTGTTAATGCCGGGCTGGCGAAGATTGTTGCGCTTCTCGTTTCCTCGATGCACTGCGTAGTTGAAAATGCCCTGCGAGGTGTATGTCGGATCTGTGCTGGCAGCAGGCTCAGTATAGCAATTGACATTGAAATACTGGGTAAAGGTTCTCTTCCCGCGCGGGAGATTTCCGTTACAGGTCTGGTCGGGGACATCTCCCATGTAGTCGTAAGAACTGGTGTAGTTGTTCCAGACCGTGATCGGTGCTCCTGATTCGAACGTGCTGATCGAACTTAACTGCCAGTATCCGACCACCTCTCGCAAGAAGCGATTCTGGAGGGACTTTCCCGGCAAGGCGTAGGTAAGCCCGGCTACAAAGCGGTTGGTATGGTTTGCGTCGGATGGGCCATAACTCCATTCCGGGTGCCATTGACCGCCGAGTTGCCGGGCGCCGCCCTCACCACTCTCGCCGAAGTAGTTGTCCATTTGTTTCGACCACGTGTAGGAGACTTGGCTGGTCAGGCCATGCCAGGCGCGGGTTTTCAACTCGGCGTTCATGGCATTGTAGTTGTTGCTGCGGATGGCACGAACGCTGTTAATGCCATCCCAGCGGCCGGGCGCGATGGCTGTGAGCGGACGCGCATTGTAAAAGTCAACGGAGTTGAAGTAGGTACCTTCTGGCGGCAGGTTCAAGTCGTACTGAATCGGCAGATGCGTACCCTTGGAACCCACGTACCCGACGCTTGCGACCACGGCCTTTCCGAGTTCGCGTTGGATATCGAGGCTCCAGCGCTGAATGTAGGGCGTGACCCAGGATTTTGCATCGGTGGTAGCATAATTGCAGCCTACACAGAACCCGAGGGTTCCACCGTCAGTGCCCAGCGGATTCGGCCAAGTGCCCCTGCCGACCGTCTGGGCAGCAGGCCACGCATCGGCGAGCGTGTAGAACGTTTCCGCCGGATCGGGCACCATGCTGGCGGAACTATAGGTCTGCCCTCCGTAGCCGGGCGAGTTCCAGAACATCTGATCGAGGAACTTGAATCGGCCAGATTCGTAGAAGATGCCGTAGCCGCCACGGACCACTGTCTTGTTATCCAGCCGATAAGCGAGCCCGATGCGAGGCGCGAGATCCTTCTTGGCGGCGGAAAAGGGATGATTGCTCGTCCCAGGAGTTAATCCCGGCATGATCATTCGCCATCCCGGATAGGTTTGATCCAACACGCCCCAGTAACTGTTCACGGAATAGGCCGGCATGGGCAGGTCGTAACGCAGGCCAAGGTCCACTGTGAGCTTCCGGGTCGCTTGCCACGAATCAGTCACATAGGCAGAGTACTCGGGCATTCCGAAATACAGGCTGGCATCGCCGCTGGATACCGGGGTGCGCTGGCCCATCTGGGTTACAAAGCCGGTTTCAAATTCGGCGATTGTGTTGAAGCCCGAGCCGTCACCGATGTTGGGGCCTTTGCTGGTGTAGTTACCGGCAAAGTAGACGGAACGTACGACGTCATTGTCACGCTCATAGCGGCGGGCCATGTAGTACCCGAACTTCACTGTGTGCCGGCCAATGACTTTGGCCAAGTTGTCGGAAAGCTGGAAGATGGGCACATACTGATACCAGTACTCGGTTGATCCCAGGCTCAGATCATTTCCGAAGTAAGTGTTGTCCCAACCTAGATTGACGCTGAAGGTCGCGTCATTGTTGATATTGAATAGGCTCTTGTCGTAGGACGTGAAACCCGCCATGTTCGTGGACGTATTCTGGAACAGACTGTGGATCCACGACGTTTGCGAAAACCGGTTAGCCTGTGCTGGATCGTCGCTGAAGTTGTAGCCCTTGGTCCAGCTGACATTGAACTCGTTGGTGAACGTGGGCGTGAAAGCGTGCACGTAGTGAACCTGGTAGGTGTTCACGCGGTGCAAGGGGCCGTTGTTCATGTTCAATTCGGGGACGAGCCCGCCCTCGTTGATGGCGCTGCCGTTGTCGCGCAACCAGCGGAAATAGACGTTATCTCGGCTGGTAAAGGTGTAGTCGGCGCGAATGGTGTAGTTGTTGTTGTTGAGTCCAGAAGTATGGGTCCCGGCAAAATTGTCGAAGTCGCCTTGGACAGGAGACACATAGCCGGTCGGCTCCGGGAAATGAGAAAGATATGCCAGAGCATTAGCATTGGGGTTGGTGATGATGTTATTGGAGAAAAACTGCCGCAACTGGGTAGTCGGGTTGTAGGTTGTGGGATCGTAAATCACGTAACGGCAGTTGGCGGGCGCATTCGTTGAACCGTCGCACAGTGTCGGATTTACGGGAAAGCGCGTCAGCCAAGCGCTAAAATCGCCAGTGCGCTCGACATCGGTCGGAACATATGCGGTGTACTGTTTCGAGCCGCGGTTGCGCAAACGCTCGAACGATCCGAAGAAAAACAATTTGTTCTTTCCGTTGAAGACTTTGGGGATATAGACCGGTCCACCGACCGTGAAGCCATACTGGTTCTGGTGATAGGCACTGCGCGGTATGCCCTGAAACTTGCTGTAGGGATCAACTGCGTTCATGCCCGCATTCTGGAAGGTGTCGTACACCGACCCATGAAAGGCGTTGGTGCCGGACTTTGAAGTCACGTCAATCTGGCCTACGTCCCGCCCGTATTCTGCGGAGTAGTTGGACACTTCGGCTTTGACTTCCTGGATGGTGTCCTGGTTCACGTTCATGACCGGGCCTTCCACCCAATTGTCGTTGTTGTTCAGACCGTCAACGTAATACCCGACGCCATACTCGGTGCCGCCCACGTTCAATTGCATGGCACCCGGCATGGTTGCCGAAGCCAGTCCCCAGGCCAGGCGTGAAGTGTCGCCTGTGCCGCTGTTGAAGTTCGGCAAGATCTGCGCATAGTTCAGGTAGTTGCGGCCTTGAATGGGAAGGTCGGCGGCAAACTTATTCTCGATGATGCCTGACACATTGGCATCGTCGGTCTTAAGGAGAGCGGCCGCGCTGGAGACTTCCACGATCTGCTCGGCTTGGCCGATCTTCAGGGCAAAGTTCACGCGCTTGGTGGTTCCATTTTCCAGCGGCACCTCGGTGGAGATGGCCTTGGCAAAGCCTTCTTTCGTGACCTCGACCTTATAGCGGCCAGCAATCAGGTTCGGAAACTGATAGTCACCGGCTGCGTTTGTGGTCTCCTTCCACTGGACGCCGGTCTCGACGTTGGTAAGCGTTATTTTCGCGCCTGGGATCACAGCCCCTTGTGGGTCGGTGATGGTGCCGACGATGGTGCTGGTGATAATGACTTGTGCGAACAGCGCGGTAGCGAGGACGCAGAAAGCTAGCAGGAACAAGCCGCGGTCACGACGCATAAACTCCTCCTGTGTAACGGTGCCGGCCCCGACGAGAGATCGCAGCCGGGATTAGCGGTCAAGTCTCCATATTTTGAAACGTTTCAAATCGGCAACGACGCAGTGTATGCCTGCCTTTTGAGCGTTGTCAAGCAGAAATTGAAGTGCGTGCCGCGGAGCTGGGAATCGATGCCTAGAGCACCTCGACTGCTTCTGCCCGCTCCCCTGGGCAGAAAAGCAGAATGCGCGCTGGAGGGAAAGGCAGCCGGGCGACCAGAACTGCCCCTCCAAATCGCTATCTGCTAGAGGCTACTCCGCATCCTGAACGCAGCGGAACCCGAGCGCTCCGGAGCGGTCCATGCTGGGCGCCATCATCAGGAGTTTTCCGTGCTCGCCGAGCTTATAGGCTTGCGGAAAATACCAGATGGACCCTTGCGGCTGGTAATAGCTGCCGCCACGGAGAATCCCGCCACGGGTGTGCTCGTCCTGAAATTCTTCCGTCCACTGCCACACGTTTCCTACCAGATCCATCACGCCGAACGGACTTGCCCCTTGCGGGTGCGCATCGACTGCATCCGGTCCGTGCATGGTTCGACCTTTGTCGGCCGCCGGAACTGCCTCGGCATTCCACGTGTTTCCCCAAGGGTAGGTGCGTCCATCCGTTCCTTGGGCCGCGTACTGCCACTCCCACTCGTGCGGCAGACGCTTGCCGGCCCAAGCCGCATAAGCCCGCGCGTCTTCCAGTGAAACCCAGGTGACCGGCTTGTTCTCCCAACCTGACGGATAGTTCCCGTCCTTCCAGTCGCGGAGGAAATTCAAATCATCCTGCGGATGATAGTGGGTGGCATCGAGGAACTTCTTGAACTGCGCGTTGGTCACCGCGTACTTGTCGATCCAGAATGACTTCAGGTGCATGGGGTGATCGTGAAAACGGCCCGGCGAATCCTCCCATGGATACTGCACATCTACCCCGATATCATCGGATCCTTCAATCTCGATGCCCGCCACCCGAAAATCGAAGTCCCCCTCGGGAATCTTTAGCATGTCCGCAGGCGATCCAGAGGGAGGCTTGGTGGCGGCGATGGGCACGATCTGTTGCAACACAACTTTCCACTCATGGGAGTAAGCAGCAAGCGGGGTCAAGCTCAACTCTTTCATCTTCGACATCAGTTTCTGAATATCGGCATCTGGGGCGCTGTGTGAAGCCAGCAAGGCTCCGTAGCCGTGCGCCTCGATCGGAAAGCTGAGCAGCATCCGGCCCGACAGACTCTTGGCGGGCGTGAGTTCGACTCCGTGATAGAGATCGAAATAGCGCATGCCGTCTTCCAGCGCCAGTTCGATCTGCGGACCTTCCACGTTGTACTCGTTGCGGTTCACAATCGTCCAGACGGTTTGCCGGCCCAATGGCCACCGGCTGGCAAAGACACCATAGCGCAACATCGGGGCCAGAGGCTCCCAGTCAGGACTGATAAGAAACGGGGCCAGCGCGCGTTCCATGGTGGCGACACGGCGGGTGGCTTCCGCGTCGCGCGGAGTGATTCCGTTCCAAATGCCCCATATGTTCTCCCAGCACTCCCAGCCCACTCCGTTCAAGAAGGCAAACTGCAGGTTGTCGGTCTTGTCGCGCTTCCAGCGATCGGAAATGTTGACCTGGTGCCGCGTTTCCAGCCATTTGTATTTGTCTACCATGGGCACAAACGGATATTGATATTGCCCCCAGGTCAGGACATTCCAGGCCAGCGCTTCATCCGCCGGTCCGCCTTCGGGCTCAAAGGCGAGAGGATGACCGGTCTTGTCGGCAGCCAGCGAGAAAGCCAGTGGCACTCCATCCTGGGTATCACCGTTAATGCCGTCTGCGCCAATCTCCGCCATCAGGGTAGCAATGGCCTCCGGCCACGGCATGCCCGGATCCCTGGTCCCTTGATCCCACATCATCATGGGGAACAGGACGCGCACCCCGCGACGATGGAAGTCGGCGATCATCTGCCGCACCCCGGGGATGCCTCCCGGCATGGAGCGGATCATGTCGTGCTGGTTACGGTTGTCGATTCCCATGTTCGGATAAGTGGGCCAGATGAGCACCGCATCGATTCCGCCATACCTCTTTTCCAGATCATCGAGATAGCGGTCGACGGTGTAACGGTGTGCGACCGGGTCATAGAAGTAGCGGTCTTCGACCATCATTTGCGGCTGGAGGAAACTGGACTGCGTCCACTTGAGTGCAGGCAGGTCGTAGCGCGAGCCGTCATAGCCGATGCGAATGCGGCGTTCGTTCCGCCAGTGACGAATGTCGGACAGCCAGGCATCGTGCTCATTCTGCGTGCACGGCGCGGATCCGCCTTCCCACGCGCCTTTCATGTTGAGGCAGCCTGGCGTGGGAATCTGCTGGCGTTGGGGCGAGAATCTTGAGTCTTGAGCTGAAACCATGCTGACGGCAGCGAGAAGAACGGCAACGAGAAATGACGGGATTCCGAATCTCATGAGTGCACTCCAAATCGAGAAGCGATATACGGGGCTCAATATAAAACGTTTCAAGCCGGGTGTCCATGCTTGATTGCGGCCAACGCCTGCAGCAACCGCGTCTTGGACGCACATCCGGGGCTGTGATAGAAGACCTAGCCCCGGTCAAAAGGAGTAGAACATTGTTACCCAGAAAGGTGGAGCGAGATTCATGAAGAAGAGCGGATTCACATTGCTGATCTTTATCACCTTGGCTACGTTGCTTTCGGCTTTCTTGCAGAGTCAAGAACTGGCTCAGAGCAAGACGCCCGCGGCGGATAGAACCCTGGTGCTTTCCCATGCGGAATACCTTGACCGGGTCCAAGCCATCTGGACGGCACAGATGATTGCGCAGTATACGGGTAGTCGATTCGAGCACCAGCCTGCGTCGGTTCTTCCGGAGACACCTCTAAGCCACCTTCCCAGTTACGCTCCGGTGGACGACGACTACTACTACGAAATGGTGGCGGTCCGCGCCTTCGAGAAATACGGCATCGGGCTCACCGTCCAACAACTCGGTCAACAGTGGCTTGAGAACAACGCCGGTTCGTGGGGCTCAAGCGAACAGGCATTGTTGCTGCTCAAGCGCGGCATCAAGCCTCCCGATACTGGGCATCCCCGGTACAACAAGCTCTGGTGGACGATTGGGCCGCAATTCAGCAGCGATGTATACGGCGCCTTGAGTCCGGGAATGCCGAACGTTGCCGCCGAAACGGCTCGTCTCCTTGGCCACATCAACGGCTATGCTGAGGGAACAGACGGGGCTGTCTTTGTTTCTGGAATGATCAGCATCGCTTTCGTGGAGCGGGACCCTCACATCATTGTTCGTAAGGCCGCGACCTTGATTCACCCTGACTCGCCGTACCGTAAGTGCCTGGATATGGTGATCCAGATGGCGGACGGGGGCAGCAGCCCCGCTCAGATCTTCCGGGCGATTGATGAGCGTTGGGGTATCGAATACCCCGCCACGAACAACGCCGTCGTCAATGGCGGTTTCGTCGCCACGAGCGTGTGGTTTGGCGGGGGTGACTTTCAGAAAACGATTCAACTTGCCGTTCACGCTGCCGATTTCGCCGATGCTGACTGTAACGCGGCCAACGCTGAGTCCGTGGTTGCAGCGATGTCGGGCATGAGAGCTCTACCCCCTGAACAGGTGGCCGAACTGCACGACCGCATCAAGGGAGCTGAGATGGGGCCTCTAAAGTTGACACCGCCGGTAGATGAAAGCATCAGCGAATTGGCGAGGCGAACCGCGAAGCTAGGCATGGCAAATCTTATGTCTCACGGAGCCAACGATGACGGGAGCGCTCTCCGGATTCCAGTCGAGGAACCCGAGACTCAACCGGCCGAGTTGTTCAAGCTCGCAGATCTGATGCGCTATTGGAACCCCGATTGGACCCTGGAGCGAGCAGGGTTTGGCGGCGCAGGGGGCGGCATGCCGGGAATCCGTGGCATTACATACCTGGATGGAGAAATTCTCGCGACCTATCCCCGCGATGAAGTGCGAGGAACAGTCTTGAGGAGAACAGTCCGATTGGGGAATCAGCCAATTTTGAAATTCAAGGTGGGCGTGGATCAAGGGCGAGCGTGGCAGCTACAGGTCTATGTGAACGACGACAGGCTCCTGGACAAGCTGATCGAGGGCGTGTCGCATGCGCGAAGCTGGCAGGAAATCAATGTGGATCTAGCGAAGTACCAAGGTCGGGAGGTGGTGCTGCGGCTCTACCAGCGCGTGCTGATTCCGCACCACGAGGCCGGCAATGCCTATTGGCGGGACCTCGTCATGCAATAGCATCGGGCTGCCTGGGGCCTGCTTCAGCTCTGGCTCGCCTAACAGCTACACAGCTCCCAGATGGAAAATGGGATTCACCCCTGTCGCTCCCGCGATGAGTCGTTGCTGCTCCGCTTCAGTTATGGGCTGGAAGTTCTGAGCAACATCCATTCCCAGCCGGAAGTAGCGCTCATCACCCGGAGGAATGGCGGCGGTAATCGGTTGCGAGAGCGTCCAGCGCAATCCCATCGCGGCCTCGTCCGGGAAGCCGGCCGGCTCATACCAGCACTTGGGATGAGGGTGATCGTTCTTCGCAGAGTCCGGCCAAGTCGTCCTGGCCATACCTTTCAGCGCCATGATCCCCATTTCCTTCTGTCTGGCTTTCTCGATCACCTGCGGTCCGAACTTGGCCTGCGAGTAGAGAACAAAGTTGACGGGAAACAGAATGGTGTCGAAGTGATAGCGGTCCATCGCCGCGAGGGCCACTTCAACCGAATGGGCGGAGAACCCGATGAAGCGCAGTTTGCCAGCCTTCCTTGCCGCCTCGAAAGTCTCCACGGCGCCCTTGGGGCCTAAGATCTGCTCGAGATCGGACATCTTCGAGAGCGCATGAAACTGGTAGAGGTCGACATGATCAGTACGCAGCAGCCGGAGCGACTCGTCCAGCAACTTGGCCGAGCCTTCCTGGCTCCAGTCCTCTTCCTTGCAAGCGAGGAAGACCTTGTCGCGATAGGGTTGAAGGGCCGCTCCCAGCCGCTCTTGTGCGTTGCCGTAAGTCGGGGCAACATCAAAGTAGTTGATGCCTCGGTCCACGGCCTCTGCCACGATGTTGCTCGCAAACGACGGGCTGTTTTCCATCACCACAATGCCGGCAAAACCGATGATGGAGAGCTTCTCGCCGGTCTTGCCTAATGGTCTCCGGGGAACAGGTGTCATGGTATTGACTAGTTGTTCCGCCTTCGCGAGGGGCTCAAACATTCTCGTTGAGCTGACTAATCCGGCCGCTGCTCCTACTTTCAAGAAATCCCGTCTTTGCATGACATCCTCCACCGAAAAGGCTTTGACTTTCAGTGATTATAGGGTTTCTCCGAGTGCTGTACGAAGTTGGCGGGGAGCGGTTCGCGGATGACCATGATGCGGTCCACATCAACGTCCTGAAGCACCTGCTTGATGCCGCTGGGCCAGCGAATCTCGATTTCTTTGATGCGCCGGTTTGCGCCCAGGCCGAAGTGCACGCGGCTATCGCTCGAGGAAGCGAATCCGACGGCGGTGGTAACTTCATTCCGCTGTGACCGGCCGTCTTCGGTCGTGATGTGCACTTGTGCGCCGATCCCCATTCGATTGCTGGCTGTTCCCACCAGCTTGAGAAGAATCCAGTGGTTGTTGCCGCCAGAGATATTGTGAAACAGCTTGACTGCTCCGTTCAGCACCGTGACTACAGCATCCACGCGCCCGTCGTTGTCGATATCCCCGAACGCGACTCCGCGGTGCGGAGCTTCCTTCTGGAAGTCGGGACCAGCTTCGGAACTCACGTCTTCGAATTTCCCGTTGCCGAGGTTGCGGAAGACGGAATTTCGCTCTGGATATTGCCGTTCCGGAACCAGTTGGCTGATGTTGTCCAGAACATTGGAGCGGGCAACGAACAAGTCTTTCAAGCCATCATTGTCGAAATCAACCATCCCGTTTCCCCACCCGGACATTTGTGAAGTCAGCCGTGCCAGCCCGCTGCTGACTGTCAGGTCGGCAAACTCTCCCCGGCCGCGGTTCCCGTACAGAGGGAAGGTCTCGAATTCCACGGCAGTGTGCCAGATGTCAGGCAGGCCATCGTTGTTCACATCGCGGAAATCGGAACCCATGCCCGAAAGGGCGGCGCCATTCGACCCGTAGGCCACGCCGGCCAATTCGCCGACCTCCTCGAATCTCTTTCCTCCGACATTGTGAAACAGAAAGTTCCTCGTGGTGTCGTTAGCCACAAACGCATCCAGAAAGCCGTCGCCGTCATAGTCGGCGAAGGACACGCTCATACCTTTGCCAAACTGAGATGCGATCCCGGTTTCCTCGGAAACATCGGTGAAGGTTCCGTCCCCGTTGTTTCGGTACAGGGTATTGTGAGTTGGAGCGTAATACTGAGGATGACAGTAGCCCCGTTTACCGCCGCCAATCGTGCAGTAGGGGTCCTTGTTGACCTCCCACTTGCAGTAGTTGACGACGAACAGATCCAGGAGGCCGTCGTTGTTGTAGTCGAACCACCCCGCGCCCACGGACCACATTTTCTTGCCATCGAGAGTCGCGCCTTGCAGCCCCGCTTTGGCGGTTACGTCCGTGAAAGTACCATCTCCGTTGTTGTGAAATAGCTGATTCCCCGTAACGTTGGCGACGAATATGTCAGGCCAGCCGTCATTGTCGTAGTCACCTACGGCCACGCCCATGCCGTAGCCTACTGCGGCGACGCCTGCTCTCTCGGTCACATCGGTGAAGGTGCCGTCATGGTTGTTATGAAACAGGCGGTTCCAGTAGGCTGGGGATTCTTTCTTGAGTGAGGGGATTGCGGCTCCATTTACAACGTATATGTCGAGGTAGCCGTCATTATCATAGTCGAGCAAGGCTATGCCGGCGACCATCGTTTCGATCTGATTCTTGTTCGGAGTGGGTGAACTGGAGGTAGTGAAGTTCAGCCCGGATCTTGCAGCGATTTCTTCAAATCGAATGCCCGGCGGAGCGCTCGGGCCAGATGCCACGGCGAGCACCACAGCAGCGATCAGAATGACAATCAGCGAACGCATAGCACTTCAATCCTCGCGTTCTCGCGGACTTCTCTGGTGCCGAAGCTTATCATTCTTCAAGTTGCCGGCCAACGCGAGGAATCGGGCTCGTCAGTCGGGACAATGCGAAGTGCTACCATGCGGAATGAAAATGAGGACGGTAGTTGCATTCCTGTTGATGTCGTCATTCATAGCGGGGCAGGCTGGACCTGATCTGACGGCGGTCCTGCGGCAAGGGGCAAGACTCGTCGATCAAGGCAAATTGTCCGCAGCCCAGGAGTTGTATGAGAAGGAGCTAGGCAGTTACCCTGACGACCCTGACCTTCGCCTCGAGTTAGGTATGGTCTACTTTCGCCAGCGGAATTGGGCGAAGGCTGCCGAAAACTACCAGGCCAGCCTTGCCGCCGCGCCGGGGAAGATCAAACCTCTTTACTACCTGGCAGAGGCCTACTTCATGGAGTCGGACCTGGATCGCGCCCGCGACACGATTGCAGAGGCGGCCCGCATAGCTCCCGACGATGCGCAAGTCTGCCAGAAGTATGGGGAATATCTGAGCGCGACGATTGAGAGGCGCAAGGAAGGACTCGCCTGGCTGCAGAAGGCGCGCCGTCTCAATCCTGGCCTAGCGCGAATCGACTTTCAGATCGGTAAGACGGAATTTGACTTGACCGATTACCGGTCGGCAACCTCGAGCTTGGAGACGGCCTTGAAGAAGGACTCCAGCGACGGGCAGGCAGCGTTTTATCTGGCGGAGTCCTGGGCGAGCCTGGGTGATTGGGAGAAAGCACAGGGCGATTACAACTACGCCTTGGCTCACGGCCACGCAGACGGACCAACGTACTACGGACTGGGCAGAGCCCTGGTGGAATTGGGAAAGCCCGACGCCGCGCTCGCTCCGCTCCAACGCGCAATTGTCGTGCAGCCTTCGCTGAGCAAGGCTCATTTCCAGCTCGGTAAGGCATACCGTGAACTCGGCCGGAGCAAGGAAGCACAATACGAGACCAGACTCTTCTCCGCGATGACCGACAGGATTGACACATCCAACGAACTGAACGGACCGGAAGAGGAAGACGCCTGGAAGCGAGTAAAGCCGCTGCTGGAAGCAAACCAGGAGCAGGAAGCCCTCGAACTCCTGGCGAAGCTGCCCGTGGCAGACGTGCTCGATCATGGGGAACCACACTACCTGCTTGGGACCATGTACTACAGCTTGGGGCGGAAAGATGATGCGAAGCGCATGCTGAACATTGCCCGAACGCTGGCTCCGAAGTCGAGCCGCATCGTGGCATATCTCGGCATGGTTGAACTGTCTAGTGGAGAAACTGTGGCGGCGGAAGAATCGTTCCAGTCAGCTCTAACCCTCGACTCCGCAGAAGTCTTGGCACTGATCGGAATGGGCAGCATCCGATACCAGCAGAAGAGGTGGGCCGACGCCACGGAGTATCTGGAGAAATCGCGGACAGCCGACATCGGAGCACTGTTTATGCTCTGCGATGCCGATTTCCGCGTTGGAAGAACTGAGGACGCGCTGCTCACTGCCGAAGTCATTCGAGCCCTTGGCGCAGGTCAACAGCCTCTGCTTGATGAACTGGAAAAGCTGGTGAGACTTCATCAAACCGAGCCAGCACATATGGTTCCATAATCCCTGATCTGAATTGTGGTCACGCAAGAGGCCGTGTTCCTGCTACACTCCCACGTCATGAAAAAGACTGGCACTTGTTGTAGAGCATGTATGGTCGTGCTGCTCTCTCTGAGTGCGGCAACTGCGTTCGCACGCAAACATGAAACTGGATTTCTAGACCGAACGGTTTCCCTGAACGGAGAGTCTTACCGCTATCAGGTTTACGTGCCCCGAGATTTCGATTCCAAGAAGAAGTGGCCGGTCATTTTGTTCTTGCATGGTGCAGGCGAGCGCAACGATGACGGCCTGCAGCAAACCGATGTTGGGATCGGACATGCCATTCGTGTCAACGCCCCCAGGTTCCCGTTCATTGTCGTGATGCCCCAATGCCGAAAAGACAGGCGATGGATCCATGCGGACATGCAGGCGCAGGCAATGGCCGCGCTCGAACAATCGATCAAGGAATTTCACGGAGACCGTGACCGGCTCTATCTCACCGGCCTTTCCATGGGCGGTTACGGAACCTGGGATATGACCGCCAAGTATCCAGGTAAGTTTGCCGCTTACGTCCCAATTTGTGGCGGCATTTACGGCCCGGTGAAAGTGCCGGACGCACGGGTCGGACTCGCGGCCGATCCCAGCGTGGCTGATCCGTATGCCGAAACCGCAAAGCGCATCGGCGCTACGCCCATCTGGATTTTTCATGGCGCTGCAGATGACACTGTGCCCGTGGAAGAATCTCGCAAGATGGCGCAAGCGCTTGAAGTCGCGAAGGCCAACTTCCATTACACGGAATATCCTGGGGTCGGTCACAACGCGTGGGACAAAGCCTACGCGGAACCTGAACTGATTCCATGGTTGCTGGCGCAACACCTCCACTAAGATCGTGATCACCGCGCCGCGCTGGGAGGAAGACCGCCTGGCGCGTCAGTTGAAGGCGGAGGTTCGGTATCTGCTACAATTCCGCGTTCCAAGCGAGGCTAGCCGTAAATCTTCTGGCCTTCCCGCGAGGTGTTGAATGCATTCAAACAGAGCGCACGCGCACCAAGTATTCTGCAATTTGCTCGTCGGCATGTTGCTTGCGCTCGCCGCCGCGGCCCAGACCACTCGCTATTCCCCAGAAGGTGACCAACTCCCCGGCCCGGACTGCCTCAATCCGGTGAGGCCGTCGGCAGGGCAACCAAAGATCTGCACTCGGGAAGACTATAAGATCTGGCTCGACGACATCACTCACTGGCGCAACGAGATGCGGATTCGCGCCGGTTACTCCGGGCGGGAATACGAGCGGCCTGAATTGAAGTGGGCGCGGTCCAGTTTCATTCAGCCGCAGATGATGGTCGAGGATCGTTACTTCTACGATCCGGAGAGCGGCCAATACACCGTCGACAAATATCTGGACGATCTGGAAAAACGCTATGGCGGCATTGATTCCATACTGATCTGGTCGGTGTATCCCAACGTCGGCATTGACGATCGCAATCAGTACGACATGGTGGGGACCATGCCGGGAGGAGTCGAGGGTGTCAGGAAGATGGTCGTGGACTTTCATCGCCGGGGAGTGCGGGTTTTCTTCCCAGTGATGCCGTGGGATCAAGGCACGCACGATCCCGGTGTACCCAACTGGGAGGCTACTGCAAAACTGCTGGCGGACGTGGGTGCGGACGGGATCAATGGCGACACATTCTGGGGTCTGCCTCGTGCCTTTCAAACGGCAGCGGACGATCTGGGCCATCCACTGGTTCTTGAACCGGAACATACTCTGCTGGCTCCCTTCGAGGGGTTGACGTGGAACACCATGACGTGGGGCTACTGGCAATATCCCGCTGCGCCGATGGTCAGTGCGCTGAAGTGGCTTGAACCCCGGCACATGGTCAACGTCTGCGACCGCTGGAAACGCGACAAAACCGACAACCTCCAGTATGCGTTCTTCAACGGCGTCGGATACGAAAGTTGGGAGAATGTATTTGGCATCTGGAGCGGCATCGTCCCGCGTGATGCGGAGGCCATCCGTCGGGTCGCGAAGATCGAGCGGGCCATGGCGGACTTCCTGGTGAGCCCTGAGTGGCAGCCCTACGCTGCGACGGAACGATACGGGATCTATGCCAGCCGCTGGCCCCTGGAAAAGAAGACCTTGTGGACTATTGTGAATCGCCTTCCGACTGATACCGACGGTCCTCAGTTGCGGGTTCCCGCCCAGTCGGGGCTGCGCTACTTCGATTTGTGGCATGGCGTTGAACTGACGCCGCAGCTCGCTGGTGGAGGCGCGTTCCTTTCCTTCCCCATCGAGGCGCATGGCTTTGGCGCCATTCTCGCAACCCCCGACGCACCCGACGGCAAACTGCAGGCGCTCCTCGAGGCGATGAAGGCCCTTGCGTCCAGTCCGCTGACCAGCTATTCCAACGAATGGAAGTTCCTTCCGCAGCAAATGGCCAAGCTAGCCAAGACCGCGACCGCCAGCACAGCCCCGCCCGGCATGGTGAAGATTCCATCCGGAGATTTCGTCTTCAAGGTCAATGGAATCGAGATCGAGGGTTTCAATGAGAGCGGGGTGGACGTGCAATATCCGTGGGAGGACTCGCCGCGCCGCCACCATCTGCATACGGTGCACGTGGATTCCTTCTGGATCGACAAGTATCCGGTCACAAATGCTGAATTCAAGAAATTTCTGGATGCAACTCATTATCACCCCAAGGATGACTCGAATTTTCTGCGCGACTGGCGGAACGGCACCTACCCGCCGGGATGGGAGAACAAGCCGGTGACCTGGGTCTCCCTCGAGGATGCGCGCGCCTACGCTGCATGGGCAGGAAAGCGTTTGCCGCATGAGTGGGAGTGGCAATACGCCGCGCAAGGAGGCGACGAACGCCTCTATCCATGGGGCAATACCTGGGATGACGCGGCCGTGCCCGTGCCTGACAAAGGTCGCGCACTTCGCGGTCCGGACGGTGTAGACACTCACCCTCGCGGGACGAGTTCTTTCGGAGTTGCAGACTTAGTCGGCAACGTGTGGCAGTGGACCGACGAATTCAGCGACGAGCACACACGTGCCGCTGTGGTGCGCGGCGGAAGCTATTATCAGCCCCAAGGTTCGGTGTGGTATTTTCCGCAAGCCTATCGTCTTGACCAGCACGGCAAACTGCTGCTGATGGCGCCGAGCAAAGATCGGGCAGGTACGCTGGGGTTCCGCTGCGTGAAGGACGTGGAATAAATGCGCGGAATAGAAACGCAGAATCGCTTGTCACTTAGGCTGTTTCGGAAAATGCCGTCTAATACTGCACACACGACCACTCCAGTAATGCATGTTTAAGTCTGGCGCAGGAAATCGAGATTGCGGTCCCGACGGGAGCCCAGTTGATACCGCTGGGTGGCAGTACGCCGTGGCTTCAGGAATCCTTGGCTGGGTTCTCGACGCCTTTGATTTTTTTGTCGTCATCTTTCTGGTCGATTCGCTCGCCACTCATTTTCAAGTCGAGAAAAGTGCGATCGTCTGGACGATCTCGATTGCTCTTGCGATGCGCCCGGTTGGCGCATTCTTCTTCGGGGCGCTGGCAGATCGCTTTGGCCGACGGATCCCGCTCATCATCTGTGTGCTCTATTTCTCCACGGTCACCCTGGTAAGCGCGTTTGCCCCGAATTATGCGGTGTTTGCGGTTCTGCGAGCGCTTTACGGGATTGGTATGGGTGGTTACTGGGGAACGGGCGCGTCACTGGCTATGGAAAGCGCTCCACAGCAGCGTCGTGGTTTTCTCTCTGGACTGATGCAGAGCGGCTACCCGGTCGGTTACCTGCTTGCCGCCGTCGCGATAAAAGCCATTCTGCCGCGGTATGGGTGGCGCTCCATGTTCGGCGTAGGACTCCCCGTAGCACTCCTGATCAGCCTGGTGGCGCTCAGGGCGCCAGAATCCGTTGCCTGGCGTGAGAATCGAGTGGGCTCGGTAGGCTCTATCCTCCTCGTGCTCTGGAGACATCGGGGCGGCTTCGCCTACCTCCTGCTGCTCATGACGGTGATGTCCTGCTTTTCCCACGGCACGCAGGATCTCTATCCGGATTTCCTGAGATCCGCTCATGGACTAACCCGAGACACAGTGTCCAACATCGCGATCCTCTACAACACCTGCGCTATCGCATCCGCACTTCTATTCGGACAAATCTCGGAAAGACTAGGCCGAAGACGAGGCATCATGCTAGCTCTTTGTGTGTCCCTGACCGCACTCGGCCCGTGGGCATTCGGCACGTCGCTTGCAGTTCTGATTCTCGGGGCATGCGTGATGCAGGCAGGCGTGCAGGGCGCCTTTGGAGTAATCCCGGCTCACTTGAATGAGCTGTCGCCCGATGCGGCTCGCAGTCTGTTTCCAGGCCTCGCCTACCAACTTGGAGTGCTGGTTGCCTCGCCTGCTGTGTCGGTGGAATACGCCTTGCGCAATCGCCTCGGCTATCCCTGGGCGTTGACCATCTTTGAAGGAACAGTCATTCTTTGCCTGCTGTTCATTTTCCAGTTTGGTCCTGAACGCCAAGGGCGAAGTTTCCGTGCGTCACATGTCGGCGAATGACCCAAGCTGCGGGTGGCGACTGGAATCGAGGATTGTGGTACACAGCCAACGCATAGCGCAATGCGGCGTTGAAGCTGGCCCCGGACCGCGATGTGCGGGTCATGGCGGCGCTGGCTCTGGCGCGAGCAGGCGATACTGCGGGAGCGGAGAAGCTGGCCACCGAACTCGACAAGGCTCTCCATTGCGGTCTTTTTCGAGGTTCGCTATTATCGCTTCGACTTCTTTCTCGGTGAACGCTTCCCCCCTGTTCCGCGTCAGTGACGGGCACGTTTGCGACTTTGATGTCCCGCCACGGATTGTGTTTGCAGTACCCGAGTTCAGTCGCTCGGGCGAATATTCCGCTGGCATAGGAGTGGAGCTGACGGAT